>Ga0247825_10001738_pt1 | contig 14372 bp, 12 predicted proteins | sample 13C_Vanillin_Day_FD_194413 | JGI IMG/M metagenome (GOLD analysis project Ga0247825, IMG submission 194413) | Soil microbial communities from agricultural site in Penn Yan, New York, United States - 13C_Vanillin_Day48 | ecosystem: Environmental > Terrestrial > Soil > Agricultural land | place...
GAAGGCCGGGCTGTCTACGACAACATCAGGAAGTTCCTGACCTACATCCTGACGTCGAATGTTCCTGAGCTCGTGCCCTATCTTGCCTTCGCCTTCTTCAAGATACCGCTCGCGCTGACGATCGTGCAGATTCTCGCCGTGGATCTCGGCACCGACATGGTGCCGGCGCTGGGTCTCGGTACGGAGAAGGCCGAACCCGGCGTCATGGATCGGCCGCCGCGCTCGCGCCACGAACGCGTGCTCCAGCCGGCCTTGCTGGCGCGCGCGTACATCTTCCTCGGCGGATTCGAGGCAATCACGGCGATGGCGGCGTTCTTCTTCGTCTGGCCCCGTGCCGGGTACGTTCCAGCCACCACGGCGTGCCTGGCGGCCATCGTCGTCACTCAGCTCGTGAATGTACAGCTGTGCCGCAGCGGTCGCGAGTCGGTCTTCACCTCAATCCGGCAGTGGAACACGCTCCTCATCGCCGGGATGGGAATCGAAGTGGTCTTGATTCTCGTCATCGTGTACACACCCGTCGGGAACCTCGTCTTCGGGACAGCGCCGATCGGGGCCGATGCCTGGCTGTTTATGTTGCCGTTCGCCACCGCGATGGTGACTGGCGAGGAAATTCGGAAGTGGATTATGCGAACGTTGGACGGCCGCCGTCGTGTCGAGCAAATCGCAGCCGGACAGCACACGCGGATGTCGGACTCACGGCCTGCTGGCGAATAAGCACGTGCCGCTAACGGCAAACTCGAGGTGAGTCGTGTGCGGGGAGGTGCGGGATACTTCGCAACGTCGCGAGAAATGCCGGTAGCTCGTTCGCGCCAGTCGCCGAAAGGGCGGAAAGAGTCCTCACAACGTCGGTGAGTCGGTGGCACAAAGCATGCGCACGATCGCACACGGAGGGACTTATGGCGATGGCACAGGTGCTTCAGACCCCGTGGGGTTGTCGTTGGAGTCGGCTTAGCGATCCCCAGCCATGTGCTATCAAACACTCAAAGACTTCCAGCCGTTGGGTGTGCGTACGTCCCACTCTGCACCTGAGCTCACGCTTAGTGAGAGCCGTCGACTGTGCCGCGTGTCCGTACTGGGAAGGCATCGAGTTCGGTCGAATCGCTAAGAGGGCGAAGATCGATTCGGCCGAGCACTCCTCCTAGAGAGTCGGGACCCCACTCGCGGACGTTACTTGTTGTTCGTACCAGCGTGGTATTGCAAGTAAATGAAGTCATTGAGTCAGCGGAAATCCGGCGGGACCGATCCAGCCCCCGAGTTCAAGGAGTTAATTGAGGAGGCACTTGAGATCCGCCGGGATCTCATTGAGCTGACAAGCGAGTCGCTCGACTTGCTCGAACACGTTCACTCGAGTCAGCGCGAGAGCGCCGTGAACCTTCTGCACTACGTCGCGCTGCGTAGCCGCGACCTTCGATCGTTTCAAATGCGCTTGGCACGCGTAGGCCTGTCGTCTCTGGGACGCGCAGAATCGCATGTCCTGGCTGCAGTTGACGCCGTGCTTGCGGTTCTCCATCGGGCGGTCGGACGTGATTGGCAGCCCGAGAAATTAGATGAGCCTCCTGTGGATCTGGAACGTGGGCGGCATCTCCTGGCTGCGCACACCCATTCCCTCCTCGGGTCTGTGCCAGCCGACCGCGGCGTCGCGATCATGGTCACGATGCCCAGCGAGGCGGCCGTTGACTACAGCCTGGTCCAGCATCTGGTCGAGCACGGTATGGACTGCATGCGTATCAACTGTGCGCATGACGATGACGGCGCATGGGCGCGCATGATCGAGCATCTCCGTCGAGCAGAACTGGCGACCGGCCGTACGTGTCGCGTGCTGATGGATTTGGCCGGGCCCAAACTCCGTACTGGTCCACTCGAGCCAGGTCCGTGCGTGGTCAAGGTCAGGCCGACGCGCGACGTGTTCGGACGTGTCACCCACCCCGCGCGGATTTGGTTCTCTTCGCAGGAGACACCGCGCAAACCGCCGACTCACGCCGACGCCAGCCTCGAGCTCCCGGAAGTGTTTCTGAAGACGCTCATGGTCGGTGATCGCCTCGCGTTCACCGATGCCCGGGGGGCCACACGCGCGGTCGATCTCGTGGCCGCCGGCGTCGACGGCTCTTGGGCCGAGTCTACGCGCACCTGTTATTTCACCAGCGACGTCCGAGTCCGGGCTCAACGCGGTGGCGTCGATATTGGTGTAGAGGCGCTGGTCAGCGGCATCTCGCCTGTCGACGCTGTGATACCGCTAGTCATAGGCGACTTGCTCATCCTGACTCGAGAACTGACACCGGGCCGGGCGGCCGCCTGCGATAGCGTCGGTCGCGTGCTCAATCCGGCCACCATCGGGTGTACCTCTACGCAGGTATTCGAGGACGCCCGCGCCGGCGAGCGGGTCTGGATTGACGATGGCCGAATTGGAGGCATCATCGAGCGCAAGGAGCTGGATCGTCTCCACATTCGGATCACGAACACACGCGTGCGAGGGGCAAAGCTCGCCGCCGACAAAGGCATCAATCTGCCCGATAGCGCACTGCGACTTGCCGCCATGACTGACAAGGACCGGGCCGATCTGGTCTTCGTTGCCGTCCACGCCGACATGGTTGCGCTCTCATTCGCGAACACCGTTGACGATGTTCGCGCACTCCGAACGGTCCTGGCTCCACTTGGCGATCGGCAACCCGCAGTCGTCCTCAAGATAGAGACCAAGCGTGGCTTCGAAAATCTTCCTGCGATGTTGCTCGAAGCGATGAAGGCGCCGCGATGCGGTGTGATGATTGCGCGGGGCGATCTCGCAGTCGAGTGTGGGTTCGAGCGACTCGCCGAAGTGCAGGAAGAGATCCTATGGATCTGCGAGGCCGCGCATGTCCCCGTCATCTGGGCGACGCAAGTACTCGAGAGTCTCGCCAAGGACGGCCAGCCTTCGCGAGCGGAGATTACCGATGCCGCCATGTCGCACCGCGCGGAGTGCGTCATGCTCAACAAGGGACCGTACGTCACGCAGGCGGTTCACGTTCTCGACGATATCCTCCGCCGCATGCATGGTCATCAAACGAAGAAGCGAGCGATGCTGCGAGAGCTTCAGCTCGTGTCGGGGTTTCGGCACGCGAGAAAGGCCAACTCTCAGCCCACCATCGCGACGTAGTGGTCTGGGCGCTTTCAGATTCTCAGGCTGCGTCGTGACCTACTGGGGCACATGGGCTTTGAGAAACAGCACTACGGCGACGAGAAACGAGCGCCTGCCTGTGGGCCGAGCGATTGCGGTGCGGGATCTTCGGCATCGGCCGGAGAAATTCCACAGGTCCCTCGGTCCGACCGCTCTTGAGGTCTCAGAGATGCGAGGATTTCGCGCCGGCCGACTATCGTTCCGGCTGGCCCGACTCTTGCCGCTAGAAGTCGCGAGCATCAACGTGTTTAGAGCAGCTCTTGTTTCAGTCGTGCTGACGTTGGCAATCGGGCCGAACGCCGGCCTGTTGTGCACGGCTTGGTGTGTGGACGCCACATCAACGGGTTGCCCGCATCAGGACTCGACGGTGTCGCCGAGCGTGCGAGGCGACGACACCTGCAACGAGGTCGAGGTCGGAGCCGTCGCGTTTGTCCCCGAAGACGGTCGGCGCATCGCTCCTGGCCCGAACTCCCAGAACGCTCTCGTTGTTACTCAGTTCCGATCCGTTCCCTCGCAATCCAACTCGCGCTTCGGCTATGGGTCGGGGCAGCAGGGGGCTCTCGAGGCGCGACCTCTCGCCATCGCCCTCCGAATCTAAGTCCCCGTGCCGCCACCGGCCTGCGAGGCCGGGCTCGCGGCGTCGTCGCAATCACACAACGGGTGTCCTGCGCGTGCGAATGGCGCAGGCGAAGACAAACTCAGATTCGGTGTGACTTCGGTCACCAGAGAGGATGGTCCGTCATGAGAACCGTCCACGTCCGTTTACTGTCGTTGGCTGCGGCCGCTGTTCTGACCCTCGCCAGCAGCGTCGCCGCACAAGAGAAACCCTCGGGACTGCTGAACACACTCGAAGTGCAGCAGCTCGTCAAGCGTGCCGAGCCGGGCGACAACGCACGCCTCGCCGCACACTTCACAGCTCTCGCTGAGCGCTATGTGGCCGAAGCCAAGCGCCACACGGCGATGGCGCAGAGCTTCGTTGGCAACCCAAGCCGCAATCTTGGGACAGGCATGAGCGCACACTGCAAGCAGCTCGCGGATCTCAATACAAAGTCGGCGACTGAGCTGCGAGAGCTCGCAACCTACCACCAGAAACTAGCGTCTGGTGCCGCCGCGACCCCGCCGGCTGGGGGCGCCCGCTTTGAAGGAGGCGCAGGCGCGCCAGCGCCGACCGAACAGGAACTCAACGCGATGGCGGCCAAGGCGAGCACTCCCGCCGAACACCGCGCTCTCGAGGAGTACTTCCTGACGTTGGCGAAGCGGTACACCGCCGAGGCCAGCGAGCATGTCGCGTTGGCGCAGGCGTACCGGGGTACGCGGATCGCGCAAGCGGCGGCGCATCACGACCGTCTCGCAGTCTTGTCGCGAGATGCGGCGAAGGAGGCGACCGCGGGTGCTGGGATGCACAAGCAGCTTGCGGGTGTTGCCCGGTAGTGGCTCGGCGTTCGTCCGGGTTGGCGTTCGTTGCCGGCCCGGACGAAATCGCCTCAGGCAGGCGGTGATGCCATGAACAGTCTCACGGGTCTTCGATTCGTTCTCCTCCTCACGGTGTGGGCTTCGACCTCGCCGACTGTGGCGGGAGCACAGACGGCACCGGTGCTTCCTTCGCCCCTGAGCCTCGGCGACGTCATTCGGCTCGCAGGCGAGAAGCGCGACGAGATACAAGCGGCGCGCGCGCGTGTTCGCGCGGGTGAGCAACGGCCCACGATCGTGTCCGCCCTCGCCGACCCGATGTTCTCTCCCTCCCTCGATCACTTGCCGTTCATGCTGGGGGGCGCGGACGTGAGTTTTGCGTTTGAGCAACAGATTCCTTTGTCCGGCATTCGCGGGCACCGCCGGGCATCCGCTCTGGCAGATGTCGATCGGCTGCGAGGCCAGGCGAACCAGGCCACTCTGGATGTCGGCATACAGGCAGCCAACGCGTTCCTGATGCTGCAGGAACGTCGACGGACTGCAGGGCTCGTCGCCGAGCAGATCCTGTTCGCGCGCGATGTTGTCAGCGCGGCGAATGCGAGATACGCCAGCGGGACTGCGCCGCAATCCGACGTGCTGCGCGCCGAGGTCGAGGTGGCCCGGTTCGAGGCGCTTGCCCGCGCGCTCGTGGGACAAGTGCGAGGCGCCGAAGCCATGCTCAACACGAGCCTTGCGCTCGATCCGGACGGGCCGGTACCGGCGCTCGCATCCCTCACATTCGCACAGCCCCCTCCCCCCTGGTCGGTCATCAAGGCGGCTTTGACGTCCCGACCGGAACTTGTCGCTGGACGCGCCGAGATCGTCCGCGCTGAGGCGGACGTGGAGGCGATGCGCGACATGTTTCGGCCGATGGCCCTCGTCCGTACTGGTCCCTCTTACACGATGGCTGAGGGGCGCGGTTGGATGGCAATGTTCGGCATCAGCCTGCCCATCTGGCGCGACAAGCTGCATGCCGGTGTGGCGGAGGCGCAGGCCATGCGCGCGATGTCCGAAGCGGACCTGCGCGCCATGACTCGAATGATCGAGGGAGACGCCGCGGCAGCCGTCAGCCAACTACAAGCCAGCCGAGACCGTCAAGCAGCACTGACCACCGATGTGCTCCCCCGCGCACGGTTGGCGATCGAACCGGCAGTCGCAGGGTACACGGCTGGCCAGCTTCCGCTGGTCAGTGTCATCGAAGCGGTGCAGGCGCTCTGGCTGGTACAGGCAGATCTCATTGCGGCGGATACAGAACTCGGTCTCGCATGGGCGCGTCTCGGACGCGCCATTGGATCGTATGAGGCGATCGTCCAATGACATCCTCTTCCATACTTCGGCGAATCGGTGCTCCGCTCGGATCCGCAGCGGCGACCGCAATCCTATTTATAGGCGCGCTATGGATGCAGCATGCGCGATCGGCGTGGCCTTTTGCGCCTCAGCGTGACCCCATCGCGTCAGTGAGCGGGTCGATCATGCCCTCGGCTGCGGCAACTGCGCCCACCGATGACCGCGTCGCGGTGGATGTCAACGCGGCGACTATCCAGGAACTCGGTATCCGCCTCGAAGTGGTCGGACGTCAGTCACTGACGCAGGAGGCGCGCGCGGTCGCGACCATCGTGCCGGATGAATCGCGTATCTCGCACGTGCATACGAGAGTGGCGGGCTGGGTCGAACAGCTCGACGTCAATACCACCGGGGAGACGGTCACTGTCGGTCAGCCGCTCGCCCGCATCTTTTCCCAGGAACTGCTGTCGTCACAGGCCGAGTATCTCGCCGCGCGACGAAACACTGCTGCGTCTGGTATCTCGAGCGCGGTGATCGCCAGTGGTCGAACGCGCCTCACCGTACTCGGGATGGCACCGGACGAAATCGATGCCATCGAGCAGAGCGGGGAACCGAGACGACTGGTGACCGTCGTCGCACCGAGGAGCGGCGTGGTCGTGAATCGCGGCGTGACGGCGGGCACGTCGGTCGATCCCTCCACCACGCTGCTCACGATTGCGGATCTGTCGCGCGTCTGGGTGCTCGCGGAGGTGCCGGAAGCAAACATTCCAGGGATTCGCGTCGGAACCCTCGCGCGACTCGATTTTCCTGCGTCAGGGCGGCAGTCATTTTCCGCGCGGGTCGAATTCGTCTATCCGACGCTCACCGACCGCACGCGTACGTTGCGCGTCCGCTTCTCAGCGGCCAATGCGGGCGGCAGCCTCAGACCAGGCCTGTATGGAACGGCCGCCTTCGAATCGGCGGGACAGGTCGTGATCACCGTGCCGCGCGACGCGGTCGTGGACACAGGCCTCCAGCAGCACGTGTTCGTCGCCACCGGTGATCGATTCGAACCGCGAGCGGTAACGCTTGGCCTTCAGTTGGCGGATCGTGTGGAAGTCCGCAGCGGGCTCAAGGAAGGCGAACGGATCGTGGCCGCAGGCGTGTTCCTGCTCGACTCGGAGAGCCGGCTGCGGGCGACCGGCGGCGCCGGCGGACACAACCACAGCGCGCCGAAGCCGCAAGACACGCCGACGACGCCTGCAACAGATCCGAACGCGGGGCATAACAAGACACCGGTTACCCCGGCAGCGGACCCGCACGTCGGCCATCGGCCCGCCTCCGCGAACGCTTTGGCGGACAAGGAGTAACGGCCATGGTCGAACGCATTATCGAGTTGTCGGTCCGTCATAAGTGGGTAGTCTTCGGCGCGATGCTCGTGCTCGCGCTGTTCGCGGCCGACTCCGCCCGCAAGACCCCACTTGACGCGCTGCCGGATCTCTCGGACCCGCAAGTCATCATCTACACCGAGTGGATGGGTCGCAGCCCCGACCTGGTCGAGGACCAGATCACGTACCCGCTCGTGCGCGCGCTGCAGAGTACGCCGGGCGTGCAAACGGTCCGCGGCTACTCGATGTTCGGCATGAGCTTCACGTATGCCCTCTTCGGTGACGGCACCGACATCTACTGGGCGCGGACGCGCGTGCTCGAGCAGCTGGGACGTGTCCAGCAGCTCCTGCCATCAGGTGTGTCGCCGACGCTCGGGCCAGATGCGAGTGGCGTGGGTTGGGTCTATCAATACGTGCTGAAAGACAGCACCGGACGGATGGATCTCGCCGAAATGCGCGCGTTGCAGGATTTTACGGTCCGTCCGGCGCTCCAGGCCGTCGCCGGTGTCGCGGAAGTCGCGTCGCTTGGCGGCTTCGAGCGACAGTACCAGATCGTCATCGATCCGGATCGGTTGGTTGGCTTCGGGCTGACGGTGACGGACATCACGCGGTCGGTCCGCGATGCCAACGCGGAAGTCGGCGCACGCGTGCTCGAACTCGCCGGTCGCGAATACGTCGTGCGCGGTCGTGGCTACGTCAAGGACCTGAAGGATCTCGAGCAGAGCGTAGTCGCGGTCGGCGCCGGCGGCACGCCCATCCGGCTCGGCGACGTGGCCTCTGTCCGCTATGGGCCGGAGATTCGCCGCGGGGCCGCGGACTGGAACGGCACCGGGGAGGCGGTCGGCGGCATCGTGGTGATGCGGATCGGGTCGAATGCACTGGAAGTCATCCGCGCACTCGACTCTCAAATCGCCACGCTTCGCCTGCCGGATGGCGTCCGCCTCATTCCCACCTACGACCGATCGGAACTGATCCTGGGGTCCGTCGAGACCTTGACCGACACGCTCGTTCAGCAGGCGATCATCGTCACGATCATTTGCCTGGTGTTTCTGTTCCACGCGCGATCGGCACTCATCGTCATGATCGTGCTGCCGCTCTCGGTGTTGCTGTCCTTCATAGGCATCCGGTATCTCGGCCTCTCGTCCAACATCATGTCGCTCGGCGGGATCGCCATCGCGATCGGCGAGCTGGCGGATGCCGCCATCGTGCTCATCGAGAATGCGCACGTCCGTTTGGCGACGGCTCCGCCCGGAGCAGACCGGCAACGGATCATCGTCGACGCCTGCAAGGAAGTCGGTCGCCCGATCTTCTTCTCGCTGCTGTTGATCACCGTCAGCTTCCTGCCCATCTTCACGTTGGCCGGCCAGGCTGGTCGACTGTTCATGCCGCTTGCCTACACGAAGACGTTCGCGATGTTCGCGGCCGCGATGCTGTCCATCACGCTCGCCCCACCGCTGATGGTGCTCCTGCTGAAAGGCCGGTTCCGCACCGAGGCCACCAATCCGGTCAGCCGGTTGCTCACCGCCGTCTACCGGCCAATTGCGGTGCTGGTCGTGCGGTTCCGGATCGTCGTAGTCGCCGCCGCGGTTCTCCTCATGCTCGCGACCGTGCCGACCTTCCAGCGACTCGGGTCGGAGTTCATGCCGCCACTCGATGAGGGATCACTGCTGGTGATGCCTACGACGTTCCCGGGTATCGCCATTGAGGAAGCACGTCGAGCGCTGACGGCTCAGAACCGCATCATCATGCGGTTTCCTGAGATCGCCTCCGTGCACGGGAAGGCAGGCCGTGCAGAAACGGCAACTGATCCGGCCCAGCTCGACATGATCGAATCGGTCATCGCGTTACGGCCGCGATCAGACTGGCCGACGCGGTACACGTCTCGCTGGTACAGCACCAGTGCACCGGACTGGGCGAAGCGCGGCCTGCGACGGGTCTGGCCCGAGCAACAGGCGCGGACGCTCGCGGAGCTCTCGCGCGATCTGGACGCCGCGCTTCGCATGCCCGGCTACCAGATGGCCATCGCGCCGCCGATCCGTACACGCATCGACATGCTGACCACGGGTGTCCGCACGCCGGTCGGCATCAAAGTCTTCGGCGAGGACCTGCGGGAGATCGAACGCGTCAGCGTGTCGCTCGAAGGCTTGCTGCGACAGGTGCCGGGCACTCGCAGCACGTTCGCCGAGCGGCAGACAGGCCGCGAGTACATCGATATCGTCCCGAACCGAGAGGCCATCGCACGCTACGGTCTCACCGTGCGCGATGTCCAGGACGTCGTGGAAGCGGCGGTTGGAGGCATGTCGGTCTCGACGGCGATCGCCGGACGCTCGCGGTTCTCGATCAACCTTCGCTATGCGGCCGACCAGCGATCGGATCCCCAGGCGCTTCGTCGCATTCTCGTGCCAGTGCAGGCGACGGGCAGCGTGGCAGATCTCGGCGGCGCCAATGCCGGCGCCGGCGCCAGTACGCAGGCCGGCGGCATGGTCACCTCAAGTGCCGCCGGCACGGGCGGTGGCATGGGATCCATGGGAGGAGGCGGCGGACAGGGCGGCCTGCGGTCTGGCCGCGGACCAGCGGTCCTCGCGTCGCCGCCGATGGGCGGTCTGTCCGCGTCTCCGGACTTGATGGAGCAATGGCGTCAGCCAGGCGCGGCCGTGCCGCTCGGCGAGCTCGCCGACGTGCGCATCACGACGGGCCCGCCGATGATCAAGGACGAGAACGGCGTCCTGGTCGGCTACGTGTTTGCCGACATCGACCAAACTCAACGCGACCTCGGAGGCTGGGTCGACGATGCAAAAACCATCGTCGGGTCGCAGCTCGCATTGCCTGCAGGGTACCGGTTGCAGTGGACGGGTCAGTATGAGTTCCTCGCTGAGATGGAGGCTCGGCTCCGCTACGTGATCCCACTCACGCTCGTCCTCGTGGTGGCGCTCCTGTACCTGTCGATGCAGGGGTGGCCACAGACGTTCCTCGTCTTGTCCAGTCTGCCGTTTGCCGTCGCCGGAAGCGTGTGGCTGCTCGCGTTCATGAACTACAACCTCTCGACGGCCGTGTGGGTGGGCCTCATCGCGGTCGCGGGGGTCGCAGCCGAGACCGGCATCGTGATGGTGGTGTACCTCGACCAGGCGTTCGAACGGTACATGCGCGAAGGCCGCATTCATACACCAGCGGACGTGGACGCGGCGGTGGTTGAAGGCGCCGCCGCTCGCGTTCGTCCGCTGATCATGACCGTCGCCACGACGGTGCTCGGTTTGCTGCCGCTGCTCTGGGAAGCCGGCGTCGGCGCCGACGTGTCGGCACGAACCGCCGCCCCGGTGGTTGGAGGCCTGTGGTCCTGCATGTTTTTGACGCTCTTGGTACTGCCCGCCGCGTACGCCATGTGGCGCCGGCATCAGGTACGCATGAGCACGCTGCCGATGTTCACCAGTGGTGCGGCGTTTCGCTGGTAGCCCGCCCTCACGCGAGGCATCAGATGCGCGGTCGTATCCTGACATTCCTGACCATCGTCACCGTACTGTTCGTCATGCCGAAACGGCTACTCGCGCAGGACAGACCTGCGCCGATCGTCGAAGCTGTCGTCGGTCGGAGCGGCTTCATCGACGAGGCCTGGGACTACTTCACCACGGTTGGCGGCGGTGTCCGCTGGTTCGTCACGCCGCGACTGGCAATCGGGCCCGAGGGTTCCTATCTGAGCGCCAAGTTCGAATCGTCGAGCCTCATCATCACCGGCAACATCACGTTCGATTTCATCCGCGACGACGGCAGGCGGCCCGTCGTGCCGTATCTGGCAGCCGGCGGAGGCTATATGCGACAGAAGACGCTGGTCGGGACCGGACCGGGAGCGACGGCGCTCGCGACATTCACGTCGAGCGAAGCCACGGCGTCGGGCGGCATTGGCGCCCGCATCGCCCTCGGCTCGGATGTTTTCGTCGCGCCAGAGTTTCGCATGGGATGGGAACCAGAGACGCGCATTGCGGTGACAATCGGGATAAGGCCAGGCGGACGCCCCAAGAGACCAACGACTGACTGACCGGAGCTGCACACACAGTGCGTCACTTCGCCTGAAGTGTTGTGCTGAAGGCGATATCGCCCGGACCTCACACTCGAAGACCTTGGACAGCGCTACGTTGAGGAACGTGCTTTCACCGTGTGGGATGTCATGACGCCGGTATGGCGAGGAACGTGCCTGTCGTCTCCAGATCTGCCCTTACTACTGCAGGGGAAGGTGAATCAGATATCGCTCGTGCGCGCGCTTGACGGATATTCGCAGGAACTCGCCGCCCTTGAGAAGTTCGACGCGAGTCCCCGTCTTCGCCCGTTGTGATGATGCCCCGATTGAGGGCAAATCGTCGTCGTAGAGGATCTCCGCGACGTCGCGGGCCACGGCTTTTCCATTGACGACGAACTCCACCGATTCCTGGGCATTTCGCGGCTGGCCCACGCGTGGAGTCGGCTGTTCGCCGGTGAGCCGCACCTCATACTTGCCAGCCGCCAACAAAGTACCACCGGCAAGGACAGGAATGCTGATCTGGACAGTTGCCAGGACGCTGGCGCCGGCAGTCGCGCCAGCACTCGACTGGGCATTCGGACTCCCGGCACTCATCGCAAACACCAACAGAGTGGACAGTAGAAGTTGACCCATACTGGCTCCTCCCTCGTCTGGGATCCGGAGCAAGCGACGTTCACTGACAGTGCTGTCGGGGCACGTCCCTGAACGGGCGGCTTGCGTCACCGGCCCGTGTTGGCCAGATCTCAGAGGCTCTCGTCTCTCGAGGTGCTGCCGTCACAAGGTCGGTTCGTCGAACCGTTGATCACTCACGGGCGTTGCCCCGATGATGCTTTCGCGAGCACAGATCGAGCCAAACGGAAGGAATGCGTAATCGCGGACAAGCTGACTGACAGTCACCAGACGCCTTGCGGGTTGAGGGAATCGTTCACGATCGCTGCGGATTCCTTGGCGATGACCGTCGCCGCGGTTGGCTCAGGCTCACGCGTCCCTGAGGCGCTGCGGGAAGCTGCGAAGCTGGGCGCTCAACGTTAAACAGAAACGCGGTCTGAGCAGCCCTTGACAGTGCTCGACCGATCGCCAATCATCGGCCCTCTCCGGATGAATCCTTGACGCTCGCCCACATCCTCTGCCCGGTTGACCTCTCCGAGGTATCCGCGCACGCGCTCGAACAGGCGACTGTCCTCGCAGGCTGGTATCACGCGAAGATCACGGTCCTTTACGTCTATACGTCAACCCTCCCCCCGGTGTCCGAGTCGTTCGGCATCAGCATGCCGGCCGACAGAGTGGAGCCTGCGAAGATCCGGCGGCTGGAGGAAACCGCCCGCTCGTTTGCCGGCCCGGCCATCGAAGCAAAGCGGGAGGTTGATGTGATCGTGGACATCGGACATCCGGCGCAGCAGATTCTCGCGCGAGCCTCCGCGCTCGGCGCCGATATGATCGTGATGGGCACGCATGGCGCGAGCGGCTTCCAGCACCTCATGCTCGGTTCTGTCACCGAGAAGGTCCTCAGAAAGGCGAGCTGCCCAGTGTTGACCATGCCGCCGCGCGCGCACGCCCCCGCGTCGCTGCCCGTCACGCGCATCCTGTGTCCGATCGATTTCTCGAATCCATCGCTGTCGGCGCTCGAGTGGACCTGGTCACTGGCGCAGGAGTCTCAGGCGGCTGTGACGTTGCTCCACGTCATCGAATGGCCGTGGGAAGAGCCGCCTGCCCCCCATCTCGAGGAGCTCCCAGCACACGAAGCCCAGAAGCTGGCCGAGTTCCGGCGCGAGCTTGAAGCGACATCGCTGGCCAAGCTCGAATCGCTTGTCCCACTCGACGTGCGCCCCCGCCGTCCGGCGGCATCCCTCATCAGGCATGGCAAGGCGCACCGCGAAGTGCTCGCGGCGGCCGCTGCCTGCCGGGCCGACTTGATCGTGATGGGTGTCCACGGCCGCAACGTCATCGATTTATCGTTGTTCGGCTCGACGACAAACCATGTTGTGCGCGCCGCCTCGTGCCCGGTCCTGACGGTCCGCGCAGGACAGTAACGCGCTGATGAAAGCGTTCGGCGACGACTGAAGTCGATCGTCGACAGGCGCTCGGGCGGGCAATGAGCCATCGGCCGTGAAACTTAGCGCAACGCTGTCGATATTTTCCCATCGGCGGCGGCGGGTTCCCCATTATCGACGCCCACGGCACTTCAGTGCTGGCACCTCCCTTGCGGTCTGCCTGTTTGACGCGGATCACCGTGCCCAGGCCAGAAGGAGATAGCCATGACCGTTGGAGATATCTGCAAGCGGGACGTCGTGATTGCGCCGAAGACCGAGTTGGTCGTCGACGCCGCCAAACGAATGCGGACGTCGCATGTTGGTGCCCTGGTTGTCATCGACAACCGCCAGGGGCAACACGTGCCAATCGGCATCGTTACCGACCGTGACATCGTCATCTGTGCGGTCGCTGGAGACCCGGATCACATCAACTATCTGACGGTTGGCGAGGTGATGAGTTCGGATCCCGTAACCGCAGAGGAGGAAGACAGCATCGAAGCGGCACTCAGGAAGATGCACCAACACGGGATTCGGCGCCTTCCCGTCGTCGATTGGAACGGCTTGCTGGTCGGCATCCTGACGCTCGATGACGTGCTTCGATACCTGACGTCGCAACAGAGCGAGCTCGTCCAGCTGGTCGCCGAAGAGCAACTGCACGAGCGGCAGCACCGAATCTGAAGGGGTGATCCGTCGATGATCGCCTACTTCTCGATGGAGATCGGCGTCGATCCCAGTGTCCCCACGTATGCTGGGGGCCTTGGGGTCCTCGCTCGCGATAGGGTGCGTGCGGCTGCCGATCTGGGGCTGCCCTTCGTGGCGGTGACACTGCTCCATTGAATCCGTTCGGCAGACGTGTGTCTTCACGACGCATACGCCGGGTACCGGCCGCCCACGATCAGTTCTCGCCCGATCTCGCCGAGCGAATGCTCAAGCCGGTCACCGATGTCACAGCTGATGCGTGCTCGATGGGTGGTGGCTCGAGGGGCACGTCGAAGGGTGACCGGCTGGGCCATCGGCGAGGACGGAATGCGCGCTCAGGAGCCGATGGACAGTAGCGCAGACGCAACAGCGCTCTATAACGC
>Ga0247825_10001739_pt1 | contig 14368 bp, 13 predicted proteins | sample 13C_Vanillin_Day_FD_194413 | JGI IMG/M metagenome (GOLD analysis project Ga0247825, IMG submission 194413) | Soil microbial communities from agricultural site in Penn Yan, New York, United States - 13C_Vanillin_Day48 | ecosystem: Environmental > Terrestrial > Soil > Agricultural land | place...
GTCCACGAGCGCGCCGTGAGCGCAACGCTGACGCGAGCCGCTCCCCGGTGAGGACGAACCCCGGCGCGCTCGTGGACGAGACGACGACGTCGGCGTCCCTCACTGCCTGGGCTGCGTCGTCGAGCGGGAGCGCACGGGCGCCGAGCTCTGCGGCGAGCCGCTCGGCGTGATCGAGCGTGCGGTTGACGACGGCCGTCACCGTTGCACCGCGCGAGCGGAGGTTCCTGGCGGTCAGCTCGCTGGTCCTCCCCGCTCCGACCAACACGATGCGCCGGCCGTCGAGGCCCTCGAAGACCTGCTGCGCAAGTGCGGCCGCCGCCGCCGGGACGGAGGCGGGGCTCTCGCCGATCGCCGTCTCGAGCCGCGCGCGCCGGCCGGCGTGCAGGGCCATTCGGAAGGTCCGGTCGAGCAGCGAGCCGGGGGCTCCCGCCTCGTAGGCGTCGCGCACCTGGCCGAGGATCTCTCCCTCTCCGGGAACGAGGGAGTCGAGCCCCGCTGCGACGCGGAACAGGTGCAGCGCCGCCGACTCGTCCGACAGCCGGTACGCGACCGGTGCGAGTGCGTCCGCGTCCGCTCCCGCGAGCGCGAGGAGCGCGCGATCCGCGACCTCGCCCGCGTCGCCCTCGCCCGACGCGACGTAGAGCTCCGTGCGGTTGCAGGTCGAGAGAACGACCGCCTCGATCTCACCGTTGCCGCCCCGCGCCAGCTCCTTCGCCAACGCCCCTGCAGCCCCGGGATCGATGGCCACGCGCTCGCGCAGCTCGATCGACGCCGTGTGATGCGATACGCCTGCGAGCGCGATCTTCACGACGCGAAGTGGGTCAGGGGAAGGACGACGCCGACGAGCGTGAACCCGAGGAGGAGTGACCACGCGAGCCGGCGGCCCTGGAGCCCGATCTCGCGGCGCAGGACGAGTGCGGCCGCGTAGAGCGCCCACAGCACCACCGTCACCGTCATCGCGACGTCGATCTCGCCGGCGTCGAGCCGGGTGAGGCCGACGACGATGCCCGCACTGAGCAGCCCCAGGCCGACGAGCGCGACCCGCGCCGCGAGCCGGTCGAGCGCCTCGAGCGGCGGCAGGCGAAGGCGCAGCACGCGCGCGTCCCGGCGCTTGAGCCGCCGCTCCTCGAAGAGGTAGAGGACGGCGACGGCGGCGGCGACGGTGAAGCTCGCGAACGCGGCGAGCATCAGGCCCACGTGGGCGTCGAGCGTCCATCCGGCCCCATCCACGTTGTGGACGCCGGTGCCGCCGCCGAACCACGCGAGCACGAGGAGCGCGGCCGCAACGGGCATCACTCCGATACCCAGCAGCCGATAGCGAGGGTTGCTGCCCCAGGCGAGGTACCCGGTGACGACGAGCCAGCAGAGGAGGTTCAGCGCGCCCGCCCATGTGGCCCACGGGAAGCCGTCGGACGTCGCCGCCTGTACGGCGAGCAGCGCCGTCTGCGCCAGCCAGCCGATCCGAACGCCCCAGATGCCGAGTCGGCCGTATCTGCCCGTACCCCGCAGCCCTCCGGCGTACGCGAACGCGGCCTCGCTGTAGCCGAGCAGCGCGGGCCAGACGAGCAGCTCAGCCATCGCCCTGCTCGGCCGACGTGCGTGCGCGTGCGAGCCGGACGAGCTCTCCCGTCTCGCGCTCCAGTCGCGAGAGCTTCGTCGCGATGATCGCCGCCCAGACGAGGACGAAGACGAGGAAGACGCCGTAGGCGGCGGCGACGTACTTCTCGCCCGCGCTCACCGCGCCAGCGCCTCTCGGATGTCCCGCAGGTTCACATCGGTTCGCTTGCCGGCGAGCTCGGTGCGGTACATGACGTACGCGAGCAGCGTGATCGCCGCCCACGAGGTGCAGAAGGCCGCGAACATCGAGCCGGTCATCTGCGGCCCGTCCCGGGTGAATACCGTGGGATGGATGAAGTCGCTCGCGAGCCGGATCGCGAAGAAGCTCACCGGGATCAGCGCGACGCCGAAGAGCGCGTACACGGCGGAGATGCGCTCGCGCTGCGGCCCGGGCTCGATCGAGAAGCGGAGCATGAAGTACGCGCAGTAGAAGAGGAACAGCACGAGGAACAGGACGAGCTGGTTCGAGCTCCACGTCCACCACACGCCCCAGGAGGCCTTCGCCCAGATCGAGCCGGTCACGAGGGTGAGCGCCCCGAAGATCGTGCCCTGATGGATTCCGGTGTAGCTCTCCAGGTCGTACCGCTCCCCCCGGGTCAGCAGCAGGCGGAGCGCCTTCCACGCACCGAGCCCGAAGCACGCGTACGCCGTGAGCGCGATCGGCACGTGGACGTAGAAGATCTTCTGCGACAGGCCCTGGTCGACGTCCTCGGGGGCCACGAAGAACGTCATCAGGACCGACGCCGCGGCGAGCGCGACCGCCAGGGCCGCGAGGGCTGACAGAGAGGGTCTCGTGATGCTCATTCGGTGACGACGTACTCGAACGCCGCCCACGAAAGTATCGCGAACACGGCGTCGTAGAGGCCGAGGAACGCGAGATACGCTCCGGGCTCCGGCGAGACGCTCGAGCCGACACCGCCGACGACGAGCGGGATCGCGAGGGGCAAGAACAGCAGCGGGAGCAACACTTCCCGGCCTCGCGCGGCGGCCGCCATCGCCGAGACGAGCGAGCCGACTGCGCAGATCCCGACCGACGCGAGCAGCACCCCGAGCAGCGCCGGCCCGTCCAGCGGCGCGAAGAAGAGCGCGAACGCCGGCAGCGCCACGATCTCGGCAGCCAGGAGAAACGCGAGCGTCGCGAGCGCCTTGCCGAGCCAGATGGCGCTGCGGTCGGAGGTGGCGAGCACGAGCCCGTCGAGCGCGCCCGCCTCGCTCTCGGGTGCCCACGCACGGCCGAGGCCGAGCAATGCCGTGAAGACGAGCGCGACCCAGAGCAGACCGTACGCCGCGTCCTCGCTCGCTCCGCCCGGAAGCGCGAAATGGAAGACGACGAGCGTCGCCACCACGAAGAGCGCCATCGCCGGCAGCGTGTCCCGCGCGCGAAGCTCGAGCCGGAGATCCTTCCGGGCGAGCGCGGCGACGTCGCCGAGATAGGCGGTCATGCGTGCCCCAGGACGATGCTGCCCGTCGCGAGCGCCGCGACACGCGCCGGATCATGGGTCGCGACGACGAGCGTCTTGCCGGCGGCCGCAAGGGTGCCGAGCTCCGCGTCGAGCAGCGCGAGCCCCTCGTCGTCGAGCGACGCGTGCGGCTCGTCGAGCACGACCAGGTCGGGCTCGTGGAGCAGCGCCCGGCAGAGCGCGAGACGCTGCGTCATGCCCCGCGAGTACGAGGAGATGCGCTGACGCCGCGCCTCCCACAGACCGAAGCGCCCGAGCAGCATGCCGATGCGCTCGCGCCGCTCCGGGACGCCGTAGAGCCGTCCGTAGAGGTCGAGGTTCTCGAGCGCGCTCAGCTCGCGATAGACGAGCGGCTCGTGCCCGAGGAAGCCGACTCTCCTCCGTTCGACGCCGATCTCGAGCAACCCCCGTGACGGTGCGGCGAGCCCGCCGATCAGCCGGAGCAGCGTGGACTTCCCGGCCCCGTTCGGCCCGGTCACGACGAGGGCGCCGCCGGACTCGAGCTCGAAGGAGACGTCACGGAGCACCGTCCGCAGCCCGTAGCGCTTCTCGAGCCCCACCGCGCGGACCACCGCCTCACTCACGGCCGCCGCACCTTCCGACCGCGCACGCCGGGCAACGTCCCCCAGGGGCACCCCAGGTGCCCTGATGCCAGGCTATCGACAACTTCGTGACGCATGTGTGCCGGGATCGTGCCGGAAGTGTGACGGGCGCGACGATCGGGTCTCCACCGGCACACGAGCCCTCCCTCCCCGACTGACCCGCGCGCCGCCGGGCACGACCCGCTCGATCGTGGGCTCAGAGCAGCGTGTCGAGCGCCACGAAGACGCAGAACGTGATCGAGAGGACGCCGTTGACCGTGAAGAAGGCGGCGTCGAGGCGCCGCAGGTCGTCGGGCCGCACGATCAGGTGCTCGTAGAGGAGGAGCGCCCCCACGACCGCGACGCCGAGCCAATACCAGGTCCCGACGCCGAGGCCGGCGCCCGCCGCGGCGAGCAGCGCGACCGAGCCGGCGTGCATGGCGCGTGCACCGCGGAACGTGCCGTGCACACCGAATCGCGTGGCCCAGGAATGGAGACCCGAGGCGCGGTCGTGGTCGAGATCGAACAGCGCGTAGAACAGGTCGAAGCCGGCGACCCAGAGACAGACCGCGCCCCCAAGAGCCCACGCCTGCCACGGAAGCTCACCCGTGATCGCTACCCAGGCGCCGACCGGTGCCAGGCCGAGGCACGCGCCGAGCCAGAGGTGGCAGAGCCACGTGACACGCTTCAGGTACGGGTAGACGACGAACATCACGACCGGGATCGGCCACAGCCAGCGGACGATCGGCTCCAGCTGCAGCACCGCGACGAGGTAGACGAACAGTGCGAGCACGCAGAGCGCGCCGACCTGCATGCGCGTGAGCGCGCCGGCCGGAAGCTCCCGCATGGCGGTGCGCGGGTTCCTGGCGTCGATCTCCGCATCGACGAGGCGGTTCAGCCCCATCGCGAGCGTGCGGGCGCCGACCATCGCCACCGTCACCCAGGCCACCGGCCCGATCCCCGGCCACCCGTCGACGGAGAGCAGCGCGCCGACGTAGGCGAAGGGGAGCGCGAAGACCGTGTGCTCGAGCCGGACGAGGCGTGCGAGCCGGACCGGGAGCGGCGACGCCAGCGCGCTCACACGGGCTCTTTGGTCTTCGAGACGAGCTCGACGCCCTCGATCCGCATCGCCTTGTCCACCGCCTTCGCCATGTCGTAGACGGTGAGCGCCGCCACGGCGACCGCCGTGAGCGCCTCCATCTCGACACCGGTCTGGGCGGTGGTCTCCGCCGCGGCCTCGATCGCCACGCCGTCCCCGTCGACCGTGAGGTCGACCTCGACCACGGTCAGCGGCAGCGGATGGCAGAGCGGGATCAGCTCACCCGTCCGCTTCGCCGCCTGGATCCCCGCAATGCGTGCGACGGTGAGGGCGTCGCCCTTCGGCAGCGACCGAAGCCGCGCCGCGGTCGACGCGTCCATGACGACCCTGCCGCGGGCCACGGCGCGCCGTCGCGACAAGGGCTTGCCGCCGACGTCGACCATCCGGACATCACCGGTCGCCTCGTCGACGTGCGAGAGCTCGCTCACCGGAGCGTCTTCCGTGCGAGATGGACGAGTCCCCGGCGGTGGTCGACGGCGGCGCGGACGCGCGCTCCGGAGCCGTCCGCGTACAGCGCGCCGAGGAGCCCCCGCAACCCGTCGACCGCGCGGTCGCCGTAGGGGTACCACCAGCCCGGGGTCAGCCGGCCGCGGTCGGCGTCGACGAGCTTGACGTGCGACAGCGCATAGAGCCCGTGGCGCGAGCCGGTGCGCCCAAGGCCGGAGCCGCGTCTCCCGCCCCAGGGCGTCTGCGAGGCGCCGAACGAGTACGCGTGGTCGTTGTGCCACACGCAACCGGTCTCGAGTCGATCCGCGATCGCGCGCGCACGGGCCCGATCGCCGCTCCACACGCTGGCGCCGAGACCGAACGGCGAGTCGTTCGCCCAGCGCAGCATCGCCTCGTCGGTGTCCAACTGGACAACAACGGCTGCCGGCCCGAAGAGCTCCTCGCCGGCCAGCCGCGCGTCGCGCGGCTCGCCCAGGAGGAGAGTCGGCTCGGAGAACCAGCCCGGGAGCTCGGTGTTTGGCCGGCCGCCGCCGGCCGCGACATGCGCTCCGTGCTCGACCGCATCCGCGACGAGGCCCTCGAACCGCGCGCGCTGCTCCTCGCTGACGAGCGGCCCGAGCTCGACACCGGCATCGGCGCCGCGGCCGATCCGCAGCTCGCCCGCCCGCGCCGTGAGGCGCTCGACGAACGTGTCGTGGAGGCCCGGCGGGACAGCGATCCGCTCGATGCCCGCGCATGCCTGACCGCAGTTCGTGTAGACGCCCCAGAGCGCGCCCTCGACGGCCCGGTCGAGGTCGGCGTCGTCGAGCACGAGCATCGCGTCCTTCCCGCCGAGCTCCAGGACGACAGGGCAGAGCCGCTCCGCCGCCGCCTGCGCGACCGCGCGACCGACGTCGAGGGAGCCGGTGAACACCACGCCGGCGATGCCGCGATGCCGCACGAGCGCCTCGCCGACGTCGCCCGCTCCCTGCACGACCCGCACGAGGCCCGGAGGCGCGCCGGCGAGGCGGAAGAGCTCCTCGACCCAGGCGCCCGAGAGCGGCGTCAGCTCGGACGGCTTGACGATCGCCGCGTTCCCGGCGGCGACCGCCGCCGCCACCTGGCGAAGCGGGATCGCGAGCGGGAAGTTCCAGGGCGTGACGATCCCGACCACCCCGAGCGGCTCGTAGCGGAGCCAGCCACGCTTCTGTCGGAGGACGAGCTGCGGGAACGGGAGCCGCTCGTCGCGAAGGACGGAGCCGAGGTTCTCCGCATGCCAGCGCAGCGCGTCGGCAGAGACGACGAGCTCGTGCGCGTACGCCTCGGCGAGTGGCTTTCCCGACTCCGCCGAGATCGTCGTGGCAATGGAGTCGGCCTCCTCGACGAGGGCGTGGACGACGCGTTCGAGCAGGCGGCGGCGGTCGTGGAGCGGCTCGCGCGCAAACGCGGCCTGCGCCAGACGGGCCTCTGCGACGACCTCGGCGAGCTCCTCCGGCGGTGTGACGGGAACGCGACCGAGCGGCTCGAGGGTCGCCGGGTCGATCGAGACGAGCTCGCGGCTCGCGACGTCCGGGCCCGCGCTCACGGTTGCATCGTAGCCCCGGCACCTTGTCGTGGGGCGCGCGCGTCGAGCTCGCGGAGCTCGCGGTCGGCCCACGCATCCATGTCGTGCATCCGGACGTGGCGACGGATGCCGTCGAGCCACGACCGGCGCTCGGCCCCGGCAACGCCGATCGCGCGCTCGAGCGCAGCCGCCTGGCCCTCGACGTCCAGCGGATCGACCGGGACGACCCACTCGGCGAGCTCCTCGAAGGCGCCTGCCTCGCGCGAGAGGACGAGCACCCCGTCGCGGTCGTTGACGAGCGGCGCCTCCTTCGCGACCAGGTTGAGGCCGTCCATCACTGGATTGACCAGCAGCACGTCGTACTCGAGGTAGGCCGCGATGGAGGCGAGGAAGTCGTCGCGCACGACGAGCGAGACCGGCGTCCAATCGGGCCTCGCGAACCGCTCGTTGACCTCGTCGGCCGCGCGCTCGATCGCGGCGCGATAGTCCACGTACTCGGGAATCTCCTCGCGCGAGGGGTCGAGCAGCGCGAGCAACCCGACGCGGCCGTGGAGCGCGGGTGCACGTTCGAGCAGGCGCCCGAATGCCTCAAAGCCCCTGACCGCGTTCTTCGAGGGGTCGGCGCGGTCGACACGGAGCACGAGGATCTCGGGGCGCCCGGCTGCGAGCGCGTCCCGCCGCTCGCGGACGCCGTCGCCGGCGGCGAGGGCATCGAACTCCTCCGCGTCCACCGCGATGGGGTTCGCATGCGAGACGCGCTCGGCGTCCGCACCGCGACCGAGCAATGTGCCGCAGCAGTCGACGAAAGCGGAGCGCCACTGCTCCGTGTGGAAGCCGACGCTGTCGCACGCGAGCAGCCCCTCGTGGATCGCAGCGCCGATGTCGCGCGGGAGCACCGCCCACGCGTCCGGGCCCACCCTCGGGATGTGCGTGAAGTGCGCGATGCGCGCCTCGGGCCGCGCTGCACGGACGAGCGCCGGGACGAGGTAGAGGTGGTAGTCCTGGACGAAGACCGGCGCGTCCGGGAGACGGTCGAGCTCTTCGACGACGGCCGCCGCAAGCGTCCGGTTCGCCTCGACGTAGCCCTCGCGCCAGGCCGGGCCGAGGTCGGCTCCGGGATCCTGCTTCAGATCCCACAGACCGTGCTGGACGAACCACAGAACGGGGTTGGCGATCACGCCGTAGAAGCGCCGGTACACCTCGGCGTCGTGCGCCACCAGGCGCAGCGAGAACGCCGAGCCCGACGCAGACTCCTCCGTTCTCCGTCCGGAGCCCGCGATCTCGCGTTCGACCTCGCCCATCGCGCTCGCGACCCACGTCACGTCGTTCCCGTCGACCAGCGCGCGCAGGGCGGTGACGAGACCGCCCGCGCCGCGGGACGCCTCGATGGCGCCGGCCGAGCCGCGCCGGAAGCCGACCGGCCCGCGGTTCGAGGCGATGATCAGCGGCCCGCCGCGGGCCATCACCCCGACGCGGGGCGGTTGCCGAGCGTGACGGGGATCGAGATGCGCCGGTTTCCGCGCAGCACGGTGAACGTGACCGTCTGGCCCGGCCGGAGGGTCGTCGTCACGAGCCGCGACACGTCGTCGGCGTCGTCCACCTTCGTGCCGCCGATCGCGACGATCAGGTCGCCGCCGAGGGTGACATCGAGGCCGTTGAAGGCCTCGGTGCGGGCGCCGCCGCGAAGACCGGCGAGCGCCGCCGGCGAGCCGTCCTCGACGCGCGTCACGAGCGCTCCGCGGTCGGCGCCGAGCCCGAACGCCTGCGCGATCCCGGGCGTCACGTCCTGTGTCGAGACGCCGATGTACGCGTACCGGACCTTCCCCGTGCGCAGCAGCTGGTCCAGCGAGCGGCGCGCGAGGTCGATCGGGATCGCGAAGCCGACGCCCTCGTTCGTGCCCGAGGTGCTCTCGATCTGCGCGTTGATGCCGATCACGCGCCCGTCGGCGTCGAAGAGCGGGCCGCCGGAGTTGCCGCGATTGATCTGGGCGTCGGTCTGGATCGCATTCGAGACGGCGAACCCGCCCGCCGCGAGGGAGTCGATCGAGCGCCCCGTCGCCGAGACCACGCCGACCGTCAGTGAGCTCTGCTTGCCGAACGGGCTTCCGATCGCGGCGACCGGCTCTCCGACGACGACCTTCGCCGAGTCGCCGAGCGGCACGGGCTCGAGGCGGTGGTCGGCGGGCGTGACGCGGATCACGCCGACATCGCTGAAGAGGTCCCATCCGACCACGCGGCCGCCGATCCTCTCGCCGTCGGCGAACTCGACGTACACCGCGCGGGCACCCTGCACGTTCGTCCGCGCCTCCGCGGCGTTCGTGATGACGTGCGCGTTCGTGAGGATCACGCCGCCCCGGTCGACGACGAAGCCCGAGCCCTGCGCCATGCCGTCGATTCCCAGATTCGCGTAGATGGTGACGACACCCGGCGCCCGGGCGGCGTAGACCGCCTCCGGGTCGAATGCCGTGCCGGGACCACGCGGCGGAAGCGGCGTGGTGCTCGACGGTGCGGGAGCGGCGCTCGTCTCGACGATCGTCGTCGTGCTCCCGCCGACGCCGGCGACCGACCCGACCAGAAGCGCCACCCCGGCGCCGATCGCAGCGGCGGCGACGGCAAGCCCCACGGCTGCCATGCGACCCATGCGGGCCACCGTAGCAACGGCCGTCGCGTTTCCACGTGGAAACGGTGACGGTGGCTCAGGCCGTTTTCACGTGGAAACGGCGAGCTCGCCCACCTGCACGGCCGCCGCCGGCAGCGAGAGCGTGAACGTCGTCAGCTCCGTCGTTCCGCTGAGCTCCACGGTGCCGCCCATCCGCTCGGCAAGCTGGCGTGCGATCGCGAGGCCGAGGCCGCTGCCCGAGGCGTGCGGGCCTTCGACGCGGTAGAAGCGGTCGAAGATCCGCTCCGCGTGTTCGCGGGGAATCCCCGGCCCGTCGTCGGAGACGGCAAGCTCCGCCCGACCGGCGCGCAGGGCGGTCGTGAGGACGATCTCCGTTCCCGGCGGCGTGTGGATGAGCGCGTTGACGGCGAGCGAGCGCCCGATCTGCAGGACGCGCTCCTCGTCCGCGAGCGCCCATGCGCGGTCGTCGGCCTCCAGCACGAATCGGTGGCCCGTCGACTCGGCGAGCGGCGTCAGCTCGTCGACGAGCGTCCGCGCGGCATCCGCGAGCACGACCTCCTCCTGCTCGACGCGGAACCGCCCGGCGTCCATCCGCGACAGGTCGAGCAGGTCGGCCGCGAGCTTCGTCAAGCGGTCGACCTGCTCTCGCGTGGTCGCGAGGAACCCCGCCCGAGTCTCCTCGTCGAGGTCCTCGTCGGCCATCAGCTCGAGGAACCCGGCGAGCGAGAAGAGCGGGGTGCGGAGCTCGTGCGACGCATTCGCGACGAACTCCTTCCGCGCCGTGTCGAGCTGCGCGAGCTGGACGCGCATCCGCTCGAAGGCGGCGGCGAGCTCGCCGAGCTCGTCGCCACCGAGATCGACCACGGGCTCGTCGAACGCACCCTGCGCGATCCGGTTCGCCGCACGCTCCAGGCGCCGGATCCGGCGCGCGTGGAGCGTCGCCGCCGCGCTTCCGAGGATCGCGGCGATCGCGAGCGCCACACCCGTCGCGTAGAGCATCCGCCGCTTCACGACGCGAACCGTCGCGAGCTGGTCCTCGATCGGCGTCGAGAGGAGCAGGACGTTGCCCGACACGAGCGGAACCGCGACCTCGGCAAAGGGCTTGTCGCGGCGCTCGACACGTCCGCGGGCGATGCGCGCGTCCTGGGCGGACTCGAGGCCGACCGAGTCGTCACTGATGGAGCCCGCGCTCGCGGCCGAGTCCGCGAGCGCCCGGATCGACAGGGGTTCCGGACCGAAGACCTGGTAGACGACGACGCGCGCGTTGGACAGGAGCGACGCCGCGTCGGCGAAGCTGTCGATGGCCAGCGGGTCGCTGAAGTCGCCGCGCGCGTCCGCGCGGGTGTACGAGTACGCGGTCGCCTCCGCGTCGCTCTGGAGCTCGTCGAGCCGCTCCGCCACGAGCCGCCGCTCGAGCGACGGCACGACCATCAGATACGCCCCGCCGAGGGCGCCGCCCACGATCAGGAGCAGCGCGACCGCGAGCGTCGTGCGGATCCCGCCCGGGAGGCTCATCCCGCCGTCGTGACGCCGTCGCGGAACCGGTACCCGGCGCCCCGGACGGTGAGGATCAGCTCGGGCTCCCGGGCGTCGCGCTCGATCTTCTCGCGCAGGTGCCGGACGTGCACGTCGATCGTCCGCGGCTCGCGGTAGTCCGCGCTTCCCCGGATGCGCTCGAGCAGCTGCCGCCGGCTGAAGACGATGCCGGGGTCGCTCGCCAGGAGCGCGAGGAGCTCGAACTCGACGAACGTCAGCTGGATCGGATCGCCGCGCACCTCCACCGTGCGACGCGGGAGGTCGATCACGACGTCGCCGCGGTCGACCACCTCGTCGCGGCGGCTCGCATGGTGCGGTGTCGCGGCGCGGCGCAGGAGCGCGCGCACGCGACTCCGGAACTCCCGGATCGAGAAGGGCTTCGTGATGTAGTCGTCGGCGCCGAGCTCGAGTCCGAGCACCTTGTCGAGCTCGTCGTCGCGGGCGGTGAGCATGATGATCGGCACCGTGCTCTCCGAGCGAAGGCGGCGGCAGACCTCGAGTCCGTCGACTTTTGGCAGCATGATGTCGAGGACGACGAGGTCGACGGTCTCCTCGCCGAAGCGACGCAGCGCCTCGTCGCCGTCGCGCGCCTGGACGACCCGGTACCCGTCCCGCTCGAGCGGGTACGTGAGAAGCGACTGGATCGCGTCCTCGTCGTCGACGAGCAGGATGGTCGAGGACGGCTCGGGCATCTGTGGTTGACGCGCCCCCAACGCGGACGTGCGGGCCTGCTCGGCCCTACTATAGCCCCCTGCATGGAGCCCGCCCGCCTCGGGACGAGCAAGCGGAGGCCGCGGCGCGGCTCGATCGAGCGGCCCGTCGACCTCCGGCTCGCCCGCAATCTCGCGGCCTTCCTGGCACTCCCGTTGCTGCTCGTCGTGTTCACGATGGCGCGGACGGGGCCGCTGCCCGCCCCCGATCTCCCGCCGGCGTTCGACGGCACGACCGCGGCGGCGCTGACGGTCGAGCTGGCCGGCGACAACGCGAACCGCGTCCCCGGGTCGCCGGGGGCGGCCAGTGCGGCGCAGTGGTACCGCGACAAGCTCGCGCTCTACGGGCTCGCCGTCCGCGAGGACGCCTGGCGCGAGGACGTGGCCGGCCTCGGCCGCGTCGAGCTCCGCAACCTGGCGACCGTCGTCCCCGGGACGCTCGACGAGACGATCGTCTTCGTTGCACACAGAGACAACAACGGCCTGAGCGCAGGCGCGAACTCGGACGCGAGCGGAACCGCAGCCCTCGTGGAGCTTGCGCGCGCCTACGCGACGGCGGGGACCACCGAGTCCGCGCGCACGCCCCTGCACACGCTCGTCTTCCTGTCGGCGGACGGCGGTGCGTACGGATCGCTCGGCGTCGCGCGGTTCACGCAACACTCGCCGCTCGCCCGCCGGGCCGTCGCGCTCGTGGCGCTCGACGGGATAGCCGGCAGCGCCGAGCCACGGCTCGAGCTCGGCGGGCTCGGCGCGCATTCCCCGCCGCCGGCGCTCGTCCGCACGGCCGATGCGCGCGTGGCCGTCGAGAGCGGGGACGCGCCTGCGCACCCCGGCCTGCTCGACCAGGTCGTCTCACTCGGGCTTCCGTTCGGCTTCGGCGCGCAGGCGCCCGCGCTCGGCGAGGGGATCCCGGCAGTGCGGATCACGACGGCACCCGACGGCGGCACGCCCCCCGGCGGCGACGAGATCGCCGGACTCGACCGCACGAGGCTCACGCAGCTGGGGCGGGCGTCGGAGACCCTGCTCACCTCGCTCGATGCGGCGGTGGAGCTGCCGACGACGACCGGCGGCGCGATCTACCTCGGGGAGCGCGCCGTCCGCGGCTGGGCGTTCGCGCTGGTGCTCCTGGTCGCGGTCGTCCCCTTCGGCGGAGCGGCGCTCGACCTCCTTTCCCGCTGCCGCCGGCGGCGTCTCTCGCTCGCGCCCGCCGGCCGCGCGTTGCGCCGGCGGTTCGGGCTCTGGCTCGTCCTCCTCGTCCTTCTCGGCGTCGCGGCTCTCGCAGGCGCGCTTCCGGTCTCACCGCAGCTCCCGCCGCCGCCCGACCAGCCGCCCGTCGACCGCTGGCCGGTAGCGGCGGTCGCGCTGGGCCTGATCGCGGCGGCGCTCGTCTGGCTCCGGGCGCGGGCGCGGCTCATCCCGCGGGCCCGCGCACGGCCCGAGGAGGATCTCGCCGCGTACGCAGTCGCGTTCGTCGCGCTCCTCGCGATCGCCGCCTGGACGGCGCTCGTCTCCCCGTACACCCTCGTCTTCCTGCTGCCGTCGCTCTACGCCTGGCTCGCGCTTCCGCAACTCCGGCACGGCCCCGGTTGGCTCACGGACGTGACCTTCGGGATCGGTCTCACCGGGCCGGTGCTCGCGGTCGTCGTCCTCGCGAAGCAGCTCGACCTCGGGCTGCGCGCGCCGCTCTACGCTGCGTCGCTCCTCACCACCGGCGTCGTCCCCTGGGGCGCGACGCTCGCGCTCGCGGCATGGGCTGCCGTCGCGAGCTTCGTCGGCGCGATCGCCGCCGGCCGCTACGCCGCGCCGAGCGGCAGGTAGCGGACCGACGAGCCCGCGCCGAGCTCGCCGTCGCCGCGCGGGACGTGGACGATCGCGTCGGCGGCCGCGGCCCGCACGATCATGTGCGAGTCCTGTCCCTCGATCGGCTGGAGCACCGCACCCCTCTCGGACACCTCCAGGCGCGCCCGCTGGAAATCGTCGCGGTGCGGGTTCCGGCGCGCGGACGCGCCCAGGACCCCCAGTCGAAACTGCGGCGCCGGGTCGAGCGCCCCCTGCAGTGCGCGCAACGCCGGTACGACGAAGAGGAGCGCGCCCACGAGCGACGACACGGGGTTCCCGGGCAGCCCGAAGACGAGGGTGCGGTCACGGGTGGCGAACGAGATAGGTTTGCCGGGGCGCATCGCGACGCGCCAGAAGACCTCCTCCGCACCGAGCTCCGCGAGCGTGCCGCGGACGAGATCGTGCGGGCCGACCGAGACGCCGCCTGAGGTGACGAGGACGTCCGCCTCGAGGCCGCGCGCGAGCGCCGTACGGTGCACGGCCGCATCGTCCGAGGCGGTCTCGTGGGATGCGACCTCGGCGCCCGCGGAACGGAACACGGCTGCCAGCATCACGCCGTTCGACTCGTAGATCTCGCCGTCGCCGAGCTGCTCGCCGGGCGAGCGGAGCTCGGTGCCCGTGGCGACGACGGCGACGCGCGGTCGCACACCGCAGACCGGGCGGGCGACGCCCGCGGCTGCGAGCGCCGCGATGCGCGAGGGGGAGAGCGTCGTGCCTGCCTGGACGACGCGGTCGCCTGCCCGGACGTCGCCGCCGAGGGGTCGCACGTTTGCGCCCGGCTCGGCCGCGGCAGACACCTGGACGGCGCCGTCGCGCTCGGTGACGAGCTCGATCGGCACGACGGCGTCCGCTCCCTCCGGCACGACACCGCCGGTCGCGATCCCCATCGCCTCACCGGCGCTGAGCGGTCGGGGGG
>Ga0247825_10001740_pt1 | contig 14367 bp, 13 predicted proteins | sample 13C_Vanillin_Day_FD_194413 | JGI IMG/M metagenome (GOLD analysis project Ga0247825, IMG submission 194413) | Soil microbial communities from agricultural site in Penn Yan, New York, United States - 13C_Vanillin_Day48 | ecosystem: Environmental > Terrestrial > Soil > Agricultural land | place...
GATACGTATATCTATGCCGCCACAGAGAACATACAGATCCACGGCGGTATCGGGTTCACCTGGGAGCATCCTGCACACCTGTATTTCAGGCGGGCCAAGTCGTCGGAGCTACTCTTCGGTCCCCCCAGCTACTGGCGTGAGCTACTCGCTGAACGAATCGGTATCTAGATCAAGTCGTTGTAAGCCGTTGGTGGTCGTGTCGTCCGTCCACTGGGACCGCGCGCTCACGAAATGACTCCGATGGACCCTCCGGCCCGGCGGTGATTGACCAGAGTGGTTGCCGGCCGGGTCTGCCCAGTTGCGTGGTGATGGATATGCCGACAGATGTTGTGCGGCTCAGCACTGGCCGAGCGATCGCCGGACGCCGAACGCCCTTTTGGGGGTCGACACGGGAACTCGCTGCGGTTCCGGCACAGTCGACGTTTGCCGCATCTCGCGTCGCCGCCGCAGAGGCGTTCGCGACTCGGAACCGGCGAGATGCGTCGGCCGAGGGGGTATCCCGGAAGCCACTAATCGACTACGATGTCGAATAACTGTAGTCGGGAATACGAGGACAGCATGAACCCCTATATGCACGAATGCCCGGGAGGTGCGATCGTCGGGCTGGGTATCACCGACAATCGTGTCGACGCCAGGTCGGCCGCTGATTTTGCCGCCGAGGCTGTGCATCTCGCGATATCCGATGCAGGACTCACGCTCGATGATGTCGACGGATTGCTGGTCTCGAGCGGCAAGTCGGGTGGAGTCGACGTCAAACTCGCTAGCCGACTCGGACTTCGAGATCTCGGCATTCTCACCCAGGTCGCGCAGGCGGGATCGACTGCTAACGCACAGGTCCAGCTGGCAGCGTTGGCAATTGCAGGTGGCCTCGCCACCACGGTGGTCTGTGTGCACGCCGACGCTCCGTTGAAGCCTTCGAAGCGAGCCGGCGACGCCTACCGAGCGTCGGCCGGAGCGGTTGGCACCGGGTTTCGCGGTTTGTCGACGGTTGCAGGCCCCCGTAACCCCAACGGCGGGTACGCCCTCGCGGCTCGCCGACACATGAATCGATTCGGAACCACCAGCGAGCAGCTGGGTGCAATTGCGGTAGCACAGCGCAAGTGGGCGGCATTCAATCCGCGTGCCCGGTTCCGAGACCCGCTGACCATCGCCGACCACCAAGCATCGCGGTGGGTTGTCGAACCGCTGCATCTCCTCGACTGCTGCATGGTGTCCAACGGAGGCGTTGCGGTAGTCGTGACCTCCGCGGAGCGTGCCCCACACCTGGCGCAACCGCCGGTGCACGTCCGAGGGTGGGCCCAGAGCCATCCCGGCTACCGGATGGAACGAGGCTCCGACTGGGGTCTGCGCACCGGCGCCGCGATCGCCGGACCGGCTGCGATGAAGATGGCGGGAATCACCCCGTCCGACATCGACATCCGGCAGATCTACGACTGCTACACCTACACGGTGCTCGTCACCCTCGAGGACTACGGGTTCTGCAACAAGGGTGAAGGCGGCGAGCTCGCCGCCAGCGGAGCGCTCGCTCCCGGCGGCTCACTGCCCACCAACACCGGCGGTGGGCAGTTGTCGAGCTTCTACCTGTGGGGGATGACGCCTCTGTCGGAGGCGATCATTCAGATACGCGGCCAGGGTGGCGACCGCCAGGTTCCACGGCATGAGACCGCAGTTGTGAGCGGCAACGGCGGGATCCTGGACTATCACAGCACCCTCGTGCTGGGAGCGCAGTCACGATGACCAAAAGAATCGCCTCGGCTGAGGACCTCGGTGAGAACGCAGCTTTCCGGGTCGAACGAAACGCCGCATCGGCGGCGTTCTTCGACGCGGCCGGCGAGGGGACGCTCCTCATTCGCGTCTGCCCGGAATGTGATCGTCTCTATGCCCCACACCACAAGCGTTGCGTGGACGGCAATGAATTGGCGTGGCGTGCCGCCAGTGGTTCGGCCCAGCTGGTCACATGGGCGGTGGACCACGCACCACCGGTGAGCCCCGAACTGTCAAGCATCGATGGGGGACCGCCGGTGATCGGCATCGTCGAGCTCGACGAAGGACCCTGGATGTACACCGCCCTACCCGGTGTCGCCCCCGAAGCGCTGCGCGAGGGCATGGCCATGCACGTGCGGTTTTTGCCGCTTGGTGGGGCCGAGCCGGTGCCGGTCTTCACACCGGCCGCTACGGGCCCCGACAGTAAGGAAGCACGATGACCGTCGACCACCCCGAGCAACTGGTTTTGGTCGAGCGACATGGACAAATAGGTGTCCTCACGATCAACAGGCCCGAGACCCGAAACGCAATCAGCAGGGCCGTCACTGTGGAGATGGCAAGCGCGATCGATGCGCTGGAAGCCGATGATGACGTCAGGGTCATCATCGTGACCGGCGCGGGCGACAAAGCGTTCTGCGCGGGCGCTGACCTGAAGTCCATCCGTGAGGGTCGACCCACGGTCCCCGAACTCGGAGGGTTCGCCGGCATTACCTCACGAACATTTGTCAAACCAGTGATCGCCGCCGTGAATGGGGTTGCACTCGGTGGCGGAACCGAAATCTGCTTGGCATGTGATCTCATCGTGGCCGACGAGCATGCTGCCATCGGATTGCCAGAGGTCCGTCGAGGAATCGTGGCAGCGGCCGGCGGATTGGAGCGCCTGCCGCGCAGAATGCCTCCTGCAGTTGCGCTCGAACTCATCCTGACCGGAGAACCGATCACGGCTCAGCGGGCACTCGAACTGGGACTTGTCAACCGCGTCTCTCCTCGCGGCGGGGCGCTCGCCGCGGCGTTGGACCTTGCGGGACTCATCTGCAAAGGTGCGCCGCTCGCCATTCAATACTCGAAGGCTGTTGTCCGGTCGTCGATCTCGGTGGGCGAGGCCGAGGCGCGGCGTGAACACCGAGCACTTCGTGACCGGGTGTTCCGAAGCTCCGATGCGATGGAGGGACCACGCGCTTTCGCGGAGAAGCGTCTACCGAACTGGAGTGGAAAATGACCGAGACTCTGCCGCTTGATGGGCTCCGTGTAGTCGACATGTCCGACGGCAAGGGGGAGATGTGTGGTCGTTACCTTGCTGATCTCGGGGCAGAAGTCATCCTCGTCGAACCACCACACGGGGCGTCCAGCCGTCGTGCAGAACCGCTGCACTCCGGTGTCAGCACCTACTTCGCGTCGCACAACGCCAATAAGTCGAGCGTCGTTGTCGACCTCGACGAGGAACGTGACCGTGACACTCTGTTAAGGCTCTTGTCGACCGCTGATATCTGGATTGAAACGACGGCTCCCGGCACCCTCGCAGGATATGGACTCGACCCAGTCGAGGTTCGCCGCCACCTGCCCCGACTTGTCGTGGTCTCGATCACTGATTTCGGGCAAACCGGCCCCCGCCGAGACGACGTCGCTACCGACTGGGTACAGATGGCGGTTGCAGGCATTCTCAGCCGCTCGGGGGCGCCGGATCAGGCGCCGATGATGCCGCCCGGCGCGTTGGCATACGAGTCGGCTTCAATTCAGGCCGCGTGGGCGACGCTGGTCGCGTACTGGAACCGTCTCGAATCGGGTCAGGGTGATCACCTCGACTTCTCTATCTACGATGCTGTTGCGCAAGTGCTGGACCCCCCACTCGGCACGATCGGAACCGCTGCGGCGTCGACCGGCGACGGGGAGACGAGCCAGGATCGCTCTGCCTTCCAGCCGTATCCGATCTTTCGCTGCGCCGATGGGCACGTGCGCATCGTCGTGCTCGCCGCGAGGCAATGGCGTGCGATCCGCGCGTGGTTGGGCGAACCCGACGAACTCGCTGACCCGGAACTCGAACTTGCGCACCGCCGTTACGCACAGGCGGAGCTGATCAATCCGTACATCGGTGAATTGTTTGCTGGTCGCACTGCTATGGATCTCGTGCTGGAGGGGCAGCGTCGTGGTGTGCCTATTGCACCGGTACTGTCACCCGGCGCGGTGTTGGAGAGTGAGCATTTCACCGCCCGTGGTGCATTCGTTGACATCGAGATTGCACCCGGGATGATGGGCAAGCTTCCGTCGGGGCTGGTCGAGATCGACGGGACGCGGGCGGGAATCCGCCGCCGGGCACCGATGCTGGGAGAACACCAACACCTTCTCGATGACCTGCCGGCGGGAGCGCTGGGCAGCGAGTTGCCCGCCGGTGGCAACACCGAGCCTCGCCGACCGTTTCAAGGTTTGCGCGTGCTCGATCTCGGTGTGATCGTCATGGGTGCCGAAGCAGGTCGCCTTTTTGCGGACCAGGGGGCCGACGTGATCAAGGTCGAGAACCGGGCTTACCCGGACGGTTCTCGGGCCGTATTGCAGCGTCCGATGAATCGACGGTTTGCGACCGCCCAACGTGGCAAGCGCGGATTCGGTGTCGACCTGCGCACCGACCGAGGGCGGAAACTATTCCTGGAGTTGGTTAGACGGGCAGACATCATCCTGTCCAACTTCAAACCGGGGACACTCGAAAAACTGGGTATAGGGCCAGACATTCTCCGCGATATCAATCCGTCCGCCGTGATCGCGACGAGTAGTGCGATGGGTGCCACCGGGCCCTGGAGCAACTGGATGGGCTACGGGCCGCTGGTACGGGGTGTCTCCGGGCTCACCAGTCTCTGGCGCGATCCCGACGATGACGGCCAATTCGGTGACTCGGCCACTGTGTATCCCGATCACCTCGAAGCGAGGGTGGTCGACATCGCAGTGGTAGCATGCCTCATCTCACGGCGACGGAATGGTGCGGGTGCGCTCGTCGAGGCATCGCAGGCGGAGGCGATTCTCGTCGCGATGTCCGAACTTTTCCTAGGCGAATCGATCCAGCCGGGCACCGCAGTACCGCGGGGTAACGTCGTCGAAAGCCAAGCGCCGTCCGGGGTGTACCCGTGTGCAGGCGATGATGCATGGTGCGTAATCAACGTCCGTGACGACGATGACTGGGCGCGACTGCTCAAGGTCGTAGACGCGCCGGAATTGGCCGACCCATCACTCACACAAACCTCGGCCCGTATCGCGCGTCGTTCCGAGATCGATAAAGCCCTCGGCGCGTGGACGCGCACCCGAGATCCGCATGAAGTGGCGCGTGCGTTCCAGGAAATGGGTGTACCGGCAGGTGCAATGAGGCACGTCGGTGAGTTTGCAGACGATCCCCACCTGAGAGCCCGTGGATTTTTGAGAACTGTGACGCACCCATATGTGAAGCGGCCGATTACCATGGAGAACAGTCTGTGCTTGTCCACCCGAATCGCAGATCCGGTTCTGGGGCCCGCACCATTACACGGGGAACACACTCGTGACATCGCTCGGCATCTTCTCGGCATGACGGCGGAACAGGTGGAATCGGATATCGCGGCGGGCGTTCTGGAGGAATCACCGAGACCGTCGTAGGTGTTGTAGCACCTGCCCACAGTGGGTCCATAGAGGTCCGTCTTGAACACATGGGTGCGAATGACGAGCGGTGGGGCCAGCCGGATCGTCCCAGATCCGCCCTAGGTTCGACAGGCCCCCGGTTGCCCGTACGTGTGTTGTCGAATGCGTTGGCGGTGAGCAGATTCAGCTCCGTTCCGGAAAGGGCGACCTGGCACGGGTCCACCCGTGGTCACCGCAGCGGGAATTGGCTGGTCGCGGGCGTGTATATAGCCGCCAATCCATTCATCGCCACCGTCGCGATCCTGCTGTGGAACGCAGCGCCGGGGTGCTCGAGCCAGGTGCTCAGCACCGCAGACGAGCGGATTGCGACCAGATCGAGCAGCCGTGCCGGCCGGTGCCGTCGAACACCGGCGTCAGACCACGATCACGGTGACATACCCGTCGCCGACCGCGCCCCGGGGGCGGGCCACCGGTGTTCGTCGACTCCGATCACCTGAACCGACTCGATCCGTGAGGTGTCGGTAGTGAGCAGCCCAACCCGTTGCCTCCCGGACAGGTGGTCGGGCCCGTCTATCAGGAGGTCGCAGAACAATACGGTCGCGCCCTTGGGGAGGGCGGAGTGGGTGATCGTCACCCCGAGTTCGACGGTTCGCACGATCGTGTCGGTGACATCGAGCCACGCAGGCACGTAGCCTCGACCACACTGGGCTCCCAGTGTGGTCGAGGCTGGGATCTTCACACCTCTGCTGCACTCTATTTACGGAAGAGCCCCTTCGCAGGGTGTCTGCCAACCGAGGGTGAGGTATGCCGTGTCACCACGTGGGATCGTAGGATGCGTCATCGGAGGTGAGTCGGCCGCGATTAGCGGGGGGCATATTTGCGTACTCCCACCCAGGCGCGCAGGTGCCTACCGTGCACCAGTCATAGATGACCTTCCGACGTAGGATGCGCCATTCATCGCCGCGCTTCTCGAAATGATCGCGGTACCGGCCGGCGCTGTTCTGAATGGTGTCCAATCCCCGAGACGAGGCCGTCAAGACCAAGTGGAAATACGTCTCCACCTTAGCTTCATCGCCATCCAAGGAAAGCACGTGAACCGGAGACGTTAAATGGTACACGCAGGTGATTCCGCGGGAGTCGTTCTTCCCGATTCCCAGTCGGTACTGAACAAAGCCCTCGCCCGAACCAGTAAATGTACCGTGATCGTCCGTAGCGTCCTCCCACATGGTCGAACGCATCAATTTCTCGTCGCCGCGATCGACCCCTCGAACGTAACGAGAAAAGACATTCTGGATTCGCTGAGTTTCCAGAGTTCGTCTCAGCTCTTCAATCTCAGATGATGTGAAACTTGAATCGTTGTTTGACACGACTACCTCCATCACGCAGCTTTCGTTTTGTCGGAGCACTTGACTCCGGGTTGAAAACAAGTCGGACTCTTCAGTGCGGACTCAGCTCCGACGAGATCGACCAATTGTGTTCCAGATGTGAACCGCCCTCTTGTCGGAGGTTAAGCATCCAACAGTTCGAGAAGATTCCAGTAAACCGAGGACTGATTTGAACGCATCGCTGGATGCGAACTGCTCGCCGCTGCCCTCAATGTATACAGCCCTTGCCAGAACTCCAGATTCTCCACGGACCGTCCACTAGCGTCTTCGTAAAGATCGAGGAAGCGCTGTGTCTCTGATTGTTGAACCTTCGGGGGTTCGTCCACAAAGAACTTCGCCAGTGCTCCGCAGACGAACCCGACATCCCACATTGGATCCGAAAGCCTAGCCAGGTCCCAGTCGAGTATCCCAACGACCGATGTACCACAGAATCGATAATTGGAGAGGTTCGGATCACCGTGAATCAACGTGACCTCCGAACTCTCTGGAATCCTTGCCGAAAGCCAGGCAATCGTGCGCTTGGCAACAGGGTTGTCTGCCACTCCCCGGGAAGTCACACGGTCGATCACAATGTCCAACGCATCACGCGCACAGGACTCAGTTGTTGGCTCGTCAAGCACCGAGCTCAGGCCGAACTGACGCCAATCCAACGCATGGATATCTGTAAGAGCTCGGACGTATTCTTCGAGTTTTTCGTGGCGCTGTGGATCATCAAGGGGGAAGACTCGTGGACCAGTGGATCCCGGGACGAGTTTCATGGTGAGGAACGGCTCGCCCAGTACGTCCGCATCGAGCTCGAGCCAGAGCGGCGCCGGAGCAGGGATCGACGTTTGGCCGAGCGATTCCAGAAGGGCGAACTGGCCGGGAATGTCGGACGGATAGTACAGGCTCCCCTCCGGACTCCAACGAAGAATGAATTCTATCGATTGGAGAGCTCCGGCCGGTCCATACTCACATTGAATGTTCCAGGTTTCATTCGAAAATCCACCTGCCAACCGAGTCGCACTGACAATTCTGATTTCAGGCTCACCAAGACGCTGAGCCAGCCAACTCGGAAGACGCTTCCTGATCAGGGTCTCGTAGTCATCCGCACTCGTCATGAATCGCTCACTCATCCCGGGTCAGCAGGGCGGTGATCAATATTCCATAACCGACGTCCTCGCCATATCTAAATTCCGCCAACATTGGCCCATTCATATACCCAAATTCCTTGCGGAACACAGGTTGCGACATGTCCCAATTCTCGCCCTCGACGTGGAGATTGGAGCGCTTCCGTCCGTAGAACCCTTTGAAGTACCCGTTGCCGTCCGGGCATCGGGAGATAAGGGGACGCGCGTGAAGCGAAGTTCCAACTCCATGCTCATCGAACAGCGTCATGTCGAGAGATTCCGGCAACCCACGGCTGTCCTGGATAACTTCGGGGAGGCTCCAGCGATTGAACGTCGAGCGGGTCGTACCGTCAGCAACCTCGATCACGGCGCCGTCTGCGATCAAGGCGTTTCCGCTTCCATCGGTCCAAAACCAGCCGTGTAGCGCGTACTTATCGAACTCCGCTGCTATCCACGCTCGCGAAGTTCTGCCTTGGGGTGCGGGCTCGGTGCTCGCGTTGGAGTCTGTCACTGGAAGGTGAGTTTTCATGTCGATCACCTCATTGGCTTGGGGTCCGCGCATACCCCAGGATCGGTCCCGAGAGCCACTGAATTCCCCCTCGGTCACGTAATCACCGATTCGGACCCACCCGCTATACGTGCCGCTCTGCATTACATGAATTTGGTGATGGTCGACCGAATTATTCCGGCGGATGAACACAGGCCGGAACTCGTATGCCGGCGTGCGTGAATGGAAAGTCAGATCGCACTGAATGCCGTGCTCGGTATCGTCAACCTTGATTCTCCACTCCGACATAGGTTTCAGTACTTCTATCTTGATCGGCCCAATATTAAGATCCGAGCGATCGTGATCCAGAGGCCGCGCAGCCCGGAGATTATGCTGCTGGTCGGCATGTATGCCGCAAATCCACCCGTCGATCATGTTCTGGTTGGGATATACTCCGAACCCCAGCTGGATAAGGAATTCTCCGCTTTTGCTGTGCACGTTGAACAAGCCACGATCCTGAAATCGCGGGTCTCCAGTCGCAGCGTGATCTAGAGTATCGACGGTCTGATGTATCAGGTAGTCGTCATAAGGTGTGAGCATGATTGGCCCCTGCTATTCTTTAGCGGTACATGTGGCTCTTGACGCAAGACGCGTCAGCTGATATTGAGATCTGCGAACCGGATGATTCCATCGTAACTCGGAACGAATCCTTCGATATTATCGGAGACCACGTAGCTTTCCGCGAGCTTGACGATAGGAATGTTGCAGACCTTGTCGACCAGGTCAGTTCGCTCTATGAGGGAGTAGTAATCTTTGCGCTCCTCTGCATCTGTTGTCGCCTTGGCGCTCGCGTAGAGGTCGTCGACTTTTAGGAATCTGCAGTACTCCTGCGTTGAATCATCCAGGGCATACGTTCTCAGAGCAAAGTCCGGGGAACTGAAATCCTGTCCCCACGCCGTCATGTGCAGACCCTTGAACTCGCTCTTGACCATTTTCGGGAGGTACTGAGGGTTGGCAAGCGGTATCTGTTGAACCTTCAGTCCAATCGCTGCGATCTGGCCCGCAGTCGCCTCACCGATGTCGGTATCGGACGCATAGCGCCCGGACCAGTAGGACAGCTCGAGTGGCGGCAGTTCGCCCTTCTCTGCTTTGACCTCGTCAACGAGCCTTCTTGCGGCTTCGACGTCGTGTTCCCGATCCAGTTCAGCGCCGGTAAATTCTTCAGGGATCGTGGAGAAGGTAGCAAGTCCATGACCGTCCAACAAACGGTCGATGATCAATTGAGGGGCAAAAGCCAAAGAAATTGCTTTGCGGATTCGTACATCCGATGTCAAGCCTTCATTGGCGAACTGCCACATGAGGTTCACATAGGATTGGACGAATTCGACGTTCGTTTTCCCGTTGATCGAATTGAGCAATTGCGGATCTATCGCTGTGGTGATGTCGGCGACGCCACTTTCGACCTGCGACTTGCGGGTGGAAGCATCTTCACTGAATGTGAAGTTGACACCCGAGGCTCCGGGTGTTCCGTCCCAGTATTCGCCAAAACGCTCAGTCGTAATCTTGAGGCCTTTGTCCCACGTCACGAACTTGAAGGGTCCGGTCCCAATGGGGGAATCCCCGAACCCGTCTTTGCCGACGTCTTCGAAGTACGATTTCGGCAAGGCGTCAATCTGGCTCAGCCGTGCCAAGACATCATGGGCAGTCAAATTGTTGGTGACCTTTACGACGACTTCCAGGTCGCCTGATGCTTCTGCCTCCGTCAGTTCGTCCCAGAAGATCTTATTAGTGGATTCGGTCAGAACTTGGTTGATCGAGAATGCCGCGTCCTCGGCGGTCAGAGTCGAACCATCGTGAAACTTGACATTTGGACGGAGCTGAAGCAAGTACTCACCGCTCGAGTTCTCCTTCGCAGCGATGCCGGTGACGATGCCGTCGAGCGTCGGGCCGCCTTGGGTATCGCGAGCGACCAGAGTTTCCACCATCGAACGAGATACGTACCGTACGGGACCACTGGATCTGATAAGCGTACTGAGAGTGTTGGGTTCTTCCGCAAGCACCACATCAATGGTGCCGTCGCCATCTGCGTCACCTGCGGGTCCTGTAACGGAGCATGCTGCCAGGACGCCTGCAATAGCCGCGGCCGCAGTAACGTCAATCCATCGACGCTGCTTACCCCGAAAGAATCGTTTCTTCATCGACGCTCTGCTTTCTCAATATTGCTTGACATTTGTCTCTGAAACCCTTGCGGTATGTCGGCGCAATCGGCGGGGTCGGGCCTGAAGGAAATGTCTTGTCTCGGGGCTCGTGTTCACGATCTTGTGCGGTCGGCGAGTTCGACCACGGAGTCTGCAGGCCAACTCCCGTCCGCCGGTTTCCACGGAGGCATCGCTTCCAACAAGGAGCGGGTGTATTCGGTACATGCGCCGGCCAGGATTTCGGCTGCCGCACCGGAATCCTGCACCTCTCCTCGAAGCAACACGAGCATGCGGTCGCAGACCCGGCCAGCGAGTCTGAGGTCGTGGGTGACGAAGAGGAGTGAACGGCCATCATTCGTGAACCGATCGAGAAGCCGGACGACGTCGGCTTCCGTTCCCTTGTCCAGCGCGGAGGTGCATTCGTCGGCCATCAGCACATCGGGGTCCGCCAACATGGCCAGGGCAATGGCCACTCTCTGGAGTTGCCCACCGCTCACTTGATGTGGATAGGATCGCAGAATTCGATCTGTGTCCTTGAGGCTCATACCGCGCAAGAGTTGCTCGATGCGGTTCAGGGACTGCGCCTTGTCAAGTTCTGGGTGGTGAAACTTGACGATTTCCCGCAATTGCGAACCGATCCGGCGAAATGGATAGATCGAGCGTATGGCACTCTGAAAGATGGCACCGAGAGTGCTACCTCGGAGTTCTGCCCTACGGTCGCAGCTGTCCGAGTACATGGTCTCGCCACGAAACTTGATCGTGCCAGATTCGATCTTGATCGTCGGATGCTCGAGGCCGACAATTGCGCGGATCAACGTGGTCTTTCCACTTCCTGATTGACCAATGATCCCCAGGCGATCGCCTTCCTCCAGTTCGAGATTCACGTCCCTCAAGATCTGAATGACGCCACCGTTGACATCCCGTGCAGTTGCGCAAAGTCCTTGAATCGAGAGTAGGTTGTTCGAGCTCACTTGTTGGCCCCCCGCCCGATGGTCGGATCGAACTTGTCCCGAGCCGCATCCGCGATCATGTTGAGCGACAACGTCGCAAGGACGATGCAAAGTCCTGGGAGGACAACGATCCACCAGGCCGAATCCAGATAATCCTTACCGCCGGCTAGCATCGTTCCCCATGTCAATTGGGGTGGGTGCACCCCCATGGCCAAGAAGCTCAATCCAGCTTCCGAAAGAGTCATGACACCGAACTGAAGGACGGCTACAACCAGGAGAAGTGGCAGTAGGTTCGGAAAAATGTGGCGGAGAACGATGCCGAAGAATCCGATATGGGCAGACTCGAGCGCGACGACGAAAGTTCGCTTCCTCAAACCGATGGCTTCACCCCGGACAATTCGGGCAAAGTTGGCCCATGACCCCAGTGCGAGCACCATGATCATGGTCTGCACAGTGCTGCCGACAGCGAGCACGATGGTCAGCGCCAAAAGAATGAAAGGAAGCGCTAGTTGCGCATCCGTCAAACGAGACAAGATCGTGTCGATCACTCCACCGCGATAGCCTGCGACGATCCCGACGAGGAGGCCGACGACGGCGGCAAGCAGCACCGCTGCAAGGACCATCACAAGAGTGAGCCGCCCGCCGAACAACAGCCTCGACATCATATCCCGCCCGAGCTGGTCGGTACCCAAGGGATGTGACATATCGCCACCCGATAACCAGAAGGGTGGACGAAGGGCCTCGTTGAGATCATTGAGGTTTGGATCAGCGATAGGCAACCATGGTGCGATCAGGCACAACAATACGGCGATACCGAAGAATGCAGCGCCGAGGATCCCGGATCCTTTGCGTAGAAGCAATTTTCGGCGGGTATCGACAGGCGGTACTTCGGCAACCTGCGGTTCGTCGTCGGGTCGGAAATCAGTTTGAATGGTCATCGAGTTCGAATCCTTGGGTCGAGGACTTCATAGAGGAGATCGACGATGAAGTTGATGAGGACGAACACCACTGCGGTGACGATGGCCATCGCCTGTAAGAGGGTGAAGTCACGCCCTTGAATTGCCTGGTTGGCCAATGAGCCGATACCGGGCCAGCTGAAGACCACTTCTACGGTGACGGTGCTGGACAATATCGCGCCAGTCAGCAAGCCGATCACTGTCACCACAGGTATCGCGCTGGCTCTCAAGACGTGCTTGAGAAGTACCTGACGTTCGGAGAAACCACGCGACCTCGCAGCGAGTACATAATCCTCAGCGAGTACGCTCACGATCGATGTCCTGCCCACTCGAGTCACATACGCAAGCGGGATCATGCCGATGGCGACTGCCGGCAGGATGACGTGCGTCCAGTCGCCAACTCCACCCGATGGCAACCACTCGAGCCGAAGTGCGAAGAAGTAGACGAGCACCAAACCCAGCCAGAACGGCGGGATCGATTGTGCGATTCCGGCGATGGAAGTCGAGAGCTTGTCCCACAAGCTGCCTCGTTTGGTTGCACCCAGCAGAGCGAGAATGTAGCCGATTGCTGAGCCTCCGGCCACGGCCACAGCCGTCAACAGGAAAGAGTTTCCGAGCCGCGGCAAAATTAATTCAATATTGGGGATACCGTAGCGAAGGGATGTTCCGAGATCGCCTACAGCCAGCTTGCTCAAAAATTCGGCATACTGAACAAAGATCGACTGATCCAAGCCGAGCTGATTCCGCAACTGATCGATAGCTTCCTGCGAAGCGTTTTCGCCCAGGATTTGATGCGTGGGATCACCTGTGACCCGGGCGAGAAAGAACACTATCGTGGCGGCAAAAATAACCGTGATGAGTCCCGTGCCCACTCGGGTAAACACTTTGCGAGCCAATGGGTTCATACCCGCGCCTCCGGGGTATCGCCGCGTGCATGTTCGTTCATTCCGGTTCCTGGTACCTCGTGGAGTCCGCCTTCCTCAATCAGTCGACGGGTCGAAACTGACTGGGGACAGGTCATCACAGTCTCGATTGCGCCACTTTCGATAATTCGTCCGTTTTCCATCACATAAATTCGGTCGCAGAGTTGCCGCACCAAGGCCAAGTCGTGGCTGACAAAGAGCAACGCCACGTCATGGTCGTTTCGAAGGTGCATCAAGAGCCGCGCAACCTGGGCCTGCGCAGAAAGGTCCAGCGCCGAAGTCGGCTCGTCTGCGACGATCAGTCTCGGCTTCACCACTAGGGCTCGAGCCACAGCGATACGCTGCGCCTGGCCTCCGCTCAACTGACCTGGATACCGCCGAAGCAGATCAATGGGCAGCTCAACCTGCTCCATCAACTCAGCGTCGCTAATCCATTCGGTCCGCTTCGGATAGCGTCGGCGGAGTTCACCTAGTCCGCGATCAATCCGCTGTCGGGGATCCAAAGATCCCACGGCATCCTGGAAGACGCCCTGGACGTCGCCCATGACCTCCGAGTCCTGGCCTGTCACGCGTTTGGTTGCGTAACGTGACTGATTTCTGATGAGGACTTCGCCGGTCTTTATGCTTTGAACGCCGAGAGCGACGCGGGCAAGTGTGCTCTTACCTGAGCCTGACTCACCTACGAGAGCGACGGATTCTCGCTCGAGAACCTCGAGCGACGCATCCGTCACCACATCCTGCTGCTTGCCAGTGCGGTGGTTCCGGTAGCTGACGCTGACACTGCTAATGTCGAGTTCAGCCATTCTTGTTTGAGGGATTAGCAAGGTAGGCGTAGCGCTATTCGTCATTTGTCGCCCCCGTGGCCGCGGGATTGAGGGCTTGTCGCATCGACAACACGTTCCCCTGCTGATTGACTGGCACGATTCGGTGAAATCTGAATCTGATTGCCCTTCAGTTTGATTCCCACACACCGCCTCCTTCTCAGTCTGGTCGTCAGG
>Ga0247825_10001741_pt1 | contig 14363 bp, 14 predicted proteins | sample 13C_Vanillin_Day_FD_194413 | JGI IMG/M metagenome (GOLD analysis project Ga0247825, IMG submission 194413) | Soil microbial communities from agricultural site in Penn Yan, New York, United States - 13C_Vanillin_Day48 | ecosystem: Environmental > Terrestrial > Soil > Agricultural land | place...
TTCTCGTAGAGCGCGAGCATCCAGGCCGCGAAGATCGGGCCGATGCAGTTGGCGGTGGAGAAGATGTGCGCCACCTTGTCCAGCGGGATGCCGTCGAACACGCGCTCCACGTCGTCGAGCGAGGTCAGCGCCACGCCGATCTGGCCGACCTCGTCGCGCGCCATCGGATGGTCGGAGTCGTAGCCGATCTGGGTGGGGAGGTCCAGCGCGATCGACACGCCGCCGGTGGAGCCGTGCTCCATCAGGTAGCGGTAGCGCTTGTTCGCGTCTTCGGCGGAGCCGAAGCCCGCGTACATTTCCATCTTCCACAGCTTGGCGCGGTAGCCGGCCGGCGTGAAGCCGCGCGTGTACGGCGGCTCGCCGGGGTAGCCCACGTCGCGCTCGAAGCTCCACTGCTCGCGCTCGAGCGCGGCGGGCGTGTAGAGGGGGTCGACGTCGAAGCCGCTGGACGTGCGGAAGCGCTCGCGCCAGCCGTGGGCCAGCGCGTCGGCATGGCGCTCGCGCCAGGCGGCGTCGGAGATCGTGGGCTTGTCGGTCATGGGTCTCCTTCCGTGGGGCTGCTCACTCCATCTGGGAGGGCAGCCAGGTGATCAGCGAAGGGAACGCGATCAGGATGGCGATGAGGATCAGGTGCGCGAACACGTGCGGCCAGATGCCGGCGAACACCTCGCGCGTCGAGCGCCCGGTGTAGCGGGCGACGACGAACACGTTCAGGCCCACCGGCGGCGTCAGCAGGCCGATCTCGGCGATCACGATCACGAGCACGCCGAACCAGATGGGGTCGAAGCCAAGCGCCTTCATCACCGGCAGCACGACGGGAATCGTGAGGATGAGGATCGCGATCTGGTCCATGATCGCGCCGAGGATCAGGTAGATCACGACGATGAGCGCGAGCACCACGTAGGGCGACACGTGCCACGCCGAGATGGCGCCCACCACGTCCTGCGTCGCCTGCGTGAGCGCGAAGAAGTAGCCGAAGATGCGCGCGCCGACGATGATCAGGAAGATCATGCAGCTCGTGCCCGCCGCGCGCACGAGCGCTTCGGTGAGCGTCTTGCGGTTCACCTTGCGCGCGTGCAGCGCGAGCAGGAAGGCGCCGAACGCGCCGAGGCCGGAGGCTTCGGTGGGGGTCGCGATGCCGATGTAGATGGAGCCCGTCACCGCCATGAAGAGCGCGAGCATGGGGCCCACCACTTTCAGGCTCGCGAACTTCTCGCGCATCGTGTAGCGGCTGCCCGGCGGCGCGCGCCGCGGATCGAGCTTCACCAGCACGTAGACCGTGAGCGCGATGGTGAGCGTGACGAGCAGGCCGGGGATCACGCCCGCGATCAGCAGCTTGCCGATGTTCACGTCGGCGATGATTCCGTAGAGCACGAGCGCGACGCTCGGCGGGATGAGCATCGCGAGCGTGCCGGAGATGGCGACCACTCCGCACGCCATCTTCGGCTCGTAGCCCTGCTTCATCATCGCGGGGATGGTGATCGCGCTCAGCGTGGCCGCGGATGCCGTGCTCGAGCCGCTGATGGCGCCGAAGCCGGCGCCCGCAAGCGCGGTGGCGATGCCCAGGCCGCCCGGCACGCGGCCGACCCACGTGGCCGCGGCACGGAACAGGTTGTTGGCCACGTCCGAAAGGATCACGAACTCGGCCATCAGCAGGAACATCGGCACCGAGATCAGCTCGTACGAGCTCACCGACGAGAGCGGCGCGGTGCCGAGAATGCCGGAGGCGATCGACGTGCCGCCGATGGCGAGCAGGCCCGCGGCGCCGGACAGCGCCAGCGAGAACGCGACCGGCAGGCCCGCGGCGAGCAGGATGAAGAGCATGCCCGTGATGGAAAGTGCCAGCATGGTCAGGCTCCAACGTCCAGGTTCGGGCCGGCCGGCGCGCCGTCGCCGACGTCGCTGCCGGCGTAGGGCTGGACGTCGATCGAGCTGCCCATCAGCTTCATCGCAAGCACGATCACGCCGAGCGCGAGGCGCACGACCATCGCGCCGAAGCCGAGCGCGGCGATCGCCGCCGGGATCCACGTCGGCCAGGTGTAGGCGCCGACGATCACGTCGCCTTTCGTGTAGCGGTCGAACGCCGTGGCCGCGGCGAGCCAGACGATCCAGCCGAACAGCAGCGCCGACGCCACCCAGCCGACGAGCTTCAGCAGGCGCCGCACGGTGAGCGGAAAGCCTTGGTAGGCGATGTCCACGTTCACGTGGTGCTCGAGCCTCAGGGTGTGCGAGACCGACAGGAAGAACGCCGCGCCCATCAGGTAGATGGAGATCAGGTCGAACGACCAGGGCAGCGGCGCGTTCATCAGGTAGCGCAGCGCGACGTCGGCCACCACGATGATCATGATCAGGAACACCGCCACGGCCGAGCCGATCGCCAGCGCGTCCTCCAGCCGCTGCAGCCAGCGCTGAATCGGCGCGCCCGCGGCCTGATGCTCGCCCGGCCGCGCGAGCGTCTGGTGCATCGTGCTCACTTCGCGCCGTCCTTCAGCGCGGCGCGGAACTCCTTCAGCGTGGCGCCGCCCGGCTTGCCGCGCTGGTCGAGCTGGTCGGCCCACTCCTGCGCGACGGACTCGAGGATGCCGGTGAGGGACTTCTGCTCGTCGGCGCTGATCTCGAGGAAGTGCACGCCGCCGGCCTTCAGCTTGTCGCCCAGGGGCCCGACCGCCTTGTCGGCCACGTCGCAGCCGTTGCGGCTCGCCGCCTCGCCGGCGTCCACCAGTGCCTTCTGCACCTCAGCCGGCAGCGACTTGAACTTCGTCTCGGAGATGGCGTAGGTGACGATGGCGCCGCCGAAGTTCGCACCGCGCGTGCCGGTCTTCACGAGCCGCGCGAGGTCGTACGACATCACGGTGGGGTAGCCCATCAGGCCGCCGTCGATGGTGCCGCGCGACATCGATTCGTTGATCTCCGGCGCCGAGATGCGCAGCGGCACGCCCTTGAGCTTGCGGATCGTGGTGTCGGTGGCCGCGCTCAGCGAACGCAGCTTCTGGCCCTCGACCTGCGCGAGGCTCTTGAACTGCTTGGTGGACACGAGCTGGAACGGCGCGAACGCATGCGCGATCAGCACGCGCACGCCGTTGGGCGCGAACTCGCTCTTCGCGAGGGGGCCGTTCTCGCGCACGAGCTTGAGCAGCGCCATCGTGCCTTCGCACGACGAGCCGTAGAGCCCGGGCAGCTCGGCCACGGCCGACAGCGGCATCTTGTCGGAGATGTACGACGGCACGATGAGGCCGATGTCGGCCACGCCGGTCTGCGTGAGCGTGAGCAGGTCCTTGCCCTTGCCCAGCTGCTCGGCCGGGAAGTACTGGAAGTCGACCGCACCGTTGGTGGCCTTCTTCACCTGCTCCATGAAGCTCTTCGCGGTGGACTCGGCCACCGGGTGGCCGATCGGGTAGACGTCGGCCACGCGCAGCGTGACCTTGGCTTGCGCGTGCGCGTTGCCTGCGCAGACCGTGATCCCGATCGAGAACGCGAGCGCGGCGGCGAGCGCGAGGGGGTGCGGGTGGTGAAGCGTCGTCCTGTTCATGGTGTCTCCGGGGCGTTCTGGTGAGCCACCGGGGCCACCGCGTCGGCAGCGTGCCGCGCGGCGGTCCACGGATCGAGGGAATGCTCGGCCATGCGCTGCTCCAGCGCCGGCCATTCGGTGCGGCTGGCCGCGTCGGCGCGCTCGACGACGAGCTGCACGAAGAGCTGCTGCGCACGCCAGCGGTCGCGGCGGCGGTCGCGCGCCACGTCGTCGCCGTTGTCGCGCAGCATCTGGCGGTGGGCGTGCAGCCGGTCGGCCAGGCCGGCCACGCCGTCGCCCTTCATGCCGTTGGTCAGCAGCACCGGCGGGTGCCAGCGTGCGCGGGCGCCGGGGGCGTCGTTGCGGCCTTCCTTCAGGTGCTGCGCATTCACCGGCAGCGCGAGCGCCTGGCGCAGTGTCTGCGCGGTGGCGTCGGCGCCGGGCAGGTCGCACTTGTTCACGACGACGAGGTTGGCCACCTCCATCACGCCGGCCTTGATCGCCTGCACTTCGTCGCCGAGGCCGGGGGCGCAGACCAGCACCACCGAGTGCGCGAGCTCCATCACCGCGACCTCGGACTGCCCGGCGCCCACCGTTTCGACGAGCACGATGCCGAAGCCGGCCGCGCCCATCACGCGCACGAGGTCGTTCACGCAGCCGGCGAGCGCGCCGGAGCCGCCGCGCGTGGCCACGCTGCGAAAGAACACGCTCGGCTGCGCCTCGCCGGTGTCGCGGATGCGGTCGCCAAGCAGCGCGCCGCCGGAGAACGGGCTCGACGGGTCGACCGCCAGGATGCCCACGCGCATGCCGTCGCGTGCAAATTGCCGCGCGATCAGCGGCACCAACGTGCTCTTGCCCGCACCGCCCACGCCGGTGACGCCGATCACCCACGGCACCGGCGCCTCGCGGCAGATGGCGGACATCAGCGCATGCGCGCGCGGGTGGCCGCTCTCGGCCCAGGTGAGTGCGCGCGACAGAGCGCGCGGATGACCGGCGCGCAGGTCGGCGAAGAGGCGTGCGGCCTCGTCGGTACCGCCGGCAACCGGCGTGTCCTGAAGCGACGGCACGGCGCTCATCACCAGGCGGCCTCCAGCAGGGCTTCGACTTCGGCGGCGCTTTCCGCCCGGCGCGGGTTGAAGTAGAGACCGCGGTCGCCCATCGCCTGCCTTGCGATCGCGGGCAGCAGCGCGCGGTCGAGGCCGGTGTCGCGCAGCCGGTGCGGCACCCCGATGGCGCGCTGCAGCTGCTCGACGTGGCGGGCGACCGACTCGCCGTCGTCGTGCTCGCAGCCGAAGGCGTGGGCAGCCAGCTTCAGCGGGCCGGCCGCGATCTCGCGGTTGTAGCGGATGGCGTGCGGCAGCATCACCGCGTTGGCCACGCCGTGCGGCAGGCCGCCGAGCGCGCCGAGCACGTGGCAGGTGCCGTGGTGGATGCCGACGCGCGCGTTGCTGATCACGAGGCCGCTCACGTGCGCGCCGACGAGGGCGTCCAGGCGGGCGTTCGAGCGGGCGGGCGTGTCGTCGTCGCTCGCCGTCGAGCGCACGGCGCGCAGCGCGGCATCGAGCAGCCGCAGGCCCTGCAGCGCGAGGCCTTCGGAGATGGGGTTGCGCGATCGCGAGTACAGGCCTTCGACGCAATGCGCAAGCGCGTTCATGCCGGTCGTGAGCAGCACGTCGGCCGGCACGTCGGCGCAGGCTTCGGGGTCGAGCAGGATGAGGCGCGGCACGAGCTGCACATCCCAGAACAGCAGCTTGTGGCCATGCACGTCGCGCACGCCGAGGCCGGGCGTCACTTCGGCGGCCGAGAGCGTGGTCGGCACCGCGAAGATGGGCAGCTTCGCGTGCGGCAGCGTCTTCTGGTCGTAGCGGTCGGGCGGCGTGAAGACGTTCGCGTGCTGTTCGAGCGGCCCACCTTCGGCGAGCAGGATCGCCGCGCCCTTGGCGGTGTCGGAGGCACTGCCGCCACCGACGGCGACGAAGCCGTCCGCGTCATGGTCGCGCGCGAGTTGCGCGACGGCGTCGACGGTGGCCACCGACGAGTGCTGCGGCACGCCCGCGAACTCGCGCAGCGCGGTGGCGGAAAGCGCTTCGCGCACGGCGGCGGCGGCGGCGCCTCGGGACGAGCGTCCGCCCATCACGAGCAGCGGCCGTTTCACGTTGAGGGCTCGCAGTTCGTCCACGAGCGTGCGTCGCACGACGCCGGCGCCGGTCGCGAGCTTGCTGCGGCCGCTGAGGTAGACGAAGCCGTCAGTCATGAGCGGCTCCAACAGATGAATGCGCGGGTCTCAGCGGCCATGGAACTGCGGTTTGCGCTTCTCCGTGAAGGCGAGCAGCGCCTCGCGGTGATCTTCGGTGTGCTGCGCGATCGACTGCAGCGAGGCGGCGAGTTCCAGGCTCTCGTGCAGCCCCAACCGCGCGCTGTCGCGCAGCAAGCGCTTGTTCAGCCGCACGCTGTGCGGCGGGTGCGCGGCGATCTGGGTTGCGATGGCCATCGCCCGGCCTTCGAGCGCATCGGCCGCAACGACCTCGGAGACCAACCCCCACGCCGCGGCCGTGGCCGCATCGATCGTGGCCGCGGTCAGCGTCATCTGCGCCGCCCGCGCCGGGCCGATCGCGCGCTGGAGCAGCCACGCGCCGCCGTCGCCCGACACGAGCCCGAGGCGCACGAAGCTCTCGGCGAACGTGGCGCGATCGGAGGCGATGCGCACGTCGCACATCAGCGCCAGGTCGAGGCCCGCGCCGATCGCCGCGCCGTTCAGCGCCGCGATGACCGGCACCTCGAGCGCGTGCATCACGACCGGCACGCGCTGGATGCCGATGCGGTAGGCGCGCCGCATCTGCGCTGCGCTGCCGCTGAACATGCCGGTGCCGGCGAGCATGTCCTTCACGTTGCCGCCGGAGCAGAAGGACTCGCCGGCGCCGGTGAGCACGATGCAGCGCGTGGCCGAATCCTCGCCGACGGACAACATCGTGTCGATCAGCGCGCCGGCCAGCTCGTCGTCGAGCGCGTTGCGCGACGCCGGGCGGTCGAGCGTGACGCGCACGATGCCTCCGTCGAGGCTTTCCACTCGCACACCGTTCATGCCCATGCCGCTCTCCTCGCGCTCGACGCGACGGCCGGCGCGCCCTCCGGCTCCACCCGGTACACCGTGTCGCTCAACGCCGACTCGCCGAGATGGCGCTCGACCCCCGCGCGCAGCAGGCGCACCAGCTCGTCCTGCTTCGTCTTGATGGTCTTCGACCAGCCGCCGATGCCCACCGCGAGCGGCCAGCTCGCGCTCGCCGCCGCCGGCAGCCGCATGCCGATCACGCCCGCGCCCGCGGTGATGCGGTTCAGCGACACCGCGTAGCCCTGCGAGCGGATCGTCAGCAGGTCGCGCCGCAGCGCCGCCAGGCTGATCTGCTCCTTCGCGTGCGCGCCGTCGTTGTGGCGCAGCACCATGCTGCGCAGCTGCGGCTCGTTCAGGTCGATCGCGAAGAGCCGGCCGAGGCCGGACAGCAGCAGCGGACGCAGCGTGCCGGGGCCGACGTGCATGCGCATCGTCGTCGTCGCGGGCACCACATGCACGTACTGCACCTGGTCGCGCACCGGCGTCGCGAGGATCACCGTCTCGCCCGTGGCCGCGCCGAGCTCGTCCATCATCCGTTGCACCGGCCCGCTCGGCAGCAGCATGGGCTCCAGCCACGACCCGAGCATGCTCACGCGCGGCGTCGGGAAGTAGCTGCGCCGGTCCGCGCCATGGCGCAGGTAGCCGAGCTCGGCCAGATTGCCGAGCAGCACCGACGTGCTCGATTGCGGGTAGCCGAGCTCGCGCGCGATCTCGCTCACCGTGGCCTCGCGCTGCACGCGGTCGAAGAACTCGAACACCTCGAGCACTCGCACCGCGGATTTCACCGGCTTGTGCATATCACTTCTCCACCGCCGCGAAGCGCGACCACCCCGGCACAAAACGACCCCACCAAGGGCCTTGCGCGGATCCGGCTCTGCCGGTCCGCAGCAAGAGCCCCCTCGGGGGGCAGCGACGGGAGGAGCGTGGGGGCTTCATTTCCCCGTCATGACGGCAGTCACGAACTGCCACAGCGTGCCGTCCGACGCCAGCAGGCGCCGGCCGAGCAGCTCCTGCCATTCCATTTCGGTGCCGTCTTCGTCGCGCCAGCTCCACAGGCGACGCGTGTAGCGGTGCAGGTCGTGCTCGCGCGTGTAGCCGATCGCCGCCACCACCTGGTGCGCGGCCTCGGTGACGGGCACCACCGCCTCGCCGGCCGCCGCCTTCGCGGCCGCCGCGAGCAGCGGGTCGCCTCGCATGGCAAAGCCGGTGGCCGCGCTGTCGGCCGCGGCGCTGAGCAGCGCGACCTGCCCGGCGAGCTGCGCCAGCATCTGCTGCACGGCCTGGAACGTGCCGATCGGGCGGCCGAATTGCACCCGCGTGCGCGCGTGCTCGAGCGCGATCGCGAGCGCGCGCTGCGCGGCGCCGGCCATCGCAGCAGTGCGCAGCACCGCCGCCAGCGCCCGCGCCTGCGCGGAGGGCAGCGGCGCCGAGCGGCGCACCCGCGATGCATCGAATGCGAGCACGGCGCGCGGCTCCCCGGCGAGGTTGGCCCCGGGCAGCGGCGCGGCGCCCGCCGTCTCGAACTGGAAGGCCATGTCGTCGGCAAACACCACCACCTCGCGCGCCTCGGCGCCGTAAGCTGCGCTCACCAACGTCGGCGACGCCAGTCCGACGGCCGCAAAGGCGTAGGTCGCGAGCCCCTGCTCCCACGCCGGACGACCCCAGCCGCATTGGGCGTAGGCCCATGCCGCCACGAGCGACTCGATCACCGGCGCGCGCGCCGCGGTGCGGCCGACCTCGCGCGCCACTTCGCAGGCTTCGGGCAGGCCATGCAGGTCACCGGGGGCCATGAGCGTGAGCAGGTCGCTGGCCACGAGCGCGGTCCACAGCCCGCGGTTCAGCGGCTCGTCCGGCACGCAGCCGAGCGCGTCGGTGTGGTCGGCAAAGAGCCGCTCCGCCAGGTCCACGACCATGCGGTCCGGAGCATTCATTGGACTCCCCTCCGCGCTGCGCGCTGCGGGGCGAGCGCTTCGGAGCGGCCGGGCGCGGTCGCCCAAATTTCCCTCCGCGCTGCGCGCTGCGGGGCGAGCGCTTCGGAGCGGCCGCGCGCGCTCATGCTACTTCCAGCCGCTTCGCCACGATCCCGCGCAGGATCTCGCGCGTGCCGCCGCGCAGCGAGAACGACGGCGCGGCAAGCAGCAGCGGGCCGATGAGCGCCTGCAGCGCCGCACCGCGGCCGGCGGAGAGGCGGCGTGCGGTGTCGGCCACCGAGCGTTCGTAGGTGGCGCCGAGATCCTTCACGAGCGCGGCCTCCACCTCGGGCATGCGGCCGGCGGCGATCTGCGCGGCCAGCGCCCCCGACATCTGGCGCAGCACCATCACCTGCGCCACCTGCGCGCCCAGCGTGCGCAGCGTCGCGGCTTCGGGGGCGGACGAATCCGCCGAGGACCAGCGGCGCGCCTCGCGCAGCAACTCCTCGACCACGGCGTGCGAGCTCAGGAAGCGCTCGGGCCCGCTGCGCTCCCACGCCAGCTCCGACACCACGAGCCGCCAGCCGTCGCCCGGCTGGCCGAGCACGTCGCCGTCGGGCACGAACACGTCGTCGAACAGCACCTCGTTGAAATCGGCGCTGCCGGTGAGATCGACCATCGGCCGCGTGGCGACGCCCGCGGCGCGCATGTCGACCACGAACTGCGTGAGCCCCGCGTGCCGGTCGTCGCCGGCGGGCGACATGCGCGCCAGCACGATGGCGAAATCGGCACGGTGCGCGTGCGATGTCCAGAGCTTGCCGCCGTTCAGGCGCCAGCCGCCCTCCACCGCGTCGGCGCGCGTGCGCACGGCGGCGAGATCGGAGCCCGCGCCCGGCTCGCTCATGCCGATGCTGAAGCAGCAGGTGCCCGCCGCGATGCGCGGCAGCACGCGATGGCGCAAGCCCTCGCTGCCGTGGCGCGCGATCTGCGGGCCGCTCTGGCGGTCGGCGATCCAGTGCATGCCCACCGGCGCGCCCGCCGCGAGCATCTCCTCGAGCACCACGTGGCGATCGACCGCGCTGCGCTCGTGGCCGCCGTACGCGCGCGGCAGCGTGAGCCCCACGAGCCCCGCATCGCCGCAGCGCTTCGAGAACGCGGCGTCGTACTGCATCCAGGAATTGGTGGTCGGCGACCAGCGGCCCGCCTCGAGCTCTTCCGCCAGGAAGTGGCGCACGCGCTGGCGCAACTCGTGCGCAGAGGCCGGCAGTTCGGGAACGGGGAAACGGAACATGGATCGTGGTCGCAACGCGAAGACAACTCGCAATTCAGTGTAGGTGGCAACGAAAGCCCCGCATCACGAATCGGATCGAGAAATCACATCCGTGATGTCTTGTGCGGTGCACACAAGCACGTGCGGAGCCACACTGCGGCGTCGCCGTGCGACAGCGAACCTCCACCCGTGCAAGCACCGTCCCCCTCGCCCCTCCAAGCGCTCTGGCGCGCGGGAAAACCCGCGCTCGGCACCTTCGTGTTCATGCGCGACGCGGCCAGCACCGAGATCGCGCTGCAGGCCGGCCACGACTTCACCATCCTCGACTTCGAGCACACCGCGCTCGACCTGCACGATGCCGCCGCGCACCAGCGCGCCGCGGACGCGCAGCGCGCGCCGATGCTCGTGCGCCTGCCCGGCTACGACCATTCGCTGCTTGGCCGCCTGCTTGATCTCGGCGTGGCGGGCGCGATGCTGCCGCACTTCGGCGTGTCGGTCGACGAAGCCGAGCGCTTCGTCGCCACGCTGCGCTACCCGCCGCGCGGCACCCGGCCGGCGTGCAGCGGCGTGCGCGCCGCGGGCTATGCGCTCGGCTCGTTCGCCGACTACGCAGCCACCGCAGATCGCAGCCTCGCCGCGGTGGGCCTGGTGGAGGACATCGAGGTCGTCGATCGGCTCGACGAGCTGCTGAAGGCCGCGCCCCTGGACGCGCTGATGCCCGGCCCGGGCGACCTCTCCACGTCGATGGGCCTGCCTGGACAGCCGACGCACCCTAAGGTGCGCGAAGTGGTGGGGCGCATCGCCGAGGCGGCGCGGCGCGCGGGCGTGCCGATCGGCTTCTATCTCAATTCGCCGGAAGAGTGCGAGACGTGGGGTCGCTACGCGCCCTCCTTCTACGTGCATCTCTTCGACAGCAAGGTGCTGGCCCATGCGCAGCGCGCGGCCGTGCGCTCGATGCGCCAGGCGCTCGATCGACAGGAGACGACATGATCAAGGTGGTTTCGATCTGGGCCTTGCCCAGCGGCATGAGCGAATCTGAGTTCGAGGACTGGTACGTGGGCCGGCACATCGCCGACGCGAAGAAGATCCCCGGCCTGCGCCGCTACACCGTGAACCGCGTGGTGGCCGAGGAGCGCGCCAACAGCCGCTTCTACCGCATGGCCGAACTGAGCTTCGACTCGCTGCCCGAGGCGCGCGCGGCGTTCGAGACGCCCGAGTGGAAGTACGCGTTCTCCGACGCAAAAAGGTACATCGGCGACTTCATGCGCTTCTACTTCGACAGCACCGACATCTTGAGATGAAACGACCCCCACGCTCCTCCCGTCGCTGCCCCCCGAGGGGGCTCTTGCTGCGGACCGGCGGAGCCGGATCCGCGCAAGGCCCTTGGTGGGGTCGCTTCATGCGTTCGCGGTCGCGCTTGGCGACGGTGGAGAACTGAAATGAGGTGGCACCCATGACGAGCTTCCCCGACATCGGCTGGTTCCACGCCTACGCGCGCGGGCTGGAGAAGAACGAGGACTTCCGCACCTTCTGCCGCTGGTTCAAGGGCGACATCGCATTTCGCGTCGACGGGCAGGCCACCACCGTGGGCTTCGACGACGGCCTCGTGACCGGCGTGCGCGAAGGCATGGACGGGGCGCAGTACGTTATCAACGGCAGCGCCGCGTCGTGGGACCGGCTGCTGCACCAGGACGTGACGCTGCTGCGCCTGTACCGCGCCGGCGAGGTGGAGATCCGCGGCAAGAACACGGAAATCATGAAGAACTGGAAAGCGCTGTTCTGGATCGCCGAGGGCATGAAGTCGGTCGACGCCGCCGGCGGGAGGGCATGAAGTGAAACGACCCCCACGCTCCTCCCGTCGCTGCCCCCCGAGGGGGCTCTTGCTGCGGACCGGCGAAGCCGGATCCGCGCAAGGCCCTTGGTGGGGCCGTTTCATGCCGGCGGGGTCGCGCTTCGCGGCGGTGGAGAACTGAGATGCCTTACATAACGCACGACGGCGCGCGGCTGTACTACGAGGAGGCCGGCAGCGGCCGCCCGCTCATCTTCACGCACGGCGCGAGCCAGGACACGCTGTCCTGGCGCGACAACATCGACCACTTCGCGAAGCGCTACAAGGTCTACGCGATCGACCTGCCCGGCCACGGCAAGTCCGATCTCGTGCAGAACCGCCCGATCCGCTCGACCGACGATTTCGCCGCGGCGATCTCGCGCTTCAGGAAGTCGCTCGACATCCGGCGCCCGATTCTCGTCGGCCACTCGATGGGCGCGGCGGTGTCGATCACCGCTTCGCTGAACTACCCGGCCGACATCGCCGGCGTGGTGGCTGTGGACGGCGGAGCGGCCTTCTCGGGCGCCGCGGGCGTGAACTACCGCGGCAACATCCTGGCCGATTCGGAAATCAACCCGGGCGACTGGATGGAGACCTCCATCCTCTCGGTGCTCGGCAAGACGACGCCGATGGCGCGCCGCAAGCAGATGGCCTTCGACTGCTCGCGCTGCTCGCCGTACGTGCAGTACTCCGACATGATCACCTACACGTCGTTCGCCTTCGGCGCACGCATGCACGAGGTCAAGGTGCCCGTGTACTACATCATCGGCGAGGACGACTGGTCCACCACGCCCGCGATCTGCCGCGAGACCTCGGCGAAGCTGAAGGCGCGCGGCGTGGCGAGCGACGTGTGGGAGCTCAAGGGCGTGGGCCACATCCCGCACTGGGAGCAGCCCGAGACGTTCAACAAGGTGCTCGAAGAAGTGCTCGCGAAGTTCGACGCCGACAAGTGACACCGACATCACCAGGAGACAAACGCATGAAGCTCGTCAACACGCAGGCCCTGAAATGGATGTGCGCCGCCGCGTTCGCCGCCGCCGCGCCCGCCGCATCGTGGGCTCAGGATGCCGGCGCCACCGACGTCGGCGTCACGAAGGACACCATCAAGATCGGCGCCACCGGCGGCATCACCGGCGCCTACCCGATGGCCGGCCGGCAGTTCACCGGCTTCATGAAGCGCATCTTCGACAAGCACAACGCCGCCGGCGGCATCCACGGCCGCAAGATCCAGTACATCGTGATGGACGACGGCGCCGAGGGCAAGCGCGCGATCGACAACGCGCAGGCGCTGGTGCGCGACGAGAAGGTGTTCGTGATGACCTCCGTGGGCACCGCCACCACGCCCGGCATCATGCGGCTGCTCGAGTCGCAGAAGGTGCCGCTGATGTTCCCGCTCGCGCTCTTCAACGACCTCGTGAGCCCGCCGAAGGAAGGCGTCTACGCGTTCCTGCCGCTGTACTACCAGCAGGCCGGCGTCATCGTCGACTGGGGCATGAAGAAGCACGGCCCGGGCAAGGTGGCCATCGTGCGCGCCAACGCGCCGGTGTGGGATCCGCCCGCCGAGGAGGCCGCGAAGGTCGTGAAGGCGAACGGCGGCGAGGTGGTCGGCGTCATCAACACCGAGTACAGCCAGAAGGAATGGGGCTCGATCGTCATCCGCCTGAAGCAGATGGCGCCCGACTACCTCATGGTGCTCACCACGGCGCCCGACCAGGGCCGGCTCTGGACCGAGATGAAGCGCCAGGATCTCACCGTGAAGAAGATCTTCGGCACCGCGACGCTGGCCGACCAGGCCTTCCTCGACGCCGCCGGACCGGTGCCCGACGGCCTGGTCTACGCGTCGGTGCCCGCCACGCTGATCCAGACGGCGCCCGAGGCCAAGGTCTGCCAGGACCTGTGGCCCGAGGAGAAGCTCGGCGTCTACGGCATCGAGGGCTGCGCGGCCGGCGAGCTGATCGTGGAGGCGCTCAAGAAGGTGGGCCCGAAGCCCACGCGCGCGGATCTGAACAGGCTGCTGTCCCACAACTTCGGCCCGTTCAAGCTGCCCTACACCGGCACGTTCAAGTCTGCGCCGGACAACATGATGGCGCGCGGCGTGGGCATCGCCACGGTCACCGGCGGACAGTTCGTGCCGGCGACGTCCGACATCATCGAGGTGAAGTAGGCCGGAGGCCTTTCGATGGAGATGCTCGGCGCCACCGTCGTCAACGGCGTCGTGGTGGGGGCGATGTACGGCCTCCTCGCGATGGCCCTCATCCTGCTGCTGCAGACGACGGGGGTGTTCAACTTCGCGCAGGGCGACCTCGGCATGGTGGTCGCCTTCATCACCTGGCTGATGATCACGTCCGGCGGCCTGCCTGTGCCGCTGGCCGTGCTGCTCGCGCTGCCGATCTCCGCGGGCCTGGGCGTGCTGCTGTACTTCGTCGTCATCCGCCCCGGCGGCGACGATTCCGTGGGCCTGTCGCTGCGCACGCTGGGCCTGCTGATCCTGCTCGTCGCGGTGGCGCAGCGCTTCTGGGGCACCAACGCACCGTACACCTTTCCGAAGCTGCTGCCCGACCGCGGGTTCGCCGTGCTGGGCTTCAACATCACCTACCTGCAGCTCGGCACTTTCGTCTTCACGATCGCGCTGGCGCTCGTGGTGGGCCTGGTGCTGCAGCGCACGCGCGTGGGCCTGCTGATCCGCGCCGTTCGGGCCAACCGCGAGGCGGCGGCCGATCTCGGCGTGGACGTGGCGA
>Ga0247825_10001742_pt1 | contig 14362 bp, 7 predicted proteins | sample 13C_Vanillin_Day_FD_194413 | JGI IMG/M metagenome (GOLD analysis project Ga0247825, IMG submission 194413) | Soil microbial communities from agricultural site in Penn Yan, New York, United States - 13C_Vanillin_Day48 | ecosystem: Environmental > Terrestrial > Soil > Agricultural land | place...
GGTCCCCGCAGGCGGTGCGGGCCAGTATCACCGACCGCCTCAACCGGTACGCCCACGACCACGGCCAGAACATCGCCCTGGTGCGCCGCCGCTTCGTCATCGCCCGCTTCCTCACCCGCGTCTTCGATACCGACCCGGACGGGTGGATCCTCAAGGGCGGCATCGGAATGATGGTGCGCCTGCCGCAGGCCCGCTACAGCAAGGACATCGACCTCCTCGCCGCCACCGACCTTCCGGACTCGGTCGACGAGCTGCGCCGCACGGTCCGCGACCACCACCTCGACCACTTCCGCTTCGAGGTCGGCCCGTCCACCGAGCTCAGCCACGACAAGGGGGTCACGGTCACCGTCACCGCCTCCCTCGGCGGCAAGACGTACGACAGCTTCTCCCTCGATGTCGTCGGCAGCCGCCGCACCCTCGTCGGAGAAATCGAACGCCGCCCGATCCCGCGGCTGGTCGACACCGACGACTTCCCACCCGAGACCAGCGTCCCGCTGTATCCGCTGGCCGATCAGATCGCGGACAAGATCTGCGCACTCTACGAGGTGCACGGTGCGGCGGGGGCGGCGTCGGGACGGTTCCGTGATCTGGTGGATCTGCTGCTGATCAGCATGTTCCTGCCCATCGATCTGACCTCCACCGTCGACGCGGTCGAACGGGAACGGCGCGTCCGCGGCCTGCCCGCACTGCCGGCCACGCTGGTGAGCCCGGGCCCGGCCTGGGCGACGCAGTGGGCCAAGGCCGCCCGCAACTCTCCACTGACCACGGACCTCCACGACCTCGAGAGCGCGCTGGCTGCGGCGGGCCGATGCTACGACCGCATACTCGGCTCGCTCCCCACTGCCCGGCAGTCGGCGGTGTGGAGCCATGAGCGCAGCGCCTGGGAGACAGCAGCGCAGCAGGGTGTCAGAGTCGCGGACCTTGAATGAGACCAGAGCTCGGATGATCGCGAGTACCCGAGAGTCATCCTCGGCGAGTGTCATTCACGCGAACGGCAACGCAGGGAGTGTAGGGACGACATGTCCGTCCCCCCAGCTACGGCATCGGGCGCCGGTGCGAGAACCCGATCGGCCAAAAGGCGGACCGGCTGAATCCCGAGGGTATCCAGATGACCCATCCGCTCACCACATTGTTGGGTCCAGAAACTCATCTCTCTACGTTGTGGTCGATAGGGCGGGGGAACCAGGATCACGGTTGCTGGCGCCGAACCGAGGGGCGTCCGGTTGAGCCCAGACGAGCCCAGACGAGCCCAGACGAGCGCAGGCAACGTTGCCGTTCACCGACGTCGGGGCAGGATAGGGGGTCGCAGAAAGTAGCATCGGCGGGTGTGAAGAATCGGCCCTTGTGTGGACGTGCGACAAATGCGGGTGGCTCCTGTCAGGCCCCGGTGCGGTATTCGAGGCCGTTGGAGCGTTTCGCGCCGGCGTGCCGGGCGCATGTGACGGCGGCGGAAGCCGCGGAGATCGACGCGGATCCTTTGTGGTCTGACGAGGGCCAGGTGCTGTGGTGTCTGCAGCGGCACGCGAAGGCGGCGGATCTGGTCGCTCCGGCGCAGATCGCCGCGGAGTTGGGCTGCCAGGTTCCGCGGGTGATGTCTGTACTGGAAAGGCTCGAAGCCGGCGGGGAAGTGGCAAGTCACTCTGAGGGTCGGCGCCGGATGTGGGGCACCGCGGAGCAGGTGCGGCGTCTGGACGAGGCGGGCCGGCAAGCTGAAGCTGACCGGGTTGCCTCCGCCCGGAGAACCGCTGACCGTAATACGGCGCTGAGGAAGGTGGGGGAACGACTCGAGGGAGTGTTTGCCGGACGGGACATCGGCGTGACGAGCCTGACACGGATGGTGGGCTACGAACCGGCGCAGGTGCGTCCGGATCCATTGATCATTACCGTCGACGACCCCGAGGCGGCGGAATGGTTGCTGAACCGGCTCAGCGCGGCGAGCCGGTCAACGGAGGAACCCACGCAGTTGCAATGGTCGGAGCATTGGGAGCGTCTGCACGAACTGTTGGATGCCCTGCGGTGGGCGGGGTGGTCGACGGACGAGGACGAGCCGTGGGGTGAGTTCGTCCCGGATATCGGGCCGATCCTGGCAACGCGGATGCGTCGAACATGTATGGCAATCGATGTGGAGTACCAGCCCCAACAGGGCGCATTGCTGTTGCAATCGTTCGACGGTTTCGGAGACGAAGAATCGTCGGAACTGTTCAGCATGCTCGATGACGACGAGGTCATCGACCTCGCGGGAGACATCGACCAGCAACAGCGTGCGGTGACCCAGCGTGCCGGTGAGTGGGGATTGCTCGATGCCACCCGAATAGCGCTTTCGGACAGCGCTGTGGTGTCGCTTCCGGACTTCATGATGGGCAAGTACGCCGAGTGGATCTTCGCGGTAGCGGCCGTGGAACGCGACGTCACGGCCGAACAGGTAATCGCCGATGTGACGACGTCGGACGAGTTGGTGACCTTTATGACCGCGGTCGTAGGGATGCTGGCCAGCGACGTTCTCCCTGACTGTGTACCGGACGCTGTTGTGTTGGGGATCGCCGCGTGGTGTTGGCGCAACGACACCGCCGTCGAAGCGTGGCACCTGGCCGACGACGTTCTGATGGCCCGGGTCAACATCGCGGTCACCGCGGCAATCCGTCCCCACATCGACCCAATCGACGGGATCGACTGGGACGGCATACGGGTCGTGCTGACCGACTCCACCTGGACGCTGCCGGACGGTCGAGTGATCGCCGATTTGTTCGGCGACGGATGGGCCCAGGTCCAAGAGACCGTCGGCTCGCGACTGGATGCGTGGCGGGAGATTGACGCGCAGATCCTGGGCGGCGGAGCCACGATGCGGTTTCTGACGATCGGAGGCTCGACCGAGTACACCCGGCACTGGTGGGGGCAGGGCCGTTGGCGGGCGATCTGTACTGAGATTGTGCGCGATGCCATCAAGGCAGGGATCGATCTGCCGTCACCGTACGACGAGCGCGGCCAGGAGGCGCTGCTCGCGGACCTGGAGGATCCGAGTCAGCTCTCCGACGATGTGTTCACTTGGCTGATAGATATGCCCGGTGCCGCCGAAGATGGTCCGCGCGGGCTGCGCATGCACGACGCGACGCGTCCTCGGACTCGGGTGATTACACCGATTCCGTATCGCTAGATTGTCGATCGAGACTAGCCTTTTGGCATCGACACACGGTCCGCGGCACGAAGCGGGTTGGGGCTTCGAGCATCCTGAACGACCCCATTGCAATTACGGCGGCACTCGAATCAAGCTGAAATGGGCAGATATCGCGCCCCGCGACCGTTGCTTCCGGGTTCGAAGGGGCGACTACGCTCCAGAAATATGGACTATGGGCAGGTGTGGGGTGACGGTGCTTACGCACTCGTGTTTTCGCTGGTGTGGCTTTCTGCCGCGTCCTTGACAACCAAGCCGGACAGTCTTTGTTAGGTAGCCGGCTTCGAAACGCTACTGATGCGCCGGACTTTCCCGGCTGATCACCGACGCCGACTGGGTCGAGCCACACATCTAACGCAGGCCCGGGGCCCAGATCGCGCGCGAAGCTAGTCAGCTGGTTGGCGAGGCGTGCGGGATCGGACGACTTGCTCTGCAACTTCGAGTGGAATGCGTTCTTGCTCGATTCGTAGCGGACCGGAATGTTCTGAGTCGGTGATGCGGTTGTATACAACTCGTTCCGAATCGGTGAGATTCGGAAGTGGCTTACGCTGAGCGGAGATCGGGTTTCCGCGCCGATCAGTGCGTACACCGAATTGGTGGTATTCGTCGTATGTTTGTGGGCCCATGAGTATCGAATCGACCGAGCTGTGTTCGCTGCGGAGTTTGTTGAGGATTTCGTAGCCGTGGGCGTCGATGTCTCCCCAGTAGACGATACGTGGGCAATGCTGGAACCAGGTGTGGCGGGTGATTCGGTGGGTGATCGCCCATCCGCCGCCCTCGACGGCGATCCCTCTCGGGAGGGTAGGGAAGAACAGTGCGCTGTCCTTGTTTTCGGTGATAACGATGATGTCGGGTGGGTAGGCGACGGTGGCGTTGGTGTCGTCGGTGGCGAGGCTGTCGCGCATCCGGTTTCCGCGAGCACGCCAGTTCTGGTCCAAATAGGTCAGGTCGATGCGCTGGGGCCGGTCGATCAGGTCGAGGCTGTCCCGGTCGAGGAGGGCCAGGACCAGCGCGGTGTGCTTGTCGAGCCACTTTGCGTCTAGACCGGGGATCGGGACCTGCCGGGTAGTGAGGCCGGTGGCGTCGTGGTGGTGGAACCAGTCGACGGTGCGACAGAGCAGCGTGAAGTCGGTGTCGGCGAGGGCAACTGTCTGTTGAAGAAGGCGTGGCTGTAGCTCGAGGTCGAGGGTGTCGGAAAGGATTTGGCGGCGACGGCGGGCGCGGGCGATCGTGATGGACCAGTTTTCGGCGGCGAGAGCGGCGGCCGTGTCGAGGTCGGAGATGTCGAGATGTGTGGGGATGTTCAGGAGAAGCCGGCCTACACGGCGGCGCGCATAGCGGAGACTGCACGAGAGGTGGACGTGCTGAGCACCCCACTGGTCCCAGGCCTGCATGACCGGCCGGTGGGTGGTGGCGTAGTTGGTCTCGAGGTCGCCGCGGGCGGATGTGCCGATCGGGTAGGACCGTGGCCATCCTGCTGGCTCGTCGACAACCCAGGCCGCCCAGTGCTTAGCGAGCGCCTTGGTGAGGTCGGTGACGACGGCGGCAGGGTCTTTCATGATGTCGGCACCGGTGCGTCTGCGATGAATGCTGATGCCGTGGAGTAGCCCTCCGTGTCCTTGTTGATGAGGATGACCCGATCGACCTTGCGGGAGATCGCGGAGACCTTGTCGACAACCGATCCGGCAATGAGCTGGAACCCCAGGGTGATCCAGGCCTGCACGGCCCGAGAGGCGAACTGGGAGTCAGCCTTGATGAACGCCTCGTCGAGGATGATCGGGGCGAAGGTCGGGCGGGAGTTCTGTTCGTCTCCGAGCTGGTATCGCAGCGCCGCACCGACGATGAACGCCACCATCTCCTGCATCTCGCCACCGGACTTGGCGTCGAATTCGGCGTAGGTGCCCTTGATGTTGTCGGGGTCGGCGGGGTCGACTTTCTGGGCTTTGATGCTGATGTGGCGGCGCACATCGAGGATTTCCTCTCGCTGGGAGGACTCGCCGCGAGGTAGTTGGTCGGCAGGCATGATCTGCCGGATGAACTGAGTAATGGTGTTATAACGCGCCTTGGCCACGTCGAGCGTCATGGGTGTTGCACTGCTGGATGTTTCGATGAATTGCTGCAGGCTGGACCAGAAGTGGCGCGACGTCGGGGTTTCGCGTTCGGCGGGGTCGATGCGGAGGCGGTCGCCGTCGCGCCCGAACGGGATTCTTTCCAAGATCGCGTTCACGTCGTGCAGCCGGTCGATGATGCGCCGCCTCTCGGTCTCGAACTCGCTACTGAGCAACCCCAACTCCATTCCGGTCCACTTGTTGACCTCCCCGAGGAAGTCGTCTCGATGACGGATGACGTCGGAGTCGACGAGCCGGCGGTAGTGGTTGTAGTAGTTCGGGTAGGACGCGATGTCGGTGCCCCACTCGTAGTTGTCCCATTCCGCTTTGAACCGTTTGAACATGTCCTCCAGTGCTCGGCGTGCATTAAAGGTTTCGTCAGTGGCGTCGGCTAACCGGTCGGTGATGCTTTCAAAGACCTTCCCGAACGCTTCCTGCAGGGTGTGGGCGTCACCGGTGTAGGACAGTCCCAGCATTTTGTCGAGCAGACTTTGCTGCGCGTCGGTCACGGTGACCGAACCAGTGATCACCAGTGCGGCGTGGGTGCTGGCGTAGCGTTCGGCCAGCGGCTCGAGGGCGGCGATGGAGGCATTGAGGTCCTTGCGCTGGTTGCGTGCCACGGCTTTGGCCTCGCTGGCGGTGTCGCGGTCCTCCTCTGCCTGTTTCTGCTGTCGTTTCAACTCGGCGATTCTGTCGCTGGCAGCCAGGATTGCGTCGCGTTCCTGCTCCAACGCGTCGATGGCGTCGCGGGCGGATCCGGTGTCGATCTCGGCCCAGTTCAAATCGAGCACCGCTTCCCATGTGACGCGGTGATCGACCATCGTCGAGCGCTGACTGTGCAGCTGTTCCGCCCGTTGGTGGGCTGCGTGTACCTCGTCGGTGAGGCGTTCGACCTCCGTTTCCAGTTCGGCGATGCGTTCGGCGTTGCTGAATCCGAGGACGTAGTCCTTGGGTAGCGGCGCACCGTGGGCACCGGACCGTCCTTGCCGGGTCTGCCCGTGGGCGGTGATGCGTTTGCGCCCGTCGTCGATGAGCAGCGCGTCGGCAGTGTCGACGCATTCATGGGTGAACGTGGTGTTGATGAATCCTTCGAGCCAACCGATGAAGGGGCTGCCGGGCTTGTACTGGACCTTCCCCGCGAGGGTGGAGGGATCGGGGATCGTTGTCGGGGTGGACGCGTTGAAGGGGACCGCTTCTGACCGTAACCGCACGCCCTTGGATAGGCGGTCGGCGTTCCGGACGAACTGTGCCCGGATGTTCTCGTTGTAGAGGATGTGGCGGCCGATGCCGCCCATCTCGGCTTCGGCAGCGGTGCGCCAGCGTTCGTCGTCGGCGTGCAGATCGATCAGTTCTCCGATGAACGGAAGATCGCGGCGCGGATCGGTGATACCGCACAACTCGGCCAACTCGGTGCGCCGTTGGTGGAGGTAGGCTGGAATTTTCGAGTCCGGACGGGTACGGAGATCGTCCAATTCGTCGGATACGGATTTGTGTGCGCGCTGTGCGTCGGCGTGACGGGCGTCGGCCTTGCGAGCTGCCGCGGTGACAGCCTCCAGTTGTTCTGTGTGTCTGTCCATGAAAGCGCGTGCTCGGAGCTGTAGCGATGACATGTCTCTCGCGTTGGCCGGAGCTACGACGTCGTCGAGATGGGCGATGCGGGCTTGGAACTGGGCTTCCTTGCGTGCCCGGTGCTCGAGTGTCTCGCTCCAGTTCTTGAGTTCCGCTGTGATGTGGTCGAGACGTTCCCCGCCCTCGGTGCGGATTGCGTTCTTCAACTCGTCGACCTTGCGGTCTGCCGCGTCAAATGCTGTTGCGGTCCGTCGGCAGGCGTCTTCGGCCTCCTCGAGGTCCTGTTCGGCCGCGTTCAGGGCGGCTCCGTACTCGGCGTCACCGACGCTGCTCTGCCACAGCACCCACGGAGTGTCCCCCGAATCCTTGTGCCGCAGAGTAACGATGTCGGAGGCGTTGGCAATCGCGCGCTGGTACCGGTCGTGGCGCTCCTGAATGTCGGAGAGCACCTCTACCTGGTCGTACGCGCGCTGCATCGTCTCGTAACTGTTGGACAGCTCCGAGAAGTGATCGAGTGCCTGCTTGGCCGTATCAAACGTGGAGGGCTGCTCGAAGACCAGCTTCTTGTATAGGTCATCAATCGTGGCTTCTTGCTGCCCGGCCTGGATGCGGGCTAAGAGGGCCAGCGCCTTATCGCTCTCGCCCTTCCTGCCGATGCTGAGGGTGCTCTGGGCGACGGTGAGGAACTTGGTGTAGGTGTCGTGCACCTTCGACCCAACGAAAGTGGTTTCCAGCTTCCGCTGGTAGCCCTGTTGCCCGAGACCCTCGACGAACAGGTCGTAGAGTCGCCCGACGTCGACGGTCCCGTCGATGGTGAGGCGCAGCGGGTTTCCCAGCTCGCCGTCGGAACTGATCGATGCTCGAACGAAGAAGAGCCTGGCGGCGGTGAAGCGTGCGCCGGTGTCGTGGCGGAAGGTGACTGCCACAACTGCCGCGGCGTTGCAGGGCAGGCCTCGGGCATCGATTCCCCGAAGCCGGCGGTCGGTGAGTTCGCCGCTGGTGTTTTGCACACTGTCGGTCTTACCGCGCACGTAGGAGACCACATTGCGCTGGTTGCCGCCCCGAGCACGTCCCTGGCCGGCGTTGGAGGCCCCGTTGAACGGAACGTTGCTGGGCATCATCAGCGCGGTGTAAGCGTCCATCAGGGTCGATTTCCCGACCCCGGACGGCCCGGAGATCATGGTCGATCCAGGTGAGAAGTCGATGCGGTGGTAGCCGTCGTAACCGCCCCAATTGAGCAGATGCATGGATTCGATCCGCCACTGCGGGCTGCCGGTGTCGGGGAACAAGGTGCCCGTCTCAGTCGAGGTCATCGTCTGATCCTTCGCCGGGGCTCAGGTCGACCGCGGCGATCTCTCCGTCGGTGTCCGTGGGCTCTACCGTGTCGTCGGCGTCCAGGGTGTCGAGGTAAGCGCTGAGCGCCTTTAGTTTGTCCAGCGATATCAGTGGCACGATCACCGGGGAGATGCGGTAGCGGTCCGCGCCGGTGTCGCGCGTCGAGACGAGAATGCCCGCGCTCTCGATGCGTTCGAATGCCTTCTCCGCATTCTCGCGTTGCTTCTTCTCGTCGTTGCGCTGGATCGACTTGTCTGCCTGCAACCGCTCTACCATCTCCGTCTTGGAGATGACCACGTTCGCGTTACCGTCCCGGCCCAGTTCGTTGGCATAGGTTTCCCGCAGATGCCGAAGCAGGATCGTTTCGGTCCAGGTGTAGGCACGGTTCTGTGTCGACATCAGCGTGGGGAACCGGGTGCCGGGGACCTGGACCTTGTAAGCGATCCCGGCGTCGGTGTCGCACACCAACGTCAGGAACAGGTCGTTGAGCCGCGATTCGACGTCATAACGGTGTTTGAGCAGCAACGTCCACAGCTTCGGATGCTGGTCCGCCGACAGGTAGTTACGTTTGAGAATTGCTGTCAGCACCGACCGGGCCTCATAGGTCAACGTGCCCTGGTCGCCGGTGAACAAGATGGTGTCCGACGGCCGGAACCGAAACTCGTCCGGTTCGTCGTCGGACTCGGCGGGCTCACTGTCGTCGACGGCCTGCGACAGCAGGTCATCCCACTCGTCCAAAGGGTCGGTATTCATTGCTGTGCTCGTTCCATGTTGGCGATCAATACGCTGCGGTCTTCATCGGTGTAGGTCAGCCGGGGTGCTTCGAAGACACGCTCCTCGATCCCCAACGGATGTACGGTGAGATACCTGTCGGTCATTCCGACTGTGTGGGAGCGACGGAGGGCCATCGTGTCGGCCGACGCCTCGAACAAGGCGAACAGGTCCACCAGCCTCCGGTCCTCTCGGGGCAAGGCATTGAAGACCTCGGCGACGGTGGCGCGTGGGGACGCCTTCAATCGGGTGATCAGGATGCCTCGCATCTTGTCCACGTCCGGCCCACCCATGCGCAGCAGCTCGCGCTGTTCTTCGGCCGACATGGGGATGGCCAGATGTGGACGGGCCGCCGGGGGTGCGGCGAAATCGGCAGGATCAGCAAGGTTTGTGCGCAATCGATCGAGCTCGATCGTGGCGGGTACGAAGGCGATCGGAACCCGGCTGCGCACCTTCGCCACGGCCTTTCGCTCTGAAAGCCGACGATCCAACTCCCGCAACAGAGTCCGCAGCTCTGTTGCTTGGATACGATCCGGGGCACTCAGATACGAGTAGATGGTCTGCACGATGTGCCGATGCGAGACCATCACCTGCTGCACCTCCCGGCTCAACTCCCTCGAGGTCCGCTTGAGCCGTCGTCGCTCTTCCGGCTTCAACCCCTGCGCAGCTTCGTGCGCCAGCACGATGTCCATGTCCGTCGCGAACGCCCGCATCATGCCGGTCTTCTGCAGCAACTCGACCGCGCCTACGAACGCCCGCCCACGGTCGTCATTATTGAGCAACGCATCCATGCGCTGCCGGTACAAATCCAACACTTCACCGGTAGAACGGTCGTCGTCACGGAACTCCTGGCGCAACTGTTCACGCATATCCGCGAACAGCTCGCCGACCTTACGAATGTCAGACGGCAAATTGTTGACTTCGGAGAGTATCTGGTCCAAGACCTCGATGACCTCACCCGTCCCGGCGAACTCCAAATCACCACCGGCGAGCAGACGGTCACGTTCCTCCGTCAGCTTCTCGATCTGGGTGCTCAAAATGCCGATCCGCCGCTCCCGATCTTCGCTGATCATCAGCGCGGTGTCCTGCACCTTTGTGATGAGGTCCTTGACTCGAGACTCGGACACCATCGCGTGGCGACCGGTCTCGCGGACGTACCGCAACGCGTCGAGCGCCTCATTGGTGATCTCATACGTGGTGGGCCCACTCGGCGTCGACCCGTCCTTGTAGCGCAGCCACCCGCGCGCTGCGCCCTCTACCCACGAATAGGCCAGGGCTCGACCCCGCTGTTGCGGTAGTTCAGTCCCGGGAACGGCGTCGCCGATCTGCTCCAGCAGGAAGTCCACCTGATCGTGCAGGTCGTCTTCGGCCACCACGCGCTGGTCGTCTTCGGAGAACACCTCGCCCAGCACCGCCACGATCACCGGCGCGTACTTCTGATGTAGCAGCCGCAGCGTGTCGCGATCAAACGCGCCGGAAACATCGTGGTAGCGAGCAATGACCGACATATCCGAAAGTCCTTGTCAAGTGCGGTGTTGAGCGTCAACTTGTGCAACCTCGTCAGACTGTAGCCCGCAACCCCGACACTCGGCGTAGACCGACTGCCCGCGCATCCGAGGGACTTTCAACCGGGGTGACACCCCGAGCCCGAAATGGTGAGAGGCCGCCGGGAACAGCGAGGCAGATTATTGGTTGGGTGTGACACGGCGAGCAGTATGTTGGCCGTGGCCTGCAGCGGTGGATATTCTGGCGAGCCGCTGTCATTCGCGTGAATGACACTCAGATTCAGGACAACTACGTCCTCAGCCCGGTCTAAGCCGTCTCGCAGGAATGGTCGGATCGATCGGTGATACCGACCTTCTGTGTGAGAGGAGAGAGGGTGGTCGTGTCAAGGAACCATGTTGATCGAATTTGGCGTGCGGGAGTTGCCGGAGTCGGTGGCTTGGCGGCAGCGCTCGTGTCGTCGACGATGCAGGATCCCGGTCTACTCCCGAAAAGTTGCGCGGGGCTTCGCCTGCCGCGGCTGTGGGTGCCTGCCGGCAGTGAGACCCCATCAGCAGGCGTCACGGTTCGGCCGGTGGGATCACCGTACGGTCAGCCGTCGATTGGTTCGCAGATCGCGACAGGCCCGGGACAACCCGGGGTGGCGCATTCGTACAGGTCGGTCTCGATGAGCACGCCGCCGAGGCTGGCGTAGATGTAGTGCCGGAACGCGGCGTTGCCACACGTCACGCAATCTCTGTCGATCTGGATCCACTCGCCGCCCATGGCTGGACCCTAACTGGACGGGGCACGGCATCGACCGCGAGGTCGCGGCGCGCTGGCGACGATCCCGTGGAAGCGCATCGGGTTCGAATCGCGGCTGTGGTGCGTGAGGCCGCAGAATCGCGTGTAGAAATATTCTCCACGGGCCGCGCACCCCTCCTCAGTCTCTTCGTGACCGAGGTCGGTCTCGTCGAATGTTAACTGTGTGAACCCACGTAAGTGCCCGGTCGCACACGACCGCTGGGAGGCGGGAACTGTTGTTCGGGTGACGCCACAGCGGAGCTTTTGCTACGCATGAGTCTGAGGCAATCGCGGTCCGGTGACCGGCAGGACGTCCTGTCGTGTCGTGGTGCGGTTGACAGCGGTGTGGACAGCGTCGGGAAGTGAGCCGGCACCGAGGAAGACGTGCCATCGTCAATCGCTAGTCGTGCGTCGTGTTGATATGTCATGTTTCTGTATCCCGAACGCCCGATGTCTACCTGCACGGCCGTGGACGGCTAGGTTGTCTGTTCGTGCCCCGGCGACTGACGGATGTGGAAGCGACCGAGCGGATGCGTGCTGCAGGTGCTGAGCCGCTGGATCCGTATCCCGGCGCGGGGCGCCCGTGGCGCTGTACGTGTGCGCGTTGCGGACGCACCATCACCGCCAGTCTCCATAGCCTGACGAAAGGCAACGGGCCGTGTGCCTACTACGCGGGGAAAGCCGTGGACCCCGTCACCGCCGTCGAAGTGATGCGAGCGGCGGGCCTGGAGCCGTTGGTCCCGTACCCAGGGAGTAAGAACACGTGGCTATGCCGTTGCAGGCGCTGCGGTAACGACATCGCGCCTCGCTACAACAACGTCCAGCAAAGCCAAACTGGATGTAAGTACTGTTCGGGGCACATCGTCGACGAACTGGCGGCCGAGTCGCTGCTGCGCCAGCACGGTCTCGAACCACTCGAGCGCTATCCCGGTGTCCAGGTTCCGTGGCGCTGTCTCTGTCTGCGATGTGGACGCGAGACCACCAAGCGGTGGAATGACGTCAAGAACGGGGTATCAGGCTGCAAGTTTTGTGCGAGACGGGCGGTCACCGAGGTGGATGTCGTCGCGGCGATGCACGCGGTCGGCCTCGAGCCTTTGGATCCGTATCCGGGAAGCAACAAGCCGTGGCGGTGTCGGTGTCTGACCTGTGACTCGCTCGTCAGTCCCCGTTACAACACGGTCAAGAATGACGATGGTGGATGTCGGGTCTGCGCGGCACGCAAACGCGGACTGGGCCGGCGTCGGGATTCCGATGAATGTGCCGAACTGATGCGAGAGCTCGGACTCGAACCTCTGATTCCGTATCCCGGCAGCAATGTTAAGTGGCACGCCAGGCATCGGGTCTGCGGACTGGATGTCAATCCGACTTTCCACCAAGTGATGTCGATGGGCGCTATTTGTCCGCACTGTGCGGTCAGCGGTTTCAAGCCGGCGCTACCCGCCGAGGTGTACCTGATCACGGACACGCTTCGTGCCGTGCACAAGATCGGAATCGGCGGCCTTCATTCCAACAGGGTCAAGCTGTGGACCAAGAAGGGCTGGAGTGTGTATCGCACGAAACGCTTCACGGTCGGGGCGGACGCCTACGAAGTAGAACAACGAATCCTGCGATTGCTACGGGTAGACCTCGCTCTACCACCATATTTGGCCGAGGAGGACGGTTGGACTGAGACCGTGTCCGCCGAAGCCGTCAGCCTGCACGAACTCTGGTCGACTATCGAACTTATCGCGGCAGAGGTCCTCACGGCGGGTACGACTGCGCCTCGATCGGATGGATCTCCTTTCCACGACCACGAGGAAGTCGGGGCAGACGGAGTCACGCGATGATCTGATGACCTGAGGGACAGGGCTCACGTGCAGCGCACAACGGAAGCAGTGGATCACAGTCACCGACCCCGGCGGAGTAGACCGCCGCGCCGACGCGATTGCTGTCCGAGGACGTGTCGTCACCACAAATCGCAGCGCCTTCCTATGATCACCCGAGCCGCTGGTTGGCTTTCACCAACTGCTGCTGGTGAGGCGGCCGTCTGCGTGGTCGACGGTCGCGGTGATCATGGTGTCGAGGCGCTCGTGAGGGTGATTGGGCGTCAGTCCGGGAACTACCGGGTCCGACATGACCTCGAGCATGAGGGCATAGGGGCCGTTGGACCAGCTCGTTCTCGAGACACCGAGTTCGGTGTTGATGATCTTCGCCCCACCGCGGTTGGCGTCGAACGGAACCCGCGTGCCACCGTCGATCAGGAACGTCTGATCGGCGCTGGTGGCGAAGTCGGCGTCCTCCCGAGCTGCCTGCGGGCTGTTGTGCAGATCGACCTCGACGACGACGCTGCCGTCGGAGTTGCCGCACGAGTAGGTGGCGAGGATGTCGCCATGTGCGGACGTCGCAGGGGAGCCGGGGGCCTGCCCAGTCCGGTCGCTGAATCCGCCAGCTGTCAGGGCATCGGAGTCGAGAAGGGCGCAGGGATCGTGAGCGGGAACCGTAGCCGCCGGCGGGGCGGGCGCCGACGGTACCTCGTCGGGGTAGCGGACACCGCCCGGGCATCCGAGGGTTGTGTATTCGTGGGCTGACTTCGTCGTCTCGGTACCGGGTGGCCCCGCGAGCGGTTGACCGCCGTGTGCGATCCAGCAGGGCCGGCCGCCGCCGTAGATGCTCTCGTCGAACTCCGGAGTCCACTCCACCGTGGTCAGTGCGTAGTCCGCCTCGGTGGCGTAGCCGTAGCAGTAGGCGGCCTTCGTGGTGTGAAGGTAGTGCTGCACGCACTGTCGCTGGAGTTCTTCGACCTGGTGCGGATCCTCGATGCCCGCGACGAAGCGCACGTTCGACTGTCGTCCCTCGTCGTCCTTCGTCATCCCGTGTGCGCGCACCATCGACTCGGAGAAGGTGAGCGGCGCAGGCTCCGCAGTAGGCGTGGTCACCTCGGCCGGCGTGGTCGCCTGGGACGGAGTGGTCGCCTCGGTCGGTCTGGGTTCTGGTGCCGCCGAGGATGCAGTGCGCTGGGTTTCGGAGCTTGAGTCTTTGATCGCGTTGCCCACTGCGCCGATCGCGAGGAGGACCGCCACGATCGTCAGGCCAATCCACCAGCGGAGGTTCGTGCGCTTCTGCTCCGGTGTCCACCCCTTCGTAG
>Ga0247825_10001744_pt1 | contig 14352 bp, 8 predicted proteins | sample 13C_Vanillin_Day_FD_194413 | JGI IMG/M metagenome (GOLD analysis project Ga0247825, IMG submission 194413) | Soil microbial communities from agricultural site in Penn Yan, New York, United States - 13C_Vanillin_Day48 | ecosystem: Environmental > Terrestrial > Soil > Agricultural land | place...
ATCGCGCGAGGACTTCAGGCGGGCACGCGTGTGGCAGGAGCGGATACGCGCGCAGTACGTCCTCGCCGCGCAGGAAGCACCGCCACCCGCCGCGGCGCAGGTCGACGCTGCCGACCCCCCGGCGCCCCGGCGCGGCCGCGGAGCGCCGCCGCCGGCGGAACCGCCAACGCTGTCGATCAACACGCCGCGTTACGAGGATCAGTTCCCGACCGACGAGGACATCGAGCTGTGGGGGCGCTCACGGACCGCCATGCGATTCGGTCAGAACCTGACCGTCGGGCCGGATGACGTGGTGCGCGACGCGGTCGTGATCTTCGGCGATGCGACGGTTGCCGGCCGCGTCACCGGCGATCTGCACGTCTACTTCGGCAACGCCCGCATCCTGAGGACCGCCGTCATCGACGGTGACCTCGTCAGCATCGGCGGCAACGTCACGGTGCAGGATGGCGCCGTCGCACGGCGCGATCTGGTGGTCATCGGCGGGCCACTGGATGCGCCGGCCGAATTCGCAGTCGGTGGAGAGCAGGTGGTGATCGGCGCGGGAATCCTGGGCGGCTCGCTCAACGCGGTGGCGCCGTATCTCTCGCGCGGGCTCCTGTGGGGCCGCCTGATCGTGCCGGATTTCCCCTGGGTGTGGGGGATCGTCTCGCTGTTCTTCCTGCTGTATGCGGCGCTCAACCTGATCTTCGACCGGCCGGTCCGGGCCTGTGCCTCCACGCTGCGCACCCGGCCGCTGACGGCGTTCGGTGCGGGACTGCTGGTGCTGCTGCTCATCGGACCGATCTGCGTGCTGCTCGCCATTTCGCTCATCGGCATTGCCGTCGTCCCGTTTGTCATCTGCGCGGCGATTGCCGGCGCCGTCATCGGCAAGGTGGCGGTCGCGCGATGGATCGGGATGACCGCCGTCGAGGAAGACCCCGACAGCACGCGTGCGCACGGCGCCCGATCGTTCGTGATCGGCTTCGCGGTGCTGACGATCGCCTACGTCATTCCCGTCGTCGGCATCATCACCTGGGGGATTACCGGCGTGCTCGGACTCGGATCGGCCGCGCTCGCGTTCATGGCGGCCTATCGCCGCGAGAATCCCGCGAAGGCCGCACCCGTGGTTGTGCCACCGCCCATCGCGCCACCACCTCCGGCCTATCCGCAGCCAGGACCCGCGGCGAGCGCGCCGTCGGTCGCCTTCGATGGATCCGCTGCCGCAATACCTACGGCGCCTCCACCGTTCCAGGCGCCGGCGGCGCCGGCCGGCACCGCGGCGTACGCGCCGCCGTACGCAGCCGGCTATGCAGCGCCCGCTTACGCCGCGTCAGGCCTGCTCGTGGCGCAGCCGCGGGCTCTCTTTCGCGATCGGCTGGCGGCATTCTTCGTCGACATCGTCCTGGTCGGCGTCTCGACGATCGTGCTCGCGGCGATGGACATTTTCGAAGGACCCGAATTCCTGCCGCTGCTGCTCATCTATTTCATCGTCTTCTGGACATGGAAGCAGACAACGTTCGGCGGCATCGTCTGTCAGATCCGCCTCGTTCGCATCGATGGCACGGCGCTCAGTTTTGCCGATTCACTCGTTCGCGCGTTGGCCGGAATCTTTTCGCTCGCGGTCTTCGCCCTCGGCGCGCTGTGGATCTTTCGCGATCCCGAGCGCCAGGCCTGGCACGACAAGATTGCGGGAACGTATGTCGTGAAGGTGCCGAGGAGCTGGCCGGTGTAGGTCAGACGGAGAAGGTAGCGATATAAGGACGGCATGATGTGTCATGATGCGAGACCTTCTCGCCCGAGACATGACGCACCATGCGGCAATCGCGTGAGCTGACCCTGGCTGGTCTCGTTGCGGGTGTACTCGCGCTGTGCGTCGCGTACGTGCTGTGGCCGCTGCTCAACGCCGGCGTGGACGTCGTACCGGGGCGCGACGCCGTCAACCAGTATTACTGGGAACTGTTCACGCGATTGGCGTTCGCCGAGGGGCGGCTCCCGCACTGGAACCCGTACCACTTCGCCGGCTTTCCACACCTCAGCGATCCGCAGACGACGGTGCTCTACCCGCCGGCCATGCTGCTGCGGCCGCTGCCGCCCGCGTCATTCCTGGTGGCCATGGCGGCGCTGCACATCTGGTGGGGAGGCGTGGGCGCGCTGTTTCTGGCGCGCACGCTCGGGCTCGGATGGCCGGCGGCGGCCGCCGCTGCCGTGGCCGCGATGCTCGGCGGCAGCATCGGGCCATGGCTGCACAACGGCCACTTGATACTGCTCTATGTCGCATCATGGCTGCCGTGGGCGCTCGCGTTTGCCATGATCTCGGCGGCGCGACCGACGCTGCTGCCGCATCCGGCGTTAGTGGCGGTGATGGCGATGGCGTTTCTCGCCGGCTACCCCCAGAGCACGCTCTACGTCGGAGCGGCTGTCGGGCTGTACTTTCTCTACGCGTCGATCTGGCCCGCCGACGGTGCCGGCTCGCGCGTCACGCCGCTTCTGCAACTCGTCATCCTCGCGCTCCTGTCCGCAGGCGTCAGCGCGTTTCAGCTGCTGCCAACTCTCGGACTCGTCGGTGAGGCCGCGCGCACCGGCGGCCTCGACTACCGCGATGCGCTGAAGGGCGCGTGGACGTTCCGGGATCTCACGCGCGTCCTCTTCCCGTTTCAGGGGCTCGCCGACGATCCGCCCCATCGCCTGATGTCCGGCGCGACGATATATGTCGGCTGGGCGTTGACCTGTCTCGTGCCGTTTGCGTTCCTCGATCGCAGCCGCCGACGCATGGTCGTTTTTCTCGCGATCGTCTCTGGGCTCGCGTTGGCGCTGGCGCTTGGTGATGAGCTCGGCGTCTACCGGTTGCATTACGCGCTGTTCCCGGGGCTGCGCGTTCCGGGGCGTGCGCTGTTCCTCGTCACGCTCGCCGCGGCCATCCTTGGCGCGATTGGCCTTGCCCGTTTCGCGGACGCAGCGGCCAGGCGCGAGTGGTCGACGCTGGCGGGTGGCGCCGCGCTGGCGGCGGTGGTGGTCAGCGCCAGCATCTCGACCGCGTCGCTGCAGGCGACAGACGGCGTCGTGCCGATGCACGGCTGGCCGTGGCTGCCGGTGGCGCTGGTTGCCGGAGTGATCGTTGCCGGCGCGACAGCCACTCTCGCCGGCGCTCGCGCCACCGCGACGCTGGTCGTGTTGCTTGTCACCGTTGATTTGCTTGGTTTTGTCCGGCGAGCGCCGGACCTTGTGCCTGTAGCCAGTGCGGAGAGGATCGAGGAGTGGCTCGGTCCGGCCATACCAGGCCGCGTCGTGTCGATGTGCGAGAACGAGGTCGCCTCGGGAGATCTGCTGGCCATCCGGCGGCCGACGCCCGACGGCCTCGGCGGCTTTGCGCTGGCCGGCTATGCCGACTGGGCCTATCTCGTGAAGACCGGTCAGCCGCCGCCCGGAGACGGCCTGTACCGGCGGATCTCGAGCGAAGGCGATTTCCCGGCGCGGCGTGACCTGCTGAACGCCAGCCACGTCTCTACCGTGCTGTCGTGCGGTGACCTCGCCGTAGCCGGCCTGACGCTGGTCACACAAGGGCCGCCGGTTCGCGTGCACCGCAACGAGGACGCGTGGCCGCGCGCGGTGTGGACCTGCGCGCCCGCACGCGTCTCGCGTGCAGAGGCAGTCGATCGGCTCGTGGCAGGCCGCTACGTCGCCGGCCGCCGCCTCGTGCGGGTGCACTACGTGAACATCCGGTGGGCGCCGCACGCGACCGATGAGCAGCGCGTCGCCGCCGCAGCCCGTTACGACCTGCTGGAAGGCGTGCAGCACGACGGCACGACCTGGCGCTACAACCTCGCGAACACCGGCGAGGCAAACGTGAAGTCGCTGCTGCTCGACCCCCTCATCGAGGACACGCACGGGATCGACCGCGACTCGGGGGCCATGATCGAACGCCCGGCCGCCCCATCATCCGTTCCGCGTGACGAGCTGCTGCTCGGAACGGCGTCCTGCGGTACTCTGGGTACCGTTGCGGGGCATGAGGACGACGCCAGTGACGGTGGATTCATCGCGACAGTCAACGCCACCGACGCCGGGTACGTGTTCGTCAGCGACGCGATCTATCCCGAGCGGCAGGCGCTGGTCGATGGCGAGCTGGTAGCCACGCAGCGCGCCAACCTGGCGTTCACCGCCATTCCGGTTCCGGCAGGGCGCCATCAAATCGAACTTCGCTACGTCCCGACGCGCTTCTACGCCGGAATCGCGATCACCGTCGTGACCCTTGGCGGCTGGCTGGGCGCAGCACGGGTTGCAGACCGCCGCCGGCGATCGATGCGGGCGTAGGGTCGCACGCGACGTGGCTCACCTTTCAGACGGAGTACAGCTCCGGATCCCATTTCAACCCGAGCTCAGACGGCGGCGCCATGTAGCCCGCCAGTGCCGAGGCGGCAACAATCGCGGGACTCGCCAGGTACCCCTCGCCGCCGACGCCCATCCGGTTCTGCCAGTTGCGGTTGAATGAGGTGATCGCGCGCTGGCCGGGCTGCAGCGCGTCGGGTCCCTGTCCGAAGCACGGACCGCACCAGGATTGACGGATCTCGCCGCCCACCGATCGGAATACCTGGGCGATTGACTCGCCGCCAAGACGCGAATCAGGACGTTCGATCTGCCGTCCGACGCCGCCTGATCCCGGGAAGACGACGAACACCGACGCGGAGCGTGTGAAGCCGGCGGCGCGCGCGGCGCGAATGACCAGCGCTGCCTGCAGCAGATCGTCATAGCTGCCATTCGTGCACGATCCGATCAGCGCCTTGTCGAACGTGATCCGCTCGCGGGCCACTTCGTCGGCCGGAAAGGCGTTGCCCGGGCTGAACGGCTTGGCGATCAGCGGGATGATGCCGTCGAGCGACAGCTCTTCGTCGATGTCGTATCGCGCGGATGCCCCGCCGCCGACGAACGGATACGGCAGCGTCGACTGGTGCCTGGATGCGTACCACGCCGCGGTCACGTCATCGGCCGGAAAGATGCCGTTCCACGCTTCGCCCTCGGCCATCATGTTGGCGACCGTGTTGCGATATGCGATCGGGAGCTGACGATTGGTGTCTACGAATTCGACGGACATACCCTGCGACTGCTTCGCGCCCCACCGGCGCAGCAGCTCGAGCACGATGTCCTTGCCGGCGACCCACGGTTGCAGCGTCCCCGAGAGCACCACGCGCCGCGCCTTCGGGAGCGTCACGTAGACATAGCCGGTCGCCCATCCGAACCCCAGCGTGGTCGACCCGACACCGATGCCGACGGCGCCGTATGCGCCATAGGCGCGGCTGTGCGAGTCGGCGCCGGGGATGAACTGACCCGGAACGACGAGACCCTGCTCGGGAAAATAGAAATGGAAGATGCCGTCGCCAGGCGTCGCGTAGTACGGCGGCACCAGGCCGTGCTCGGCCGCGAACACGCGTCCGATGCTGGTCTGGCGTTCGTCGTCTTCACGGCCGGTGAACACGAAATGATCGTTCGCGATCGCCGCCTGGCGAGGATGAGCAGATACACCGGCGGTGATCTGGTTGAACGTGTGGATGGCGAACGGTGCGGTGCCGTCAGAGGCCGGCAGCAGATCGGCGTAGACACGCAGCGTGTCGCCAGGCTTCAGCTCGCGCCGATCCTTGTCCACGCGATGGGCCCAGATAATCTGCTCGGTCGCCGTCAGGCTCCGCGCGAGCGACGCATCGGGAAACTCGACGATCGCGCGGTCGCGTGCGTCCGGCAGCTCGCGGCGTCCGACCGCGACGATGCCGCCGGACCGCCTGATTTCCTCTTCCTTCGCGGTCAGCGGAACCGGTTCGTAGGTTCGGCCTTGCGTGACATTTGTCAGCCGCCGGGTGTCCGGATCGAATTCGAACTGATCGTCATCCTGCGCATCCGCAACGGCCTCGGGACTTTGCACGACATGGAGCCCGAGGTTCAGCGCGTTGCGCCTGAAGATGTCGCCCATGTTGCTGCCGCAGACGATCACCATTTCGTGGCCGGCTTCGTCCGCGATGCCCTTGAGCCCGGCCGGGCTCATTTCACGGGACGAACCAATAGCGAATCTGTCCCCGGCAACGAGAAAAGTCTCGCCGCGATGGACCCGGGCGCGGAAATCGGGCATTAAGTAACGAAACGAACCGGCTTTCCAACGTTCGTCGAGCGTCTCGAGGCTTTCGGAAACGCAATCCGCGGCTGGGGTGATCTGATCTGTATCAATGGCGTCGAGCTTCCGCCGGTACTTACTCCCCGGGACTTTTGGATCCCAGAAAATCAGCGCCCGTCCGCGGATGACACCCACGATTGCATCTTACCTTTCGCGGTTTCGAGCGTTCGAACCGCATACGGCCGTGCTTCTTTCCTGTCAGATGAACGCGCCCCGACACGGTTTCCGGTGAAAACTGAGGGCAAAAAGTCGGCATCGGTCCTGCAGAGTCTTCCCCCTGGAGGACGGCGTTACACGGCTCTGCTAGGATCCGGCGCTTCGGTCACTCTGCATGGAACCCCGAGAATCAGCCGTCACGACTCCACGACAATCTGCTCCCCGCCGCCAAGCTAGAAATGCGCGTCCGCCTTTGCGTGTCGTGCCGGCGCGGGAAATTGTCGATCCCGCCGATCTGAAGAACCCCGCGCTCTACATCAACCGCGAGCTCAGCTGGCTCGCGTTCAACGAGCGCGTGCTCGACCAGGCGCGCGACACTGCGCACCCGCTCCTCGAGCGCGTGAAGTTCCTCGGCATCACCGGGCGGAACCTCGACGAGTTCTTCATGATTCGCGTGGCGACCACGCTGAAGAAGCTGCAGGAGGGCATTGAAGACATCGCGCCCGACGGCTACAACACCGAGCAGCAGCTCGAGGCGATGCGCGCCGGCGCGAAACGCCTGCTGCAGGCGCAGGCCGGCGTCTGGGAAGAGCTGCGCCGCGAGCTGACCGCGCAGCGCATCTCGTTCCTCGAGATGGATCAGTGGACGTCGGCGATGCGCGAGCATCTGAACACCTACTTCTCGCGCGAGATCTGTCCGGTGCTGACGCCGCTGGCGTTCGATCCGGGGCATCCCTTCCCGCTCATTTCGAACCTGAGCAAGAACTTCGCGGTCGTGGTCCGCCACGGCGGCCGGACCAAGTTCGCGCGCGTGAAGGTGCCCGACGTGCTCTCGCGGTTCGTGCCGCTTCCCGAGTCGCTGCTGCCCGGCGGCTCGCAGGCGTTCGTGTTCCTCGAGGACATCATCCGCGCCAACATGCAGGAGCTCTTCCCCGGAACGCAGGTCAAGAGCGCGCACCTCTTCCGCGTGATCCGCGACGCGGATCTCGAGTTCGATCAAGAGGAAGCCGATGACCTGCTCGAGACGGTCGACCGCAGCCTGAAGCAGTTGCGTCACGGCGCGTTGTCGCTCCTCCAGGTCGAAGCCGACATGCCTCCGCGCGTGCTCAACATCCTGGTGGAGAACTTCGAGATCACCGACGACGCCGTGGTGGCCCGCACAGCTGACCGGATGGGATACGGCGACTGGATGCAGCTGCACGCGTTGCACCGGCCCGAGTTGAAGTTCGCGCCGTTCACTTCGCACAACATCTGGCGGGCTGACGCGGATCCCGAGGAGATCTTCGATCAGATTCGCTTCGAGGACGTGCTCGTGCACCATCCGTACGAGTCGTTCAGCTCGGTCGAGGCGTTCGTGCGCGCGGCGGTGCGCGATCGGAACGTGGTCGCGATCAAGATGTCGCTCTACCGCATCGGCCCGAACTCGCCGCTGATTCCGCTGCTCATCGAAGCGGCGGAAGCGGGCAAGCAGGTGGCGGTGCTCGTCGAGCTGAAGGCCCGGTTCGAGGAACGGAACAACATTCTCTGGGCCCGCGCGCTGGAATCGCACGGCATCCATGTCGTCTACGGCTTCCCCGACGTCAAGGTGCACGCCAAGCTGTGCCTCGTCGTCCGGCAGGAACAGGGCGGCATCCAGCGCTACGTGCACACCGCGACCGGAAATTACAATCCCGAAACGGCGAAGGTATACACCGATATCGGCCTCTTCACGACCGACCCGGACATCGTCGCGGACACATCGGAGGTTTTCAATTACCTGACCGGCTACTCGAATCAGAAGGACTACCGCAGCCTGCTGTTCGCACCCGTGCAGCTGCGCAGCCGGCTGACCGAATTGATCATGCGGGAGGCCGAGCACGCCAGCGCCGGGCGGCCGGCGCGGATGATCGTCAAGGTGAACGCCATCACCGACGATCAGATGATCCGCGTCCTCTACCGCGCCTCACAGGCCGGTGTGTCGATGGACCTGATCGTCCGCGGCATCTGCAGCCTGCGCCCCGGGATTCCCGGGATCAGCGACAACATCAGGGTCCGATCGATCGTCGGCCGGTTCCTGGAACACTCGCGAATGTTCTGGTTCCAGAACGGCGGGCAGGACGAGATGTATATCGGCAGCGCCGACCTGATGGAGCGGAATCTCGATCGGCGCGTGGAAACACTCGTGCCGGTGCGCGATCCGGAGATCCTCGAGCACCTGCGCGACGTCGTGCTGGACGCCTATCTCAAGGACACCGACCGCGCGATGATCCTGGACGCCGCAGGACACTACGAACGCGCCCCGGCGGGATCGGGGCCGTTCAACTCCCAGCAGTCGCTGCTCCAGCACTACACGGAACGAAGAGACTGACGCTCGAAGGGTGCGACGAGGCTGGCGCCTGGCCGGTGCGAAGTTGCTTCGCTGGGTCGGTGCGAAGGGTGCGTCGCCGGTCGGTGCGAGGATGCTTCGCCGGTCGGTGCAAGGCGTCCTGGTGCTGACCGTCGGTGCAAAAAGTACCAACGAATACGGCAAGCCCGCGAAGCAAATCGCCTCGATTGGTTGAGAGGCAGGGAGTCCCCAGGACTTTAGGACGGCGATGCTGCCTTGGTGGTCCGGCCCAGTTGCCCCGTGACGAAGAATGCGCGGCGGTAGGCGGTCGGCGTGGTCTTAAGCATCCGTCGAAAGTGCTCGCGCAGCGTCGCTGCTGTCTGCAGGCCCACTGACTCCGCGATCCAGTCGATCGGCCGGTCGCTCTTTTCGAGCAGTTGCTGCGCGCTCAGAATCCGCTGGTGCATCAGCCAGCGATGGGGCGTGGTGCCGGTCTCCTGCTTGAATCGACGAGCGAACGTCCGCGCCGACATGTTCGCTCGATTCGCGAGGTCGTTGACGGTCAGCCTGCGATCAAGGTGCGTCTGGGCCCATTCGAGGAGGCGTGCGAGCCCCGGCGATTGTTCGGACACAATGGGCCGAACCGCGAACTGCGCCTGGCCTCCTTCACGAAGCGGTGGGACGACGAGCCGGCGTGCCACTTGGTTCGCGATCTCTGCTCCAAAGTCTCGGCGGACGAGATGCAGACAGAGATCGATTCCCGCAGCGCTGCCTGCCGACGTGAGGATGGCACCTTCGTCGATGTAGAGGACGTCGGGCTCTACCCGGATCTTCGGGTAGCGTGACCGCAGCGTCTCGACATAGCGCCAGTGCGTCGTCGCCTGTCGACCGTCGAGCAGGCCTGTGGCGGCAAGCACGAATACGCCCGAGCAGATCGACACGAGGCGTGCGCCGCGCCCGTGGGCCCGACGCAGCGCCGCGACAAGGGGCGCGGGCGGCGTCTCGTGGACACGCCATCCTGGGATGATGATCGTGCCGGCGCGGGCCAGCTCCGCAAGACCGCTGCGCGTCTGCAGGAACAATCCGCCGGTGGCTCGAAGCGGACCGCGCTCGTGCGAGCAGACGCGGAACCGATACCAGCTGTCTCCCATCTCTGGACGCGGCAACCCGAACACTTCGGTGACGATGCCGAGCTCAAAGGTGCCGAGGCCGTCATACGCCAGTGCCGCGACGCGGCGGCGATCGATCGTCGACATGGCAGGATTCTAGCGACTATTGTCATTTCTGCCGCTCGATCGGGCGGGCGGCGACCGCCATACTCTCGGGCATGTCACGAGTCACCGAACTGCCCGCCGCCGATCCCACCGCCGCGCGCACACACTTCGAGGGCCTGATGGCCTACGAGACCGACTGTTGGGATGTCCATGCCTCGCTCGGCGACGCGCAAGGTTTCGTCCTGCTTGACGTGCGTGCGCCACAGTCGTTCGAGGAAGGGCACGTGCCCGGTGCCGTCAGTCTGCCGCACGGAAAGATCAACGAGCGGAACCTGGCCGCGTACCCCGCCGACACGCTCTTCGTTGTCTACTGCAACGGACCGCACTGTAACGGCGCTGATCGCGCGGCCGCACGCCTGGCGCGCCTTGGCCGGCCGGTCAAGAAGATGATTGGCGGCGTCGAGGGGTGGAAGGACGAAGGATTCCGTCTCGTGACAGCGGACCGAACCTGATGACGGGGCGGGCGCACCGGCGAACCGCAGGCCGGGTGTCGCTAATCAGATGCATGTTGGGCGAGCGCCTGGCAGCGCCCTCCAGCGGCTTGTAGGGAGACGCGATGACGATTGAACGACTGCTGGCCTTCGGCGATGCCTGGAACCGCGGCGACGTCGACGACAGCATGAGCTACTTCGCCGTGGACTGCACATATCACGCCTCGGCCGGACCTGAACATGGACGGACCTATGAGGGGTGGGACGCGGTGCGACAGGGTGTGATCGAAATGCTGGCGTATGACCGAGGCGGCAGGCCCCAGACCGGTGCAGCGTTCGTTGCCGATGCGCGCGGCGTTGCCGAGTGGTCCTACGAGTTTACGGCCGTCGACGGCGCGGTGACGGCAATTCGCGGCTGCGATGTTTTTGAGTTCGAAGGCGATCTGATTCGTCGAAAGGACGCCTTTCGAAAGGTGTACGCCTAACCGCGGACATGACGCGGCAGCCGTGTGGTGAACTGAGACTACCTCGCGTCTGAGCTGGCTGGGAGGCAGGGATTCTCGCTCAGCCCGGCATGCAGCTTCCTTCAATCACCCTACCACCTCGCGCCACCGTGGCGTTCAGCTTGCACCACCCGCGAAGTCCGATCGCACAGGCCCCGCGCAGCGTGTTCGCACCGACCCGGCGCAGCCTCCTCGCACCGACCCGGCGCAGCCTCCGTGCACCGACCCGGCGAAGCCACTTCGCACCGACCACTTAACCGCGAGTGAACCACCACACCGCGGTAGCCGCCGCCGCGGCGATGAGACCGGCCACAACCGGGAACGCGATGAGCGACGCGGCGAGCAGAATACCCACGGTCACGAGAAAGGCCAGCGGACCGAGCGGCCACAGCGCTGCCAGCGCCAGTCGAGTCGGCCACGCGGCGTCGGTCCGCCAGATCGCCACGATGGCACCGGCGGCGTAGAGCGCCCATAGAACCTTCACCGGAACATCGTAACCCCGCGCCTGCGCGCGTAGGCGGACGCGTTCTCGTCTGAGAGCGCAGTTGCTACACTTGGCGTTCCATGAAAACCCTCAGGACCGCCGCGATCGCCGTTGCGCTGATCGCCCTTGCCGGGCCCGTCCGCGCGCAGACGACCACGGCCGGCATCGCCGGCGTCGTCACCGACCCTCTCCACGCCGCGGTGGGCGGCGTCGTCGTCCATGCCCGGAATACGAACACCGGCTTCGAACGAAGAGCAGACAGCGATCAGACCGGCGCCTATCGGCTGGCGGGACTTCCTGCCGGGACCTATGAAGTCATCGCTGAAGGTCAGGGGTTCCGAGCGTTCACGGCACCAGTCGTCACTCTGAGCATCGGCCGCGACGTCGTGCTGGACATCCCGATGCAGCTCGCCGGCCGCTCAGAAACCGTCACCGTCTCAGCGACCGTTCCGCTCGTGTCGCCGCGCTCGTCGGCCGTGGGCGAAGTGGTCGATCTCGCGCGCATCGAGGGCTTGCCGCTGAACGGGCGGCAGTTCGCCAACCTGGCGGGCACCGTTCCCGGCGTCGCCGTCGGATTTCACTCGGACTCGACCAGGTCCACGCAGTACAGCCCACAGATCAGCGGCGGCAACGGCCGGAACATCAATTACGTGGTGGACGGCGGCGACAACACTGACGACACGGTCGGCGGCCTCCTGCAGATGTTTCCGCTCGAAGCGATCCAGGAATTCACCGTGCTGTCGCACCGCTTCGACTCGGAGTACGGCCGCAGCAGCGGCGGCGTGCTCAACGTTGTCACGAAGAGCGGCGCCAACCAGCGCCGCGGCAGCTGGTTCGCGCTGCTGCGGGATGATGCGATGAACGCGCGAACGTTCAACGAAAAGCTGAAGGCGGTCGAGGCGCAGCCGTACCAACGCTATCAGTTCGGCGGCAGCCTGGGTGGACCGATCGTCCTCAACCGCGCGCACTATTTCGGCGCCTACGAGGGGACGCATCAGGACACCAAACAGATCGTCGACACGCTCGGCATCTTTAGGGCGGACGAAGGCATCTTCGACGTGCCGGTGCGGCAGCATCTTTTTACGGGCAAGCTGACCGCCACGCTCAGCGCGCAGCAGTACCTCGCGGTTCGATACGCGCGCGACCACAACAGACAGCCCATCGGCGCGGGGCCTCTGGTTGCGCGCTCGGCGTGGGCAACAACGACGAACAGCTTCGATTCGATCAACGTGAACCACAACTGGCTCGTTCGGCCGTCCGTACTGAATGAAGCGGTCGTTCAATACTCCGACTTCGTCAACGACACGCCGGCGAGCGGCACGGGACCGTCGTTCCAGTTCGCGCTCAACTCGGCCCTCCGCGGCGGGGCCAGCCCGTTCGCCCCGCAGCGCACCGAGCAGATCAAATGGCAGTTCCGCGACGACGTCTCGTGGACGACGACGGACGGTCCCGGGCTGTCGCACGAACTGCGCGGCGGCGTGAGCTGGATCCACGAGCCCCGTCTCCGCCTGTTTATGGGCACGTTGATGGAGGGCCTGTACACGATGCTGGAACTGAACCTCACGGGCCCCATTACGGACGTGCAGGTGTTCGGCAATAACCCGACCGCCAGCTTCCCGCTCGATCAGGTCGGGTTGTATGTGCAGGACGACTGGCGCGTGTCGGACCGCGTGACGCTGAACCTCGGGGTCCGCTGGGACTACGTGCGCGGCTTTCCCATCGATCAGAGCGGCAGCCCCAATTTCCAGGCGATGCAGCAGGCTGGCGCAACAGGCCGTTTCGCGGGAACGCTGCTAGAGGACTTCGGGAAGGAGCCTCGCGCGGACCGCGACAACGTTCAGCCGCGGTTGGGCGCCGCGATCGATCTGTTCGGGGACGGCCGCGACATCGTCCGTGGCGGATGGGGACTCTACACCGACCTCGGCTACCTCTCGTCGAACGCAATCATCGCGGCGTTCGACGCCATCCAAGCGGGCATGGTATTCCGCGCCAACGATCCCAACGGCCTGCGCAAGACGGATGGAACGTTCTTCCGGATCGGCGACCCATTCGGCGCCATCGCGTCCAGCAGCGTCTTGATCGACGATTTTGCGCCAGCGGGTGAGGTCGTTTCACCGCTGCTCGAGCAGCCATATACGCGTCAGGCGAACATCGGCTGGTCGCACCAGTTCGACGCCTCGACAGTCGTCAGCGCCGATTACGTCCGGGTGGATGGCCGCGACCTCAACATGCGCGTCCGGCCGGACGTCTTCATCGTGCCGCCCCAGCGTTTTCTCGACGGGGTCGGCATCTCGCCGCGCAGCGTGTTCCGGACGGCGCTGAGCAAAGGCAGCAGCCGCTACGACGGCCTCATCCTGGCGTTCCGCCGGCGTCTGTCACGGGGCGTCGACGCCAGCGCTTCGTACACCGTCGCGAAGGCGACGAGTGACATCGGCACCGCCTACGACGAAGTGGCGCAGAACCTCATTCAGAACATCAACGACCCGTTCGGACCGGTGCAGCAGGGCCCCTCCGCGCGGACCGATTCCCGGCACCTCATGTCGATCAGCGGGATCGTCCGGCTGCCGTGGTCCGTCAGCGTCGCCCCCGTTTTCCAATATCGCTCGGCGCTGCCGGTGCACACATTCGAGGGCGCCGATCTGAACGGCGACGGCGTGACCAACGACCTGACCGAACTGCAATACCGCTACACCGGGCTCGGCGCCGACAATCACGCCACGTTCGAGGAAGACGGTGCCTGCGAGACGGTGAACTGCAGCCGTCGGGCCGGCTTCTCGCAATTGAACCTGCGCGTCAGCCGTACCTTTTCGCTGGGCGGCTCCGTGCGGATCGAGGCCATCGGCGAAGTCTTCAATCTCTTCAACGCGACGAACCCGTGGCTGGCGCTCACGCAACGCCGGCTGGAGCGGGGACTGCCCAACCCGTCGTTCATGCAGCCGATCGCCTATGCCGGCGACATTGGACAGCCGGAGCAGCGGGTGGGACAGGTGGGCTTCAGGATCACTTTCTAGAATGCAGAATGCAGAATGCTGAATTCTGAATTCTGAATTCCATGATCATCAACGA
>Ga0247825_10001745_pt1 | contig 14352 bp, 14 predicted proteins | sample 13C_Vanillin_Day_FD_194413 | JGI IMG/M metagenome (GOLD analysis project Ga0247825, IMG submission 194413) | Soil microbial communities from agricultural site in Penn Yan, New York, United States - 13C_Vanillin_Day48 | ecosystem: Environmental > Terrestrial > Soil > Agricultural land | place...
ATGTTGCGGCTGGCGAGGTCGCGGGCCGCGGTCACGGTCATGCCCACGATCCCGGCCTTCGATGCGGTGTAGTTGATCTGGCCGATCTGGCCTTCGAAGGCGGCGACAGACGCCGTCAGCACGACGGCGCCGCGCTCGCCGTCGATCTCCTCCTGCCGTGCCATCCGTTCCGCCCCGAGGCGCAGGGCGTTGAACGAGCCCACGAGGTTGAGCCGGATCACGAACTCGAAGTCCTCGACGGAGCCTGCCTTGCCGTCGGAGTCGAGGATGCGCATCCGACGTCCGGCCCCGGCGGTGCGGAACGCGTCGGTGAGCCAGTGCACGTCCAGCCCCGTCGCACGCAGATCGACCCGGAGTTCGAAGTCCACCTCAATGCCGTCCGCCGGGCGCCGGGCTACGCCCTCGAACGAGGAGACGACGCTCGCGATCTCCCGCTTCCACTCCAAGGCACTCTTCGGGCGCTCCGGGGCCGGCGCACCACCGGCCCGGGAGCCGGCGATCCGCGACTGCGGCGCGACCCCATATCCACCGTGAACGGACGGCCATGAGCCGTGCGGGGCACGAGGAGACGCGACACCGGCACGGCTGGGCCACCGACGCGCCGCCGTAGGCGCGAACCGGCCGGTCACGGCGCTGCGATTCACAACCCGATCGCTTCGTTTCTTACGATATAGACAAGTGTAAGTACCGGTGTCCCCAGTCGGCGAGAGCCTGCCGTGTGCTCACCTCGACATGGCGCCGGCAGGCACACCCACCCGCACCCGACCCCTGGAAACCTCCCTCCGCCCAGCCGGCACCGAGAACCCCTCCTGGCCCGCTGGTCGACGCCGCATGGGGAGCGCACCGCCGCCCGCCGTGCCCACCACCGCGCCCGCGACGTCCGGACAGACAATCGCCATCAGCGTCGACCCATGCAGTGACGGAGGCGATCCCGACCAACGGGTCGCGAAAGGACCCGGCCGCCGCCCCACCCTCACCCTCGCCGACCGCGTCGTGCTCACCCTCATCCACGACCGATTCCGCCTGCCGGTCAAGGACATCACGAAACTCTTCGACATCGGCTAGACCACCGCCAACAAGGTCATCCGCGCCACCCGCCAACTCCTGAACCAGCTCGACCACACCATCGACCCCGCCGAACCACTCACCACCCTCGCCGAGTTCACCGCCTACATCACCACCGCAGGCATCACACCAACCCACGCAAGTGAAGCACCGCAATAATTTATCGGCAAACCCTAACTGCGCGGCATTGGGGCTAACCCTGGGCTAGGTTGAATACCTTCTGGCCACGCCTACGAGTGAAGATGTTCTTCACCGTCTTTGATGCGCCGCGCGGGTGGCTGGGTAGCGTTCGTCATCTGGGTCGTGAATCATGTGGCCGCCTTCGTCTGCTATTCATCCCAGTTCAGGGCACCACTCTTCGTGGACGACCACCATCAGGCAACAGTTTGCATGAAGGCGGCACACTAGACCTGGTCATGCGTCTGCTTTGCGACCCAGGCCGCGACCTGGGCCCGCGACGTGAAACCGAGTTTGACCAGAATGTGCTCCACATGGCCTTGTGCTGTGCGAGGTGAGATCACCAGGCGGTCGGCGATGGCCTGATTCGTCAGGCCTTCCGAAATCAGGTCGGCGACCTGCCGTTCCCGTTTGGTCAATCGCGCCGACGCATCAGTGTCGCGCGTGGAGGTCGTCGGCGGTTGCTCGTGGAGGGCGTAGGTGATGGCCGCGTCGAAACCGAGCTCTTCACCTTGGCGGTGGGCCGCCCGGAACACCTTGTCCCCGAGTGTCTGTCGGGTCTTACGGGAACATTCTTCATGGTGAACAACCAGATTCGAATAAATGACCGGGGAGATGCCGATCGTCTGTCCCAGCCCGTCCGCGGCGCCCATCAGAACTGCGGCCCGACGTGCATCGTGCTGGGCGAAGCTGATCCAGGCCAACGCCTCGAGGGAGGCTGCTACGTTATAGGGATTGCGCACCTGCCGGGATAGCTCCAGTGATTCTTCGAGGAGCCGGACCGCACGATCTGTATCGCCTTGCTTCCACAGAATGATTCCTAAGGCCAACAGCGCATACGACCTGTCCACCTTCTCTCCGTGCGTTTCCGTGACAGCGAGGAGCCGCTCGTGGCATTCGATTGCCTGCTCTGTCAGGCCGGACAGACCATAGGCCGTCCCGAGTGCGAGCAGGGCAGCTATCTCGAATGTCCGAGAATCGTGTTCACTGAACTGTGCGAGTGCGGATTCGAGATGTGAACGGGCATGTTCGAGATCACCGGTGAGGAGGCCGACCGTGCCGTCGGCTAAGGAAACGAACGCACGCATCAGGGGGTCGGTGGTCTGCACGTCGATCGTGCGTTCTTGCTCGACGAGCGTTGTCCCGGTTTGGAAGTCGCCCTGTACGACGGCCATGTTGCTGGCGCAGTAGAGCGCCTTTGCCCGTTCGAGGGTGGGTGGGCCGCTGTGGTCGGTGAGCAGTCGGTCGTACCATCGCCGACCCTCGTTGTAGAGGCCCTGGGAGGTCCAGAACGAGAACAGTGCGGCGGCGATGCGCAGCCCGGCGGTGGGGTCGTCCTCGATGCTAAATTCGAGGGCTTCGCGCAGGTTCGATTGTTCCCGCTTCAGGCGGGCGATCCAGTCGAGCTGGCGGGCGCTAATCCACTCGGCCTCCGCGGCGAGCGCCAACGTCTCGTACCAGTCCCGGTGGCGGCGACGCACGGCCAGGTCCTCTCCGGACTGCTGGAGTTTCTCGTAGCCATACTCGCGCAACGTCTCGAGCATTCGGATCCGCACCACCGAGCCGGATTCCTCACGGACCAGGATCGACTTGTCCACCAGGGCGGCCACCGTGTCGAGCACCTCGCCCCCGGCCAAACCCGCCCCGCACACCTGCTCGACCGCATCGAGGTCGAAGCTGCCCGCGAACACCGCCACCCGACCCCACATCAGTTGCTCGGCGGCGGTGCACAAATCAAAACTCCAGTCAATACACCATCGCAGCGTCTGCTGCCGCGTCGGCACACCCCGGCTGCCACGAGTCAGCAGCGTGTAGCGGTCGGTGAGTCGGCCCAGGATCTGCTCAAGCGAGAGCGCCCGCAACCGGGCCGCGGCCAACTCGATCGGCAGTGGCAACCCGTCGAGGCGGTGACAGATCCGCGCCACCACCACCACGTTGTCCTCGGTGAGCGCAAAACCCGCAACGGCGGCCACGGCGCGTTCCACGAACAATGTCACCGCATCATATCTGGGCAGCCCCCGCAGCGAAGGCGGCCACTCTGCGTCCGGGACGGTCAGCGGGGGGACCCGCAGCACCACCTCCCCGCCGATACCCAGTGGTTCGCGGCTGGTGGCCAGGACCCGCACCCGCGGACACGCCCGCAACAGCAGGTCGACGAGTTCGGCGACCACGTCGATCACGTGCTCGCAGTTGTCGAGCACCAGCAGCACCTGCCGCGATGCGAGGAACTCGGGCAGAACCTCCCGCACTGGCCGCGCAGCCTGATTCCGCAATCCCACCGCGGCGGCCACCGCCTCGGCCAGCGACGCGTCGTCAAACAGCTCCCCGAGCTCAACCAACCACACACCGTCGGCGTAGTCGCGCTGTACCGCCGCCGCCACCCGCATGGCCAACCGCGTCTTGCCGACCCCTCCGATTCCGGTCAACGTCACCAGCCGCGACCCGGCCAACAGGTTCTTCACCTCGGTGATCTCGTGTCGACGGCCGACGAAGCTGGTCAGCTCCAGGGGAAGATTCCCGGGGACATTCTCAGGGACAGGTCCTGCGGGAGGAGGCAGACCTCCTGACGCCGGTCCCCAGTCACCGGCCCTCGCGCCCACCCCGGCAACGACTTCCCCGGCATCGACTTCCGTGCGTAGGGCCATCTGGTCTACCGGGAAGCCATGGTTGCGTTGCAGGGCTCGCAGTTCCTCCCCGAAGTCGGCGGCGGTGGCTGGGCGCTGGCTGGACGCGTGGGACATCGCCCGGGCGATCGCGGCGGCCGCGTCGTCGGGGATCCCGTGCTCACGCAGATCCGGCACCTGCTGTGTGGTGATCCGCAGGAACTGGGCGACGACCTGCTCCCCGCTGGGGCGTTCGAACGCGGCATGACCGGTCAGCGCGCTGAACAAGGTGGCGCCGAGACCATAGATGTCGGCCGCCGGGCTCGGTGGATCCCCGCGCAACACCTCCGGCGCGGTATAGGCTGGCGACCCCGTCACGGTGCCGGTGGCCGTCTCGAAACCCCCGGCAATGTGCGCGATACCGAAATCGGCCAATATCGGCTCGCCGTACTCGGCGAGCAAGATGTTCGCCGGTTTAACGTCGCGGTGCAGGATCCCGAGCCGGTGCGCAGACTCGAGCGCCCCGGCCATCTTCACCCCGAGCCGCAGTGCCTGATCCAACGACAGCGGCCCGCGGCGGCGGATCCGCAGGTCGAGGGACCCCTGCGGGTGATCCGGCATCACCAGGTAGGGCAGGCCGCTGCCGGTGGCGCCGACCTGCAGAATGTTGACGATGTTCGGGTGCCCGGTCAGCCGCCCCATCGCCCGCTGCTCCCGGAAGAATCGCGCCCGATACTCGTCGTCAAGGTCTACGGTGAGCACCTTCACCGCTACTGTGCGATCCAGCTCCGCCTGGGTGCAGCGGTAGACCACGCCGAAACCGCCGCGGCCGACCTGCCGGACCTTGTCGAAACCGGCGCCTTCCAACTCAGCGGCCAGCGACGGCGGGTACCGCTGCGTGTCGAACCGATCCCCGTCACCCATCGAATCGCGCTACTCACTCCGTGGACTCGTCACTCCCGCGTATCGGTCCCGACGGCACGACCAGCGCAAGTTTCTCCGTGCACCCACCTTATGAGGTGCGTGTCTCCAAGGATATCGTCGAACGCGGTCGACGCGACCGTCGACTGCATCGGACCTGCAGACAAGACGCAGCTCCAGCGCCACACCCGTGGCGATCGGTTGTCGTGAGAGGTCGATCGGGAAACCGCCATACGCGGCGTCGATACAGGCAGTAGCGCCGATCCCAACGACCAAGTGTTGTGCGGATGTACCAGATTCCACCTTCGACGCGGCACCGTGGTGTGTCGAATCGTCTTCGGCGACGGTGGCGAGTTCTTCATTCGCGAAGGAGGGCATCAGATGGAAATGCCCCCGTCGACGGGGAGGACGATGCCGATGATGTAGCCCGCTTCGCGGGAAGGCATCAGCCACAGCTGGTACACGGTGTCGGCGCTGGGGTGATCCTCCGGGCGGTTCGACCGGGGAAGCGAGAAAAGCTACTGCCGCGGACTTTTCGGATGGGTCTCCGAATCGCCTTATCGGGATGGCGGCGGCGAATTCGGCCTTCTTGAAGGGATGGAGGCGACCATGCGGGTTTCGGGGAGATGACGTTGACAGTGACGCCGAATCGGGCGAGTTCCTTCGCGGCTGTCTTGGTGAATCCGATGATGCCGGCCTCGGCAGTGGCGTAGTTGGCATGGCCGATCTTGCCCGTAGTCCGGTGTAGGAGGTGACGTTGACCGTAGCCCTGTCCCCGGAAGCGGGGGGACGCACGCCTGGGTGAGACGGAAGGTGCCACCGGCATCAATCGCCAGGACCTGTTCACAGTCATCGTCGGTGAGCTTCCACAGCACCTTGTCGCGGAGGATACCGGCGTTGTTGACGACGACGTCGACCCGTCCCTGTCTCGGTGATGATCTGCTCGACCACGGCGTCGATATCGACGGTGTTGCTGACATCGGCGTGGATAGGACGGGCGCCAGTGTTGGCGGCGGCCTTGCCAACCTCGTCCTTGTCGCAGTCCATGAGGTAGACATCGGCGCCGAAGCGGACGAAGAAACGGCCGAGTTCGAGACCGATACCGCGGGCTCCGCCGGTGACGATCACGGTTTGTTCGGTGAAGTCGAATGCCAGGTTCCGCATATGTCTTCATTCGACAAAATTGGGTCGCTTGCTCGTGTCAGCAGTAGCGTGAGGGTGGCGGCGTTGACCGTGCCATTACATCCCACACAGCCTGCATGAAGTAACGCATGTTGTGTACGTATGTTGTTGTTACGTATGTTGATACGGGCCACGATTCGTAAGTTCCGAGAAAAGGGTCTCGTCACAATCCCTCCGCCTCGACGTGCCGCCGCGGGCACCATCCCCATGTTCGATTCCAGCCTTGGGGAGTGATTAAGACGAAAACAATCTCTCCTTCCTTACCGGACAACATCGAAACCGTCGACACGTCAGTGATGTCGGATCGATTCCCAGCCCGCGACGTCCGACGCCGGACGTGGATCCGGGCCGGTGTAGATCGCGGCGGGTCGCACCAGTTTGCCGAGGCGCTTCTGTGTTCGAGGATGTGGGCACACCAGCCTGCGGTGCGTCCGCAGGTGAACATCGCGGGCATCATCGCCGCGGGGACTTCGGCGAAGTCGAGGATCACCGCGGCCCAGAACTCGACGTTGGTCTCGATCGCCCGGTCCGGGCGACGCTCGCGGAGTTCGGTCAGCGCGGCCTGCTCGAGCGCGGCCGCCGCCTCGTAGCGGGGAGCGTTGAGTCGCTGGGCGGTGGCGCGCAGCACCCGGGCGCGGGGGTCCTCGGCGCGGTAGACGCGGTGCCCGAAGCCCATGAGCTTCTCCTTGCGGTCGAGGATGCCCTTGACCAGCCCGCGCGGATCGCCGGTGCGTTCGGTCTCCTCGATCATCGGCAGCACGCGCGCCGGGGCGCCACCGTGCAGCGGACCGGACATCGCGCCGACCGCTCCGGACAGGGCAGCGGCGACGTCGGCGCCGGTGGAGGCGATGACGCGGGCGGTGAACGTCGAGGCGTTCATGCCGTGTTCGGCGGCGGAAACCCAGTACGCGTCGATGGCGGCGACGTGGGCGGGGTCGGGGTCGCCCTTCCAGCGGACCATGAACCGTTCGGTGACAGTGGCGGCCTCGTCGATGCGCTGCTGCGGCACGGCCGGCTGGTAGATGCCGCGGCGGACTGGGCGACGTAGGACAGGGCCATCACCGCGGCGCGGGCGAGTTGTTCGCGGGCGGTGATGTCGTCGATGTCGAGGAGGGGCTGGTATCCCCAGATGGGGGCGAGCGTCGCGAGGCCGGCCTGGACGTCGACGCGGACGTCGCCGGTATGCACGGGCAGGGGGAACGGCTCGGCAGGGTGCAGACCGCGGCCGAACTCGCCGTCGACGAGCAGTGCCCACACGTCGCCGAAGGTCACTCCCTTGGCGACGAGTTCTTCGATGTCGACCCCGCGATAGCGCAGGGCGCCACCGTCCTTGTCGGGTTCGGCGATGTCGCTCGTGAAGGCGACCGCGCCTTCGAGTCCTGCCACGAAATCCTCCGGCATCGCGAACTTCTCGCGCGATACACCCGTCTCGGTCCGGTCATCGGCATTTACTCCTCGTACTACTTTCGGTTTCGCTCGGAATTTCAGTTCTTCGATACCCGCACGATGAACGCGTCGCCCTGGCCGCCACCACCGCACAGGGCGGCCGCGCCGACGCCACCCCCGCGACGCTTCAGCTCGAGGGCGAGGTGCAGCACGATGCGCGCACCCGACATGCCAAGCGGGTGACCGAGCGCGATCGCACCGCCGTTGACGTTCACCCTCGCGGGATCGATGCCCAGTTCGCGGGCCGAGACGATGCCGACTGCGGCGAGCGCTTCGTTGATCTCGATCAGATCGAGATCGGTCGGGTCGATGCCCTTACGCTCGCAGACGCGCGCGATCACGCGGGACGGCTGCGACTGCAGCGTCGAGTCGGGTCCGGCGACGCCGCAGTGTCGCATCGCCGACGAATATCAACCGCCACAGATACGTTCCGCTGTCTCTTACCGAACCAGCGGACTGTAGAACACCAGGCCGTTGCCCTTGTTGTCGTACACCACAGCGCGGCGTTCATGTGCGTCGTCGTACGGGCCTTTCACGATGCCTCCACCGCTGTCCTCCACCGCCTTCGCTGCGGCATCAACATCAGCAGTCTTGATACCCATGACGACTTGTCCGTGTATGGGATGGTCAACTGCCGTGGCCAACGCCACGGTGATCGAGCCACCGTCGAGAGCGGCGAAATGGGGTCCGTCGCGGAACTTCAACGTCATCCCTAGGGTCTGGCTATAGAATTCGATCGACTCATCCAGATCGTCGGTGGACAAGACGATCATTCGCACGTCATGTTCGCTCACTTATTTATTCCTCCGTAGTCGCATCCCACAGGCCCCGATGATTGACTCGATGCATCTTGACCCCTTTCCCGCGGTCGAGTATGACGCGAGCTGGCGGGAACTCTGCCTAAACAGGCTCATTTCAGCCATCTGCCGACTGTACAACATACCGGACAGACGGTCGGTCAGCAAGAGGTGTCTTTAGCACGCGGAGGAAATCCTGAAAGGATCTGCAGCGCAGAGGTATCGACCTTCAGGAACCCCGAAGGTTCTCTCACGCACCGACTTTCTCCGAATCTTCAACTCCAGCGACAAGTCGACGGATCTTGCGCATTTGGTCCACTTCCGATTGAGGGATCGACGATGACAGCGAGCGGGCGCGGTGCCGCGTTGCGCGGTCGGAGCCCTGCAGGCGACCCTGTGAATCGACATCTGAGGCTGGCGAGGCATCCACGGCCGAGTGGCCGGACCGCGCCGGGGTGGGGCCGGCCGCAGCGACCGGGGAAGCGTCGGCCTCCCAAAAGCTGAACTGAAAGGACCCCCTACTCATGCACGTGCCTGTGACCGTTCCTGATCTCGAAGACGACATCACTGCGATGAAAGAGTTGAGTCGCCCGTATCTGCGAGGCGCAGTTTCAAGATGTAGCGAACGCCGCCGAGAAACTCGATTTCTCCCCGGCACGTAGTGACTGAAGTTGCCCAACTGAGTTTGCTGGGACGCGGCTTTCCGGAAGTGTGCGCGGGCCAGGAGGATCGTGGGTCGAACTATGCGTGGCAATCGAAGAGATCTACCGGATATCTCCTGGCGTGGCGGCCGGTCTGTCGATTGCGCCGCTCATCGCCTACGACCTTCTAGGTCACGGAACACCGTCGCAAGTAGACAAATACGACATCACTTCCTCTGGGACCTTCACGACCCGATGTTCGGGATGACCTCACTTCGAGGGGACCCCCAAGGCGTCGACACAGAATGCGGTGTAGACGAACCCGGCCAGCGTTCAGCAGTAGGTGAAATCGGCCACCCACTCCTGCGCTGGCGGAGCGGTTCCTAGACAGCTCCACTCCACACCGGGGAGGCCTTCGCCCATCTACCTCGACCGTGTCGTCACACGATCTCGACCAACTGCCTGGACACACACCGAGACGGGCCGGGCTCACCAGGTTGCCTTGCAGCGACACGCGACCAGCCGGGCGGGATCCGGTGTCTGGAGGTGGCGGGACCCATCGACCTTGCGCGCCAGACCGGCCGACCGGTAGGCTATGACGAGGATCGCGCCACAGAAGCTCGGGCGCTTAAGGTTGCCGCGCATCGCGCCGAAGATGAAGAGGGACGTTTACCCGTGACGGATCGCACCCGCGGTTTTCAAGCAGTCTCCGCCAATCCATTGACAGCGCAGCCCGGTGTCGCCGCGGACGTGTTCCGAGAGGTTATCGGGCGATTTGCCACGGGCGTAACTGTCATCACGACGACGGTGCATGGCCGAGACTTCGGAACGACGGCGAGTGCGGTGACGTCACTCTCGTTGGAGCCTCCAATGCTGCTCGTGTGTCTCAACGAGACGAGTGAGACCGGTCTTGCGATTCGCGCGGCGTCGAGTTTCACCGTGAACATCCTTAGCGACACACAAGGCGAAATTGCGAACCGGTTCGCGACGAAGTCGCAGCACAAGTTCGAGGGAATAGAGATCGTCCGAGGAGTTCGAGGCTTGCCGCTCATCGCGGGTAGCCTTGCGACGATCCAGTGCCACGTTGCGGAGGCGGTTCGAGGCGGCACGCACACGATCTTCATCGGCGATGTCGAAGCGGCGTGGGCGCAAGAGGGTTCACCGTTGACGTACTTCCGCGGCCAGTTCGGGCGTTTTGAAGAGGCACTGCAGGACGCCGCCTACCGCAAACTGCGGTCAATGGTGTTGAGACGCGACCTGCCCGTTGGTGAGCAGTTGCAGCCTGAGGAGCTTACGCACGAGCTTGGCCTTGAGATGCCCCATCTCTACTACGCCCTTACGCGGCTCACCTCCGACGGTCTCGTCGAACGCTTACCCGGCCGCGGCTACGCGGTCAAGCCGCTCGATGCTGAAACCGCAGATCAAGCACTCGAGGCACGTGCGACGATCGAAATGGCAGTGATTGCGCAATCGATGGCATCGCTCACCGAGAGTGACCTCGCAGAACTGCGCAGGTACGCTGAATCGGCCTCCGCGGCGGTTGCTGGTGACCGTCTTGACCTGCAAGCGTTGCGAGTATGTAGTCGCGAATTCCACGAGAAGCTTGTATCCCTTCTGGACAACGATATCTTTCTCGACGTCTACCGGCGTCTTGGGATCGACGCGATCTGGGCACGGGCCCTCGCCGGAGGGGACGGACCGCGTTACATCAATCCCCAATACCTAATGGAACTCGTGGAGGCTTGTTCGCGTCGCGACACTGACGCTGCCACTCGGATAATCGCCGAACACATGGCCGAAGTGCGAGCCGTGGCAGCGCGTGCCATAGCCGACGTCGGGGGGTCGATGTAGTCGCACGGCTCTCAGTGGGATCGCACGGTGATGGTTTGACGCGTTCGAACTCTATCGGAGTGAGCCATCCGAGATGGCCGTGACGCCGGCGCCGTTGTGCCAGATCTTGAGGTAGTCGAACATCGCGTTGGCCAGCTCGGCGCGGGTCTTCCACTTCTTTCGGTCGAGCAGCTCAATCTGCATCCGGGACCAGAATGACTCGATGATCGAGTCGTCGTAGCATTACCGGCTAATCAAGCCTGAGCGATCCGCAATGTCATGCGGAATGGTTCATCGCTGTCGCGATAAACTACCTTCCCCCGCCTATGTGCTGCACGACGTCGCGGCATCCAGAGATTGAGTGTCAACGGCACCTGAAAACTGGTTCTGGCCCACTTTCCGTGATGGTCCATCGTGGCGGCGTGTCGTTCCGGTGAGACGTGGAATGCGCGGGAGATGATCTTGCCGGTGTTCTGGAAGCTGTTGTGACCTGCGTGTTTTGCTTCCCCACCTGGTGGGTGTGGCGATCGATTCAATCGACGTCGCTGGGGGCGGGGTGAGCATTCGCGCATCCGCACTGTCGGTGTCGGCGTCCTGCCCGGCCTGCGGTGACACCTCCGATCGGGTGCACAGCCGATACGAACGCACGGTGGCCGACACCGCGATCGGGAATCGGCCGAGTCGCCTCGTCCTGCGGGTACGGCGCTTCCTGTGTCTGACCGCCGACTGCGAGCGCCGCACCTTCGCCGAGCAGATCGACGGTGTGACCACGCGATATGCGCGACGCACCCCACTGCTGCGGGGAACCCTCGAAAGGATCGGGCTGGCGCTGGCCGGCCGCGCCGGAGCCCGACTGGCGACAGCACTGGGCGTGCATGTCGGCCGCAGCACCCTGCTACGACTTGTCCGTGCGCTTCCGGACCCGCCCACGGCAACGGTGGAAGTCCTCGGTGTCGACGACTTCGCCCTGCGCCGACGGCACCGATATGCGACCGTCCTGATCGACATGGCCACCCACCGGCCCGTCGACGTCCTCGCCGACCGGAAGGCCGACACCTTCGCCGACTGGCTGACCGCACACCCGGGCACGACCGTGGTGTGCCGCGATCGCGCCGGCGCGTACGCCGAAGGGGCGCGCACCGGAGCCCCCGACGCGATCGAGGTCGCCGACCGCTGGCACCTATGGCACAACCTGGCCGAAGCCGTGGAGAAAACCGTTGCCGCCCATCACGGTTGCCTCCGCGCCAACGCCGCAGTCGACCTCGAACCCATCATCGAACGCACCGCCGCGGAGGACCTCCGGCGGGCCGCCGAACAGGCGCACACCGCACGCCGAGAACAATCCGCCCTCGTCGCCCGCACCAAGCGCCGCTACGAGGCCGTCGCCGCGCTCAAAGCCCAGGGCAAGGGGATCAAACCGATCCAGCGGGAGCTCGGACTCGCCAAGGAAACCGTGCGCCGGTAGCGTCGACGAACTGCTGGCCACACCGCGGGCAGGCCGGCGCACCGTGTTAGACGAATTCACCGAGCACCTGCACGAGCGATGGAACGACGGATGCACGACCGCCCTCACCCTCTTCGACGAGATCCGGGCCGTGGGCTATCGCGGCAGCTACGCCACCGTCCGCGACTACCTCCGCCCGTTCCGCGACGTCGGTGCCGCCCCGCCGGCCACACCGAAGATCCCGAAAGTTCGGACCATCACCTCGTGGATGCTGCACCATCCCGACAACCTCACCGACGACGAGCAACTCGGACTCAAACAAGTCCTCGCCAGCTGCCAGCACCTCGAGACCACCGCCGCGCACGTCACCTCGTTCGCCGAGATGCTGACCGGCCGCCACGGCGACCGTCTGGGCTCCTGGATGACGGCCGCCGCATCGGACGATCTGCCGCACCTGCACCGATTTGTCCGGGGAATCGAACGCGACCACGCCGCCGTCCTCAACGGGCTGACCCTGCCCTACAACTCCGGTGCTGTCGAGGGCAACGTAAATAGAATCAAAATGCTCAAACGACAGATGTACGGACGCGCCGGATTCGACCTCCTACGCAAACGAATACTCCTCAGCCACTGACACACTCAAGAACCATCACGGAAAGTGGGCCAGAACCTGAAAAGGATCTGGCGCACTTTTCGTGAAGGTGTTGGGCGTGTCGTCACGGTGCGCTGACCTGCGGCGGGTGAGGATCGTCGGCGTGTGATTTCGAGAGTGCGCAGGCGTTGTTGCCCCACCTGGTTGGTGTCGTTGTGGCGGGGGTTCGTCGGGTCGGTTCCACGATCCGTATCGCCGCGGAGCCGACGGGCGACCGGGGTTGGTGTCCGCGCTGTGATGGTGAGTCCGCTCGCGTGCATTCCCGGTACCGCCGGCAGCTGGCCGACACCGCGATCGGTGGACATCCGGTCATGATCGACCTTCGGGTGCGTCGGTTCTTCTGTGACACCATTGATTGCACGGCAAAGACTTTCGCTGAGCAGGTACCGGGTCTGACCCGCGCATGGTCGCGCCGCACGCCCGTGCTCGGCGCGATGGTCACAGCGATCGGATTGGCCGTGGCCGGCCGGGCCGGGGCCCGGCTGGCGACTCGCCTCGGGGTTGCTGTCGGCCGAGACACCCTGTTGCGGGCGGTCCGGGCCATGGGCGATCCGGAGGTCGGCGAGGTCAGTGTCCTGGGCATCGACGACTTCGCGATCCGCCGCGGTCACGTGTACGGCACCCTCGTGCTGGACCTGGTCAACAGCAGGCCGATCGATCTGCTCGCCGACCGTACTCCTGGCACCGTTGCCGACTGGCTCAAGGAGCATCCCGGTACCGAGGTGGTGTGCCGCGACCGCGCCGGCGCCTATGCCAACCCTCGGGAATTGCATCAGACGGGCGACAAAATCACTGGTCGCGTGATAGGAGCGGTGCCACGAGGCTACCGCACGGCCGCTCGCGAGCACATCTTTGACCTGCAAATTTGCTGAACCGATCCCGTCTGATACATGATCTGACCGCTATCCGAGTGCGGTTGGAGGGTGGGTTGCGGCGGGTTGATCTGGCGGGTGCGGCGCACCTGGAGCTGGTGTCGGGTGTGGTGCGGCTGCGTCCGGAGGACGCGATGGCGGAGGCGATGCTGCGGGGATGGCGGGCTCAGCAGTCGGCGCGCGGGTTGCGGGAGGAGACGATCGCCGAGCGGGAACGTCTGGTGCGGCAGTTCGCCGAGTTCACGAACGAATACCCGTGGCGGTGGGCTCCGTCGCATGTTGACGAGTGGTCGCAATCGTTGACCGGGGAGCGACATCTGGCGCCGTCCACGATCCGTGCCTATCAAGGGATTGTGAGGCTTTTCAACGAGTTTCTCTGTGACAGTCGGTACGGCTGGGTGGTCGCGTGCGAGGAGGAGTTCGGGCTGGGCGAGCATCCGGTGGCGATCGTGCACGAGTGGAACTCGATCGTTCACCTGCAGTCCTATGAGGGCGATCCGGAGGCTCGACCGTTCACCCGTGATGAGTTGCAGCGGTTCCTGGACTATGCCGACGACCAGGTTGACCGCGCGGTTCGCGCGAGACGCAAGGGTGCGCTGGCGGCCTATCGAGATGCCACCTTGTTCAAGGTGATGTACGGCTGGGCGCTGCGCAGGACCGAGACGTCGAAGCTCGACCTCGCGGACTGGGGCCGTAATCCGGCGATGCCGGAGTTCGGCCGG
>Ga0247825_10001746_pt1 | contig 14349 bp, 12 predicted proteins | sample 13C_Vanillin_Day_FD_194413 | JGI IMG/M metagenome (GOLD analysis project Ga0247825, IMG submission 194413) | Soil microbial communities from agricultural site in Penn Yan, New York, United States - 13C_Vanillin_Day48 | ecosystem: Environmental > Terrestrial > Soil > Agricultural land | place...
CACGGACGGGCTGCTCGGTAGCCGATCCACCACGGATCGGCGCCACTCCCCAGGCTCAGCGCCTGGCGGAATACTTGACAGGTATACACGAAACGCCCGACGCGTGGGACCTGACACGTTCAGGGCACATCCGCTTGCCTGCCCTCCGTGCGAGAGCCCGGAAATCACTCAGGAATGCGCGCGGAGCCTCACCCGCCGGGGCGGGTCTCGGCCGTCCGTGAAGGCCCTGGCGCCACCGGAGCCGCCGAGCCAGGAGCGCTGACTTCCACGGCATCGGGCGAGCGCGGCGCCTTGTGCTCGGCCACCTTCTGCGAGAGCGTGGCATCCAGGCCCCGCACAAACGTCACCAGCGCCGGATCCGATGCGCCGAGCTGCTTGCGCAGGGACTTCCAGAACGGATGGTCCGCATCCCCCACCTGCACCAGCCCACGGGCCAGCAGCGTGACAGCCACATCCCGCTCGCCCGGCGCCGCCTCGCGCAGCGCGACAACGAGCTCCTCCGGCGCGGTACGCGCCACCTCGCCCAGCCCCACGGACAGCTCTGCCTCCGCCGGCCCGTCTCCGCGAGCCGCACCCGCCAGCTCCACCACCCGCGAGAGCGCCTCCGCGTTGCCGCCCGCGGCCAGCTCCACCATGCTGCCCACGCCCGGCACATCCACCGACAGCTCGCGCGCCACTGCCCTCAGCCGGCCATACACGTCGCTGCTCGCCGCGTAGCTGTCCAGGAGCGTGCGCGCACCCAGATAATCGCTCGGGTTGGACTGGTAGAGGCTGTCCGCCAGCACCGCCCGCACCGCCGGATCCCGCTCGCTGCGCCAGGCCGTGCGCAGGAAGCTGATGTTGCGCTGGTCGCGCTGCTTGCCCAGCTCCAGGTACGTCTTGATACGGCTGGCCACCGCGGCCAGCTCACCGCCCGGACGCGGGCTGTCCGAGAACGCCGCCACCGCGCGCCCAGGCCCAAGCGAGGAGCCCGTGGCCGCCACCGCCGCGCCCAGGGCGTCCAGCCCCTGCACCACCGGACCAGAGCGCCCGGGGTAGTCATTCACCATCATCGCGAAGACGAACAGCTCGCCGCCGGTGGCCTGCACATAGCCGCTCAGCGCGGAGACGTTCTCCAGGGTGCCCGTCTTCGCGCGCAGACGGCCCACGGCCTCGCTGCCCTCGAAGCGGTACTTCAGCGTGCCGTCCTTGCCGGCGATGCCCACCGAGGACAGGTACTCGGGCGCCAGCGGGAAGCGGTGGTACATGAAGCGGAGGATCCGCGTCATCTGCACAGCGGAGAAGCGGTTGGTGTCGTTCAGGCCGCTGCCGTTCTTCATCACGTACGAGCCGCGAGCAATCCCCACCTCGCGCTCGAGGAACGACTCCACCACCTCGATGCCCTTCTGGAAGCTGCCGGGCGCGCCCTTCAGCTCGGCGCCCATCGTCTTCAGGAGCGTCTCCGCGACGAAGTTGTTGGACAGCTTGTTGAGCCGCTTGAGGACGATGTCGAACGTGTCCGACTGGGCCACGTACACCAGCTTGGCCCGCGAGGGCGCCACACCCAGCCTCACCCGGCCCCTCATCTTGATTCCACGCGCCCTCAGCATCTCCTTCAGCGTGAAGCCGAAGTACATGGGCGGGTTGTCGATCTTCTTGTAGACGCTCACGCTGCCCTGGTCGGCCGGGAGCTGCCCCTTCACGATGATGCGCTGCTTCTCCCCGAAGGGCTTGCTGGCCACGGCGACGCGCCGAGCCCTGCGCGTGCCCGTCGTCAGCCCGTTCTCCACCACGAAGAAGTCGCTATTGGGCTCCATCTCCACCGTGCCCTTGGAGCCTGGGAGCTCGCCAGGGCGCATATAGATGGCGGTCGCATTCCAGTTGAGGCTCACCGCACCGGTAGGAGCCATGTACGCCCGATCCGACTCCTCCTGATCATACCCCGGCGGCGTGCGCTCGGTGTCGAACCACGAGTCGTCGATGACGATCTCCTGCACCTCGCGCAGGCCCGTGTGGAACAGCTCGGAGACGACGCCATAGAGGCGCTCGGTCGTCATGGACGGGTCGCCCTTGCCACGCACGTAGAGCGTCTTGACCTTGCCGTCGGGCGGCATCTCCGGGTCCACGAGGAACTCGGTGTCGAAGCGGTACTCGGGGCCCAGCACCGACAGCGCCGCGGCCGAGGTGACCAGCTTCACGTTGGAGGCCGGGTTGAGCAGATCGTCCGGGTTCTGGCTGAACACCACCGACCCATCATCCATGCTCTGGATGAAGACGCCCACGCGGCTGGCCTTCAGCGGCATGCGCTGCAGCACCTCAAGCAGCGCGGTCTTCAACGCCTCGCGCTCTGCCTTCTTGTCCGCGGGGGCGGCCTGAGCAGCGGGAAGCGAAAGAATGATCGCGGCCGTCGCGGCCAAGACAACTCTGGCTCGATGAACCTGCACACGGGCTCCGGGGAAGTCGCGGGCCATCATGAGAAGCCGATCCCAGAGGGTCAAGGGAGGAAGAGTAGGCGCGTCCACGGCTGGGCGCTTGCTCATCCACCGGGCGAAGGATGAATGCCGAGGATGTGGACTTTTCTTCATCAGGCCGTGGTAGGTGCGCACCTGCAACTCCGTGGACCGACCTTCTGTTCCAGTGCCGCCACGAGGCTGCCCAGCATAGAGCAGTGACGCAGGTGCGCAACGGAATCGACCGTACCACCCAGGTATGACAGAACCAGAAATGGATGCCCTCGTTCTTCCGCACCGTCCTGGGGTTGGTCCTGGCACTTGCCGCCGGGTGCCACTCGGAGCGGCCGCCGGATGGCATCACCGTGCTGGTGGAGTCTCCGCCGGACAGCTTGGATGACCGCTTCGCCCTGGCCGCCATCGGTCAGCGCATCGGCCAGCTCATCGCTCCGGGCCTCGTCGTCGCCGATGACTCCAGCAGGCTGGTACCATCACTGGCCGAGTCCTTCCGGACCGTGTCTCCGACCGTCATGGAGTTCACCCTGCGCCCGGGGCTCACCTTCCATGATGGCACGGCCCTCACCGCCGAGGACGTGAAGGCGACGTACGACAGCGTGCGCTCCCCGGCACTCCAGAGTCCCAGAGCGGTCCGGTACGAGTCGGTCGAGGCGGTGGAGGTGGTAGATGATCGCACCGTCCGTTTCCACCTCCGACGGCCGAACGCGGCGCTGCTGGCGGAGCTGTCCATGGGCATCATCCCCGCGGAGCGCACGGGGCCGGAGGGAGTGGCGCTCCAGGCGGCTCACCCGGTGGGCGCGGGCCCCTTTCGATTTGAGTCTCAAGCAGATGAGGAGCACCTGACGCTGGTGGCCTTCGAGGGGTATCACGGAGGCGTTCCGGCGATTCCGCGGCTGTACTTCCGCGTGGTGCGCGACGAGACGACGCGCGTGCTGGAGCTGCTGAAGGGTCGCGCGGACCTGGTCACCGACGCGGTGTCGCCAGCGGTGCTGCCCCTGTTGAGGAAGGAGCCGGGCCTGAGCGTGAAGGTCCGGCCAGGCACGGGCTACGCGTACCTGGGCTTCAACCTGCGCTCGGGGCCGCTGGCGGACGTGAGGGTCCGCCGCGCGGTGTGCCACCTGTTGGATGTGCGGCCGCTGGTGGAGCACAAGTTCCACGGCCGAGCGGTACCCGCCACGGGCATGCTCCCTGTGACTCACTGGGCCTACTCGCCGAGCGAGGGCTGCCGGTACGATCCGGCCGAGGCAGCGCGGTTGCTGGACGAGGCGGGCTACCGGGATCCCGATGGGCCAGGAGGCCAGCCACGGCTGACGCTGACCCTCAAGGTGAGCACGGATCGGTTCCGCAAGTCCGTGGCGCTGGTGCTGCAGGAGCAGCTGGCGCGAGGAGGCGTCGCGGTGGAGGTGCGCTCGCTGGAGTTCGGCACGCTCTTCAACGACATCCGGCGCGGCAACTTCGAGATGGTGACGCTGAAGTGGGCCTCCGTCATCGAGCCGGACCTGCTGCGCCACGTGTACCACTCGAGGAACGTGCCCACGGAGGCGAACCACTGGGGCGGGTTGAACCGGGCCGCGCTGAACGATCCGGAGCTGGACGCACTGTTGGATGAGGCCAGCCGGGTGGAGCCCTCGGAGCGCAAGGCGCTCTACGCGCGAGCCCTGGAGAGGCTGGACGCGCTGCTCCCCTATGCGCCGCTGTGGCACGAGAGCAGCGCGGCGGTGGTGTCACAGCGGCTGGAGGGCTTCGAGCCCAGCGCGCACAGCTTCCTCACCCCGCTGGCGCGAGCGCGGATGGTGAGGCCATGAGGCGGGTGGTCTCCGCGGGCATCGCGGTGGTGGGGGCCTTGCTGCTCATCTCGCTCTTCCTCAACCTCGTGCCGGGAGATCCGATTGACGTGATGTTGGGAGAGCAGGCCTCCGAGGTGGATCGCGAGGCCCTGCGGCGCGCGGTGGGCATGGACCAGCCCTGGTACGCGCAGCTGTGGATATTCTCGAAGGACTTCGCCACGGGCGAGCTGCGCACCTCGCTGCCTCCTTTTCAGAGGAAGGTGCTGCCAGCCATCGGAGAGGCGCTGCCGAAGACGCTGCAGCTCACGGTGGCCTCGCTGCTCATCGCGATGGCCATCGCGATCCCGCTGGGCGTGGCGGCGGCGGCGCGCAAGGGGACGGCGGTGGACTCGGCGGCGATGGGAGTGGCGGTGACGGGGGTGGCGCTGCCGCGGTTCTGGCTGGGCCCCATGTTGATCATCGTCTTCGCGCTCTGGCTGGACTGGCTGCCCGTGTCCGGCGCCGAGTCGTGGAGGCACCTGGTGCTGCCCTCGGTCACCTTGGGTACGGCGCTGGCGGCGTTCCTGTCGCGCATGACGCGCGCGGCGATGCTGGAGACGCTGCGCGAGGACTTCGTCAACGTGGCGCGAGCCAAGGGGCTGCATCCGCGCGTGGTGTTGTGGAAGCACGCCTTCCGGAACGCGCTGCTGCCGATCCTCACGGTGCTGGGCCTGGAGTTCGGCTCGCTGCTGGGCGGGGCCATCGTGACGGAGAAGGTGTTCGCGTGGCCGGGCATGGGGACGCTGCTGCTCACCTCCATCGAGAAGCGCGACTACAACACCGTGCGGGCCACGGTGCTCGTGTTCACGCTCTGCTATGTGGTGGTGAACACGCTGACGGACGTGGCCTATGCGCTGGTGGATCCTCGCGTGAGGAGACGCTCGTGAGCGAGGCCTCTCCCGTCACGGTCATCGCGCCCGGAGCTGTCACGCGCCGGGGCTTCCGGCTGCGCACGCTCGGCGGGAAGTTCGGGCTGGGAGTGGCGGTGCTGCTGGTGCTCACCGCGCTGCTGGGGCCCGTGCTCAGCCCCTACGCACCCGAGGCGATCGATCTGTCAGCGGAGCTGGCGCAGCCGAGCCGCGAGCACCTGATGGGCACGGGCGAGAACGGGATCGACGTGCTCACCCATGTCCTCTATGGGGCGCGGGTGTCGATCGTGGTGGCGTTCTTCGCGGTGGTGCTCTCATCACTCGTGGGAGCCACGCTGGGAGGATTGGCGGGATACCTGGGCGGCCTGGTGGACGAGATGGTGATGCGCGTGGTGGACGTGCTGCTCGCCTTCCCGGGCATCCTGCTGGCCATCTTCATCACCTCGGTGCTGGGACCGAGCCTGGCCAACGTGGTGTTCGCCCTGTCCTTCACGGGGTGGACGGGTTACGCGCGGCTGGCGCGTGGACAGGTGCTCACGTTGCGCGAGCGCGACTACGTGCAGGCGGCACGCGCGCTGGGGAGCGGCAACGCGCGCATCCTCTTCCGCCACCTGCTCCCCAACGCAGCGGGCCCCTTGCTCATCCAGGCCACGTCCGCCTTCCCCGGAGCCATCCTCGCGGAGGCGTCGCTGAGCTTCCTGGGCCTGGGGGCTCCGCCGGGCACGCCGTCCTGGGGTGCGCTGGTGGACCAGGGAACGCAGTACCTGCTCGTCGCGCCGCACGTGGCGCTGTTCCCCGGGCTCGCGTTGGCAATCACCGTGCTGGGCTTCAACTTCCTCGGCGACGCGGTGCGCGACGCCCTGGATCCCAAGCGCGTGGAGCCTTGAACTTCAGGGCTGAGTCTACTCATCGAGAGCAGCTCAACCGGCCCCTTGGCCGCCATGCAGACCGGACCAAAGTCGATGCCTTACAGGCTCGCCTCTCGTGCGCCCGCCGTGAGTTCGAGGCGCTCCGCCAGGACGCGAGGAGCGGGCTCCTTGATCCCATACAGCATCGACTTGCCGTCGAGCGTCTCTTTCTGGACCTGACCCAGCCTGCAGGCTGAGCACTCGCGCTCGGTCGCGTTGCGCTCAGTCAGAGGGTATTGAACCCAAGCGAGCCGCCGAAGCACGGAGTGTGGCCGAGAGGCTCCGCCCTGCTGACTCAGATGGGCCTAAGCGCCACGCCCGCGAAGTTGGCCAGGGCCAGGAGTCCTCCTGTGTGGAGCACGGCCAGAGCGCTCTCGCGCTGGGACTGGGGGGAGGCGCCACAGAAGCAGGCTCGGGAGGAGCCCCCCCGGCGGCACCTGGCGCAAACTGGTATGGAGACCAGGCCACTTGGCGCAAAGCGCGCTCGGCCCCTGCGCTGGAATGGGCTCGGCACCGAGTGGAGCCACCTCAGGCTCCTGAGCTGAGGCAAGAGGGGCTTCAGCCCACTCGCTGGCCCCAAGTGCCTGCGAAGCGGTGAGGAGGGCTTCCGCCTGCTCACTCACCTCAGGCCTCTGGGCAAGAGTGGGGTGGGACTCTCTCTCTGGCACCTGCCTCTCAGTGCTCATGAACGTGGCCACGCCATGGGCTTCGCAACTGGGCGCCAGCGCCTGGAGCACGCGCTCATCGCTGGCCTGCAGCAGCGCCGGCAACCGGCAGCGCAATGTCTTCACGTCCTTGCTACACAGCGCCTCCATGGCACATTGCGCCCAAGGGTACAGCGCGGCCGAGTCCAGGTACGGCTCCACCCGGCCCGCTATGCTGCGGCAAGCCCGCTCCAGGCTTTGAATGAGCAGCAAGTGCCCGGGCCGCTGCGCCGCCAAGGCCGCCTGATGCAACAACTCGAACTCCAGGGCCAGCCACCGGGGGCGCTTCAGTTCCCAGCACACCTCGCTCCCCAGCAGGAAGCAGGCACTGCGCACCCGCTCCAGTTCCTCCTCGGAGGCTTTCTCGCAGCAGGCCGCCAGCAGGTCCACCGTCACGTCCCGCTTGAGTTCCAGGCAGCCCGCAAGCAGTGCCTTCCGCTCCGGGTGCGAGGGGCCCTCGCCTAGCAGGGCTGTGCCCAGGTTCTCCAACCTCACAACCTGCTCCATCCTCACAGCACGTGCCCGGCGCCCGTGGCGCACTTGCACCAGCCCTCGTGTCCGCAACCGCACGAGGGCCTCGCGGGCGGTGGAGCGGGAGACGCCGTACTTGCTGGCCAAAGTCCTTTCGGAGGGAAGCGTGCCGTCCTCGGGTACCAAGCCCAGCGAGATGTTCCGTTCCAACTCCGCCTCGAGCTGCGCGACGAGCCCCAACCGCTCCATCCCTTCCCTCTCCTCGTTGCAGGTGTCTGTCCATGCTAACGCTTTCGTCTGACATGGCGATGAGAGCATGCTCGAAGCACCTCAGGGGGCGTGCGCCGACACGCTTTGCGCTCAAGTCCAGGTGCCAACCCGACGGCTGAGCCTGCCCCCCGTGCGTCGGCCACTCCCCTTCCTTCAACACTCTCTCAGAGTCAGGCCCTTGCGGCTGCTCCCGTCCGGTGCGGCCACCTCACAAGGAGCCGGCCATGGGAGACCCTCGTAATCCGAAACGGGCCGATGAGCCCTGGAACCTCGAGCGGCTTCACGTGCTCGAACGGGAGGTGCGCGCCATCGCGCCGCTCGTCACCCTCTCTGGCGGCTGGGCCTGGCACTTCATGGCCCCTCCCCACGAGGAGCTGAAGATCTTCCACGACCACAAGGACGTGGACCTCTTCGTCGAGCCCGAGCGTCTCCCCGAGCTCATCTACGCCCTCTCCGAGCGCGGCTACCACCGCACCTGGACCCGCTTCGATGCCACCTCGGAGAACTTCTACCGCTACGCACGCCATGTGGACGGCGTGAAGGTCCTCCTCGATGTCTTCGTCCGCCGCGTCCCCTCCGTCCAGGTGGGGGACGTCCGCGTCGTCGAGCCCTCCACCCTCCTGAGCTTCTACGGCCACATCCACAGCACCGAGGACTGCATCTCCGTGCTCGCCGCCCGGAAGCTCCTGGCCCAGGGCCTCAGCCCCATCGGCCGCGCGGAGCTCGTCACCCGCTAACAGCTCAAAAAAAAAGAGCCCGGCCGCCCCCCTCTTCTGCACAGGCGGCCGGGCTCCAACCCCTCGTCGCGAAAATTCAGCTCCCGGTCGCCCCGTAGTGGGCGAACGCGTTCCCCAGATCGTACGGCTGGTGGTTCTGCAGCCTGTAGGCTGTGGCCCGGTCCTTCGCCATCTCCGCCGCCATCGGATCGACCTGCCGACGCCGCGCCGCAGCAGCCGGGGAGGAGTTGGTCGGAGCGTGGGCCATCGAAGTTCTGAAGGAGTAGGCGTTCATTGGGGTGTCCTCTCAGACCACATTGTCGGCAGCAAGAGCATCTATACCTACATTATCGCATCATGTGGGCGGGAGTTTCTTCGTCGTCTCGAAAAATAAGGAAGAAACTTAAGAATCCTTTCTTTTCAAGGGGTTGGCGATACAAGCTGAGGCTCTATTTCCGGGAGGCAGGCTATGAATTCGCTGGAGACCGCCCTGGCGGAGTGGCGCTCCGCGCTGGGTGAGGCGCATGTCCTCACCGACGCGGAGGCGCTCAAGACGGCCGGAACCGCCACCTTCGCCACCACCCAGAGCATCCCCGCCATCCTGCGCCCCGGGAACACCGCCGAGGTCCAGGCCTGTCTGCGCATCGCCCAGGCCCAGGGCGTCCCCGTCTACCCCGTCAGCGGCGGCCGCAACTGGGGCTACGGCTCGCGCGTGCCTCCCCGCGACGGGTGCGTGGTGATGGAGCTGGCGCGGATGAACCGCATCCTCGCGTACGACGAGAAGCTGGCCTACCTCACCGTCGAGCCCGGCGTCACCTTCCAGCAGGCGTACACCTGGCTCAAGGAGCGCGGCAGCTCCCTGTTCATCACCACCATCGGCGGCTCGCCCGAGGGCAGCCTCATTGGCAACGCGCTGGAGCGCGGTGACGGGCGCGGGCCCCACGCCGACATCTTCAACCACGTGTGCGGTCTGGAGGTGGTGCTACCCAACGGCGAGCGTGTGGAGACGGGCATGGCTCGCTTCCCGAACGCCCACGCCGCCCCCGTGTACCGCTGGGGACTGGGCCCTTCGCTGGATGGCCTGTTCAGCCAGTCCGCGCTCGGCGTGGTGACGCGGATGACGTTCTTCCTGGTGAAGAAGGCGCCCTACCTGCGCGAGTTCGTCTTCACCGTGAAGGAGGACGCCGACCTCTGGCAGCTGGTGGATCGACTCCAGGCGCTCGCGCTGGATGGCACGCTGCGCAACAGCTTCTTCTTCTGGAACGACGTGAAGGCGCTGAGCGTGATGCGGCAGTTCCCCTTCGAGGCCACCGGCGGGCGCACCCCCCTGCCCGGCTTCCTGCTGGAGGGCTTCCGCGAGGATTTCGGACGGTGGGCCATCAGCGGCGCCATCTCCGCGCAGGACGAGGAGCTGGGCGCGCTGCTCGAGCGCCGGCTGGCCACCGCCATGGAGGGGCTGGCACGCCGGTATGACATCCCCCCCAAGGATCCCGACGAGAGCACCTTCCACGGCAAGCCCAACAGCGGCAACCTGGCCATGGCGTACTGGCGCAAGAAGAGCCCTGTGCCCGACGATCCCCATCTGGATCGCGACGGGTGCGGCTTCATCTGGTGCTCGGTGGCCGTGCCCTTCACCAGCGAGGAGATCCGCGCCGCCTGCGCCATCGCCACCCGAGTGCCGCGCATGTTCTCCCTGGAGCCGAACGTGGCCCTGCTGGCCCTCTCTCCCCGCTGCGTCTACCTGGTGATGGCGCTCGCGTACGATCGCGAGATCGCCGGCGAGGACGAGCGCGCCATGGCCTGCTACCAATCCCTCCAGCGCGAGCTCATCCAGGCCGGCTACTACCCCATGCGGCTCGGCCTGCCGGGCTTCCCCGAGGAGATCCCCGTGCAGGATGACTCGCGCACGCTGCTCAAGCGCCTCAAGGAGGCCATGGACCCAGCGGGCATCCTCTCCCCCGGCCGCTACGGCTTCTGAGCAGCCTCGGAGGGATCAGCCCAGCGCCGCGATCAGCCGCTGGGCCTGCTCGCGCACCTCGCTGTCCTCGGGGAGGTCCGCGGCGAGCACCGTCAGCGCCTCGATCTGCGCATTCTCCTTGTCGCCCAGGCGCGTGTACGCCAGCGCCAGGTTGAGGCGCGGCTCAGGCTGGTTCGGGCTGCGCCGCACCGCCTCCTGCAGCACGGTGAGGGCGCGCGGCAGGTGCTTGTCCGCCGGATCGGCCGGCATGCGCAGCAGCAGCTGCCCCAGGTTGTTGGGCGCCTTCCACCCGTTCGCATCCAACCCCATGGCCTCCTCGTAGGCGGCCTCGGCCTTGTCGTAGGCCGGCGGCTCGGCGGCCTCGTACACCGTGGCCTCGATCATCTTCAGGTCCGCCGTAGCCAGGCCCATGCGCTCGATGGTGCGGCACACTTGCAGCGCCTCCTGGTGCTGGCCCCGGATCAGCAGCAGCAGCGCGAGGTTGGCCTGAGCCTGGGGATCCTTCGGACGCTGGGCCGCCACCAACGTCGCGGCCTTGTAGCTGATGTTCGCTTCGCCCATGCCCAGCGCGACGGCGGTGGCCATGGCCAGCAGCCGCGGGTGCTTGGGGATCGCCCGCAGGCCCTCCTGCAGCACCCGGCTCGCCTCGACGACCCGGTTCTGCTCCACGAGCGCCTGGGTCAGTGAGAGGTACGGGGCCAGGAACCGCGGCTGCAGGGTGATGGCCTGCGCGATCGCCTGGATGCCGCGATCCGTCTGCCCGGCCTCCAGCCGGACCTGCCCGAGCCGGTAGACAAAGACGGCGTTCTGCGGCTCGAGCTGCACGGCCTTCTCCAGCGAGGCGAGCCCCTCTACCGCCTTGCCGTCCTTGAAGAGCACGAGCCCCAGGCCGAAGTGGGCTTCAGCGCGCTTGGGCTCTCGCTGGATCACCTGACGGAAGTAGCCCGCGGCAGCCTCGAGCTGGCCCCGCTGCGAGACCAGGTTGGCGCGCAGCAGCAGCGCCTCGGACGGGGCACCTGCCTTCTCCACGCGGGCGATGTACTGCTCGGCCGCGTCGAGCTGCCCCTCCAGGAGCAGCACCTTGCTCAAAACGACGAGGGCGGAGCGGTCCTGGGGCTGTTTCGCCAGGGCCTGCTCCGCCGCTGCCTTTGCCTTTGCTGTCTGACCTGCCTCGAGGAGTTGTTCCAGCGCGCTCATGGCGCCGCATTCTCCCTCAGGCATGAGGGCCTGTCGCCCCCTGGATGAGGGCGGCAGGCCACCGGGTGTGAACTACCAGCCGGAGAGGACGCTGCTCACGACGTCCTTGGCCTTGTCCGCCGCGTCGCCCACCGCATTCGCGGCCGAGCTGGCAGCATCACCCACGGCGCCAGCCACATCCTTGGCCGTGTCCGCCACCTTGCCCACGTCCAGCTCGACGCCGAACTCCACGCTGGCGCCGATGCCCAGCGTCGCGCCGATATCGAAGTTCGCCGACAGCTTGCCGTCCTTCAGGCCGACGTCCGCCTCGAACTCAGCGCCCAGGCCCGCGCTCACCTCGGCGCCCGCCGTGGCGGTGGCAGGACCCACCGTCTGCTTCACCTCGGCCGACGCCTTCGCGCCGACGAACGCCTCGCCGCCCGCGGAGGCCGCCACGTCACCGTTCAGCGGGTCGATCACCACCTCGCCCTTGGCGGAGGCCTCGGCGCCCACGTTGGCCTTGCCGGAGACCTCGGTGCTGCCGATGCCGTACTCGGACTTGACCGAGCCCTCGGCGCTCACGACGTTGGCGTGCGCCTCCACCTTGCCGCCGGCCTTCACCTGGCCCTTGGCCAGATCCGCGGTCACGGAGGCCTCACCCGAGGCGCCCACGGACCCGACCTTGACGTTGCCCTCGCCAGAGAGGGCCGAACCCTCCTTGCCGAACTTGCCGCTGGCCTCAGCCGCGTTCTTCTCGACCTCGAAGCTGTCCTTGTAGATCTCCTTCTCAGCCGAGACGCCGTTGTTCTTCACCTCCGGCTTGACGCCCTGGGTCTTCTCGTTCGTGCTCTGCTGCGTCCTGGTCGTCTGGCCCGTGCGGGTGTCGTGCTCAACCGAGCGGCTGTAGGTGCGGCTTTGGCTAGAGGCGGAAGAGATGGGGGCCATGGACGACTCCGGGCGTGACAGCTCGCAAAGGTGCGCCGCTGTATTCGTCTCTGATTCTCTGTGATCGGGAATTCTGGTTGCTTTATCCTGAAAAATAATCTTTTGTAAGATGAGAACTTACCCATAACCCCAGTAAATCCGGGAGGTTACATGAGGGCCGTGGTGCAGCGGGTGCTCGGAGCGTCCGTCTCAGTGGGCGGAGAAACGGTGAGTCAGATCGGGCCGGGGCTGCTGGTGCTGCTGGGGGTGGGCAAAGGGGACACGGAGGCAGAGGTGCCGTGGATGGTGGAGAAGCTGGCCACGCTGCGCATCTTCGAGGACACAGCGGGGAAGATGAACCTGTCCCTGGAGGACACGCACAAGCAGCTCATCGTGGTGAGCCAGTTCACCTTATATGGAGATGCGCGCCGGGGCCGGCGCCCCAGCTTCACGGAGGCCATGGAGCCCGCGGGGGCCAAGGCCCTCTATGAGAAGGTCTGCGAGCAGCTGCGCGCCCGGGGCCTCACGGTGGGCACCGGCGTGTTCGCCGCGGACATGAAGGTGGCCCTCATCAACGACGGGCCGGTGACGATCCTGCTGGAGACGCCCGCCCCCTGAGGCCTCGCGGCCCCGGATCAGGGCCTGGCGTCTTCCTGGACGATGAGCGCGTGAATGTCGGCGGCGGTGGGGGCCTCGAGGATGGAGGACCGGAACCGGGGATTCTTGAAGAGCCGGGAGATGCGGGCCAGCGCCTTGAGGTGGATGCCCGCGCTGTTCTCCGGCGCCACCAGGGCGAAGAAGAGGTGGGTCGGCTTGCCGTCAATGGCCTCGAAGTCCAGCCCCTGGCGAGACACCCCGAAGGTGGCCAGCAGCTGGGTCATCCCCGACAGCTTCCCGTGGGGAATGGCCACCCCCTCGCCAATGCCGGTGGAGCCGAGCTTCTCGCGCTCGCGCAGCACCTCCACGAGCTTGTCCTCTTGGAGCTGAGGGTGGGCGCGCACGAGCGCCGAGCTCAGCTCGCGCAGCACCTCGGGCTTGGTGCGAGCCTGCATGTCCGCGATGACGGCTTGAGGGCTGAGGAACTCGGAGATTCTCACTGGCGCTCCCGCAGTGGCGCTCGACGTCGTGGGGCAATTACTCCCCGATACTCTTTCGCGCAAGGGTCGCCTGCCCTCCCCATGCTGCTTCTTGCCCGGCTTCGCTCACCAGGCAGCAAGGTGGAGGGGGTAGCGTCTCTCGACTAGCATTCCTCCCAGCGTGCCTGCCCGCCACCTCTCTCTTCTCGTCCTCCTGCTGTCCCTCGGCGTGTGCGCCTCCGCGCCGGGTCCAGCTGCTCCCACCACGCTGCCCTCCCCGGTCCTGGGGCATCCCCCGGTGTCCCCGGAGCGGGTAGAGGCCCTGCTCGCCAACCTCTCGCTGGAGGCTCGGGTGGGGCAGCTCATGATGGTGGGCTTCTACGGCACCGAGGTGGATGAGGAGGTGGAGAACCTGGTGCGCGGCCACCTGGTGGGTGGGGTGTGCCTCTTCAAGCACAACATCCGCGACGCCGGGCAGGTGGCGCGCCTGAATGATGGGCTGAGGCGGCTGCTGATCAACCACATCCCTCCCTTCCTCGCGCTGGATCAGGAGGGGGGCAACGTGGTGCGCGTCCAGGATCAGGTGGTGGTGCTGCCCAGCAACATGGCCCTGGGGGCCACCCGCTCCTCCGAGCTGGCCTATGCGGCAGGTCGGGCGCAGGCAGAGGACCTGAAGCGGCTGGGCTTCAACATGAACCTGGCACCCGTACTGGATGTGAACCTCAACCCGCGCAACCCCGTCATCGGCGTGCGCTCCTACGGTGACAGCGTGCCCCTGGTCTCCGAGTTGGGCCGGGCCTTTGTCCGAGGGCAGGAGGACGCGGGGCTCGTCACCGTGGCCAAGCACTTCCCCGGCCACGGCGCCACGGACGCGGACAGCCACCGGGCGCTGCCGGTGATGACCGAGACGCGCGAGGAGGTGCTGGCGCAGATGGAGCCCTTCCGCGCCGCCATCGAGGACGGGCTGGACGGGCTGATGACGGC
>Ga0247825_10001747_pt1 | contig 14341 bp, 11 predicted proteins | sample 13C_Vanillin_Day_FD_194413 | JGI IMG/M metagenome (GOLD analysis project Ga0247825, IMG submission 194413) | Soil microbial communities from agricultural site in Penn Yan, New York, United States - 13C_Vanillin_Day48 | ecosystem: Environmental > Terrestrial > Soil > Agricultural land | place...
CCAGGCCTGCGAGTTCGACTATTCCGGCACCCAGGCCTGCAAGGCCCTCAAGGAAGAGGGCTACCGGATCGTGCTGGTGAATTCGAACCCGGCTACGATCATGACCGATCCGGACCTCGCCGACGCGACCTATATCGAGCCGATCACGCCGGAGATCGTCGCCAAGATCATCGAAAAGGAACGTCCCGACGCCGTCCTGCCGACCATGGGCGGACAGACCGCGCTCAACACCGCGCTGTCGCTCAAGAAGATGGGCGTGCTCGACAAATTCAACGTCAAGATGATCGGCGCCACGGCAGAGGCGATCGACAAGGCGGAAGACCGCGAGCTGTTCCGCAACGCCATGACCAAAATCGGGCTGGCGACGCCGCGCTCGCACCAGATCAAGACGATCGCGCAGGCGCTGGAGGCGCTGGAAGACATCGGCCTGCCGGCGATCATCCGGCCGTCGTTCACCCTTGGTGGAACGGGCGGCGGCATCGCCTACAACAAGGACGAGTTCATCACCATCGTCGAGCGCGGCATCGACGCCTCGCCGACCCACGAGGTGCTGATCGAAGAAAGCGTGCTCGGCTGGAAAGAGTACGAGATGGAGGTTGTCCGCGACAAGAAGGACAACTGCATCATCATCTGCTCGATCGAGAACCTTGATCCGATGGGCATTCACACCGGCGACTCGATCACCATTGCGCCGGCGCTGACGCTCACCGACAAGGAATACCAGATCATGCGCGACGCCTCGCTGGCGGTGCTGCGCGAGATCGGCGTCGAGACCGGCGGCTCGAACGTGCAGTTCGCGGTGAACCCGGAAGACGGCCGGTTGATCGTCATCGAGATGAATCCGCGCGTGTCGCGCTCCTCGGCGCTGGCGTCGAAGGCCACCGGCTTTCCGATCGCCAAGGTCGCGGCCAAGCTCGCGGTCGGCTACACGCTCGACGAGATCGCCAACGACATCACCGGCGGGGCGACCCCCGCCTCGTTCGAACCGACCATCGACTACGTGGTCACCAAGATTCCGCGCTTCGCCTTCGAGAAATTCCCCGGCGCCGACGAGACCCTGACCACCTCGATGAAGTCGGTCGGCGAGGCGATGGCGATCGGCCGCACCTTCCAGGAAAGCCTGCAGAAGGCGCTGCGCTCGCTCGAGACCGGCCTCAACGGGCTGGACGAGATCGCCATCGAAGGGCTCAACCAGGGCGACGACAAGAACGCGATCCGCGCGGCGCTGGGCTCCCCCTCGCAGGACGGCCTGCTCAAGGTCGCGCAGGCGATGCGGCTCGGCTTCACCGACGAGGAAATCCACTCGGCCTGCAAGGTCGATCCCTGGTTCCTCGCGCAGGTGCGCGGCATCGTCGACGCCGAGGCCGAAATCCGCGCCAAGGGCCTGCCGAAGACCGCGGGCGCGTTGCGGCGGCTCAAGGCGATGGGCTTCTCGGACGCGCGGCTTGGGAAGCTCACCGGCAGTTCGGCCGACGAGGTGACCAGGAAGCGCCGCGCGCTCGACGTGCGGCCGCTGTTCAAGCGGATCGACACCTGCGCCGCCGAGTTCGCCTCGCCGACCGCGTATATGTATTCGACCTATGAGACGCCGTTCGCGGGCGGGCCTGCGAACGAAGCCCGGCCGTCCGACAAAAAGAAGGTGGTGATCCTCGGCGGCGGTCCGAACCGCATCGGCCAGGGCATCGAATTCGACTACTGCTGCTGCCACGCCTGCTTCGCGCTGGACGAAGTCGGCTACGAGACCATCATGATCAACTGCAATCCGGAGACGGTCTCGACCGACTACGACACGTCGGACCGCCTCTACTTCGAGCCGCTGACCGCCGAAGACGTGCTCGAGATCATCGACACCGAGCGGTCCAACGGCACGCTGCACGGCGTCATTGTGCAGTTCGGCGGGCAGACGCCGCTGAAACTCGCCGAGGCCCTGGAAAAGGCCAAGGTGCCGATCCTTGGGACCTCGCCGGACGCGATCGACCTCGCCGAAGACCGCGACCGCTTCAAGCAGTTGCTGAACAAGCTGAAGCTCCGCCAGCCGCAGAGCGGAATCGCCACGAGCCTCAAGGCTGCGCGCGCCTCAGTCGAAGCCATCGGCTATCCGGTGGTGATCCGGCCGTCCTATGTGCTCGGCGGACGCGCGATGGAAATCGTCCACGATGCGCCGCAGCTCGACCGCTATCTCGCCCGCCTCACCGGCGACCTCGACCGGCCGTCCGAGCTGGTCGTCTCGGCCAAGCGGCCGCTCCTGATCGACCGCTATCTCACCGATGCGATCGAGGTGGACGTCGACTGCCTGTGCGACGGCAAGGACACCTATATCGCCGGCATCATGGAGCACATCGAGGAGGCCGGCATCCATTCCGGCGACTCGGCCTGCTCGCTGCCGCCGTACTCGCTCGATGCGAAAGTGATCGCCGAACTGGAGCGGCAGACCCGGGCGCTCGCGCTCGCGCTCAATGTCGGCGGGCTGATGAACGTGCAGTACGCCATCAAGGACGGCGACATCTACGTGCTCGAGGTGAACCCGCGCGCCTCGCGTACGGTTCCGTTCGTCGCCAAGGTCACCGGCATCCCCGTCGCCAAGATCGCGGCCCGCGTGATGGCCGGCGAGAAGCTCGCCTCCTTCAAGCTGCCGCAACTTTCCTTCGACTTGAAACGATTCAAGCATGTCGGCGTCAAGGAAGCCGTGTTCCCGTTCGGCCGGTTCGGCGACAAGGTCGACACCGTGCTCGGCCCGGAGATGAAATCGACCGGCGAGGTGATGGGGCTGGACCGCGACTACAGCGTCGCCTTCGCCAAGAGCCAGCTCGGCGGCGGCGCGCGGCTGCCCAAGGGCGGCACGGTGTTCGTCTCGGTTCGCGACAACGACAAGCCCAAGGTGCTGGAGCCGCTGAAGACGTTGCGGAAGCTCGGCTTCGACGTGATCGCGACATCGGGCACCCAGCGCTACCTCAACGAGCACGGGATCGAAGCCGCCAAAATCAACAAGGTGGCGGAAGGCCGGCCGCATATCGTCGATGCCATCAAAAACGGCCGGGTCCAGCTGGTATTCAATACCACCGAGGGGGCTACCGCCCTGGCGGACAGCCGTCCGCTGCGGCGGGCGGCCCTCTTGCATAAAGTGCCGTACTACACCACTCTTTCCGGTGCCGTGGCTGCGGCGCAGGGTATAAAAGCCTATCTCGGGGACGATCTCGAGGTACGCGCGCTGCAAAGCTATTTCGGCGGGCCGGCCTGACAGGCCGGCGAAAGTTAAGGCGCGTTGGGTCTACGTTCAAACATGCGGGCGGAAGGGAACTTCAGCCCGCGTTTGGATTTCTGTCCATCGCACGAGGAGGACTGAGAAGTGGTTGAGAAGATTCCGATGACCGCTGAAGGTCACACGGTGCTTGAGAAGGACCTCAAGCATCGCCAGCAGGTCGAACGGCCGCGCATCATCCAGCAGATCACGGACGCCCGCACGCACGGCGACCTGTCCGAGAACGCGGAGTATCACGCCGCCAAGGAACAGCAGTCGCTCAACGAGGGCGCGATCGCCGAGCTCGAGGACAAGCTCGCGCGCGCCGAGGTGATCGACGTGTCGAAGCTTTCCGGCGACACCATCAAGTTCGGTGCGACCGTGACGCTGGTCGACGAGGATACCGACAAAAAGCACGTCTGGCAGATCGTCGGCGAGCCCGAGGCCAATGCCAAGGAAGGTAAGATCTCGATCACGTCGCCGATCGCGCGCGCGCTGATCAACAAGAAGAAAGGCGAAAACGTCGAGGTGAACACGCCCGGCGGCGCCAAGGCCTACGCGATCACCAAGATCGAGTGGAAGTAGCGCACCCGCGTTTCACTTCCGCGACGTCGATTGTGCGATGGCCGGGCTTGTCCCGGCCATCGGCGTTTTGGAAAGTAGGTCTGCCAGCTTAAGCCGGGGTGCCAATGAAGTTCGGGATTTTCGACCACATCGACGACGCAGGCGTGCCGCTTTCGGAGCTTTACGCCAATCGCCTCATCATCGCCGAGGCCTATGACCGCGCGGGCTTTTACGGCTATCACGTCGCCGAGCATCACACGACGCCGCTGGGCGCGGCCGCCTCGCCCGCACTGATCTTCGCGGCGCTGGCCTACCGCACCAGGAAGCTTCGCTTCGGCCCGCTGGTCTATTTGCTCCCGTTCTACCATCCGCTGCGCCTGATCGAAGAGGTCTGCATGCTCGACCAGATGAGCGGCGGCCGCTTCCTGCTCGGCGTCGGCCGCGGCGTGTCGATGTACGAGACGCAGGCCTACGGCCTCGACTTCTCGAAGACGCAGGCGATGTATCACGAGGCGTTCCAGGTGCTGCTGAAGGGCCTGAACACGGAGGAGCTGTCGTTCGCGGGCGAGTTTTACAAGTTCGATCGTCTGCCGATGATTCTCAAGCCGGTGCAGAAGCCGCACCCGCCGCTGTGGTACGGCGTGACGCTGCCGAGCAACTCGGCCTGGCCCGCGGAGAACCACGTCAACATCGTCGCGCTGGGACTGCGCGACAACACGCAGGCGATCATCAAGGCCTATCGCGAGACGCGGACGCAGAAGGGCTTCGACCAGGACGGTACATTGGCCGGCGTGAGCCGGCATATCGTCGTGGCCGATACCGACGAGGCGGCGCTGGCGATTGCCCGGCGCGCCTATCCGCGCTGGCGGCAGAGCTTCCGCTGGCTGTTCAACCGGCACGGCACCGAGCCGCGCGTGATCGGCATCTATCCGGAGACCTTCGACGCGCTGATCGCGCTGAACAACGGCATCGCGGGATCGCCCGAGACCGTGCGGCGCTTCATCGCAGCCGAGATCGAAGCGAACAATTGCAATTATTTCGTGCCGCAGATGGTGTTCGGCGACATGACACTGCCCGAGGCGCTGCGTTCGATCGAACTGTTCGGCAAGGAGGTCATGCCGGCCTTCGCGAAGTGACAGGGAGGACAAGAATGAAAACAACACGGCAGATCGCATTCGCGCTGGCCACGCTCGCCGTTGAGTTCGGCACGGCGGGCGGCGCCGTGGCACAAACCTATCCGAACAAGCCGATCCGCATGATCGTGCCGTCCACGCCGGGCTCGCCGACCGACGTGATGGCGCGGCTGGTTGCACAGAGCGTATCCAACACCATCGGCCAGCCGGTGCTGGTCGAGCCGCGCCCCGGCGGCGGCGGCATCATCGGCACCAAGGCCGTCGTCAATGCCGCGCCCGACGGCTACACGCTCCTGTTCACCGAGGGCGCCAAGCACCTGATGACGCCTGCGCTCTACGACAATGTCGGGTTCGATCCGGTGACCGACGTGACGCCGGTCGCCACCGCCGGCGGCGGCTCGTTCCTTCTGGTGGTCGCGCCGAGCGTTCCGGCCACCACCGTAAAGGAACTGGTCGACTACGCGCGCGGCCATCCCGGCAGGATCAACTTCGGCTTCGGCCAGGGCACGCTGCCGCACATGCTCGGCGAAACGCTCAAGCACACCGCCAGGGTCGACATCTCGAGCATTCCCTACAAGGGCGGCGCGCAGGCGGTCGCCGACATGCTGGGCGGCCACATCCAGATGAACTTCGGCACCACCGCGACGCTGCTGGCGCTGATCAGGCAGGGCAAATTGCGGCCGCTCGCCGTCACCAACGGAGCCCGCCTTGCCGAACTGCCCGACACGCCGACCATGGCGGAAAGCGGCTTTCCCAACCTGACGCTGCGCTACTGGATGGCGGTGTGGGCGCCGACGCGCACGCCGGCCGCGATCGTCGAGAAGCTCAACGGCGAGATCGTCGCGGGGCTCAAGTCGCAAGAGCTTGCGGCCGGCATGGCGCGCGCAGGCTTCGAGCCGATGCCGATGGATGCAAAGGCCGTCGCAACGTTCATGGCGTCGGAATCGCCGAAATGGCTTGCCGTGGCGAAGACGTCGGGTGTGAAGGGCGACTAGATCTTCATTCCGGCTCGATCTTGGCGTCGGCCACGATCTTCCGCCACTTCGCGATCTCGGCGACCATGAAGGTCTTGAGCTCGTCGGGCGAGCTTGCGACCGGCTCGATTCCGGCGGCAAGGAGCTTCGGCGCGACCTCCGGATCGGCCAGCGCCTTGCGCAGCGCGGCGTTGAGCGCATCGACCACCGGCTTCGGCGTCCTGGCCGGCGTGTAGGCGGCAAACCAGGCGGTGAGGTCGTAGCCCCTCAACCCCGCGTCGTTGAGCGGCGGCAGGTCCGGCGCGAGCGGCGATTTCTGCAGGCTTGAAACCGCGAAGCCCTTCAGCCGTCCGGCGCGCACCGGCGGCAGCGAGGTCGAGACGTCGCCGAAGAACAGCGAGATCTGGCCGCCGAGCAGGTCGGTGACGACCAGCGGATTGCTGCGATAGGGGACGTGCAGCATATCGATCCCCGCCATCGTCTTCATCAGTTCGCCGGCGGCGCGCGACGACGTGGAGCCCGCGCCGAAGGTGAGCTTGCCGGGATTGGCCTTGGCGTAGGCGATCAGCTCCTGGACGGTATTGGCCGGCACCGACGGATGTCCGACCAGCGCCAGCGTGATGGTGCCGAGCTTGGTGATCGGCTCGAAATCGGTCACTGCGTCGTAGGGCACGCGCTTGAGCATGCTCTGGTTGGAGGCATGCGTCGTGTTCGACGTGATGAACACCGTGTAGCCGTCGGGCGCGGCGCGCACCACGTTCATCGCCGCCGGCACGCCGCTGCCGCCCGCGGTGTTCTCGATGATGACGCTCTGGCCGAGCGAAGTCCCGACATGATTGCCGAGCAGCCGCGCCAGCGTGTCGGTGGCGCTGCCTGCCGCGAACGGCACGATGAACTTGAGGCTGCGGCTCGGATAGCGCTCCTGCGCCGCCGCGGTTTGCGGCGTGATCGCCGCAAGCCCCAGCGCGGCAAGGCCCAGCAAGCATCCAAGCAGGCGTTTTTTCATGACCCGGTCTCCTGGTTTTCGATTTGCAGGGAAACATCCAACAGAACGAACGACAGCGACTTGCCGTGGCCGTCGAGGCCGAGGCTTGCGTTGACGCCGCCCTCCAGCACGTCGTCGAGCACGAAGTTGAAGGCGCCGAGCCTGGGCAGGTCGTAGCGCACCACGCGCGAGGGCTTCCGATGCGCGAAGGCCTCGGCGACGCGTTCGGCAGTGATCTGGCGCGCGATGGCCGTGTAGTGCGCAGGATCCCGGCAGACCAGCGCGATGTTGAGCCGGTTGCCCTTGTCGCCGGACCGCGCATTGGCGATCTCGTGAAGCTTGACGGTGCGCGGACTCATGCGCCGCCCCCGAGCATGGTGACGGAGGGCTGCACGATCGAACGCTCGATCAGGCAGGAGGCGCTGGCGAGCCGCGGCAGGACGCGGCGGCGCACGCCTGCTCCGCCGGCCGGACCCGCGCAGTAGAGCGCCTCCACTTCGTCGAGCAGAAGCTCGACCACTGCGGCGTCGAACGATTGCGCGGCGAAGCGCAGCCGCACATCGGCCGGCGCCGCGTTGTGACCGTGCACGAACGTGCCGCCGTCGTCGCCCAGCACGCTGACAACACCGATCATGTCGGTGCGAAATTTCAGCCCGGGCGCGCGACGATGCATGCGCGCGGAGATCGTTTCTGCGGCGAGCCTGGCGCGGGCAGCCGCATTCGGGCCGGCGTAGGAAATCTCGGCTTCGCCCAGCACGCCGCCATCGATGCAGACGGTGGCTTTCAACGTCTCGGGCGCCGGCCTGCCGCGCGCGCCGCCGACACGGACGCGGTCGTCTCCCGCCTCCTCCACCGTGACACCCGTGACATCGAGCACGACGTCGGGCGCGAGATACGCGGCCGGATCGTGCATCTCGTAAAGCATCTGTTCGATCACGGTGAGGCGGTCGACACGTCCGCCGGTGCCCGCGGGCTTGCCGATCACAATGCCGCCGTCGACGGACACTTCGGCGATCGGGTAGCCGATATCGGCCATGCCCGGCACGGTCTTGAATGGCGGATCGGCGAAATAGCCGCCGGTGACCTGGGCGCCGCATTCCAGCAGATGACCCACGAGGGTGCCGGCCGCGAGGGCGTCCCAATCGCCGGCGCGCCAGCCGAACGCGTGCATCAGGGGCCCAAGCGCCAGCGCAGAGTCGGCCACGCGCCCGGTCACCACCACGTCGGCGCCCTGCCCGAGCGCGTCCGCGATCGGGCCCGCGCCGAGATAGACGTTGGCGGCGATCACCTCACCGCCGTCACGCAAGATTGCGTCGCGCAAGATCGCGCCGTCGGTCTCGCGCGCGGCAAGGTCCTGCGCCGACAGCGCGTCGCGCACGTCGTCGCCTTCGACCACTGCGATGCGCGGCGCCCTGAGCCCCTGCTCGCGCGCCAGCGAAAGAATCCGCCCAGCGGCACCGCGCGGATTCGCCGCGCCGAAATTGCCGATGATCCGGATGTTGTCGCGCAGGCAGCGGCCCAGCACCGGGCCGACGAAACGCTCCAGCGCCGGATTGAAGCCGCGCGAGGGGTCGCGCCGGCGCTCGAGCTGCGCCAGCGCCAGCGTGCGCTCGGCCAGGCATTCGAACATGAGAAACCGCGGGCCTTCGAAACGCGCGAGCGCGCCGACGACCGGCCCTGCCGCATCGGTGCGGTCGCCGGCAAATCCCGCTCCCGCGCCGATCGCAACCACCGAATTCATTGGCGTTCTCTTCGGGCGTTCTCTTCGGGCGTTCTCTTCGGGCGTTCTCTTGAGGTTCTCTCTTGCTGTTTGTTTGAGCCCCTCCCTGCGCGTGAACGCTATTGACCGCTATTCATAGTGTCAAATAATGACATCCGATAAATCCATAGGTCTGACCGATGAATTTGACGCACCGGCAACTCGAAGTCCTGGTCGCCGCGGCCGATTCCGAAAGCTTCAGCGCCGCGGCGCAGCGGCTCGGCATATCGCAGCCGTCGCTCAGCGAATCCATTCGCCGCATCGAGCGCGAAATCGGCGCCTCGCTGTTCGAGCGCACGACGCGTTCGCTGAAGCTCACGGAAGACGGCCGTCACGCGGCGTCGGTCGCGCGCGAGGCGGTGCGCGATTTCAAAGCCGCGCTGGAGCGGCTCGCCTCGCGCGGGACCGGCCGGCAGGGCCGCATCGCGGTCGCAGCATTGCCTTCGATCGCCTGCGCCGTGCTTCCGGCGGCGATCCTGGCGTTTGCGCGCGAGCATCCGGCGGTCGATATCGCCTTGCACGACGTGCAGCACGAGCGTGCGGTGCAGATGGTCACCGAGGGCGCGGTCGATCTGGCGCTGACCGTCAAACCGGCCGAGAGCGACGGGCTGGTCTTTGAAGAGATCGCGTCGGACGTCGCGCATCTGGTTTGCCGCGCCGACGATCCGCTGGCGCGGCGCAAGACCGTCCGCTGGCGCGAGCTCGGCGGCCGCGCCTTCATCGGCATCACCCGCATCTCGTCGGTGCGGCGGCTGACCGATGCGGCCTTCGTGCATGCCGAAATCGCCATCGCGCCGCGCTACGAGGTCGAGCAGATCGCTTCCGCGGTCGCGCTGGTCGAAGCCAATCTCGGCGTCACCGCGCTGCCGTCCCTGACATTCTCGATGTTCAGGGGGCGCAAGCTCGCGGTCCGCCCGCTGGTCGAGCCGAGCCTGCGGCGCAATGTCGGCTTCGTCACCGTCGCGGGCCGCACGCTGACCCCGCAGATCAGCCGCTTCGCGCAGATCGTGCGGAGCGCGATGCGCAAGGAGCTGGCCGCGGCGCGGCCTTAGAGCATTTGCGCATGTCCTTTTCGGAAAACCGGAATCCACTTTTCCGGGACATGCGCTAGCCGCCGCTATCTCGTTTCGGCCTTCAGCTCCATCGGCACCATGGCCGCGTCCTTGGAGTTGCGCAGCGTCAGCGAGGTCTTCACGTTGCGCACGTTCGGCGCGCCGGTGAGATCCGCCACGAAAGCCTGGAACGTCTTGAGGTCCGGTGCGACGCATTTGAGGACGAAGTCGATCTCGCCGGACAGCATCCAGCATTCGCGCACCAGCGGCGCGTTGCGGACGAACTCCTCGAACGCCTTGAGCTCCGGCTCCGCCTGGCTGGTCAGGTGCACCATCGCGAACACGGTGACCTCGTAGCCGAGCAGTTTCTCGTCGAGCAGCGCGCGGTAGCCCTTGATGAAACCGGCCTCCTCCAGCGCGCGCACCCGGCGCAGGCAGGGGGGCGCGGAAATACCGACGCGGCGGGCCAGTTCGACGTTGGTGATACGGCCATCCTCCTGAAGCTCCTTCAGGATCTTCCAGTCGATGGCATCGAGACGATCGGGCACGAGAACTCCACGACGGGGGTCAGACGACTCAGGACAGGCGGCCATTATCGGGCGCTGCCGGTCGCGAAACAATATTTCGCGCAATAATATTGCGCGGTTATGGGACGTTTTCCCAAACCACTGCAAAAACCTTTCGGATTGCGGAAAACTGGCCGATTCCGAGGGTTGCGTATCTTGCATAGCTAGTCCGATGGCTTAGATTAAGTGCCCGGGGGATGCAGCGCACGGCCCTAGCGCGCCGTCGCATTCCTTCGTGGCGCGGACGGACCCCTTCGAACTCAGCCGTCTGACCCGATTGAGGGAAACAATGACCAAAATCACGGAGGCCAAGCTCGTCATCGTCGGGTCAGGACCCGCGGGCTACACCGCCGCGATCTACGCCGCGCGCGCAATGCTGGAGCCGATCCTGATCCAGGGCATCCAGCCGGGCGGGCAGCTCACCATCACCACCGACGTGGAGAACTATCCGGGCTTCGCCGACGTCATCCAGGGTCCCTGGCTGATGGAACAGATGCAGAAGCAGGCCGAACATGTCGGCACGCGGATCGTCACCGACCACGTCAACGATCTCGAGCTTTCGCAACGGCCGTTCCGCCTGACCTGCGATTCCGGCGACGTGTATGTCGCCGACACCGTGGTGCTCGCGACCGGCGCGCAGGCGCGCTGGCTCGATCTACCCTCCGAGCAGAAGTTCAAGGGCTACGGCGTGTCGGCCTGCGCCACCTGCGACGGCTTCTTCTACAAGAACAAGGAAGTGCTGGTGATCGGAGGCGGCAACACCGCGGTCGAAGAAGCGCTGTTCCTCACCAATTTTGCCTCCAAGGTGACGGTGGTGCACCGGCGCGATTCGTTCCGCGCCGAGAAGATACTGCAGGACCGGCTGTTCAAGCACCCGAAGATCAGCGTGATCTGGGATTCGGAGCTGGCCGACGTGGTCGGCCACGAGAACCCGCTGAAGGTGCGGGGCGTGGTGCTGCGCAACGTCAAGAGCGGCGCGAAGCAGGAGATGGCGGCGGACGGCGTGTTCATCGCCATCGGGCATTCGCCCTCGACCGAACTGGTCGCGGGCAAGGTCAAGATGAAGCCGAGCGGCTACGTTTGGACCGCGCCCTATTCGACCGCGACCTCGGTGCCGGGCCTGTTCGCAGCCGGCGACGTCACCGACGAGATCTATCGCCAAGCGGTCACAGCGGCAGGGCTCGGGTGCATGGCCGCTCTGGAAGCCGAACGATTCCTCGCCCATCGCGGCGAACAACAGCAGCAAGCGGCAGAGTAGGCCGGCGTAGGGCACATGGCAGGTCGAAAAGGAATGGACTGGGACAAGCTGAAGGTGTTTCACGCCGCCGCCGAGGCTGGCAGCTTCACGCATGCCGGCGAGCAGCTCGGGCTGTCGCAATCGGCCGTGTCACGCCAGGTCAGCGCGCTGGAGCAGGAACTCGCGGTCTCGCTGTTTCACCGCCATGCCCGCGGACTGATCCTCACCGAACAGGGCGAGCTTCTCTACCGCACGGCGCATGACGTCTTCATGAAGCTCGAGGCCGCGCGCGCCAAGCTGACCGACAGCCGGGAAAAGCCGCACGGCGAGCTGAAAGTGACGACCACGCCGGGCATCGGCATCCACTGGCTGACGCCGCGGCTCGGCGAGTTCATGGACCTGTTTCCCGATATCCGCCTGACGCTGATCACCACGGACGAGGAGCTCGACCTCGCCATGCGCGAGGCCGACGTGGCGATCCGCCTGCGCCAGCCGACCCAGCCCGACCTGATCCAGCGCAAGCTGTTCTCCGTGCATTTCCACGCCTACGCGTCGGCGGAATATCTCAAGCGGGCCGGCACGCCGCGCACGCTCGACGAACTGGACAACCACCGCATCATCCAGCTCGGCGGCTCGACGGTGCCCATCTACCTGCAAAACCGGAACTGGCTGACGGAAGTCGGCCGCAACGGCAAAGGCCCGCGGCAACCGGTGTTCCTGATCAACAACGTGCTGGGCCTGCTGCGCGCATGCCAGCGCGGTCTCGGTATCGCGTTACTCCCCGACTACCTGATCGAAGACAATGCCGGGCTCGTTCAGCTGTTCGGCGAGGAAGAAGGCCCGGCGCTCGATGCATTTTTCGTCTACCCGGAAGAGTTGAAGTCGGTTGCACGCGTTCAGGCGTTCCGCGACTTCCTCGTCAGCAACGCGCAGCGCTGGAGTTTCTGAGCGCGCGTTGTCGCGCGCGCTCACGAACGCGTGAGAATCGCCCGGCACGCTGCTACAGATTTTCCGATTCGTTTTTGTGGAAATTGCCGGAGCTGCATGGCTGTCATGCTTCCCACCGTTTTTGGCCGCTTCGCATGGCTGACATGCGGCGCTTCGCGTTGCGCGCGAACAGTCTGCGCCGCATTATTTCATGGCTGTCGGTACTGGGTTGTCGCATCCCCCCAGATTAAGCCAATCCGGTGCCGGCAGCTTGTTCCCCTCTGGAAGGTAAGTGTCGGCCGTCCCGCGCCGACATACTGAGCCGGGCTCGAAAGAGCCCGGCTTCTTATTTTCTTCGATTGCAATTGGGGACGCAGCACCGCGCTCTACGCGGGCACTATGCCCACAGCCGCTCGCTCTCGAGTCCCTTGTAGAGATCGGCGACGAACTCGCCGTAACCGTTGTAGAGCAGCGTCGGCCGCCGCTCGCCGGTGCCGATCAGCTCTTCGGTCGCCTGGCTCCAGCGCGGATGCGCGACCTCCGGATTGACGTTCGCCCAGAAGCCGTATTCCGACGCCTGCAGGTCTTCCCAGTAGCTCTTCGGCCGCTTGTCGGTGAACGACACGCGCACGATCGACTTGATGTGCTTGAAGCCGTACTTCCACGGCACCGCGAGCCGAATCGGCGCGCCGTGCTGCTTGGGCATCGGCTTGCCGTATGCGCCGGTGGCGAGGAACGTCAGCTCGTGGGTCGCTTCCGCGATGGTGAGCCCCTCGACATAGGGCCACGGGTGCCAGGACTGCTTCTGGCCGGGCGCGATCGACTTGTCGAGAAAGGTTTCCATCCGCACGTACTTCGCCGACGACAGCGGCTTTGCGAACTCGACAAGCTTCGCCATCGGGAAGCCCGACCACGGCACCGCCATGCTCCACGCCTCGACGCAGCGGTGACGATAAAGCCGCTCCTCGATCGGGAACTTGCGCACCAGATCGTCGATGCCGACCTCGAACGGCTTTTCCACCATGCCGTCGATCTTGATGGTCCACGGTCTGATCTTCAGCGCCTGGGCCTGCTTGGTGACGTTCTTCGACGAGTTGAATTCGTAGAAATTGTTGTAGCTGCCGTTCACCTTCTCGTCGGTGATGGGCCGGTCGAGAACGTATTTCTCGTTCCGCTTCGCCGGATAGAGATCGATCGACGGATCGGGCTGATCGCCGGCGCGCTGGGCCAGCGCGATACGCGGCGCGAACCCGGCGATCGCAGCGCCTGCGGTGAGGCCGAGCAGTGCACGACGATTGAAGAAGAGGTGTTCGGGAGTTGCGCGGCTTTCGGGCATTTCCCAGCCGCGCCGGCGAATGACGTTCATGGACCTTATCCCTCCGGATATTGGGCATCCGAGGAGTACGGTCCCGCTGCATCACGCGCAAGTCACGGATCGGAGAGGATTCGATAGCGGGAAGGTATGGAAGCCGCAGGGCCCTCCGCGCGTGTCCCGGATGCGGTGCAGCGTGAGCACGCAGTGCGAACGGTGCCATTAGCGCGTCCACGCGCGTCTTCGACGCGCCATGGCTGATCCGGGACCGTAGCAAAGCCGGTGGGCTGTACGGTCCCAGGGTCTGCAGCGCATCATCATAGCGCGTTAAGACGCGCGTGAACGCGCTGGTGGCGCTGCGCTGCGCCCGGGACACAGTGGGCCTATTCTGCCGCGCGACGCGCCGCAACGATCTGGTCGGCGGTCTTGCCGATCAGTTCCGCCATATGGTCGAACTTGAAACTGAAGGAGCCGACACCCGCCGTCGCCGACCGCACCTCGATGATGAGGTCGCCGATTTCCGACTCCGGCATCTTGGCGCGCACCACGTCCCAGCCATCCCAGCCCTCGCGGGTGTCGAAGCCGAGGATCTGG
>Ga0247825_10001748_pt1 | contig 14339 bp, 12 predicted proteins | sample 13C_Vanillin_Day_FD_194413 | JGI IMG/M metagenome (GOLD analysis project Ga0247825, IMG submission 194413) | Soil microbial communities from agricultural site in Penn Yan, New York, United States - 13C_Vanillin_Day48 | ecosystem: Environmental > Terrestrial > Soil > Agricultural land | place...
GGATGAAGCGCGCGCCGGACGCGTCGCTTACCACCGTGGTGCCGCAGCGTTTGCCGTGGTCGGTGATCAGCTTGATGTACGACTCCGGGAAATAGTGGGCGTGGGTGTCGATCGTTAACGGTTGTGCCACAGGGTGTTCTCCCCCACTCAAGGATGAAGACAATGATCGTGAATCGTAAATCGTGAAACGTGAATCGGAAAAGCGCTACAGATCTTGCGATTCGCGATTCCCGTTTCGCGTTTCACGGTCAGGCCAGATGCTTCCTGAAAAAATCGACGGTCAGCGCCAGAGCGCGGTCGGCCTCCGCCTTGCGATAGGTTCGACCGCCGTGGCGCGCAAAGGCGTGGTCCGCTTCAGGATACTTGTGAATCGTCACCAGCGGGTTGGGCGCGAGCCGGCGCTCGAGCAGCTCGTTGACCTCGGCCTGCACCCAGCGATCCTTCATCGCCATGTGCAGCATGAACGGCCGGTGGAGATTGGGCGCCTCGCGGATACGATGCTCGATGTAGGTGCCGTAGTACGCGACCGCGCAATCGATGTCGGTGCGGCAGCACATCAGATAGCAAAGCTTGCCGCCCAGACAGTAACCCACCGCCCCCACCTTGCCGTTGCACTCGGGCAGGCGCGCCAGGTACTTCCAGGTGTCCTCCATGTCGCGCACACCCAGGTCGTAGTCGAAGTCGTAGTAGAGGTCGAAGGCCTTCTTCACGTCCTCCGGCTTCGAGTCGTAGAGCTCCACGCCCGGCTCCTGCCGCCAGAAGAGATCGGGCACCAGGCAGACGAAGCCCGCCTCCGCGAACTCGGCGGCATGGCGGCGCATGGTGTCGTTCACCCCCCAGATTTCCATGATGGCGATGACCGCGCCGGCGGGTGTGCGATCGGGAAGAGCCACGTGCGCGCCCATCATGCCGTCGCGCAGCGGGACCTTAATGTCGCGCGTTTTCATCCTGCCTACTGGGCCTTGATGCCGGCGGCCTTGATCACTTTCGCCCAGACCGCGCTCTCCTCGCGGATCTGGCGGTCGAAGTCCGCGGAACTGCCGACGACGATGTCGGTCGCCATCTTGTCGAGAATCGCCTTCAGTTCGGGCCGCGCCAGCGCGCGGCCGATGGCTTCGTGCAGCCGTGCCACCACCGCCGGCGGAGTGCCGCGGGGTGCAAGGTAGCCGTACCAGCCGCCGGTCTTGAAGTCCAGGCCGGACGCTTCCATCACCGTAGGCAGCTCGGGCACCGCCGGCGAACGCCTCTCGCCGCCCACGGCCAGCGCGCGCACGCGACCGCTCTTGATGTGGGGCAGCGTCGGCGGCAGGCCGTTGAACATCATGTCCACCTCGCCCGCCATCAGGGCGGTCATGGCGGGCGCAGCGCCCTTGTAGGGAACATGCGCGATGTTGATGCCGGCCGAGTACTTGAACAGCTCGCTCGCCATGTGGATGCCGACGCCGACACCGCCCGAGCCGAAATTCATCTTGCCCGGCCGCGACTTCGCCAGCGCGACGAGCTGCTTGACGGTTTTCGCCGGAACGCTCGGGTGCACCAGCAGGATGTATTGCGCTTCCGCCACCTGCGATATCGCGACCAGGTCGCGCTGCACGTTATAGGGCGTATTGGGATTGAGATTGGGCACGATGGCGAGCGGTCCCGAGAAGCCGAACAACAGCGTGTAGCCGTCGGCCGGCGACTTGACTACGAACTCGGTGCCGATCAGGCCCGCCGCCCCGACGCGATTCTCGACCACGATCTGCTGGCCCAGCACTTCCCCGAGACCCTGCGACACCGCGCGGCAGATCACGTCCACCGGGCCGCCCGCGCCGGACGGCGCGATGACGCGGACCGGCTTGGTCGGATACCCCTGCGCCGCCGCAACTAGGGGTAGCCAGACGCAGACGGCGAACATCAACATTCTCGAAATGGTATTCATGATCTCTCCTCGTTATGTTTTGTGTACCTTGGCTCAGCGAGGCCGGGTAAACGTCAATTGAGCCTGACCCCGGTAGCTTCGACGACTTCCGCCCAGGCTTTCACGTCCCGCTCCATCGCTTTGCGCAGCTCATCCGGGCTCATCCGGAGCGCCTCGGCGGCGTTCTCGGCAAAAATTTCCTTGACGCGCGCGGCCTCGGACGCCTTGGCGAACCCCGCGTTCAGGCGATCGATGATGCTGCGCGGCGTGCCGGCGGGAGCGAGCACGCCCGAAATCACCGCGCCCTCGACGTCCTTGATCGTCTCCCCGATGGTGGGGATGCCGGGAAGATGGGGCGAGCGGCGCGCCGCCGCCAGGCCGAGCGCGACGAGCTTGCCGCGCTGTACGTGCTGGATGCTCGCCGGCACGGTCGCCATCACGGTGGCGACTTCTCCGCCGAGCGTGGCAATGACCGGGGTGGCGCCGCCCTTGTAGCTCACGGCCGTTACCTTGATTCCCGCGCGCATGCGGAATTTTTCCGCCGTCATGTGCGTCACGGTGCCGATGCCCGAGTTGGCGAGCGTGATGCCCGGGTGCTTCTTCGCCAGCGTGACCAGCTCGCGCACCGTCTTCGCGCCCACCGAAGGATGCGCCACCAGCAGCAGCGGCGAGGAATTCACCGCCGCAACCGGCGCGAAATCGCGCAGCGGATGATACGGCAGTTTCGCGTAGAGCGAGGTCGTGATGGTGTGGGTGGAGAGATCGGTGAAAAACAGCGTATGACCGTCGGGCGGCGACTTCGCCACGACGTCGGCCCCGATCGTAGTTCCGGCGCCGGGGCGGTTTTCCACGAGAACCTGCTGCCCGAGGCTCTTCGTCAACTCCGCTGCGGTCGCGCGCGAGAACGTATCGGTCGCGCCGCCGGGAGGAAACGGCACGACCAGCCGGACCGGCCGCGTGGGATACGCCTGCGCGGCGGCATCGGCCCCCGCCAGGACCATCAGTACCGATACCGTGACGATGCCATGGGATTTATTCATCTCTGCTCCTCGGGAAATCCTGCGTGGATCATTCCACCGGCCAGCGCAGCTTCATCACCTTCTTCATGTCGAGGCGCCCGGTGATGCGGCTGCCGGCCTTGACCACCTCGCGCATGACCTCGTCCTGGTCGATGCGCGTCAGCCGGCCATCGCGCACCACCTGCTCGCCGCCCACGAATACATGCTTCACCGTGTTGCCGGTCGCGCCGTAGACCAGGTTCGAGACCGGATTGTAAAGCGGCTGCCACTCGGAGACCGTGGCGTCGAACAGCACGAGGTCGCCCTCCTTGCCCGCTTCGATCGACCCGATCCGGTCGGCGAGACCCGCTCCGCGGGCGCCGTTGATGGTCGCCATCTCGATCGCCTGCTCGGGCGGCATGACGCGCGGATTCAAGCGCATCTCCTTGTAGCCGCCCACGGCATGGCGCATTTCCTGCACCAGGTCGACGCTGCCGGAGCTCGCGTGATCGGCGCCGAGGCTGACGTTCACGCCCAGCGCCATCAACTCGGGATGATTACCCATGGTGAAATTGCCGTAGCCGTTGTGCAGGGAGGACGTCGGGCAGCACACGATGGTGGGCCTGCGCTTTGCCAGCAGGGCAATCTCCTGCGGCTCGAGCCAGCCGCCGTGCAGGATCAGCATTTTCTCGTCCAGCACGCCGAGTGACTCCAGGCGCTCGATCTCGGGCATGCCGTGATGGACGACGCTCGCGTCGTGGGTGAAGTAGGAGAAACAGGCATGCGTCTGGAGGATCGCGCCGTGCTTGCTGGCGATGTCCTTCAGCGTCAGTATCAGCTTGTCCGTGCTGTTGTTCATGCCGCGGAACGACGCGCTCACGGTGAGCCGACCCTTGTGCTTGCCCGGGTATTTCCCGAAGATTTCCTCCGTCTTGGCAATGCACAGCGCGGTGTCCTGGATCATGCGCGGCGGCATGATGCCGGTGACGGTATTGCCCTTGTCGAAACAGCTTGTCGCCAGCACCATGCGCATGCCCGCGCTCATGACCGCATTCACGGTCGCGTCGGGATAGTAGTTGCCGGGCTCGATATAGCAGGTGACGCCGTGGCGCAGCATCTCGATGGAGGCGAGGGAGACGGCGATGCGCGCGTCGTCCTCGTCCATCACCGCCTCGTACGGATACATGTGCTCGAACAGGAACGCCTGCGCGTTCGATTCGTCCGCGAGGCCGCGCGCGAGCGAGAACGAGGAGTGCAGGTGATTGTCGACCATGCCGGGCATTCCCACCGTGCCCTTGCCATCCACGACGCGCCCCGCCTGCCAGGCCGCGTCGATCGTCGCAGTCTTTCCCACCGCGACGAATTTCCCGCCGCTTACCACGATGGCGGCGTCGCGAATGACGCGGCGGGGCGGATCGACCGTGATCAGCCAGTCGATGTTCCGAACAATCAGGTCCGCCTGCTGCGCCGCCATGCCCTGCCCTCCTCCAACTTGTTGTTAGCCGGATGGTAGCGTGCCGCGCGCCCCGGCGGCTACTGCCCTGGAGTCAGGGAAGCGCGTTCAGCAGCGGACGACGATGGCCGCGGCTTCACCCGCGGAGAACCATGTCACTTGGCGAACCTTCGTTTCAGGTGATGCCGTCCGCGCGCAGCTTCGCGATGGCGGCATCGTCCAGGCGGAGCAAGCTCCGCAGCACTTCGTCGGTGTGCTGCCCCAGCACCGGGGGCGGAGTCCTGAACTCGAGCGGCGTGCCGGAGAATTTCATCGGGCTCGCGATGAGCGGTACCTTGCCCGCTGCTGCGTGCTCGAGCTCGATCTTCATGCCGCGCGCGAGGACCTGCGGCTCTTCGAACACCTGCTGGAGATTGTTGATCGGCCCGTTCGGCACGCCGGCCGCCTCCAGCGCATCGCACCAGTCTTTCGTCGTACGCTCAGCGAAGATTTCCGCCAGCAACCGCGTGATCTCCTCGCGATTCTCCACGCGCTTCGAGTTGGTGCAGAAGCGCGCGTCCTGCGCCAGCGCCTGGCAGCCGGCGACCTCGCAGAACTTGTTGAAGAGATTGTCGTTACCGCAGGCGAGGATCACGTCGCCGTCCTTCGTCCTGAACGGCTGGTAGGGCACGATGTTGGGGTGCGCGTTGCCGATGCGGCCGGGCGCCTTGCCGGTCGCGAGGAAATTCAGGCCCTGGTTGGCGAGTATGCCGACCTGGGTATCGAGCAGTGCGAGGTCGAGGTGCTGGCCGGTACCGCTCTTCTCCCGGTGCGCGATGGCAGCGCAGATCGCAATCGTCGCGTACATGCCGGTCATGATGTCCGCGATGGGGATGCCCACGCGCTGCGCTCCTCCGCCCGGCAGGTCGTCGCGCTCGCCGGTGATGCTCATGACGCCGCCCATGCCCTGGATCATAAAATCGTAGCCGGGCCGCTCGCGGTACGGGCCGGTCTGGCCGAAGCCGGTCACCGACGCGTAGATGATGCGCGGGTTGAGCTTCTTCAGGTCGTCGTAGCCCAGCCCGTAGCGCGCCAGGTCGCCGACCTTGTAGTTCTCGATCAGGACATCGCATTGCACGGCGAGCTTGCGCACGATCTCCTGCCCCTCGGGCTTGGAGAGGTTGAGGGTCACCGATTTCTTGCCGCGGTTGGCGGAGGCGAAGTAGGCGGATTCCTTCGTGTCCTTGCCGTCGGCCCCTTTCAGCCACGGCGGGCCGAACGCGCGCGAGTCGTCGCCGGTTTTCGGCCGCTCGATCTTGATCACCTCGGCGCCGAGATCCGCCATGTTCTGCCCGCACCATGGTCCCGCCAGCACGCGCGACAAGTCGAGAACTCGGATGTGGGAGAGAGGGCCCATAGCTCCTTTCAACTGCGGGACAAGATGATTCGGGACATGGTACGGCGGGACATGGTACTGCGGGACATAATCAGGCGGGACATGATACGGCGGATTCAGCCCCCCGCTTCATCACGTCCCGGTTCATCACGTCCCGCTTCATCATGTCCCGAATCGCCACGTCCCGCAGTTAACGTCCCTTGAACTGCGGCTTCTGCTTGCGCGCGAAGGCTTCCAGCCCCGCGCGATAGTCCTCGGTCGCGAAATAGGCGAAGTTCTCCTCGATCTCCGCTGCAGTGAACGGATCCAGCCGCGGCGCGAGCCGGCGCACAAACTGCTTGTGCCAGCGGTTGACGAGCGGCGCGCCCTCCGCGATGCGGCGCGCGCTGGCGTAGGCTTCGTCCACCAGCTTCGCGTCGGGGACCACCCGCGTCAGCAGCCCTTTCTCGAGCGCTTCTCGCGCGTCCCACACGCGGGCCTCGACCAGGATCTCCAGCGCCGCCGCGCGTCCCGTCAGGGGCAGCACCGCGGCAAGCTCGTCGTAGGCGATCGCGAATCCGAGGCGGCTGATCGGCACGCCGTAGCGTCCCGATTCGCCCGAAATCCTCAGGTCGCACATGCAGGCAATCTCGAAGCCGCCACCGACGCAGGGGCCGTGGATCATCGCTACCGTCGGGTGCTTGCACTCGCCCACCGCGCGCAACGCGCCGTGCACGTGCTCGCGGTGATAGCGCTTGCCCTGCTCGGCGTTGTCGCGGACGGTCGCGAACTCCGCGATGTCTGCGCCCGCGGCAAACGCTGCGTTGCCGGCGCCGCGCAGCACCACGCAGCGCAGGGCGTCGTCCGCCGACAGCGCGTCCATCGCGCGCGCCAGCGCCTGCCACATCGAGACCGTCAGCGCGTTCAGCTTGCCGGGATTGCTGAGCACGACGGTCGCGATCGCGCCGTCGCGCTCGACGAGGATCCGTGGATTCATGTCGGGCATCGGGCCGCTATTCTACAATGGAGCGCATCGGAGCTTCGATGACCAGTCTCGATACGATCAAACACGACGTCCGCATCTGCATGTTCGACCTCTACGGCACGGTCGTCGACATGCAGACCTGCCTGACCCAGGCCGCAACGCCTTACCTCAAGGCCAAGGGATGGAAGGGCGAGCCCTCGCGGTTGGTGACGTGGTGGCGCCGCGCCCATTTCGAGAACTCGATGATCGACGCGCTGCTCGGCCGCGAGCACATTCCCTATCGCGAGATCGGGCGCATCTCGCTGTCCTACACGCTGGAGCGCGCCGGCGTCCCGCACACGCAGGACGAGGTGAAGCGCCTGGTCGCCGAGATCGAGCGGTTGCAGCCGTTCCCGGACGTGGTGGAGGCCCTCAAGCGTTTACAGAAGAAGTACCGCCTGGTGATCCTCTCCAACGGCGACCCCGACATGCTCGAGGCGATCAAGCCTCACCTCGGCATCGCCTTCGACCGCGTCATCTCGGTCGCCGAAGCGGGCGCCTTCAAGCCGCACGCCGCGACCTATCGCAAGGCCGCGGAAATGCTGGCCGTTCCGCTGCACGAGATCCTCTTCGTCGCGAACCACGCCTTCGATTGCGTCGGCGCCAAGGCCGCAGGCATGCGCGCGGCGTTCGTCGATCGCCGCAAGCGGCCTTTCGGCGACTGGCCTTACCAGCCGGATCTGGTCGTTGCGGATTTCCGGGAACTGGCCGACACGCTCGCCTGAGACGGAAGTTTCCTTACGCTTTACGCCTTAAGCCTTGCGCCTTACGCCTTACGCCTTACGCCTTAAGAGTTGCGCCTTGCCAACGACTCCAGCGTGGGCTAACTTGTGCCAAAACCGGAGGCCCAGCCCCGGTTTAGCTCCGCCCGTTCGAGCGGACAGTCAGGCTGCCGCTCAACGCGCGGATGCCGCAGATCAAACGAGAGGAGAACGGTCATGACGAAGAAACTGCTCAGCATGATGGTCCTTGCCGCCATCGCGACTGGCGCCGGCGCGCAGGACTACCCCGCGAAATCCATCACCATCACGGTCCCCAACCCGCCGGGCGGGATGAACCAGATCCATGCCCAGCCGCTCTCCGCAGTGATCGAGCGCATAACCAAGCAACCCGCGCCGGTGGTGAACCGTCCCGGCGGAACCGCGGCGATCGGCACCGCCTACGTTGCCAACCAGCCGGACGGCCACAACATCCTGGTGACGACGCCCAACCTCTATCTCGTGATCGAGAAGGACAAGCTCTACGGCATCAAGTCGCCGTTCTCGCTCGACCAGATCGCGCTGCTTGCGCTGCTTTCCGCAGATCCGTTGATCATGGTCGTGCACCCCTCGCTGCCGGTAAAGAACGTCAGCCAGCTGGTCGCGATCGCGAAATCGAAGCCGAACGAGCTGGTGTTCTCCACCTCCGGCCCTTACGGCATCACCCATACGCCGCAGGCGATGTTCATGGACGCGTACAAGGTGAAGATGCGCCACCTACCGACGACCGGCGGCGGGCCGGCGATCACGCAGGCGCTAGGCGGACACTCCCAGGTCACGGGTGGAGGACCGGCGGCGATCTATACCTACGTGAAGTCGGGCAAGCTCAAGCCGATCGCGAGCTGGGGTTCCAAACCCTATCCGGCGCTGCCGGACGTGCCGACCTTCAAGTCGATGGGCAAGAACATCGAAGCCTACCTCTGGGTCGGGCTCTTCACGGCGGCGAGCACGCCGGAGCCGCTTCAGCTGAAGATGCGGCAGCTGATCGGCAAGGTTGCCGCGGATCCCGCCTTCAAGCAGGCTCTCGAGAACGTCCACGTGGTGCCCGACTACCGCGACGCGCCCGAGTTCAGGAAATTCTTCGACGAGGACTACAAGCGCATGGCGGCCGCGATCAAGTCCATCGGCAAGCTCTGAGTACGCCGTGCCGGCTTTCGTGAACCGTGAATCGGCAAACGTAAATCGTACGGCCGCCGCGGTTCTCGCGTTTCCCGGTTCACGTTTTACGATTTACGATTTACGGTAATCGATCATGAAAATCAAGCGCATCGAAACCCTCGCGGTGAGCCTGCCGATGGTGAAGCCGCTCAAGATGGCGTTCGAGGAAGTAAAGAGCGCCGAGAACGTGCTCGCGCGGGTGGAAACCGACGCGGGCATCGTCGGCTGGGGCGGCGCCGGCGCTGCGCCGACCATGACCGGCGAGACCGTCGCGAGCATGGCGGCGGCAATCCGCTACCTCGCGCCCAGGCTCGAGGGCATGGAGCTCGAGGACATCGCGGCGGTGATGAAGCGCGCCGGCAATTACCTCTTCTACAACAACTCCGCCAAGTCGGTGATCGAGATCGCGCTGCACGATGCGCTCGGCCGCTCGCAGGGCAAGCCGGTGCACGACATCCTGGGTTCGAAGCGGCGCGACCGCCTGCCTATCCTGCGCATGGTGGGCACCGGCAAAGGCACGGCGGCCGACATCGAGGACGCGAAGCGCGGGCAGACCGAGGGTCACGTCGCGTTCAAGCTCAAGGTCGGCGTCGCCGATCCGCGCGAGGATGCCGAGCGCACGCGCAAGATCTGCGAAGCGTTGAACGGCGACGGCAGCCTGCTCATCTGCGCCGACGCCAACCAGGGCTGGACGCCGGAGCAGGCGATCACGTACGTGCGCGCGGTAGAGGACACCACGCTGGCATTCTTCGAGCAGCCGGTGGACGGGCACGACGTCGAGGGCATGGCGAAGGTCGCGGGCGCGAGCCGCATCAAGATCGGCTGCGACGAGGGCCTGCATTCCCTCGACGACCTCAAGCGCCACCATGAAGCCGGCGCGGCGGGAGGGTTCAGCCTGAAGACCATCAAGCTGGGCGGCATGCGCCCGGTCATGGACGCGGGCCTGCTCTGCGAAAAGCTCGGGATGAAGGTGAACCTCGCTTCCAAGATGGCCGAAACAGGCATCAATACCGCCGCGCTGCTGCACCTCGCCGCCGCGCTCCCCGCAGTGGACTGGGGCGTCGGCTTCTCCAGCCAGTACCTGGTGGAAGACATCCTGAAGACACCGCTCTCGTTCGCGAACGGCCATGTCTCGGTGCCAAAAGGCGCCGGGCTCGGCGTCGAGGTGGACGAGGCGAAAGTCAGGCGCTACGCCAGAGAGGCGTGACGGATGAAACGTGACATGAGAAGGCGTGACGTGATGGTGCGTGACGTAATGAAGCGAGGTTAAACCACGCCGACTCGCCGTATCATGTCACGCAGTACCATGTCACGCCGCACCACGTCACGCACTATTGTTCACGCTGCTCAAAGCTTGATTTTCGGATCGAGCCAGTCCCGCAGCGAGTCCCCGAACAGGTTGAACGCGAACACGCCGAGGCTGATCGCGATGCCGGGGAACACGATCATCCACGGCGCCTGCTGGTAGAAATCCGCCGCCGAGCCCGAGAGCATCAGCCCCCACGACGGCGTCGGTTCCGTGACACCGAGCCCCAGGAACGAGAGCGAGGCTTCCGCCAGGATCGCCTGCGCCACGAACGCCGTCAGCATGATGAGGTAGGGCGCGACGACGTTGGGCACGATGTGCCGGAAGATGATGCGGGCGTGCGAGTAGCCCGCGGCGCGCGCGGCGTCCACGTACGGCATCTCGCGAATCGCCAGGGCGGAAGCCCGCACCACGCGCTCCACGCGTGGCAGCATCGGCAGCGCTATGGCGATGATGAGGTTGACGTCGATACCGAAGACGACGTTGTTGCCGAGGATCGCCACCACGGTGATCGCGAGCACGATGATGGGGAAGGACAGCAGCACGTCCATGATGCCCTGGATGACGAGGTCGATCTTGCCGCCGAAGTAGGCCGAGATCACGCCGATCACCGCTCCGCTGGTACAACCGATGAAGGAGGCGATGAAGCCGATCGCGAGCGCCGTGCGCGCGCCGTGGATGATGCGCGAGAGCACGTCGCGCCCGAACGAGTCGGTGCCGAGCCAGTGGTCCCGCGACGGCGCCGCCAGCATCGAGCCATAGTCCACCGCCAGCGGATCGTATGGCGCGACCCACTGGGCGAACGCCGCGCACAGCGCCATCAGCACGATGAACATGAGGCCGCCCGCCCCCAGCGGCTGCTGGGTGATGAACAGCAGCACCGGGGGCCGGCGCTTGGGCGCCTTGTAGCTCAGCGTCGGGGCGGCCGCTTCGCTCATCGCCCGCTCCGGGGGAATCGGGATTTGGGAATAGGGAATGGGAAAGCGCGCATCGCGATATCGCCTCTAACCATTCCCCATTCTCGATTCCCCATTCCCGGTCTCCGCATCAGCGGTAGCGGATCCGGGGATCCAGGAACGCGTACATCAGGTCGATGACGAAATTGATCAGCACGAAGAACACCGAGACCAGCAGCACCAGCCCCTGGATCATGGTGTAGTCGCTGCGCGCCACCGCCTGCACGAACAGTTTGCCGATGCCGTTCAGGTTGAACACCTGCTCGGTCACCACCAGCCCACCGATCAGGAAAGCGAACTCGAGCCCGATCACAGTCACCACCGGCAGCAGCGCGTTTCTCATCGCGTGGCGTGCTACCACCAGGCGCTCCATCACGCCCTTGGCGCGCGCCGTGCGGATGTAGTCTTCCTGCAGCACCTCCAGGATCGACGAGCGCATCATGCGCGTGGACACCGCGGAATAGCGGTAGCCCACTGCGAGCGCGGGCCAGATCAGCTGCGACAGGTTCTCCCACGGGTCCTTGAGAAAGGGCGTGAACGTGAGCGGCGGGATCCACGAGAACCAGGTCAGCAGCAGCAGGATGATGATCATCCCGAGCCAGAACGAGGGCACCGCCAGCCCGGCGATCGAGAACACGCGGATCGACTGGTCGATCCAGGTGTCCTTGAACACCGCGGAGAGCGTGCCCAGCGGCAGCGCGAGCAGGATGGCCAGTATCGTCGCCATGATCGCAACCTGCAGCGAGAGCTCGAGCCGGATGCCGATCTCGTAGAGCACCGGCTTGCCGGTCCACATCGAGAAGCCGAAGTCTCCCTGCAGCGCGCTGCCGAACCACTTGAAGAACTGCACCCACATGGGCTGGTCGAGCCCGAGGCGCGCGCGCTCCTGCTCGATCACCTCCGGCGGCATATTGGCGCCGCCGTCGCCCAGCAGCATCGTCGCCACCGGGTCGCCCGGCATCAGCCGCAGCAGGAAGAACACCAGCACCGCGACCCCGACCAGCGTCGGGATCATCAACAGGAAGCGATGGAAGATGAAGCGAAGCATGAAGCCGAAAGGCGTCCCAGGTGAACCGTCTCAGATGAGGCGTCTCAGATGAAACGTTCCAGATGAGGCGTCGCAGGGCATCCCGAGCAGGGCGCCTTGAGAGCGCCGTACCTGGGACGCAGTATCTCGGACGCAGTATCTCGGACGCGGTATCTGGGACGCCCTTACTGGTCGAGCCAGACGTCGGCCAGGTCCTGGCCCACGTAATGGCTCGGCGTGATATGCCAGCCCTTCAACACCTTGTGGTGCACGATGATGCGGTGCCACCAGATGGTCGGGATGGTGTAGGCCTGCTCGAGCGCGCGCTTCTCGAACTCGCGCAGTATTGCGTAACGCTTCTTCCGGTCGAGCTCGCCCGACTGTTTGTCGAACAACTCGTCGAGCTGGCGGTCGGTCTGCTGCGCGTAGTTGATGGTCGAGCGATCGTGCGACAGATACTTCTGCAGCTGCAGGTTGGGCTCATCCATAAAGTCGCAGTTGAAATCGAGCGCCGCGTCGAACGTCGGCTTGTCGCGCTGCTGCGCCGCGAGGTAGAGGCGCGTCTCCAGCTGCTCGTGCTTGACGTTCACGCCAATCTGGCGCCACTGGTCGATCAGGAACACGCCCACCGGGGTATACGGCATGGCAACGTTGCGGTTGGTGAGCGTGAAGGTCAGGTTCGACAGGCCCGCCTCTTTCAGCAACCGCCGTGCCTCGTCGCGCGACTTGGCGATGTCCTTGGACCAGCCGGGATAGGAGAGAAGCTCCTTCTCCGAGGCGGCGAGATCGTAGCCCGGCCGCAGGATGCCGCCGACGTGGCGCACCAGCGCGACCTTGGACAGCGCCTGCGCCCCGCCCCAGCGGTCGATCGCCAGGTTCAGCGCGCGCCGCACGCGTACGTCGTCGAACGGCTTCTTCTTGGTGTTGAAGGTCACCACCAGCGAGCATACCCACGGCGTCTCCTGCACCACCGCCTTGTCGCCCAGCGCCTTCATCAGGCGCTCGCGGTCGGCCGGGGAGTGGCCGCGGAACTCGGCCAGCACCTCGCCCGCGGCAAGCGCGTTGACCATCGGCGCGCCGCCGATGAACACCGCGAGGTAGCCGTTGAGATAGGGCTTTCCCTTCTCGAAGTAGCCGTCGAACTTGCGCCCGGTCCAGTGCGAACCGGCGACGTGCTCGACGAAGGTGTACGGCCCGGTGCCCATGATGTTGCGCTCGGGGAACTTCGGGTCCTGCTTCAGCTTGGCCGCGCTGTAGACGCAATCCCACGGGCTCGCGAAGTTGGCGAGCATGGCGGCGTTCCGCTTCTTCAGCTTGAATACCACCGTAAGCGGGTCCGGCGTCTCGATCGACGCGATGTCGGCGTAGCTCGCCTGGCGGATCGAGCGCACGCCCTTCGGCGGATTGCGCAGCCGGTCGTAGGTTGCCCTGATATCTTCCGAAGAGAAATTCGAGCCGTCGTGGAACTTGACGCCCTTCTTCAGCTTGAAGGTGTAGGTCAGTCCATCCTTGGACACCGTCCACGACTCGGCAAGGTCGCCCTTGATCGCCGGGTACTTCGCCGTGTCGAACTCGAGCAGCGTGTTGTAGTGCGGCCGTACCGGGTGGATGAAGGCGAACGACGTCTGCGCGTGGCAATCGTAGTTGGGCGGCTCGGCGCTCACGGCGAACTTGAGCAGACCGCCCGATTTCGGCGTCTCCGCCGCCTGCGCGCCGGCGGCGGCGAGCGCAGCGATGCTGAACAACAGTGCGGACAGTGCTTTCATACCCTCCTCCTTTTTTAAGTGACGCAGTGACAGGGTGATGAAGTGACGATCTCCGGCAAAGCGCTCTTTCGTCACTGCATCACTTCGTCACCACATCACCGTTATTAAAGCTTGATACAGGCAGCGAAATGCCGCGGTTTGATTTCCCGCAGCTCGGGAATCGCCATCTTACACTCGTCCGTCGCGAGCGGGCAGCGCGTGTGGAACACGCAGCCGCGGGGCGGATTCAACGGGCTTGGCACCTCGCCTCCCAGCACGCGGTACTCGCGCTTCGCCTCGATCTGCGGGTCCGGGACCGGCACGGCGTCGAGCAGCGCGCGCGTGTAGGGGTGCAGCGGCTCGGCGTAGAGCGTGTCGCGGTCCGCGATCTCCATCACCTTGCCGAGGTACATCACGATCACGCGGTCCGAGATGTGCCGCACCACCGCCAGGTCGTGAGCGATGAAAAGGAATGTGAGCTGGTACTTCTGCTGGAGATCCTCCAGCAGGTTGATGATCTGGGCCTGGATCGAGACGTCGAGCGCGGAAACCGGCTCGTCGCACACGATGAAGGACGGCTGCATCGCCAGTGCGCGCGCGATGCCGACGCGCTGGCGCTGCCCACCGGAGAGCTCGTGCGGATAGCGCTCGGCCATGTAC
>Ga0247825_10001749_pt1 | contig 14336 bp, 11 predicted proteins | sample 13C_Vanillin_Day_FD_194413 | JGI IMG/M metagenome (GOLD analysis project Ga0247825, IMG submission 194413) | Soil microbial communities from agricultural site in Penn Yan, New York, United States - 13C_Vanillin_Day48 | ecosystem: Environmental > Terrestrial > Soil > Agricultural land | place...
ATAAATCGGAGTACCCAACTCAATACTTCCCTATTCACTGTTAACCGCGTCGCGGGATGGAGCAGCGGTAGCTCGTCGGGCTCATAACCCGAAGGTCGGGGGTTCGAATCCCTCTCCCGCCACCAACAACCAACGAAGAGCCCCTCAGCAATGAGGGGCTCTTCTATTTCTCCCGCCTGGCCACCCATACTCGAGGCATGAACCGGCTCATTCGCGCCGTGCGAGACCTCGACCTCCCGACGGTCGGCAGGATGATCGAGAGGGATCCGAAGTGGGCCATCTGGGACAGGACCAGATGGCATTACCGCACTCATGCGACTGGGCTAGGGCCAGATGCTCTCGTAAGCCATGATGAACTGGCGCGCGATTGGCTCTGGGCCGAAGGTCTGCTGGGTCAGGGCGGAGAGGTCTTGTCTGGCCTGCATGACGGGGGCGCCGCCAGTGTCGAGCTTCTCGAGCGCCGTGGCGATCGCCACTGGCGTGGTCTCGGTCACGATGCCGGCGTCGTTGTCCTCCACGTAATGGGTAAGGCCAGCAGCGCCTGAGATGAGGACGGGCAGGCCGTGGGCCATCGCTTCGAGGACGGCGGCGGGCTGGCCCTCCCAGCGCGATGGGCTGGCGAAGAGGTCTGCCGCGGCGAGGAGACATCGCTTGTCGTCGCCAAACGCTGGTGGGAGCACGGTGACGGGGTCACCGGGATGCAGGAGCTTCACGATAGGCTGCCCCGAGGAGGGACCGGCCAGGAGGAGGCGCACGGGGCACCGGCGTGAGAGGTCGCGAACGGCTTCGATCAGGAGGTCTAGGCCTTTCTGCTCGGGGTCGAGGCGGCCGATGTAAACCGGGACGAGCTGGTCATCCGACAGTCCGAGGCTGCGTCGAGCGTCGACACGCTCGACCTGACTAATCGGCTGTGTGGGTTCCACCGGGTTCGCGATCACTTCGACGCGCCGCGGACGGGCGTACTCGCGGACGATGCGTGCTTCCTCTTGCGTCAGGGCGTGGACGAAGGCCGCGCCGTTTAGGTAACGCTGGTCCAGAAGCAACCGATATGCGAGCTTGCGCCAGCGGCTCCGCTGGAGGGCGCGGGGATGGTAGGCCCCGTGAGGTGACACGATATACGGCGCGCCGGTGTGGCGCGCGGCGAAGTTGTGTTCGGGCATGAAGACGGAGTGAAAGTGGAAGACGTCCGCACCGAGAGCGTTCGCTTCAAGGGCGGCAACGGTCTCGGCCGAGACACCAACCTTCGTCTTCGATGCCGGCAGGCCGACCATGCGTATGCCGGACTTTTCATCGAGGCGGTCGAAGGGCTGCGCGGATGAGATGCGCAGGAGGGTAACATCGTGACCGAGCGCACGCTGAGCCTTCGAGATGAGAGACATCACGCGGTTGACGCCGTTGGTCGTGTTGATCTCGAGGTCGACGCCGATGTGGACGATTCGCATAGATAGAACGGCCCGGGACCCGTCCCGGCGCGTCACCGGGCTCAGCAGGGTCCGTTGTTGCTTATCGTACTTGTCTCCGGCGAGCCGTACCTGGTGATGACTGCTACATTTGTGAGACAGTTCCAACGGACGTCTGCCTGGATTGGGCCTTCGAAAAGCGTATTCAGGTTGATCACGACGTTGCGATAGATAATGGCGCGCACGCTCCCGCTACTGGCGGAAAAGGCGGCATCGGTATGGCTGCCATCGCCCTGTACGGTATTGTTCTCCATGCGCACGTCGTTCGCCTTCGGGACTTCGACGCCCCAGTAGGCCGTGCCGCGCAGGTCCAGGTTGTTGTCACGGATCGTGACGCGGTTCGAGTCCGGCAGCGAGATCAGGGCGTGCCCACCCTTCAATGTGTTGCGCTCGATCAGCACGTCCTCGAAGCACTTGAGCTCGATGCCAAACCAGCCGTTCGTGTTCTGGTCGCCGATGTTGTTGCGAATAGTCACGTAGCGACCGACCTGTGGGCAGGGGTTGATGCCCTCGTTGCCACGGCCACCGACGAAGCCCGTTTGGGCGTTGCGCGTGTTCTTCATCGTGTTGCCTTCGATGAGGATGTGGCGTACCTCGCCCCACATGCCGATGGGTCCGCCCGTGTAGCCCTCGAAGCGACTGTTCAGTATCTGGATGTTCTGCAAGGAAGCGAAGCCCACTGGTAAGCCGGCGCTCAAGAAGGTCCAGCGATCGAGAATGATGTTGTGCGCTTCCAGCCACATGCCATCGCGCCACGGGTTTGCCGTTGGGAAGGAAACAGTGGGCCCGATAATCGTGATCGCCTTGTTGAGGTTGATGGCGTTCGACGTGTATGTGCAGCCCGTAAGGTTGAGGATGCCGCCTGCGGGTGTCTCGTTGATGCGTGCTGCGAGAGACGTGCCGCAGACTGCAGGCGAACCTGACGGACAAGCGGCAACCAAGGTTGCGCGTTGGCTTTCAGTTAATCCGGAGTCCGCGCTGACGTCGCAGTGGAGGGCGCTGCCCGTCGACGAGTCCGAGGTTGAGATTGCGGGGGTGGGTGCGGGCGTGGGAGTGGAGGCCGCCTGTTTCGCAGTGTTCGCCAGCGACTTTGGAGGAGTCGGTGTACGTGTTTGGCTCTTCGACGCCTCGACACCGGGATGGGACGGGCTTGCTGGTGCAAGCCGCTCGCTCGCTGCCATTGACTTGGTCTCAGGTATCACGACCGGCGGAGTCGTAACCTTCTCCGCCTGACCTGCTGCGGGCGACGTCTTGGACATCTCGGCCTGGGCTAACGCGGGCGCTAGTGGTCGCGACACGGTGGGCAGTAAGGGTTGGCCCGGAGATTCCGGTTCGATCGCAGCCTGAGCTGAGGACGGCATCGCGACCTCTGGCGAGAGGGGGATGGCAGATTCTACAACGAGGGCAGTTTCGGGTTCCGTGGCGTCGCGAGCTGATGCGTCGAAAGCAGCAGAAGCAGGAGGCGTGGCGGAGGTCACGGATTGCAGGCGCCCAAGATTGCTGGTGCCACCATGAGTAGTCAGGGTTGTTAGGCTGATCGTAAGGATCGCGGAGAGCGCGAGGATCGAAAGTCCACCGATTCTGATGAACAAAGAAAGTGCTCCTGGTGCCGGTGTTAGGGTTCTCCCTAACTACTTATCGGCGGCACAAGCACAGAGCAGAGGGCTACAGCTGCAAGAATGTAGATGAAAATGTTACGGGGCAGGCTTCGGGCTATGTGAAACGGTGAGGCACTTGCCTGAGACCAGCCCGTCTGTTGCGGCGTCTAGGACTACTTGATGAGCAGGCCCACCGGTCGCCACTTTGGTTGGTCGACGTAAATGGGCGTGCGGCCAACCTGGCGCGCGAAGACATCGAAGGGCTCGCTCACGTCGTCGGAAAGAAGCACGCCGCCGTCGCGCAGGAAGGGCCAGGCGGCGGCGTAGGCCTTGAGCTGGCCTCGGTAGCTGTGTGACGCGTCCTGGACAAAGAGGTCGAGAGGCTCCGTGCGGGCGGCCATGGCGCGGGGGATTGTCGTTGCTTCGCCGCCAAGGCAAAGCGTCCACCGCGACCGTAGCTCCTTCGGCACCGCTGCGCCGATCGTCCTGATGGCGTCCGGATGAAGGTGTGGCAGGTCGATGCTGATGAGATGGCCGGAACCGTTGCGCTCGAGCGCCTGGAGGATCGATGCGGTACTGAATCCGTGAGCGACGCCTGTCTCGAGAACGAGCTGAGGCTTCGCCAGGCGGCACCAGGCGTTAGCCAGCTGGATGAACTCGCTCGAGCCATCCTGATCCACGGTAAGGGTCGACGATTCCGGGCCTGAAGGCGCTACAAGCTCGTCCAGCACGGCGCGAATCTCTGCCTGTTGCCAGCCTCCCGCCTTCTGGAGCGCGTCCACAACGGAGAGGCTTTCTACCGGAGCCCACTGCCACGGATGTTTGCGGTCGTGCACGGCTTCGTTGAAGTTGGAGAGATGGGACACCGCCCAGGACGGATGTGACAGGGCTTGTGTCGCGAGGGCCCAGCCTCGTACGGCAACCCGCGGTGGTGAGACGAGCAACATTTGGTTAGTCCTTCCATTCGTAGGGAGCACTAGCAAGCGGCGTTGCGTTCGATCGTGCTGCCCTCTGGCTGGCCATACACGGTGATATTCGTGACGCCGACGATGCAGTTGTCAGAAACAATCGCACCGATGGGTCCCTCTACCAGGGTTTTCACGTTCTGAACCTTATTGAACCGCACGACCATTCTTTGGCTGCCTGAGTTGGCGCTGAAGGCCGTGTCGTTCATCGGCCCATCGCCGAAAACGGTGTTGTATTCGATGGTCACATTGTTTGCCTTAGGAACTTCGACACCTATGTATGACGAGCCTGTTAGGTCCATGGTGTTGTTCCGGATGGTGACCCGATTCGAGTCAGGCAAGGAGATGAGCACGCTGCCGCCCTTGAGTCGGTTGCCCTCGATGAGGACGTCTTCGAAGCACTTGAGCTCGATGCCGAACCAGCCTATTGCCCCGGCTCCCTGGTCGCCTATGTTGTTGCGGATGGTCAAGTTGCGCCCGACGGTCGGACAGGGGTTCGAGCCCTCCGAGCCGCGTCCTCCGACGATACCCACCTTGTTCGTGCGCGTATTGACGATGTCGTTGCCGGAGATCTCGATGGCGTTCACGGCTCCCCAGAGGGCGATGACCCCGCCCGTGTGGTCCCGGAATGAGTTGTTGATGATACGCACGTCGGATCGTGCGACGACGGAGATAACGTTGCCGCCTCCCTTAAAGGTCCAGCCGTCGATGGTCACGTTGTTCGATTCAATTGAGAGGGTGAGAGCGTTACGGTTGGCGGTTTGAGAGGTGAGGGTCCCTCCGATTAATGTCACGGCTTTGTCTACCTTTGCCGAGCCGTCGAACGTACAGGCGCTCATGTCCAGGACGGCGCCGGGCGCGGCGCCATCGATTGCCTGCTGCAGTGTGCCGGCACAGAGGTTCACCTGGGGCGCAGCCGTGGGTGGAGGGCTCGTCGGTGCAGTCGTTCCAGGCGGGGGAGCGACTGTCGCTGTGGCTGGGGGCGGGGCGGACGTGCTCGAAGGTTCGGGAGCAGCCGTGTCCTCGGGCGGCGCGGGCGTCGACGAGGGACCCTCGATCGTGATCGCGGGCCGAGGCGATGCGGTCGGACCAGTCGCCTGATCAGGATCATTCTCGTCTCCGCCTGCGGTGAGGAAGGCGATCAGCAGGACCAGCAAGACAGCCAGCGCGAGAGCACCACCGGCAACGAGCCGGCGCCCGCGGGGATCGGTTGGAAACCTCAAGCGCCCGCCTCGCTGGTGGATCTCGAGGGAGGCCGTCGCGGAAGAATCGTGTAAGCGCGGCGCCGTTGTGCGCGCTCAACCTGGTCGACTTCTATGCGCTGAAGGCGAAGGACGTAGAGCCCGATGCCGATGATGCTCCAGTACCAGATGCCGCCCTGTGGCCCCTCGAGATAAGGGTCGAAGGAAGCGTTGATACAGATGGCCAGCCAGTAAATTAGTAGCCAGGCGTCGATGCTGGCCCAACGCGCCAGACCAATTCTCTGTGCTTTGCGCATGGCGACCCAGAGGCTGACGGCGAATGCTACCTGGAGACTTATCCACATCGCGAGGCCGGGTACGCCCATGCGGGCAAGGACGGTCACATGACTGTTGTGCGGGGCGCGATGGGTCTCTTCAGCTTCGAACTGGAAGCCATCGTCCGTAGCCAGGTTGACGCCGAACCCCTTGCCTCCCCAGAAGAATGGACCGGTGACTGTGTAGTCGACGATGTCCCCCCACCACTCGAGCCGGTAGGCGCGCGTTCCTTCGAGGGCTTCGTCTTCGTTACCGAAGACGCTGGTGATTCGATTCGCTATCTCACTTACCGAGATCTGTTTGCCAGTCTCACCGATGCCAACACGCAGGTTGGCGATGGCGGCTACCAGGACGATCAGCCCGACGATACCGGCGCACTGGACCATGCGTACGGATGGGCGGATCGCAAAGGCTACGAGGAGGCTAATGCCGGCTGCGAGAAGGCCGCCGCGATTGAGGCCACCTGCAACGACGAGGGCCGTGAGCCAGGAAACCCACAACACGCCGGTCGGCCAGCGCCAGCCCGGCGTCTCCGAGTACAGACCAAGGGCTAGAAAGGCTGCCGCTCCCCCGAGGTGCACGCCCATGTCCCCACCCTTGAAGGCGACGATGCCTACCTCTGAACCAGGCCCGTGAGGAAATTCGACGGTCGAAGCGATGAGGCCCATGATGGGCACCCAGATAAGAAACAGGGGCAGGCAGGTCTGGAAGGCGCGCAGCATTGTGCGCGTACGGTCCTCCGTGCCAAGGGCAACCGGGATTGCGAGGGCGAAGACGGCGTAGGCCCACAGTACGGCGTCTCGCAGAGCGTCGGTGCCGTACTGGCCATAGAAGGGCAGCGTCCTGATCGCACCCCAGGCCATGAACGCGAGAATCAGCACTTCGAATGGTTCGAGGGTGAAGCGATCGAGCCGCGTGAGCATGGCAAGGACACCGAGCCCCAGGACCATCTCCCCGACGTAGACCGGCGGCGCTCCTACGTGCGCCAGGCCGCGTCCCAGGAACGCGTAGCCGATAAGGAGCACCAGCAAGGAACCGAGGAAGATGCGCGGGAGGCGGCCGCCGAGAGTGAGCAAGAACACGGCCGCCGCGGCCCCGAGTGCCGGGAAGGCGAGCGCCGGAACATATACCACGATCACCGCGATCGCCACGGCACCGAAGGCCGCGAGATATAGGCTCAGGTCGAGGCGCCAGGCAGAGTGGTCAGCCGAAAGCGGTGCTCTCATAGAGCTCCTTGATGTAAGTGGCTTTCTTGTCCCACTTGTAGTGGTCGAGTATGCGTTGCCTTGCGGCTTCTCCAATGGCGCAGCGACGGTCTGGGTCGTCGAGCAGCGCGGACGTTTCCGCGGCGATGTCCTCGACAATCTGGTCGACGGAGCAGGCCTGGATGCGAATGCCCGCCTGGCCGACGCTTTCCGCAGGGCCACCAAGGTCGAGGCAGATCACGGGCATGGCAAAGTACATCGCCTCGAGCACGGCGGCGCCGCCTGAATCGTGCAGGCTGGGGAAAAGGAAGATTTCGTGCGTCTTATAGAGGTGCAGCACGGCCTTGCGGGGTAAGTTGCTCGTGAACGTCACCCGCTCCTCCACGCACAGCTGAGCGGCGAGCGCGCGTAGCCTGGCTTCTTCAGGTCCCCCTCCGACCACGGTCAACTCGGCATCGATTCCCTGGCGCACGAGGCGCTCTAGCGACTGGATGGCGAGACCGCAGCCCTTCCAGGAGATCAGCCGTCCGACGAAGAGCAGCCGAGCGGCGCGGTGCCTTGTGGGTTCGACGATCGGTGGGACGTCGCACTCTTCGTTCAGCACAAGCTCATCCTCGTTGATGCCGATGGCGGGGTAGACGTCTGCCTTCAACGTGGCGTCACCGGGCAAGGCATGTTTGGTCTGGCGGCTCGTGGTCAGGATCCGCCTGGCGCGTCCCGCTGTGTACCGGACGAGGGGATCGAGCTTCGTTGCATAAGTACTCGTATCGCGCGCGATTTCAGCGAGGGCCGGGCGCATACCGAGGCTGGGGTAGAGGCGTGATGGCGCCGTTTCGCCTCCGCCAATCGGACCCCAAATGAATGGTACGTCCATCCACGCGAGGAAACTCGGAAATCGATTCGTCGCCCACGTCAGATGATGGGCGACATCGAAGCCAACCTCTTGATGGAGCGTTCGTGCTCGGCGCAATGATGCTAATTGCCAGGTCAGGTAGGCAGGGTAGTAAACAGGGTTGAAACGGCGGGCGATTTTCCAAACCTGCTGCTCGGCCGGACTGGGCTGAAAAACGAAGTGGAGGTTCGGGTTGGGATTGGACCGCTGTTCAGCCTCGATTTCTTCCTGGTGGAAGGTGTTTGTCAGTACCCAGACCTCGTGGTGACGGGAAGCGGCGAGTGGCCAATTCCAGCCGACGCCTGCCTCAGAGCCCGCATTGGGTTTGGACGTGTAGGCAGAGATCAGCACCTTCATGCCGCGGTTGTCCCGTGCCGAATTTCACATAAGTTTCTCGGTCGCCGGTGGTCCTGAACGATGATCAAGCGACTGCCTCCTTCACGCGTCTTGAGACGATGAAAAGGGCCACGATGCTGTTCAGAATGGCTCCGAGCGCGGCTCCCTCGACAGTGAGCCAGCCCGTAAGAGCCCAACCCACAGTGAGAGTGAGGATAGCCGCCGCAATCGATGCGACGAAAATCGGCCGTGTCTGGTCGAGCGCCCTCAACGTTGAGTCGAGGATCGCCTGCAGGTAACCGAGCGAATAGAACACGGCAAACAAGAAGATCAGGATCGTCTGGTCCTGATACGTATCGCCGTAGAGGATGCCGAGTATCGCGTCACCACCGGCCACGATTACTACGCAATAGAGCGCGATAACCGGCGCAATCAGAAATGCAGGACGATGCGCCTGGAATCCGTGAAGGCGACCGGACGAGGTGAGACGCCGGGCTAAATGGGTCGGGAGCATGGTCTCAATTGACGTTACAAGGATGCCAATCGGCCTTAAGAGGATCGCCACTGCCGCGAAGGTAGCCGTGGCTGCAGGGCCGCTCAGTAGGGCTAGCATGTAGTACCAGAGGTGTCGATTAATTAGCGACGAGCCTGCCGCTCCCACCAACCACCGGCTATGCCGCCAGTTGGACCGCAGGTAGTCCATCCTAAAGCGACCATCAAAACTACGATGCGTTTGGTAAAAGCCAAATGCGGCGGCTATACAGGACGTAACTGCGATCGCAATAATCGCCGTGCCAGCGCTGAGAATCCCTGCCGATAGCATCACGCCAATGAGCAAGATTTGCCCGCCATAGCTCGCGACGTCGTTGACGAAGGCACCGACCGGTCGCTCTTCTGTATACATAATACGACGGAAAAATTCTTGCCCTTGCCAGGCCATCGCGGCGAAGGCCATCAACAGGACTAGCGTGGCTGAGGACTTATCCCACATCGCAATTACCGCTGCAACCATCGCGAAAACCGCAAGTGTTAGAAGCGCCAGGCCGGCCTGTGCAAAAAGACAGGTAGAGGTATATGCGCGGTAATTCTCATCGCCATGGCGAAACGCAAGGACGTTATGCGGTTGTGTAATGAGAGGACCCTGGAAACTGAGCACGATCTGTAGACCGGTGTTGATCAACACAAACTGCCCGAAAGAGTTAATCGAAAGCTCTCGAGCCAGGACCAGCATGGTTACGAACGTGGCGAGGGAGATGAGCGCCTGGTCGGCCATTCCCCAGCTCGGATTGAAGAACCGCTGCAGGGCAGGCGCGTTCCAGAATGGTCGCGTAGCCGTCAGCGCGGCGTCTGTGGCCTGATCTCTGCTCGCAAGTTTCATCAGTGCTCGAAGCTGGAACTCCCTCTCATCCCGTACCTACCCCTCATTCAGCCGCGGGCGATGTCTCAACATGTGCAATCGCAGGACGAGTGTGATCAGACCTCTCGTTGCTATCGCGTACTGGATACCTGCGGGTCTATGTATTCCTATGCTGCCCGATGGCGCCGGGCGTCTGGTACTTCCGAATCTAATAGATAGGATACGCGGCCTCATTAGCGCACTGCAACCGCGACTTATTTTCGTAACACATGTGTCGATGATATAACGCCCACGCTAAACGCATTGCAAAATATTGATGCTGAACATCAATCCAAATTCGGCGTTAACTTGTCGTTTAACTGCTCGAAAAATGACTGATACATAGGCGCATTGACACTGCACAAGTCAACGCGTCATTCTGTCAGCAGTTCACACCGATTTTCGATTGGTTAGACACCACATAACCCACGCTCAGGAGAACTTCACTGATGAGCAAGGACGCTCCGACAGTGACGATTGAGCGACCTATTGAGTCGCTCCACGAGTCGCATGAAACGATCGTTAGTCTCCACACGAGGAAACTGTTCGTGCCCGATGCACCAGAGCCTCACCTTGCCTACAATGCTTCGAAACGTATCCTCGATCTCGTCGTGGCATCTCTGGCACTGGTCGCGACAAGCCCTGTGTTCCTAATAGTTGCACTGTTCAACTTCCGCGGCGGCGGCGTCTTCTACAAGCAACGGCGTCTCGGCATCGGCGGTAGGGTGTTCGTCTGCTACAAGTTCCGCTCCATGGTGCCTGGCGCCGAGGAACTCCGCGAGCAGATCGAGTCCCTCAACATAACGCGCGGGCCAACCTTCAAGAACGAGGAAGACCCGCGCGTCACGAGGATCGGACGCTTCCTGCGACGCACCAGCCTCGACGAGTTGCCGCAGCTGATTAACGTGATACGCGGCGAGATGTCGCTGGTTGGGCCACGGCCACTTGCGGTGGACGAGAATCGCTATCGAGGTTATCAGCACCTGCGTTTGTCGGTGATTCCAGGCCTGACCTGCATCTGGCAGGTGTCCGGGCGCAGCACCATTGCCTTCGACCGGTGGATGGACATGGACCTCGAGTACGTAGACACGCGCTCGTTGGCCAAGGATGTTTGGCTGCTCATACGCACTGTGCCGGCCGTACTCAGCGGGGACGGAGCGTACTAGTGGACCGCAAACGAGCATTGATCACAGGCATCACTGGCCAGGACGGCTCTTACCTCGCCGAACTTTTGATCGACAAGGGCTACGAGGTTCACGGCCTCATTCGCAGGGCCAGTACGTTCAACACGGAGCGTATCGAGCATCTGTATCAGGACCAGCACGAGGAAGACGCGCGGTTGTTCCTGCACTACGGCGACTTGGCGGACGGCACGAATCTGACTCGCCTCATGGCGGCACTCCATCCAGAAGAGGTCTACCACCTCGCAGCCCAGTCGCACGTACGCACCAGCTTCGACATTCCGGAGTACACGGCGGACGTGACGGCGATTGGCACGCTGCGACTCTTGGACGCGATGCGTGACGCCGGCGTCAGGCCGCGGTTCTACCAGGCATCGAGCTCCGAGATGTTCGGCGCATCGCCGCCACCACAGAGCGAGGCCACGCCGTTTTACCCGCGCAGCCCTTACGCCGTGGCAAAGCTCTTCGCTTACTGGACGGTCGTGAACTACCGCGAGAGCTATGGGATGCACGCGACCAACGGCATCTTGTTTAACCATGAATCACCTCGCCGTGGCGAAACCTTCGTGACACGAAAGGTGACGCGCGGCGTCGCACGCATCGTCAGCGGCAAGGAGCAATACGTCTATCTCGGCAACCTCGACTCGCGCCGGGATTGGGGGTATGCCCCGGAGTTCGTCGAAGCGATGTGGCTGATGCTGCAGCAGGACGAACCGGGAGATTACGTCGTCGCTACCGGCGAAAGCCATAGCGTGCAGGAGCTCGTCGAGACAGCGTTTAGCCTCGTCGGGCTGGACTGGCGAGAGCATGTGCGGTTCGACCCGCGGTACCTGCGCCCTGCTGAGGTCGATCACCTCCTCGGCGATCCGTCGAAGGCGGAGTGCCGTCTCGGCTGGCGCGCAAAGACGTCTTTTACCGGCCTCGTACGCACGATGCTTCAGGCTGATCTGATCGCCGAAGGTGTCGGCATTGTCCTGGACGAGGAGGTACCCGTTGGAGGCTAGCAGCCTGCGCGGCGCGCGTGTCCTTGTCACGGGCGGGAACGGGTTCCTGGGCCGGCGCGTGGTGTCCGAGGTCGCCGGTTTCGAGCCGGCGGAGGTGTTTGCGCCGCGGCGCACTCAGTACGACCTGAGAGAACGCAGCGCAACAGAAGCTTGCTTACGCGATTTATCTCCCGACGTGGTCATCCACCTCGCAGCGGTGGTAGGCGGCATCGGCGCCAACCGGGAGAACCCCGGTCTGTTCTTCTATGAGAACGCGATCATGGGCATCGAGCTTATGGAACAGGCCCGACGCCGGGGAGTGGGCAAGTTCGTCCAGATCGGTACGGTCTGCTCGTACCCCAAGTTTGCCGAGGCGCCATTCCGCGAAGACGCGATCTGGGAGGGCTACCCGGAGGAGACGAATGCGCCGTACGGCCTCGCCAAGAAAATGCTGTTGGTTCAGGCGCAGGCTTACAGGCAGCAGTACGGCTTCAATGCCGTGTACCTGATCCCGGTCAACCTTTACGGCCCGGAGGACAACTTCGATCTGGAGACCGGACACGTGATACCAGCGCTGATCCGCAAGTTCGTCGAGGCGCGCGACCGTGGCGAGTCCACGGTCCCCGCTTGGGGTACGGGCAACGTCAGTCGGGAGTTTCTCTACGTCGACGATGCTGCCCGCGGCATCGCGATGGCGGCGGACGGCTACAACGGCGAAGAGCCGGTCAATCTGGGCACCGGACGCGAGACAACGATTAAAGACCTCACGGAGACGATCGCGGACCTCTGTAGCTATGAAGGCGAGGTCGTTTGGGACGCAAGCAAGCCCGACGGTCAGCCGCGGCGCATGCTCGACACCTCTCGGGCAAAGGCTCTCTTCGGTTTCGAGGCGCAAGTCGGCCTCGAAGAAGGCCTGCGCCGGACGATCGACTGGTATAGCAGCAGCGCGCGGAATCTCACGGCGGCGGGGGTGTGACATGAAGGTGGTGATCTTCGCGGGTGGGCTCGGCACGCGCATGGCGGAGGAGACCGTCGTTCGGCCGAAGCCTCTCGTAGAGGTCGGCGGCAAGCCCATCCTCTGGCACATCATGATGCACTACGCGTCTTATGGACATAACGAGTTTTACATCACCCTTGGCTACAAGGGCGACATGATCAAGACCTTCTTCGCCGAGCAGTTGCGGCTGAAGGGCAACCTGACGGTCGATTTTCGCGGCCACCAGCTGCAGCGAGTAGGCGAAGAGCGTGGTCTCGAGGACGACTGGATCGTCCATCTGATCGAGACGGGCGTGAACACGCAGACGGGTGGACGTCTGAAGCAGGTCCTGCCATTCGTGGGCGAGGAGCGCTTCATGCTCACGTTTGGCGATGGCGTGTCCAACGTCAACCTCGCGCGGCTCCTCGAATTTCATGAATCTCACGGTCGAACTGCAACGGTTACGACTGTCCGGCCCCCTAGCCGGTTCGGTCAGATCGAGTTCGATGGCGACTCCGTCTCGCGCTTCGTTGAGAAGCCCGTGGACGGAGACGCATGGATCAGCGGCGGCTTCTTCGTCCTCGAGCCGTGTGTTGGGAACTACCTGGAGGACGACAGCGATTGGAGCAACGTCGCGATGCCGGCACTTGCAGCTCGGGCGGAGCTGATGGGCTACCGGCACGACGGCTTCTGGCAGTGCATGGACACCGTCCAGGAGCGGACGTACCTCGATTCGCTTTGGAACAAGCAACAAGCACCCTGGAAGACCTGGTAGGGCAGGCCTTACGGATGCGCAAGCAATGAAAGCAGGAGGAAGCACGGAATGCGTGTATTGGTAACGGGGCACCTGGGCTACATCGGCCCTCATGTGGTCAGGCTGCTCAAGGAAGAGGGGCACTACGTCAAAGGAGTAGACCTCAACCTCTACGAAGACTCCCACTTCGACCCGATGACGCTCCCAGATGAGAGCATTGTTGGGGACGAGTTCGACCTGACCGAGCAGGACTTGGAAGGCTACGACGCGGTTGTCCACCTCGCCGGCATCTCCAACGACCCCATCGGTGCGTTCGCACCGGAGTTGACCTGGCGCGTGAACATGGACGGCTCGATGCACGTTGCTCGCATCGCCAAGGCCGCGGGCGTGCCGCGATTCGTGTTTTCCAGCTCGTGCAGCATCTACGGTAAATCCGGCGACAAGATCCTTGGCGAAGACGACGAGATCGCACCGATTACGGACTACGGCCGGACAAAGATCGACGGTGAGAGAGCGCTGGCGGCACTTGCGGACGACAGTTTCTCGCCGGTCTACCTGCGCAACGCCACCGCCTACGGTTCGTCGCCGCGATTGCGCCTCGACCTCGTGGTGAACAACCTCTGCGCTTGGGCCTACGCGACCGGTGAAGTGCGGATCATCAGCGACGGGACACCTTGGCGCCCGCTGGTGCATTGCGAGGACATCGCGCGTGTGTGTGTGTTCCTGGCGAAGGCGCCCAAGGAAAAGATCCACGACCAGGCGTTCAACATCGGCGTCAGCGGCGAGAACTACCAGGTGCGCGACATCGTTGACCTCGTGATCGAGGCTGTGCCTGGCTCGAAGGCCGTATATACGGGCGAGGGCTCGCCGGACAACCGTGACTACCGCGTCGACTTCAGCAAGTTTGCGACAACTTTCCCTGAGTTCGAGTTCAAGCACACCGTCAAGAGCGGGGTGCGAGAGCTGGTCGAAGGTTTCGAGAAGCATGGCATGACCGAGGCGCTGATCGAGGGGCCCCGCTACATCAGGCTGAAGACGCTCAAGGACAAGATGAGCGCTTTCTCGGCAGCAGC
>Ga0247825_10001750_pt1 | contig 14335 bp, 14 predicted proteins | sample 13C_Vanillin_Day_FD_194413 | JGI IMG/M metagenome (GOLD analysis project Ga0247825, IMG submission 194413) | Soil microbial communities from agricultural site in Penn Yan, New York, United States - 13C_Vanillin_Day48 | ecosystem: Environmental > Terrestrial > Soil > Agricultural land | place...
GGCCAGTACCACCTGCTCAAAGAATTCATGCCCGGTGAAAAGCTGGCCAACACCGCCCACAAGCGCAGGATGAGTGTCCTCGCCATGTCGGCGGGGATGGGGGCGGCGGCCGACCGGATCGGGGACGAGGAAGGCATCATCCTCGGCGAAACCTCGTCGATCTCGGTCCGCCCGGTCGCCTGGAACCTGTTCGCCGCCCACGACTTCTTCGACAAGGGCGGCCTGACCCCGCTGGTCGGCGTCCAGGGCGCCGGCAAAACCCATCTGGCCGGGATGATCACCTATCAGGCGCTGCGCCTGGGCGCGCACGGGGTGATCCTGGATCCGTCCGGGCCGCTGCGAGCGCTCGCCGATCTGCCCGAACTCAAGCCGTTCACCCGCGTCTACGAGCTGACCGGCCGCGGCGCCAAGCCCGGCGTCCTCAACGTCTACCGGGTCGTGTCCGAGCCCGACCCGGCCGACGAGATCTACCGCCCCACCCATCCCGAGTACGCGCACGAATCCGACCCGGCCGCCGCCGCAGCAGCGGCCTACGAGGACGATCGCGGTGCCGCCCATGCCGAACGAGTCCAGCTCGCGTCCTGGGTGCTGATCTCGATGCTCGACACGGACGACCGCAGCGACCGAGCTGCCAAGAGCGTGGTCCGGATGGCGGCGGCGATGGTCGGGGGCCAGCCGACCAACCATCTTGGCAAGGTCCTCGACGCGATCGACCACATCGCCGCCGGCATGGTCTACACCAACGGCCACGGGGCCGCCCACGGCACGACCAACGGCCAGACCAACAGCTCCGAGAACACCCCCGTCATCGGCGAAGGACTGCGCACCGCCGCGGGCCGGATCGGGCCGATGCTGCGCACGATGTCGCAGCTGCGCGATGCCCGGGTGCTGTTCCCGTCGGCCACGGCCGGCGACGATGCCGCCGCCGAACTGTTCGACTCGGTCCTCGACGAGCGACTGACGATCCTGACCATGCCCGGCCTGCAGATCGACGACAAGGCCGAGGGCAGTGCGGCCACCGACAGCCAACGCCTGGCCGGGCCGCTGATCCACCTGGCGGCATGGTTGGCGACCCGGTTGGTCTACGACAAGCCGCGCGCGCTTCCGAAACTGCTGTTCCTGGACGAGAACAAGTACCTCAAGCAGTCCGGGGCCGGCCGCACCCTCTACGTCCGGCTCGGCCGCGACACCCGCAAGTTCCGCACCCGCGCACTGGTGTGCAGCCAGCTCGCGGGCGATTTCCTCGGATTGGCGGACGGCGCGGATGACCAGGACCAGTCGCAGCTGACCGACGAGATCATCATCGGCCGACTCGGCTCCTCCGAACGGGCGATCTCCGACGCACTCACACTCCTCGGCCTCGAAGAGGGTGAGGGGTACGAGACGATCCTGGCCAACCAGCTCGGCGGGGGCCGCAACGACACCTATGACCCGCGCGCGAACAAGGCCCGCAAACAGCGCGCCGCGAAGACCGGCGCCGACGAAGCCCGCACCTACGTCGTCCGCCTCGGCGGCGACATCGAACTGGTGCGCGCGAACTGGACGAACTTCACCCACATCGCCCACGTCGCGCAAGCACTGAACTCCCGGGCCACCGCCGCCTGACCCCCTTTGGGAAGGACATTCTCGATGCCCGCCACCGCCCGCACCACCAGCTCGCCCGCACACCTGCTGCAGCGGATCACCCAACTGTGCGCGGTCATGATGCTGGTCGGACTCAGTGCCCTGTGCGGGCAGACCAGCGCCCACGCCGCGGGCTTCAACTGCAAGGATGTGCCGGCACCGCAGTCCCCGAACTCGGCGGCGCCGGCGTTCTTCGACTCCGGGTCGGTGGACAAGCCCGCGGAATCCCAGCTCTCCGGCACCGGGTACGGCGGCCACGGCTGGGCCGGTCTGACGTGGCACATCTACGACCTCGGCTGCGGCGAGGACATCACCGGGGTATCGCTGGTGCGCAACAAGACCGACGTCGGAAACACCTTCCTCACAATCGGACAATCGTTCGCGGCCGCGGCGTTCTGGCTCGACGAGCAGGCCAACATCCCCGCCGAGGGCCGCGAGACCGGCCGCCAGGGGGCGATCGCGCAGTTCGACGAGATCGTGCTCGCGGTCTCCGACTCGCTGCGGCCGACCGTCTACGGGCCGTGGCTGGGGCTGGGGGTGGGGGTGGCCGGGCTGATCATCCTCTACCGCGGTCTGCGATCAGATGCCCCGGCGGTGTTCCGGCAGCTCGCGATCGGTGCCGGCGCGCTGGCGATCGGCGGGTTGATGGTCGGTGCCCCGGCGAAGGCGATCCAGATCTCCGACGACACGTTCAGCGCGCTGATCACCGAGACCCAGGGCGAGATCTTCAACTCCGCGGGCATGACCGATGACCCGCGGTTGGTGATCACCGACCGGATCATCATCCCGGACGTGCAGCGAGGGTATTTCGGCACCAACGCGAACGACACGACGCTCGACGATCTGTGGCCGAAGTTGCGGGAGTCGATCGCTTACACGTATGACGAGCAGGCCCGGATCCAGGCCGACAACGCCGCACAGAAGGAGATCGACGAGGCCAAGGCCGAGAAGTTCCGGCGGGAGGTCGTCGAGCCGTTGGAGAGTAAGGGGCTCTCGTTCTACACCTTTCAGGGCAAAGACTCGAGTCGGGTCACGACCGGGTTCCTGTCGATGGTCAAGACGTCGATGCCCTCCATTTTGTGGATCGGTTCCTCGGTGCTGAAACTCTCGGCGCTGCTGGCGGTCCGGCTGGCGATCATCACCGCGCCCGTGTGGGTTCCGCTCGCCATCGTCTCCGGATCGATCCTGCTCCGTGTCGGGCGCATCCTCGGTGGGATCTACCTGTGGGCGGTCGGTGCCGCGGTGCTGATGTCGGTCTACCTGCTGATCTTGATCAAGCTGTACCGCAATGATGCGGTCGACGGGACCTGGCGGCTGTGGTTCCTGGTCATCCTCACCATCGTCTTCTGGATGTTGTTGCGCCCGTTCAAGAGGCTTTCACAAACCATCACCCAGTCGCATCGCGGCATGATCGGCGGTGCGATGGACCGGCACAAGCACGGTTCCTGGAAGCAGAAACTGCTCACCGCCAGCTCGATGGTCACCAATCCCGCCATGGGGCTGGCCGAGAAGAGCCTCGAACTCGCCCGCGGCGGCATTAACCGCTCCGCCGACGGGGCCGGTCGTCAGTGGTCCGACATGATCGGCGGCAGCAAGCCTCCGATCATCCGGCAGGAAGGTCGCGCGCTGTCGGCCGCACGCATCGACGACTACCGCGGCCGGGCCCGTCAAGCACAGCTGGCCGCCCTACGCGGCGGCGCGGGCGGAGTGTTGGCGGACCTGCGCAAAGCGTCCCCGGAGGGGCCCGAGTCCGGCACCCGACTCCCCGGTGTCAACCTCACTGCCGGCCCGGCCGACGGCACTGGGCGCACCGGGCTCGCGGATCTGCGCAAACACACCCCTGAAACGGGTTTCACTGACGGTTTCGAGTCCCTCGACACCGGTGACAGTGAGGTCTTCGTTCCTCATCAGGACGCGTACCGGTGGGACGGCGGGCCGGACGCGGTCATCGCACCGACCACCATCTACCGGCCGAGTGAGGAACCCGACGCGTCCGGAAAGCCGCCGCGTCCGTGGGTGTCGATCACCCGCCCCGCACCGGCCTCGTCGGCGAGGACCGTCAGCAGTGATCTGCCCCGGGCGGGATTGAGTGAGGACACCGCGTCGGCTCAGTCGACGGGAGTGCTCGACCGGCCGAATCGGGACCTGGGAGTGAACTGGTGAGAACAGGTGCCAACCCGATCACCACCGCGATCCGTAGCTGGGTCCTGCGCAGTCCCGGTCGGCTCGCCAGCGGGCTCGCGATCATGGTCGCGGTCCTCTACATCGCCCGCCTGATTGTCACCGCGGTCACCGGGGCAGAGAACAGCGGAAGCGACGTGCGCGCCCACGACGCAGACACCAGTAACACCTCAGTGACCTCGACGCCTGCGGCAGCCGAAGAAGTCACCGAAACCGCGGTGGCGACAATGTCGGCCAGTTCGATCGGTCGTAGCCCCGCGACAGCGGCGATGTATTACGCGCACGCGTTCGTCGACACCACCGCATCGCCAACTCAGTGGGCGGTCGCGCTCAGCCGGGTCACCCGCCCCGAGCGCGTCAACGACACCCTCGCGGCGGCCCGGCCCACCGCACCGGTGTCGATTCTCGGGCCGACCCGCACGCTGCCAGGCACCGGCACCACCGGAACGATCGTGGAGATCGATACCAGCGCCGGGACCATGACCGTCGCGGTCACCGACACCGACGACGGCTGGCAGGTCGCCTCCCCCCTCCCCACTCTCGACCTCGACGACGTGGCCGCGGCCACTCCCACCGCCGGGCGCACCACAGCGCCCACCACGACAACCACCACCACGACGCCGACCACCACGCCGTCCCCGGGCACAGCACCGAGCCCGCAGCGCATTCCCGAGTCCCCGTCGTCTTCGGAGCCTGCTCCGCCCGCCCAGCAGGCCACCAGCCCCGCCCGCATCCCCGTCCCGGTTCCCGGCACCATCCCGATCCCCGAACTCGACACACCTTTGCCAGGCCCGATCGCATGACCGCTCCACGTCTGACTGCGGCTGTGCTTGGCGCGTCATTCACTATCGGGCTGGCCAGCGCCTGCACCGGCGGGGCGATCATCGACCTGCCCAAACCTTGCCGGCCCGTCCACTCCGATTCCGGGGGCACGCGCGCAGAAAGCACACCCGGTGATCGGCCAGCGGCGGCGCTGACCCCGTCCGGGCCGATCCAGCAACCCACCGCACCGGGAACCACCACGTTCACCTCCGGTTTCGGACCCCGCTGGGGAGCGATGCACAACGGTGTCGATTTCGCCGGTCCGGTCGGCACCCCGATCTACGCCGCCCTCGACGGCCTCATTGCCGCCGCCGGCTCGAGTGGGGAGGGACCCGGTGTCGGTTTCGAGAACTGGATCATCATCGACTCCGTCGTCGACGGCCGCCCGGTCTCCACCGTCTATGGGCATATGTACGCCAACGACATCCATGTCAAACCCGGGCAGACCGTCAAGGCCGGTGACCACATCGCCGAGATCGGCAACGCCGGCGGATCCACCGGTCCGCACCTGCACTTCGAGTACTGGGACGGCGGCCGCCTGCAGGGTGGCACCGCGATCGACCCGACCACCAAGCTGGGCGGCGCCCCTGCACCATCCGGACAGGACGCGAGTGCACCGGGATCGAATATCGATCTCATGGCCGCTTCCACCCCGGTCGACTGCGGCAAGGGCTTCGGCACCGCGGGCGGCGGTGATCTCAAGCCCGGCAGTGTCCCACCGGCATTCGAAGAATGGTTCCGCAAGGGCGGATCGCTGTGCCCGCAGATCAGCCCGGCGCTGCTGGCCGCGGACACCAAAGCCGAAAGCGGCTTCCGGGCTGTCACCAGCCCCGCAGGCGCAAGAGGCTATACGCAGTTCATGGATGGCACCTGGGCCGTCTACGGCCGCGACGACGACGGCAACGGCCGGATCTCCCAAAGCGATGTCGGAGACGCCGTGATGGCTCAGGGCAGATACTTCTGCGAGATCGCGCGATCGGTCGACAGCTGGATCGCCGACGGCTCCGTGAAGGGCGATCCGCTTTCGCTCTACATCGCCAGCTACAACGCCGGTGAGGGGGCCATCAAGCAGGCCGGTGGGATGCCCTCCGGTGGTGACTATTCCAGCGAAACCCGACCCTACGTGCAGAAAGTACTCTCCTACATTCCCGAGTTCGAGCAGCCCGGAGGCCGCGGGGAGTTCGTTCCCTCCCCCACCGCTGGCGGCAGCAATGTCGTCGAGGCGGCCAGCCAGTATTTCGGCACCCCGTACGTGTGGGGCGGCGGCGGCGCGGGTGGCCCGTCCGGGGGCGGGTTCGACTGCTCGGGACTGACCCAGTACGCCTACACCCGGGCCACCGGCGGCAAGACCGTCCTTCCCCGCACCTCCGAACAGCAGTGGACGGTCGGCACCGAAATCCCCCTGTCCGAGGCCAAGCCCGGCGACCTCGTTTTCGGATCCTGGGAGGCCGGCGGCCCCGGCCACGTTGGCATTTACGCCGGGAACGGTCAGATGGTCCACGCACCCACCGCCGGTGACGTCGTCAAACAGGCACCGGTAATGGCAGGCATGCGCGCCCGCCGTATGTGACCCCAGAAGGAGAGGAACGATGCGAAAATCCCTGATCCTGCTCGCAGTGATCATCGCCGCGACCGCGGCACTGCTCTACTCGTGCCAGGACAACGCCAACCCCTCAGGAACCGCGACACCGCAGAGCACCACAACCGCACCGACACCCGCACCGACACCCGCACCGGAAGCGGGCACCAGCGCACCTCAGCGACCGAAACCGACATCGCCGGAAGAAGTGGCCCGCCAAGCCGTGACCGTCGCATTCGCCTGGGCCCCCGCCACCGACGAAAGCCCTACCAGCGGATTCCGTCGCGCGACACAATGGTTCACACCGGACCTGGCTGCACGCCTGACCTCCGATGTGCGAAACGAGCGCGGACCCAGCCTGCAATGGCAGCAATGGGTCAACGACAACGCCCGAGTCATTGCCGACGTTGCCATCGGTTGCTCCGGCTGCCCACCCGACACCGACACCACCGCACACCGGGTCGCCACGATCACCCAAACCGCGCTCACCGGCGACACCATCCGCCCCGTCGAACCCGACACCACCGTCTGGCTCACCCTCACCGAAGCGGACGGCCGATGGTTGATCGATAGCCTCACCTACTGAACACAACCGAACGAACGAGGGGGAACCTTGAACTACCGCATCACCACAGCTCTGACGGTCATGGTGCTCGCCACCGTGGTGATCGCGGGGTGCGGCAACAACTCCGACGACGACACCGCATCACAACCAGCACCCACGAGCGACGCCACTACCCAGGTTCTCGATCCCTTCGTCGACGACACCGCCGACGGAGCGCAGAAGGAAACCGTCACCCGCATCATCGATCTCGGCAACCAGCGGAAGGCGTCTGATAACGCCATCATTGCGGCGCTCGTCGCCTCGCGGGCTGAAGGATTCTGGCGAGTTCACCATTCCGGATCGGGAGGGCGGAACCTCTTCGGTTGGAGCCAGATGTGGGACAACCGACCTGCCCTCGACGACGGAGCCGTCACTGACGCAATCGAGAACTTCTATGCCGGTGCGGAAAGCCCGGAGAATGCCGCAAAGAACGACGATCCGGTCGACTACGCCGTGGCGATTCAACTGTCCGACCACTTGGGTGGCCGTGTGTACTTCGAAGACCGCGAAGCCTACGACGCTAACCTGCCTGATTTCCGTACCGAGGACACTGTTCGCAACACGTACACCGAGGCACTCCCCTACGCACGTGCAGCCTACGAACAACTCGGTTAGAAGCGCGCCAAGGAGGATTCTGTTGGGAGGCCGTACACGCGGGACAGCAACGAGATGTGTCCATCTGGGCAGCTGGCTCGATTTGCCCGGCCTGGTCCCGCTCACACTGTCAGGAGGGCGTTGCCGGATCCCGCCACATCGACCACATCGTGGGGCCGGACGCGGGCAGAGTGAACACCTCTGTCACTCGAAATCCGTACTTCTCATATAGCGAGAGGTTTTCTTCCCGGGTGCAGACCAGGTAGGCAGGCATTTGCGTCTCGTCACACACCGCGAGGCGGTTGTCCAGCAAAGCGCCTGCGAATCCTTGTCCGCTGAGCGCTGGTCGTGTCCCGATGTTCACGAGATACCAGTGCGGCGCTCTGGGGTGGTGATGGTCGAGTGTGCGGCGGATTCGCAGCGCGGCAAGTGTTCGCGTTCCGAGCGCCTGTAGGAGATGGGGAGCGGCCCGGAGTGTGCTGGTGATGGGCTGCTGCCAGTGGTCCGGTGGATCCCACACCGCAACAGAGGTTGCCTCGCCGTCTTGACCCACAGCGATTTCGACTCCCCCGCCTGCCAGGTGATGGGAACGCAGAGATGTACGGAAGTAGAGCGGTAGCGAGCGTTTCCGCTTCCCCGACTCGGGCCAGATCTGGGCCATCAGCGGATCGTTTGCAAAGGCGGCTGCAAGGAGTTCAGCGCACCGGTCTTCATCGTTCGTTTCCGCACTTAGGATCCTTGGCTCCATCAATTCCTCACTCAAGTGGGCACACTGTCGGTATGACTTCGAGCCTGTGCCCGTTTGCCGCTGGCACCCATGCCGTTGGCCGCATTCATGACCGTCTTCGTCAAGATACTGGTGTCCACCGCGATAAGCTTCCCGACGGCTCCCCAGTCTGGATTATCGGTGGCTATGAGGCTGTAACGAATCTCCTTGCTGATCATCGCATGTCGGCCGCCAAATCAGACTCTACTACCAATTTTCGCGGCCAGAACCTACCCAGAGCATTGGATATGAACCTGCTGAACATCGACGGTGAACAGCACCGGCGAGTGCGGCGACTCGCGACTACGGCCTTCGCTCCCGAACATCACGCTGCGCACAAGCGCGTCGTAGGCGATGCAGCGAAGAGGCTCATTGGCGATCTGCCGGCTTCCGGTGAGCTGGATTTGATGAGCGGGTTGTGCGAGCCCTTGCCGCCGCGTGTGATCGGCACTCTGCTCGGGCTTCCTCAGGACAAGCTGGACCGGTTCCAAACCGCGGCCCGCCCCATGTTTGCGATCGACACATCCGAGGAGGGCTACGCGATTCAGGGGGCGCTCGGGGCCATGCTGATGCTGGTCGCCGGTGCCATCAACGACAAGCGACAGCATCCGGGAGATGACATGCTCTCGGGATGGATCGCTGCCCGGGACGGTGAGGACTGCTTGAGTGAGGAGGAACTGATCTCCCTCGCCTTTGCGACGATCATAGGGGGATTCGAGAATGTCACCGCTTTGACCGCGCTCGTCATTGACGAAGCCGTACGATTTCGCAGCACGGAAACGCGTTTGGCGGTAGATTCCGCCGACTCCGGATCTCTACCAAAGCTCGTGCGCGAGATCATCAGTGACGTCGCCCCAGTGAACTATGCTCTGCGCCGATTTCCTCTTGAAGACATCGCGGTCAATGGAATCACCATCCCCCGAGGTGAGACAGTAATTCTATCGCTGCGTTCGGCGAATACCGACCCAGCGCGAGGTGCACGGCCCGATCTGGCCTTCGGTCGTGGCCGACATTTTTGCATCGGCGCCTCGCTCGCTGAGACGGAGGCCATTGAAGCGTTGCGCCACGTCTTTCGTCGTTGGCCACGACTGCGTCCGACGAAGGAGCGATCGGACCTCGTCCTGCGACACTCGTGGCTCGCTTATTCGCTTGCTGAACTCAGCGTATACGTCGATTGACCACTTGCCATTGCACGCTAGAACAATAGGCCTGTGTAGTCTCCTCGAATGACATTGGATTCGATCGCATTCAGGGGGCCACCTGTTGTCTACGTCGGGATGGGTGCTTGTCGAGACCCTGCAGACGAACCGTTTGACTGTCATCGAAAAGGATCGAAAGCCCAGCAGTCGAACCTCATTCGCTGGAATCCTCCGAGAGGTCAAGGACATCGGAGGGAACCGGCCTTCTAAGCAAGCTGCAGCGTGGATCGACGATCGCATCACGGAGATGCGGCAAGATTTAGTTCCCCTCGATAAGCCCGTCACGCTGGACAACGGCCGTGTTGTGCGCGTGATTGGAAGGCCAGTTGTCGGTCCCGGCGATGCACTTCACGCTGTCCACCTGTGGGTGGGGGTCGGAGCGGATACAGCACCGACGGACAAACCGTCGGCCGCCATCGGATTCACTTGGAATTCCGACCGACGGCTAGTCGATCTGACGGAGACAGCCGCTGGCGCGTTTGGACGACCCGAATGGGCCACTGCCGGCCGCGGCCTCACCGCCCCGGAAGCCCTCAGATTCGTCAGGGTTTCGGACGGCCTTTCTCTCATACGCACGATCCTCACTCGTGAGCCAGGCAAATCGTGGGTGGGGCTGGCGACTGTATTCACGCCATTGGGCCAGAGTGCCGCCCAACTGGTTGTGGGATCGGACGAATCCCCCGATGGCCGCGCAGTGTGGCGCGGTGTCCTACACGATGTCTCCGCGACCACCACCCCTCCGGCCCAGAGTCTCGAGTCAAGTGCGTTGGCCGCCCTGCGGCACGTATCGCAGAGTCACATCGTTCTCCTGGACATTGGCAAGATGCGACTGATCGACTGGATCACCGATCCGATCCCACAGATCCAGTGGAAGGGCATGGTCGACAACAGGGACACACCCCATCCAGACGACGTCCAACGCATCTTCGACACCGCAGGGCAAGTCTTCGGCGGCCACACCCCGCGCGGTGAGGTGAAAGGGATTCGACTACGCCGGTACGGTGGCGGCTGGACCGTTGTCGACGCTTCCGGAGGAGTGTTGCCCACGGCAGGAGAGGGTCCTTTGCTGGCATTGGTTCAGTTCGACGTCACCGGCATGTCCAATGAACCTGACCCGGTACCCCCGACCGATAACGGCCACCCAGGCCTCGAATGAGAGGATCGTTCGTGTTGCGAGCCACCACATGAGCCTTATAGCATCCGTGTAACTCACGCATCCTCGATGCGTTTTCCCGGCACAGGTCGCTGACGGTACCGGACGAGAGTTGAGCGTCATTCGTGACGCTCCCTTGTCCATGCCGTTTTGAAAAAGCGAGGTGCCGATGAATTCGCCGACCTACCCACTAATCACGCTGCGAGATGCCGCGGTTGGTCGCGCGACTTCATTCTTGATGTTGCCCTCGACCTCGCCGAGAGATGGCTGGTCGTCCCAAGTCACCTCGCGGCGAATCTCTTCCAACGCAAGCGCCCACGAGTTCGCACCTGAACTGACCTACGCCGGTCTACGCAGGGGTCTGCGGGGGCCGGTTTCGAGCACGAGCGTAGGCTGCTCGCAGGTCATCGACCGTAATGTTCAGCGCGGCAGCGATTCGTGCTGTCACACCGGGGTCCTCCGGCCAGGTCTCACCACGTTCAAGTCGTCCGAGCTTCGCGACGTTGATTCCCGCGGCATCGGCAAGCTCGAATTGAGTCAACTTGGCCAACGTCCGCCAGTCACCTGGAAATCGTTCGTCATGTGGCACCGAGACCACGGTCCCCAAATCTTCGACCTCGAGCACTCGGAGCACTGTGCGCAGCGAATCGATTTGGGGGGTGCCACCGCCGTTTTCCCATCGCCGGAGCGTCGTCTCTCCCACGTCCGACTTGCGGGCGAGGTCGGATATGGACATGCCAGCAGTCTCACGCGCAGCAGTCAACGCAGATGGCACAAAGCCGCGCGTCACACGCCGAGTCAACTTCGACCGCCGACGTTCTTCCCTCTCATAAGCGGTCACGATGCCTCGCTTCTGTTGACATCCGCACATACGGCGGATTTAAATGGCGGATATAGATTATGGTGTACATGCATCCTTCCACGATCCAGCACCTACTCAGAACGGACGCCATGACCTAACAGAGGGAAACCCCCGCCCGGTTGCAGCCGGACGGGGGCCGTACCGAACAGGGTTGCAGCCCTGATCAGCGTGCTTCTTCAGCTAGCAGAACTGGAGGTCTGCCAATGGAAACGATAGGCGTCGTCGACGGGGGTGTCGACGAAACAGATGTGTTGGATTGGTCGAACCATCAAATCCGAAGGTTCATCCAAGCCCACGACTCGATGTGCGGATGCTCTACAGGTACAGAGCGGTGCGCGGTGTACCGAGCAGCGCATGAAGAAGCCTTCTTCCGCCGGGTCAGCACAAACCTCCCCGATCGCGTCGACGGACCGCAGGCCACCGATGAGCGACTCCCGTGCACGCGCAATCCCCGCGGATGGGACACCGACGTCGCCAGCACAGGTCAACTCCTCGCCGCCATCGACGCGTGCAAGAGTTGCCCGTTCTTAGCGACCTGCGAGGAACAGGCGCAGGAAGGCCCGGCACGATCGATGGTGTGGGCCGCGGTGGCTTACGACCGCGACGGCGAGCCGATCGGAATCTCGGGGCTGTCCGCGTGGGTGCGAACGCGGGACGGCATCCGGCTGCGCGACCAGAAGCAGACGTCGCAGGTCACCGCACTACGTGTACCGCACACGATGTCGGCGCCAGCGGGGCGGGCATCTTGACGGCGCCGCAGATCTACCCCGTCCGCCTCCACGAGGCCACTAATGTCGAACTCTCGGCGTCGAATGTGGTTGGGGGTCCCAATCGGGTCACCTTCGATGTGAAGCGTGACTGCTCGCACTGCCCGCGGTTGGAGGCCTGTCGCGCGGATGTCGCGACGGTGGAGTCCGCGGGGGACACGCCGCGTTCCATGATCTGGACGGGTGTCGTGTGCCGGCACGACGGAACGGTGATCGCGACCGATCGTGAGATCCGGGTGTACTGCAACCAGGTCGAAGGCCAACGAGCAGTCGAGCGGGGGTCGGCGGCATGATCAGTCTTTCCGACCGCGTCCTGCTCATGGCGACCGGCGAGATCGAGTGCCCCGGCACCGAGGGGCCCGCTTCCCTGCGGTGGAACTGGCTCGCTGACATGTACTCCCACCCGGTGTGGGGTCTGGTCACCATTCCCGGCTTCTCCGTATCCGTGGGATGCGAGATCGCTATGTTGTGCCGCGATATGCCGACCGGCACGGTCAACTCCCTTGCTACCCGTTGGGATGCGGTGCACCGGCTCGGGGCGATCGGCGCCAGCCGCGCTCAGTCGGCGGCGCTCTACGCCTGGTCCGCGGTCGCCGATACCACCGTCGATGCTCATGACTACCTGAGTGGCCATCAGTTCAGTGGTGCGGAAGCTGTCGCTGCCGCGTTCTGGGCGCACCTCGCCGCCAAACCGGGCTCTGTTGCCGAGGCGTGCGTCGCCGCGGCCATCGAGGCATGGGATTTACGACTGCACCGTCCCTCGACGAGAGGGGCAGTCGCATGAGGGGTCTTACCGCCACCGACCGTCACGGGCGAACGTGGGACATCATCGCGATAGAGAGCGTCATCTGCGCACTCCTCGTCACCGACACCAGGACGCCGACCGTGATGTCCGCTCCGGATCTCATCGACACGCACGGCCCAATCCGCCTCGCACCGGACAGGTGTCGTCTCAGCCCGGGAGCACGCGACGCGCTCGTAGATGTCGTCGACCTCGTCGCATCGGAGCCCGAAACAGCCACGATTGAGCAGATCCGTGAGGTCGCCGCCGCGGCGCACCTGTTGCTCGGTGTGAAGCCGGCACCGCGGTCGGCGTAACCGGTACGGCTGCGGCCAAAACCACCCTTCCCGGTCCCCTTCAGCGGACACGCGCGAACCTCCACAGTTCGCGGTGACCGCGCTAGTGGATCGGCACCCACCCACGCCCATAGCGAGGCGATGCCCCTGACCGCGTAACCCTCGCGCTACCCGATAACCCAAATTCCATAGCAGACCCTCAGAAACACGAAAACCCCCTTGGTGGGGGTGGTTTCAGATTCACGAACCGCTCCGCGGCATTTTGTTGAGGAGGACTTGCCGGTCCTCCTCAACCAAGGGGGTGAAGGCCTTGCCGAGCCGTCACATTCTCTGAGGGTGAGTGTCGGAAGTTACCCGCTTCCGACGCTCGTACTGCATTCCCCGAAGGGACTTACCTGTGACAGGTACGTCTGATACTAACGCATGCGCTGAATCAGCACCTACACAACCTGTTTCGCCCACCAACATCCGGTCATCCGTCCACGGCGGTACGCACATTCCGCAGTCGGCAGAAGTCGACACCTGGGAAGCCTCCGTCCACGCCGCCACCCACGCCATCAACAAACTGCACGAATACAACCGCGACACCGGGCAACGCGGCCGATCCTTCACCCTCCCCACCACACCCGGACGCGAAGCCACCATCCCCGTATGGTCCGGCCGCACCGAATGGCTACGCCAACTCCGCCACCACATCACCCACACCACCACCGGCCAAGCCGCACTCACCGCCCACAGCATCGGCATCGAACGCCTGATGGCCGTCGCCACAGCCCACGCCCGATTCGCGGATTCCACCACCGGCCGCGGTGTCACCGCATCCCGGCAACTCATCGCACACCACGCCGGAGTCTCACTCTCCGTCGTCAACCGCGCCCGCCGCGTTCTCAAAACCCTGAGCATGGGCGTCGAACTCGAACGTGGCCGAACCCTCCGCACCCACGAATACCTGGCAGCCGAACTCCACCACGGCGGCCAACAACACCAAGCCGCATCCGTCTGGGCACTCAGCTCCCCGAAACACATCGTCGACGCCACTCCCCCACCCCCACAACGCCCACCGCGTCCGTGCCGCACCCGCGCCGCCCGACGTCTCGCACGCCACCGC
>Ga0247825_10001751_pt1 | contig 14330 bp, 10 predicted proteins | sample 13C_Vanillin_Day_FD_194413 | JGI IMG/M metagenome (GOLD analysis project Ga0247825, IMG submission 194413) | Soil microbial communities from agricultural site in Penn Yan, New York, United States - 13C_Vanillin_Day48 | ecosystem: Environmental > Terrestrial > Soil > Agricultural land | place...
GGCACGGCCGTCAAACGTGTCGGTGGCGCCGACGACCTGCGCAACGTCGGTGAACCGCCCGGCGCCGTCGTTCACCCACACCCGCTTCCGCTGATAACCCGAAAGGCTCCGGCCGCGCATCGCCGGCCAGTTCTTCGCATCGCCGATGATGGTGCTGTGGCCGGTGGCGATCACGCCGAAGTCGTACCAGTAGCTGGTGCGCTCCCCTGCCGACACGTACCCATTGGTCAGATAGAGGTCCTGGGTGCCATCGTTGTTCAGGTCGCCGAATTGCGCCCCCCAGCTCCATCCGCCAAGATCGATCTTCAGCGCCGACGCCAGGTTCTCGAACGCCATCGACTCCTTTGATTCGCGTATCCAGAGATCGTTGCCCTGCAGGAGCTGACCGGGCTCCGTGATGTTCGTCTTGTAGATCGCCAGTCGGCCGTCGTTGAAGATGTCGCCGACTGATGCGTTCATGCCGCTCTTCGGCGTCATCCCGACGCCAGCGTCCGCCGCGACGTCCTCGAAGCGCTTCCCGTTCCGGTTGGCGAACAGCTCAGATACGCCATAGTCGTTGGACAGAAACAAATCTGGATAGCCGGTGCCGAGGAGGTCCGCGGCGACGAGCGCCAGCGCCCAGCGCCGGCTGCGGATTCCCATCGCTTCGGTGCGATCCTCGAACGTCCCGTCGCCACGATTGCGCAGCAGATACTTGCGGCCGCCGTTGGTCGCATACTCGAAACTCTCAGGCATGACCCGTGTCGTCTCGAGCTTCCAGAGGTTCACGTTCTCGGCCCAGTAGCCGGCAATGAACAGATCCAGATAGCCATCGCGGTCATAGTCCAGCCACGTCGCGCTGTTCGCGTTGACCCACGCGGGAAGCCCTGCGCGCTCGCCCACCGCCGTAAAGGACCGACCCTCGACGTTCTTGAACAGTTCGGGACGGCCGTACTTGTAGACCAGCACGTCTTCCCAGCCGTCGTTGTCGAAGTCCCCCCACACGGAGCCCATCGACACTCCGGAGGCGCGGCGGTTGACGTCGGCGAGTCCGACCTCGCCCGCGACATCGACGAACGTGCCGCGGTCGTTTCGATACAGGCGATTGAGGCTGTCCTCCGCGCTGTTGGTGACGTACAGGTCCTGCCACCCGTCGCGATTGAAGTCGGTCACCGCCACCGCCGCGCCCATCGCTGTAACCTGCGGCATGATGTGCTCGAACTGCGCGTCGAACGTCGGCGCCTGATGCGTGAAGTCGACGCCCATTGCCTTCGACGATTCCTGCAGCCGGAAGCCAAACCGCGTATCTCCTGGCTCGTCGTCCGCAACCAGGTGTCGCCCTTCCGCCTGGCGGTTCAGCGCGTACACAGCCGACAGCGAGACGATCAGTACAATCGTCCACGCGGTCCAGGCAAGGCGCTGTCGTACTGGTAAAGGCATTACTTCCGGCAGTCTGAATGCTGCGTGCTCGATTGTGAATACTGCATTCTGACTAATGGGGCCTCAGCCCACGCAGGAATCTCTCCGGCGTGATGTACCGCGTGTGATACCTCTGCCAGTCGTCACGATGGCGTTGATAGACCGGATCATCTTCCAACGCCAGGCTGGTCGTCCCGGCGCCGTAGTTCGGCTTGTTGTGCGACGGCAAAGGCAGCACGGTCTGTGAGAACCCGGTGTTGTAGTCGCCGTCCTTCTCCCAACCGTCGCCGATTAGCACGAAGTCGCGGCGCCACCCGGCGGGGGGCGGCGGCAGCTCGCGGAACTGGAGCCGCATCTCATCGCCAGCGTTCATGATCACGTACCGGTCGTCCACCTGGGCGATGAGCTCGATCACGTCGCCGAAGCGCGTGTGATAGCCGGTTAGATCACGCCAACGCGGGGAAGTGGAAACGACGCGATCGTACTGCGGCGTTTCCGGTGCGTCGCCGCGAGTTCCGTAGTGTCCGCCTTCAGGCGGACCTGTATGCGAGAACCCACGATATCTGAGGTCCGCGGTCGCCGCCTGGATGCGGGTCGTCTTTACCGGCGACGTGGAGCGCGAGCCGAGCTGGAGCGAGTCCCAATAGATCTCGAGATTGGTCCGCAGCCGGAGCCGGCCGGCACCCTGTGCCTGCCGTACATCGATCAGGATCGTCTTGTTCTTTCCGGCCGGGAATCCGATATCGGCGTTCACGACCCGCCACGAACCATCCTTCCCCTGCGCCTCGAGCGACAACCCGCGCGGCGCAATGCCCGCCTGCGCGATCGCCACGTTGAGGCTGCTGTCGGTCGGATAGACCCAGCCGTTCGCGACGAGTATCGTATCGGGACCGATCGGACCGGGATCGACCTCCACGAAGTGATCTTCGGCGATCCCTTGATAGCGTCCACGCGCGAAGGTCGAGAGATATTTTCCGTCCCGGACAGACACGGCAGATGTCACGTCGGCTCCGCGGTGGTCCCAGGCGCGCGTCACGGGACGAAGATCCTTCACGGCCTGCACGGCCAGGGCAGGGGGCGATGCCGGAGAGAACCGCTCGTCGACGAAAACCTCCGTGTTCACCGGACGATCGACCGCCAGCAGCGAGACGTGGTCAAAGAAGTGCGTTTCCCAGAGCTCGGCAGTGATCCGAACGTCGTAGACGCCACCGCGCGGCACCAGCTGGTCGCCCCGCAGCTTTATCCAGTCCTCCGTCTGCGTCACGCCGGCCGTGTCCTGCGCGTTGATGCGCAGACCAAGCGGCGATCGCCAGAGGAAGTCGGTGACAAAGACCATGCGGTTGCCGTCCCAGGTGAACACCCACGGACACGATCCCTTGAGCCGCTGCTCCACCACGATCACGTCATCCACCGACGCCCCGAACTCCGCCTGCGGGACGCCGTTTGGCCAGACAATGCGGATGACGTCGATTGCCGAACGTGTGCCAAGACCGATGTGCACCTGGCCGCCGGTCATCAGCTGCTTCTCAAAGAGCAAGCCGGCGCGCGCCTCGAGATAGCCGCCGATGCCGAACGAGTTGATGCGCTGATCGCCCGCGGTGGCCTGGGCGCGCAGACTCACCTTCTTCCAATGGTAATCAGCGGTGCCACGATTGATCAGCCTGACAGCGCGGGACTCGACAATCGCGATGAGATCCTGCCGGCCGTCGTTGTCCAGATCTGCTATTCCGAACACCTCCGCTGCCGGCAGGCCGGAGAGCGCCTCGAGGTTGTGCTGCTCGTCTGCAAGCCATATCCGGGACGCTCGCGAACCACCGGGCGTACCCGCGGTTGCGATGAGATCGACTGCGCCGTTGTTGTCCAGGTCAGCGGTCATCAACCGCACGGTCGCAGGGTTGAATCCGTCGGACTGCTGCCAGACGCCAAGCGCCTGTGTGTTCCAACGCTCGTTCCCGAGCCAGGTCCGTTGAACGCTTCCTGCCCCGTCAATGGTGACGATGTCGAAGGTGCCGTCGCTATTGAGGTCGGTGATTGTCATTGCCGCCAGACCTGATGGCATCCTTCGCGGATCCGGCGCGAAATCGCCTGCCTGCCGGTTCAGGAACACTCGTAGCCCACCCTGGTCGATGAACACGGCGTCCGGATCCGCATCGCCGTCGACATCACCCCACGCGAACGTCTGGACGCCCATCAGGCCCGTAAAAGGGCGGATCACCGTCATCGTACGGTCGCCGTTATTGCGAAAGACCACCGCATCGGCTGCTCGACACACCAGGTCGAGATCGCCATCCATCTCGATGTCTGCGCTCCACACTTCAAAGCAGGGGGATTTGTCCGCCGGACCCGCGCTGAACGTCCCTGGCGACGTCTGGAAAAACACGCTCACGCCGCCGCTCCCAGCCAGCACGACGTCGGTGATGAAGTCGTTGTCGACGTCAGCCGACAGCACCGAGTTCGCCGTCGGGCCGGGACCGTCGGGATTCATTGGGAATTGGCCCACTGGCTGTCCGCCGACCAGGGGAACCAGCCCTTCGATGGCGCGCGCGTAAATCGCGGGTACCGCACCTGTGGGATCGGGCGCAACGAACAGCAGTTCCACCGGCCCGGCAGCCGCGTCAAGCGGTTCCGTCTCGAAACGAAGAGTCGAATCTGCCGCAGCCGGATTCGCCGGTGGCGACGTCAGTGCCAGAAAACGTTGGACCGGCTCTGCAATCAGCTCCGTCGGCGTGCGCACCGCGCCAAGGTCCTCGCCGAACGCCGGCACGCGCGCGAGGACGTTGCGGAGGAATGCTGTCGCCCGCTGCGCCATCTGCAGATCGTTGGCGGCAATGGCCGACTGCAGGTCCTGATACTGCTGCACTGCCAGTGGCGGCCAATTCGCCGCCATCGGCTGCAGACGCGCGATCCCGTCGTTCAGCCGCTGGAGGTCGCCGGCCTTGGCCGCCACGCGAGTGCGTTCGACCAGCACCGCCATGTTCCGCGGCGCCAGCTTCAGAAGCTCGTCGAGCAGAGCAAGCGCCTGCGCGTCCGCATCGGCGGCGCCGGCGCGCTCGACTTCCTCTGCCAGCGCAAACCGCGGCTGCAGCGCGTCCGGGGCGAGTTCTACGGCCCGGCGCAGCCTGGCGACTCCATCGTCGAGGTTGCCGCGCGCGATTTCCATCCGCCCGGCGAGCAGCGCGAGGTCGGCGTTATCGGGCGCCAGCATGATCGCCCGCTCGATCGGCACGGCGGCGGCATCGAGCTCACCGAGGCGCAGATGCGTCAGGCCGAGATTTGCCCACGCTGCCGGCTCGTCCTCGACCGTCGTCGTGACGGTGGTGAACTCGCGCTTCGCATCGTCGAGCAGCCCGACCTCGAGCGCCGCGAGACCGTGGTAGAACGCGCGGGTGACCTGTTCGTAGGTTTCAGAACCTGGCGCGGGAAGCGCGGTGCGCGAACGCCAGACGAGAGCGCCAGCGGCAACGACGGCGATCGCCAGAGCGACCAGCGCCGTGGTCGTTATCCGGCTGAAGCCGGACTCCACAGGGACAATCGATCTAGTCGACACCGAGGTGCAGTTGCCGCTCGAGTTCCACGAATCGCCGCGCCTCGGCGGGCGCGGGGCGCAGCAGCGACACGGCGATGGCGGTCGCGAACGAGAGCGGGATCGTCACGATTCCGGGATTGCGCAGCGGGAACCAGGCGTCGGCGTGCTTCAGCACGTCGATCTGAATCGTCGGCGACAGATAGATCAGCACGATCGTCGATACGGTGCCGACCAGCATGCTTGTCTGCGCGCCGGCAGTCGTCAGCCGGCGCCAGAAGATCGACAGCACCAGCGCCGGAAAGTTGGCGCTGGCTGCAATCGCGAACGCCAGTCCGACCATGTAGGCGACGTTCTGCCCCTTGAAGGTGATCCCGAGGAGGATCGACAGTCCCGCGAGCACGACGGTGGCAACCCGCGCGACGACGAGCTGCTCCCGTTCGTCGGCGTGCGCGCCGCGCACGACGTTGACCCACAGGTCGTGCGAAAGTGTCGCCGCGCCCGACAGCGTCAGTCCTGCAACCACCGCCAGGATCGTGGCGAACGCCACCGCGGCGATGAAGCCAAGAAACGGCGTGCCGCCAATGCCTTCCGCCAGCAGCGGCGCCGCCATGTTCCCGCCGGCATCCACGGCCGTGATTGCCTCACGTCCGATGATCACCATCGCGCCGAACCCCAGAATGAACGTCAGGAGATAGAAGAAGCCGATGAACGCGGTCGCATATCCAACGGAGGTCCGAGCGGTTCGCGCATCAGGCACGGTGTAGAACCGCATCAGGATGTGCGGCAGACCTGCCGTGCCGAGCATCAGCGCCAGGCCGAGAGACATCGCGTCAATGGGATCGGTCACCAGCCGCCCCGGGCTGAGGACGCTGTCGCCATAGCGCGCTTGCGCCTCGGCGAAAAGCGCCAACGGGTTCATTCCGAAGCGCGAGAGCACGAGCACGGCCATCAGCGTGGCACCGCCGAGCAGCATCACTGCCTTCACGATCTGCACCCAGGTCGTCGCGATCATCCCGCCGAACAGCACGTAGGCCAGCATCACCACTCCGACAATGACGATGGCCAGCTCGTACTGCAGCCCGAACAGCAGCCGAATCAGATTCCCGGCACCCACCATCTGCGCGATGAGATAGAAGGTGATGACCGCCAGCGCCCCGATGGAGGCCGCGATGCGAATCGGCGTCGCCCGAAGCCGCGTGGCGAGCACGTCCGCGAAGGTATAGCGGCCGAGATTCCTCAACGGCTCCGCGATGAGGAACATGACGATCGGCCAGCCGACCAGCCAGCCCACGGAATAAATCAGACCGTCGAAACCGGACACTGCGACGAGTCCGGCGATGCCGAGAAAGCTCGCGGCGCTCATGTAGTCGCCGGCGAGTGCGAGTCCGTTCTGAAACGCGGTGACACTGCGGCCAGCGGCGTAGAACTGGTCCGTGGTGCGCGTCTTCCGCGCCGCCCAGACTGTAATGCCCAGCGAAAGCGCGATGAAGCCGATGAAGAAGCCGATCGCGGTGAGATTCGGTTCGCCGAGTGATGTCATCGCAAACCATCAACCGAAGTGTCGTAGTGCGCGTTGGCCCACCGGATGTAAATCCAGGTCAGCACCCACGCCACGACAATCACGAGCGCGCCGAGCAGGATGCCAAGGCTCAGACCCGGCGCGATCGCGGTGCCCAGCAGCGGCTTGTTGAACGCCACAAGGAGGATGAACCCGAAGTAGGCGACCATCATCGCGATGGTGAGCGTCAGCGCGATGCGCCAGCGCGCGGCCGAGACCGCTTCGAGCGTCGAATGTGTGGGCATAAAAAAACTCCCAACTGCCAACCGTGAGGCTGGCAGTTGGGAGTTGGATTCTACCGGAAAGGCCTGCCCGCCTTCGCGCTTTGCGCTACGGCGGGTCCGCCGGAGCCTTGGCGGAGGCGGAAAGGTCGGCCTCTACCATCGGCGGCTAGCGGTTGTTGCCCGGTCTCTCGTCCGGAGCACCGATGCCCGAGGAGCCGACGAACAGCTTCTTGCCGTCCGGGAAGGTGATGTCACGGCCGTTCGCGCGGTTCGAACCGTCCTTGGCCTGGAAGCCCTCGACGATGATCTCGGTGCCCTCGGGCAGCGAGTTCTTGTTCCAGCCGCGGCGGAGCAGAGCGTTCGGTGCGCCACCTTCAACCATCCAGCGCTCCACCTTGCCGTCGTCGCGCTTCACGTCGATGTGAATCCAGGAATGCGGATTGATCCACTCCATCTTGACGACAGTGCCCTTCATCTTGACGGGCTTCTTCGCGTCGAACTCGGCCGCGAACGAGTGGTGCGCCATAACCGGGGCGGCAGCCGCGACGAGCAGCGCGGCACCGGCGATAACGCTGAACAATTTCGTACGCATCGGGTTTCTCTCCTGCCTAGAAACGAATATGTGACTGCCGTCCCGAACCGTCAAATCCAGGCTCAACGACAGTATAGCCCAATAGCGGAACCCTACTCCGAGGTCTTCTTTTTGAGGTCGCCGTAGAGCAATTCCTCAGAAAACTCGACGCACTTGTATTCCAGGAGCTGGGCGTTCGCTTCGACCCGGCGGTAGAGCGGCATGCGAATTGTCCACGGCCGCGTAAACGTTTTCGGGTCTTCCATCCGGGCTTCATAGTTCAGAACGTTCCCGCCCGTGCCCGGCATGATCGAGTAACGCTCGGTCACGACCAGCGCATCGCTGTGATGGTTGCCGGCGCGGTCGAACCACGACTGATCGTTGAAGCCCTTGGCCTCGATCACCAGCGTGTCGCCTTCCCACTTGCCATTCGACCAACCCATCCAGCTGTCCACCGGCGCCTCGGTGTGGTTGCTCATGTGGACGATGCGGTTCGAGCTGGCGTACTCGTAGACGAAGAGGATGTCCTTGTTGCCCTGCACGATCTGGAAGGGGTACGGCATGTAGGTCGCCCGTGGCAACCCCGGCATGTAGCACTTGGCTTCCGGATCGCTCTTCGGCCAGCCGGCCTGGTTTTCGGCGCGCTTCTTCAGCCCGGCAGGCGTGTACGGGATCGCCCCGTTGTTGTCCACGATCACGCTCTGCCCTGCCGGAATCGCGAACATGGCGCCAAGCTGCCAGAACGCGGTGGCGGACGCCGAATGGTCCTCGAGATTCCAGTTGGCGGTGTTGATCGCTTGATAGATGCCATTCAGATTCGGGTTCTTGCCGATCCGGTCCGGACGCGGTGCAGGAGCTGCGCCACGACCCTGGGCGGGCGCCGCGCCACGACCCTGAGCCGGCGCTGCCGGTGCTGGTGCGGCCGCGCCGCCCTGACGGCCCTGCTGTGCCGTGAGGGTGAGCGTGACTGCCGCCGCCATCGCCATCGCTATGAGTGCGCCTGTTAACCGGTTACGCATGTTTCTAGATCTCCTTAATCACGTCACTTGCAAAGAGATAGAGGGGCTGGTGCCCGCTGCTTCTATCAAAGTTGTCGCTGGGGTGTCAAGGAAACCGTCAACCCTGAACGGACGATTGCGGCTCCCGCTGCCAGCGCCCGCATCTTACCGCGAGCCGCCTCTGCGGTGCGCGGAAGGAGACCGCAGTCCGTGGACGGCTTCAGGCGTTCCGCCGGCACGTGGTCGAGCGCGCGGCGGATGCGGGCGGCGACGACTTCGGCCGCTTCCACGTCTTCGGACCCGACGTCAATGACGCCAACCGCGACCTCTTTATTCCCGGCTGCCCGCAGTACCGCCGGATCCACTCCCGACGCCGCGCATTCGACCGAGATCTGGTCCACGCTGCTGCGTGCGAGGAGCGGCAGCGTCACGCCGTAGTGCCCCCAGCTCGTGTTCCTGGACTTCCACGCCAGCACCAGCGGTGTCCCGTAGCCATAGCAGATGTGAACGGCCTTGGTTGCCCGGATGCCGTCCATCGAGCGCTCGAGCGCGTCCATCCCCCACTGCTCCACCTCGTCGACGAAGACGTTGAAGCACGGCTCATCGAACTGGACGATGTCGGCGCCCGCATCGACGAGATCGCGGGCCTCCGCGTTCAGAAGCTCCGCGAACCGCATCGCCAGGGCCTGATGTCCGCCACCGTAATGCTCGTCGGCCACGTCGTCCGCCATGGTCATCGGGCCCGGAAGGGTGACTTTCAACCGCCGCGTCGTCAGCGCGCGTGCGAAGCGGCACGCCTCGACGAGGATCGGACCACGCCGGCGGACGTCGCCGACGATCCGCGGCACATCCATGGATTCGGCGTAGCGTCCGCCGCGCGTCTTCTTTTTCGCCGTGCGGTCCTGATCGACGCCCGTCAGGCCGTCGAGGAATCCGCCGATATAGTGCCGCCGCCGCAGCTCGCCGTCGGTGACGACATCGAGGCCGGCTTCTTCCTGGTCACGAATAGCCTGCCGGACGGCTTCATCCTGTGCCGCACGCAGCTCGTCACCGGATAATCGCCATGGCGCGCGCAGGCCAGGCTGCGCGAGCGATGGCGGCTTCGGCAGACTCCCGACAATTGACGTTTCCAGCATACGTAGAGTCCGGCTTCAGCCGGATTGTCCGATTCGCACGACAAATCGTCCCCGTGCCTGGCCAGCCGACAGCGTCGCGAACGCGTCCGGCAATCCGTCGAGCGTGATCTCGCGCACCATCGTCGACAGGTCGCGCTTCATGTCCGTCGCCAGCCGGCGCCACACGTCTGTCCTGATATCCATCGGGCAGGTCACGGAATCGATTCCAATCAGGCTGACGCCGCGGAGGATGAACGGGATGACGCTCAGTTTCAGGTCGATACCGCCGGTCAGGCCGGTGCTGGCGATCCCGCCCCACGCCATGGTCGTCTTGACCAGCCACGACAGCAGCTCGCCGCCGGCCGCGTCAACAGCGGCCGCCCATTGTGCGTGCTCGATCGGACGGTCCGTGAACTGGATCGTGTGTCGCGACAGGACGTCGTGCGCGCCGAGCCTGGTGAGGTAATCGCGCTCGGACTCCTTGCCTGTGATCGCGGTGACCCTATAGCCTCTGCCGGCGAGCAGCGAGATCGCGATGCCGCCAACGCCGCCGGTCGAACCGGTCACGGCAACGGGGCCATGGCCCGGCTTCAGCCCGTTGTGCTCGAGCCTGATGATCGCGAGCGCGGCGGTGAAGCCCGCGGTCCCGTACTCCATCGACTCGCGCAGTGTGAGACCTGCGGGCAGCGGAACGACCCAGTCCGCCGGCACCCTCACGTACTCTGCGTAGCCGCCGTCATTGCCGACGCCGATGTCATAGCTGGTCGCGATGACGTTGTCGCCTTCCTTGAATCGCTGATCGGTGCTCGAGACGACGGTTCCCGAGACGTCGATGCCGCCGATGCGCGGAAACGATCGGATGATTCTCGGCCCGGTCGCCGCCAGCGCGTCCTTGTAGTTGACGCTCGAATACGCAGCCTTGAGGACGACTTCCCCGGACGTCAACTCATCGAGCGTCGTGCCCACGACGCGGCCGGCGACACGGCCATCGTCATTGAATATGCGAAATGCCCGGAATGGTTTCACCCTCTACCGACTCCTGATGTACTGCCGGTCGATGCGGAACGCGAGCGCGCTGAGGCTGATCATCAGCAGCCCGAAGAGCATCAGCGCCAGCGGCCAGCCGAGCGAGTCGGCGAAGTGCTCGCCGGTGAACCAGCCGGTGTAGGCGAGAATCGCGCCGGTGGCGACAAGGAGAAGCGTGCGGCTCGGAATCGCGGCGCTCAGATACACGAAGCCGCTGGCACTGAGGATAAAGAGCAATTCGAACGGCGTGCCTTCGACGATATCGAAGAGCCCGTAGAGGAAGCCAATGCCGCCGACGAGATACCACGCCGGCGTGATCGAGCGGTGCGGCGTCCGATCGGCGGCAATCGCCGCGAACAGCAGACAGCCGCCAAGGAACAACACGCCGAACGACTCGTCGATGGTGAGGATGTCGAAGGCCGTCCACCACGCGAGCATGGCAAAGAACACCGCCAGGAACAGCAGCATCGACTGCCGCAGCAGGGAAAAGATCGCCGCGAACTGAATCGCCATCACGCCGGCGACGAAGAGCGCCGCCCATCGGGCATCGCCGCCGGATCCGAACTCGTTGAACGCGACGAGCATGCCGATCGGCTCGAGCACGGCGGCGATGAGAAACATCGGCGGCGCCGCTTTTTCGAACCGGGAGTCGCGCGTGGCCATCGTCGCCAGCGCGAACGCCGCGAGACCGGAGCCGAGCGTGATGATCACTCGCGCGGCGGAATTCATCGAATCCCACTGGAACGCGATGAACGCGGCAACACCGGCAAAGACGAACGTGCCGCCGAGATAGGCGCCGACGCGGGCGAGGATCGTCCGAGCGCGACCTTCCGCCGTCGCGCTCCGCGCTCCGGCGGACACGTCCACGTTCAGGTCGTCCGTGAGCGCGGCGCTGATTTCTGCCGCAGTCAGCCGGTGCTCACGCGCGAGAGTGAGAATGTCCTGCAACGCGCGGGCACGGTCGTCCATGTCAGCGTTGCCCGTCATCCACGATCCAGCCGATGGTGTGTATCGTGGCGTACGATTCGAGGTGCGGGCTGGGCAGCTCGAGATCGACCGTCCGCCCATTCTTCGCCACGGCCACGCCGCGCCTGTACCTGCGATTCATGCCGAACAGTTCGCCAACGATGCCGCCGCCACGGCTGCCGGTGTTGAGGCTGGCGACCTTGTAGCCGTCGGGCGCGTTGTCGCCAGCGACGATCCGGCGGCCGGCAAGCGCCTCGATCGGGACAGTTCTCGTCTCACCCGCGGATAGAGACTGCGGGAGATTGAGCGGAACCTCGCGGACCGCCATCGCCTCGTGATCGAACAACAGCAGTGCCCATCTCTGCGGATAGACAATTCCGACGGCGGGGTTGTCCGGCTTGACGAGCGGCCGCAGATCGGCCTCCAGCCGTCCGCCGCGGACGACGAACGTCACGAAGACCTCGGCGGGAGTCGAGTCCCACCGCTCGATGCTCATCACGAGGTCGTGCTGCGGCAGCGGCACGGTCCACCTCGGGATCGCCATCGCCACGAGGAACAGGGCGGCAACCGCACCCGGCAGCCCGAATGCAGCCACCAGTACCAGGTTCTCCCGCAGGAACTTCTTCACGGCAGAGATGCTACAACGGAGTATCATCCCCGCCCATCCCGGAGGGAACCGTGAAAGTCGTGCCCGACAGCGTGCAGCGGATGATCGACGACGCGCGCCGTGATCCGCAGGCGTTCTGGGATCACGCGGCGCGGGAACTGCCCTGGTTTCGCACCTGGGATCGCGTGTTCGTTGACAACGCCGCCGGAGTGCTGCCCGATGGGCCGGCCTTTCAGCCGGCTTTTCGCTGGTTCGCGGACGCGCACACCAACCTCGCCTACAACGCGCTCGACCATCAGGTTGCACACGGCCGCGGCGGCCACACGGCGCTGATCTATTTCAACGAGCGCGGCGACGAGCGCCGGTTTACCTACGACGAACTGCTGCGGGAAGTCGAACGCGTCGCGGCCGCGCTGCGTGCGCGTGGCATCGGCAAAGGCGACCGCGTCACCGTATATATGCCGACGACTCCGGAGGCGATCACCCTGATGCTGGCGGTCGTCCGCATCGGCGCCATCCACTCGGTGGTCTTCGCCGGTTTTGGCGCCCGCGCGCTGAGCGATCGCATCGTCGCCAGCGGCTCACGGCTGGTCGTCACCGCGGACGTGACGTATCGCAAAGGAAAGGACGTCGCGCTCAGTACGATCGTCGACGAGGCGCTGCGGCTCGCCCCGCACGCCGTCGAACATGTGGTTGTGTTGGAGCGCGGCCATCCGGCTCAAGCCGGACTCCACATTGGCTGGGAAGCATTCATTCGCGGTGGCGAGGGGCACTCCGGCGCACATGTCGAGATGGAGGCCAACGAGCCGGCCTACATCCTCGCGACGTCAGGAACAACAGCCAAGCCGAAGCTGGCCGTGCACACGCACGGCGGCTATCAGGTCCACATTGTGAGCATGGGACGCTGGTGCTTTGGCCTGAAGCCGTCGGACGTCTGGTGGGCGACGTCGGACATCGGCTGGATCGTCGGCCACAGCTACATGATCTACGCGCCGCTCATCGCCGGCTGCACGACGGTGGCGTTCGAGGGCGCACTCGATCACCCGGCACCGGCGGCGAACTGGAAAAAGGCGATCGAGGAATTCGGCGTCACCGGGATATTCACGTCGCCGACCGCGGTGCGCATGTTGATGCGATACGGCGAGGACGCGCTCGCCAGCGTGGATCATTCGCGCCTCGAGCGGATCGTCTGCGCCGGCGAAGTGCTCAACCCGCACGCGTGGGACTGGCTCCAGAACCGCGTGCTCCGCGGGCGTGTCCCGGTGCTCGATCACATGTGGCAGACGGAAACCGGAGGCCCGGCGTTCGGCAACCCGTACGGCATCGAGCTGATGCCGATCAAGCCGGGCTCGGCGACGATTCCGCTGCCCGGCGTCGAGGCGCGCGTCGTGACGACCGCCGGAGAGCCGTGCGAGCCAAACGAGAAGGGGATCATGGTGCTGACGCGCCCCTTCCCCGGCATGACCCCGGCTCTCTGGGGTGAACCGGACCGCTATCACCGCGACTACTGGCAGAAGATTCCCGGCGTCTACTACTCCGGCGACTCCACCTACGTGGACGAGGACGGCTACTTCTGGTTCTGCGGCCGCGCCGACGAGGTGATCAAGATCGCCGCGCACCGCATCGGCACCATCGAAGTGGAGAGCGCATTCATCACGCATCCGTCCGTCGCCGAGTGCGGCGTGGTCGGCCGCCCGGACGAAACGCGCGGCGAAGTCATTTCGGCCTTCGTCGTCTTGAAACACGGGCAGACAGCGTCCGACGATCTGCGCAAGGCGCTCCTTCAAACGGTCCGCCAGGAGCTCGGCGCCGTGGCGGTCGTCGGCGAGCTCAACTTCGTCGGCATGCTTCCGAAAACGCGCAGCGGCAAGATCATGCGGCGGGTGCTCAAGGCGGTCGTGCTCAACGTCGATCCCGGCGACATCACGACGATCGAGGATGAGGGATCGGTTGAGGAGGCACGGCAGGCGTGGGAGGAGCTAAAAGGGCTAAGGGCCTAAAGGCTAAGGGCTGGTCCAGGATCAGGGATCGGGGATCGGGCAAACGGTCGGGGTGGACGAAGCTGAGCAGAGCCTGCCTTCGCGTAGCCGTTACGGGCGACGCGGGCCGGGCCCACGTTGTGCATCCTGTTTCAGCTGAGGAATGGCGATGCTACACAGATTGAGCCGGATTCGCGGATTCCACGTCGGAGCCACGGATGGCCCGCTCGGCCATATCGACGACTTCATTGTCGACGCGGCCACGTGGGACATCCGATATCTGGTGATCGATACGAGCAACTGGCTGGGGGGCAAATGGGTTGCCGTCTCGCCCGCGTCGGTCACCGGCATTGAATGGGCCA
>Ga0247825_10001752_pt1 | contig 14329 bp, 8 predicted proteins | sample 13C_Vanillin_Day_FD_194413 | JGI IMG/M metagenome (GOLD analysis project Ga0247825, IMG submission 194413) | Soil microbial communities from agricultural site in Penn Yan, New York, United States - 13C_Vanillin_Day48 | ecosystem: Environmental > Terrestrial > Soil > Agricultural land | place...
TGCCCGCCATCGTCTCCCGCCTGTTCGGCCGGCTCAACATGTTCTTCACCAACGGCTTCCTGCCCCAGCAGTTCCGCGACGAAATGCACCTGACATGGACCGACAAGGATCAGAAGCGCTTCGACCGAACCCTCCGCATCATCGGCGCCATCAGCAGGCGCATCCCAGTCCGCATCCGGGAGTTCCCGTACAACGTGCTCATGTTCGATTTGCGACGCAGAATCAAGGCCGGCAAACCGTTCATTCTGTAGTGCACACTGCGTGAGTGTCCGGGTTACCCCGATCACGTTCACCACTCGGTGGTGTTCCCGCAGCGATACCGTCTGCCCGCCGGGCGGCGGGTCTTATGGTTGGTTTCTGTCGGGCATCTTTTACGTCTCGTCCGCAACTCGCCGAAGACGCACCACCCTCACCAGCTGCGAGTGCAGCGAGGTTAAGGGCGGCGTTGTGATCACGATCCGCGCGGAATCCGCACGCATCGCAGGTGAACACCCGAACCTTCAAAGGCAGTTTGGCTTTCACTACCTGACAGTTCGAGCAGGTCTTACTCGACGGATACCAACGATTCGCCACGTGCAGTCCGGTGCCGGCCCACTCGGTCTTGTACGTCAGTTGTCGCCTGATCTCGCCGAGGGCCGCATCATGGAGAGCCCGATTCAGCCCGCGTTTGTAGACCCCACCGGAGCGGGTCATCCCGCTGATGTTGAGGTCTTCGACGACGACGGTGTCGAAGTCCCGCACGAGTCGTGTGGTGAGTTTGTGCAGGTGATCGCGGCGCGCGTCGGCGATGCGGGTGTGCACTGCCCGGATCTGTTCCTGAGTGCGCAGCCACCGCCGGGAGGGTTCTTGGCCGGTGCAACGATCCGGCCCGACCTGGCGGGACGCGCGGCGCCCAAGACGACGCAATCTCTTCGCGTGCTTGCGGGCATGTTTCGGGTTCTCGATCATCTCGCCGGTCGAGAGGACCGCGAGGTGCTTGACCCCCACATCCACCCCCACGACCGACCCAGGACCAGCGGCAGCGGGCGGGAGTGCCCTGGCGGGGAGAGTGATTTCGACCGAGAACGACACCTGCCACCGGCCCCGACGATACGACAGGGTCGCCGACCGGATCCGACCCGACCCGGCGATCGCCTTGCGAGCCAATTTGCGGGTCGATTCGCACGTCCGGATCGTCCCGATCCGGGGCAACTGCACATGACGGCGGTCACCGCCGTCGGTGACCAACCCGAAACTGCCCGTCGTGAACCGGCAGGAGAGCACCGCCCGTTTGCTTTTGAACCGCGGGAACCCCATCGCGCCTTTACGTTTCCCGGACCGGGCGTCGGACCAATTCGATAGGGCGGCCGCGCAGTTCGCGAGTCCGGAACTGTAGGCCTCTTTCGAGTTCTCCGGCCACCACACCTGCCCGGTGTCGGTGTTGACGGCGACGTCGTTCTTGACGGTGTTCCAGTGTTTGCGCAGCCTATACGCCGACCAGGACAGCGACGGCGTCAACTCCGCGTCAGGGATCTCATACGACCGCTCCGCAGCGCGTTGGTCGAGGTTCGCCTTGACCTGCGACAGTGCCCAGTTGTAGGCGAAGCGCTGCGCCCCACAGTGCGAACGCAGCACCGACGCCTGCTCCGGGGTCGGGTCGAGGACGTACACGAACGCACGGATCACCGTCCGAGATGAGTCCGCGGCCTGTTCGGGAGCCGGGTCTGAAGTCGGTGCCGTGACCTGGGCAACCGGATCGGCGAGCACGGCCGTGCGCGTCACGCCAGACCGACCGCAGCGGACACGGCAGCTACAACACTCCGGCGTGCACCACGCCGCCCCCGCCGGCGAGCACACAACGCGGTCATCTTCTCGGTCATCTGGCGCACCACATCATTAACCACCCCGTCGTCGGTCAACACGAGCAGACTACGACAGGGCACCGACAACAACGCCTCGACCACCCCGAACCCGGCCAAGCGGTCCCGATGCTCGACACGCGAGCGCCGACACACTCGGATCAGCCAGCAGCCTACGAAGTGGCGCGTTACCCGTTCACGGTGACCGTCCTCGCCCCAAACCCAGACACGATTCCGCAGTCAATCACCACACCCGCCCTGGCGTTCCAGATCGGCTCTGATCCGAGGACGGCACCCGGCAAGGGGGCCGACCGCCCGTCTCCCCCGGCGGAATCGCGCCCGACGGCAACAGCCGAGCCCGGATCGGCAACGCCCCGCACGGAACCACACCAACGCGGTCCGATACTTCACGCCGTTCGCCGCCGCCCAACCCTCAGAATCACCGCAGTAAACAACACTGAACAACATCAAACAGTCAGATCACGCAAATAGTGCGCAACCCCTCGTATGACCTTCGGCGTGTGGCGTCGGGTAGTCCGGATCACCATCTGATAATGTTTCCGCCGCAGGGTGTTGGGCCTGCTTACGGGCGCCCAATATCATGCGCGCCGATGTAGTTCAATGGCAGAACATCAGCTTCCCAAGCTGAATACGCGGGTTCGATTCCCGTCATCGGCTCCATACCTCCCCCCGAGTCCATCCGTTCCACCCACTCCACCCATTTCGACCCGACGAGATACGGCCCGTGCTCGTTAGACGGTCCCCTGGACGGATCTCAATGGCCGGTGCGGGACGGTTTTCGCTGCGGTTCCGCTGGACGACTACGGATTCGGTTCCGACTGCCGCCAATCGCGTCCGACGAATCGGCCCCCGCTCCCGCAAGGAATCGGGGGCCGTTCGTGTCCTCCAGCGTGTCGGTTCGGTCAGGTGAGCACAGCGGTGGGTGCGCCGCCCGGGGCGCCGGTGACGGCGTACACGGCGCCGTCGGCGTAGTCGGTCACGTACAGCGTTCCGGCGGTATCCGGATCGACGAGCAGGTATCGGTAGGGTCCGTACGACCCCGAGGTCGAGCCGTCCGGGTCGGTCACGAAGGTCCCGAGGACGGCGTATGTCGAGGTGTCGACTACCGAGACGGTCCGGCCGTCCGCGCCGGAGACATACAGCAGATCGCCGTCCGCGCTGATCGCCACGTCTTGTGCTCCCTCGGGCAGCCGGACCGTCGAGAGCTGGGTCCCGTAGGTGGCGCTGGACCGGTCGACGTCGATCACCGTGACGACCTCGTATCCGCCCGTCACGCGCCAGGTCCGTCCTGTGCGGTCGACGATGAAATATCCGTTGGAGTAACCGCCGCTGGCGAGCTCCACCGTGCTGACGTGGTACGTGGCATAGGCTCGGGTGCCGTCCGCGTTGACAGCGACACTGCTGGTGACATCGGCGAACTCGCTGCTCGAGCGGGTGAGGTCCCACACCGGCCCGACTCCCAGGGTGCTGATCGCCGTCATGGATTCGGTGTCGATCACAGTAACGGACGCGCCGCTCGTGCCGTACAGGTGACGGCCGTCCCCGCTGACGGCCAGATCGGTGAAGTATCCGAGCGGCTGAGAAGTGATCGCGTCGTTCGTTGCGGTATCGACCACCGACACCGTGCCGTCCTCACCGCTGGCGTAGAGGCGCGTCCCGTCGGGGCTGACGGCCAGCTCCTGCGCCAGGGAATAGCCCTGAAAGTCGGGGGAGGTGGGCAGCCAGATCGTGTCGACGACGGTGTCGGTCGTCGTGTCGATCACCGAGATGGTGCCGGTATAGGGGCTGTTGACGTACACGCGGTCGACCGTCGGGGCGGCCGCGATGTTCGATGACGCCCAGTCGACCGCGATCGGCGCCCCGACGACCGTGTTGGTGTCGCGGTCGACGACCTGCACGAAGCCGTCCTCACTCACGACGTACAGCCGGTCGCCGACGAGAACCGCGCCGGTCGGGCTGCCTCCCGCCGGGATCGATGTCGAGTCGACCTCGAGTACATCCGGAACCTGCGTCGGTGAGACGGAAACGTTGACAACGATGTTCGTCACCGTGTGGCCGTCTGCGAGGGCGATGGTGAAGTGGTCGGCGTCCTCTCCCGGCGTTTGCAGGGCGAGGTCGCGGGCGGCGACGGTCGGGGTGTAGGTGAAGGTCGAGCCGTCGGAGGTGACCGATCCGGACCCGGGCGCAGCGTTCGTGAAGGTCACCGGGTCGCCATCCGGGTCTCTGGGGTCGACGAGGGTGACGACGACCGCGCCGTCGGACGCCCGAGGTGCGCCGGCCGTCCAGCTCGCTTCGGGCGCGGAGTTCACGTGGGTGAGCGTCAAGGCCCGGACCCGCCCGTCGGTCGCGTCGGTGAGGAGCATCCGGGAACCGTCGGCACTCAGCGCGATGGAGTGGTCGCCGGACTCGGCGGGCGAGTCGATGGAGAGGGTGGACACGACGGTGTTGGTGCGCGTGTCGATGACGGTCAGCCTGTCCGGATTGGAGACGACATAGGCTGCGCTTCCGTCGGGGGTGACGCGCACGGCGGTCGGCTGGGAACCGACGGCGACGGTGGCGACGACGGTGTTGGTGGCGGTGTCGATGACCGAGGCGGTGTTGTTGGCGCGGTTGGTGACGTACACGCGGGTGCCGGTGGGTGTGTCGGCGACGGCGACGGCGATGGGTGTGATGCCGGTCTTGACGGTGGCGACGACCGTGTTGGTGGCGGTGTCGATCACCGAGACGGTGCCGCTGCCGCTGTTGGTGACGTACGCGCGGGTGCCGGCAGGGTTGACGGCGACGGCGCTGGGTGTGATGCCGGTCTTGACGGTGGCGACGACCGTGTTGGTGGCGGTGTTGATCACCGAGACGGTGCCGCTGCCGCTGTTGGTGACGTACACCCGGGTCCCGGTGGGGTTGGCCGCGACGCCGGTCGGCGAGGTGCCGACGGGTACCGAGCCGATGACGGCGTTGCCTGCGTCGAGCACGGATACGCTCTTCGAACCCTGGTTTGCCACATAGGTTCTGGTGCCGGCGAACACCGCACCGGACGGGTTGGACCCGACAGTGGTGGACTGCGCGACCTGCATCTGTGCCGCAGACACCGGCACCTGCACGGTCACCGGGTTGCTGGACTGCCCGGAGGTCACGGTGACGGTGAACGAGTCGTAATCGGCGCTCGGGTCCAGCGCGGCCGCCTGGCGCGCCACCTGGGTTGGGGTGTAGGTGAAGCCGCCGGTCGCGTCGACGGTGACCGTTCCGCGGCTCGGCGGTCCGGCGACCGTGTAACCGAGTTGGGTTCCGGACGCATTGATCGAGCCGAGTACCGAACCGGTGCTGCGGTCGGGCACACCGACGATCGGCCCGGCAGTGGATGCAGAGGTCGTGCCGGTGGATGCGGTGCTCGCGGCGGCGAACGATTCGATCGGCTCGCTGGTCGTGGCGGGGGCGGCAGCCAGCGCTCGGCTCGCGTCGGCGGTGATGGCTTTCTCCTGTCGACGGCACCATGCCGCGGCCAGCGCCCAGAACGTCGGCGACTCGATCGGTACGTTTGGGTCATTCGACAGGAACGGACGTAGCCCGAGGGCTCCGAGCACCTTCGACACGACGCTGGATGCGACGTCCACCGCCGGGGCGGGGAGAGACGGGGCCAATGCCTGCGTCCCGACGTGCGGTGCATCGGCACGGGTGTCGGATACCTGGCGTGTCGGGGCTGTCGTCCCGTCGATCGTGGTGATCGCGGGAGCCGTCGCCGTCGCCGGAACTGCGTCCGGAATCGCTGCCGGCGCGGCCGGGGCGGGTCCGCGCGCTGCCGGGTCCTCCGCCGTGGCGGGCGGGCCGAGTGCCGTGCCGAAGCTGCCCGTCACCGGGGTGGTCGGGGGGTTCGGCGCAATGGCGCTTCCCGCAGGTGCGCGGTCGTGACCCTGTGCGGGTGCCGATGACGCGGACGAATCCGATGGCTCGGTGACTGCTCGTGCCGGAGGCCGGTCGTCCGGCGCGATCGTGACACCGGACTCGTCGATCGTGGCCGGTGCCTGGGTGTCAGAACTCGATCCGACCTGCTCGGACCCGTCTGCTGTCGTGCCCGAATCCGGCATGCCGCCGCCGTTCGCCGTCGACGAGCTGTCGGGTGTCGTGGGGTCGGGTGCCTTGTCGGTGTCGGGGGTCGTCGCGCCGGACCCGTTCATGTCGTCGTTCGAGGTGGCGGACGTGGATTCGGTGCCCGTGGTGGATTGGGTATCGGTGCCGGAGGTGGATTGTGAATCCGTGCCGGACGTGGATTGTGAATCCGTGCCGGACGTGGATTGTGAATCCGTGCCGGACGTGGATTGTGAATCCGTGCCGGACGTGGATTGTGAATCCGTGCCGGACGTGGATTGTGAATCCGTGTTCGAGTCGCCTGTCGTGGACGATCCGGATCTGCCGCTCGACGAGTCCGAGTCGGTACGCGATGTGCCGGATGACGTCCGGTCCGACGAAGTCCCGTCCGTGGATCGGTCCGTGGATCTCCCGTCGGACGATGTCTGGTCGGACGAGTTGGAACTCGACGACGTGGACGAGTCACCGACGGACGGTGCTGCCACCGCCATGCCGGCCGGCGCGACCGCAAGCCCTATGCCCAGTGCCACCGCCAGCTCGCCGAGGTGCTTGAGATGCTGGTCGTTATTCATGAGTTACTCCTCCATGAGGACGCTTCGAACTGGAGTCCGGACGCACCATCCGGGGGCTGGGCTGGCTTATCGGCCCGGCTGGCGGGGTATGTCCGACGAGAGTTGCCCGTACGTTGTGGGGGGCGGGAGTCGTTCGTGGAGCCATGGTTTGAGGCTAGGGCTGCGCTCGTCGCTATCGCATCGGGCAATGGTTGTATTCGCCCCACGCGCACCGGCCGCAATGGGTATTTCGACCCACTGGCGCGCTCGATCCGGAAGCGAGGCGTGTCGCGCGCCTGGCCTTCACCTCGTCGACCGGCAAGCTGACGGATATGGTCACGGAAAGCGATTGGGTGCATTTGCGAGTCTTGTCGGCGAGGAAGGTGGCGAGTTCGTCGCTCTTCCGTCGCAGGCGGCGACGCGGGTTTCCCATTCGAAGTGATCTGGGGCGGCCCAGTTGATGGTGGCGCGGCTGACGTGGCCGATGAGACAGACTTCAACCATGAAAAGGACTCGTGCATTTCTTCGGTAGACATCACGATGCGGGGGGCGCCTGGGTCGTAACGCTCATGCCGTGTGCGTCACCCGCGAGCAGCTGTTCTTCCGGGACCGATACAGCGTCAACCGGTTTCGGCCCTCGATGCTTGCCGAGGGCGTCGCCGCCATGTTCCCGACGATGCCGTCGCTTCGTGCTCAACCGGAACGTCGGATGCCGCCGCTCCAACTACTCGAAACGCCGTGGCCCGCGATGGCAACTTCACCGCACCCGCCCCGAACCTCGCCACCACCCGGGTGTTCGCGCGCTCGATCACCATCGTGTTCCATGGCGTGGGTTGAGGTCACGGCTTCCAGTACCGGGGACGCTGACGATCGACGCGCTCGGTGTCGTGCGGCTGAACGGTCCTTTCGCGGGAAGCGCAGGCACCCGGGCAGTGGCATCGAGAACTCAGCCTCCTCACTGAGTTTCGATAAGCCCGGGCCGGGTCAGTTGTCGGTGTTGAGCAGGTCGGCGAGGTTGTCCAGGCTGGCCCGCATGGTGCGGGAGTAGGCCTTGGTCACGATGGGGTCGGCGAGCTTGCCGAAGACCCCTCCGAGACCGCTTTCGCTGTCGACCCGATAGGTGAACAGGGTGCCGCCGTCGACCTCCTCGAGCTTGGTGGTCGCGGTGAAGCCGAACTTGCCCTCCACCGATTTGGAGGTGCCCACCTTCGCCGGCTGATACTCGGTGAATTCGGTCATCCAGTCGAACCGCTTACCCAGTATTCGGGTCACCCCGTGCCATCGGGTGCCGACCCCGATCGGATTGTCGGTGACCTGGTCGCATTCGACTATCGACGATTCCCAGGTCGGCCAGTTCTCCGGAGTGGTGATGAAGTCCCACACCTCGGAGGCGGGGCGGGAAATGACGACGGACTGCTCGACGACCGGCATGGCACTCAATTCCTTGGGTTGGAAAAATGGGTGTGAACTGCACCTTGCAAGCTTTCCCCCGCCGGTGTTGCGGAGGGGAAGACCTGGGTGGCACTCGGTGATCGGTTGGGGACTACCCGGTTTGCTTTTGCCGAAACGTCGGTGACCTCCGCGGCCATGGATGACCACACTGGTTCCCCTGCCCCGATCACCGCGAAAGATTCAGGTAAGAACTAGGACGAGCTGGCGAACTCTCGTGCCGATACAGCCCACCGCCCCTTGATGAGAAGGAACTCGTTGCTGTCGAGAAGCCTTCGTAGCGTCGGCTGCCTGGCAACGGCGTTATTCCACGCCACCTCAGCCAAGTACTCGGAATTCATTCCCGAATTTTCTTCATCATCGTACAGTTCGTATTCCATATAGCCCGCCAGGGTTCTCGACCATTTTGCCTGTAGCGCGAGAAATAGGTCTTTTCTGTGCTCGAAGATGGTGGTGACTTCAGGAACTTCCTCAAATGGCAGTGATGTTTGCCCTGTGCGGTGGGCATAATCGAGAACTGCGTCGATTGCGCGGTTCCGTCGGTGAAAGTCGTCCCATCCCATGATGATCTCCTAACCGGTCTGTGAAAATGGTTGGTGTACAGCGAGCGTGCTGAGCGCGGGGCACCTTGTTCGGTGCGAGGAGTCGCCAGTTGCCGGGTTGTCGATTTCCGCGGACATCGGTTCTGCGTCGGACACGTGCATCTCGACGGCGATCTGACCGTTCACGGCCAGACGCGACCGCTCACCGTCCACGCCCGTGTTGTCGCCACGGATAACACCGCGACTGTTCACCGTCGAAGTCCTCCTCCCCTCTGCGGCTACTGCGGAGCGCGATGCGACTGGCTCCGTATGGCGTTGGGATCTAGACAGGGAAGGAGTCACCGAACAGCGGCCCATTCGTCTGCCGGGGCCACCAACGGCCTTCGGTGTCAACCCGGGCTCCTGATGCCTGCGCGTAGCTGTAGAGCTGCCGCATCGGCCAGTCCATTACGTCAAGGAGGGCTGCGAGGTGGTGCGTGGAGATTCCCTCGTTCGCCGCGACCGCGCGGGCGATGCGTGCTCTTGTGACGGCGCTGCTCAGCGTCGTGTCATAGTGACCGCCCGGTGCGCCGTTCTGGGTGATTCTGACGTCTTCGGTGCTGCTCATCGTCTTGGTTCCTCTCCCCGCAACGTCCCGACGTGGGACTGATGGTGTCTCAAAACGCTTTCCGTAGGGAACGCTCTGCAAGCTCGTAGGGTCTCCCTACGATTGGTCCTGTTGTCCCCACGCGCTGGTCGGCTACATCGGCCGGGTCCTCAGCGTGTTCTCGGTTCGATGGGCACTCGCTTCGATGTTCGGCAGCAGGCGAGGTCCGGACTCCTGATCCCGCTCGGCTAGTCGTGCCAGTCGAACGAGATCCCCGTGCAGGGCGTTGCCGCGGTCGTGGTGGGCCGGAACGGTCAGCGAAATCATCCGGTCGAACCAGCGCGGCAGGCTCAGGACGCGAAAGGACTGTTCGATTCGGGTTCCGGTTCCATCCGAGTCGAGGATGAACCGCCACTCGGTGCTGTCTCCGTAGATTCCGCCGTGCGTGATCCATACCATCTCGTGCGGTGCGTCGAGCTCGGTGAAGGTGCACGATCTGCTCCACCGCATGAGTCCGGACTTGCTGCTGCCGCGGAATCGCTCGCCGACCCCGGGTGCTGTTGCGCCATCGAGCCAGCGCGCTCGCCGGCACTCATGGCTCCACTCGCCGACCCGGGTGACGTCGGCCAGCACGGACCACACCGTGGTCGGGCACGCGGTCGATGTCGTTTCGCTACGGCCACGCAGCTGCGCGCGCAGCGGTGAGAACTGCGGTGTCCGCCAGCGCCGGAACGCCCCTGCGCGGTAGCGCCGGATCATCACGTTGAGCATGAGCCAGCGTGGTATCGGCGGCACGAGTTCGGTGATGGCCAGTGCGTCGTCGGGTTCGGCTGAGTCGATAATGAACAGTCCTTCGTCGAACAGTTCGATCGGCCCCTTTGGCTTGATGTTGTATTCCTCGTCCCAGTGCCGCCATTCGGTGTCGGTGATCGTGGCCGACACGGCCGGCATCATCTCGCGCTCCTCACGCGCGAGGTGGGGCAGCAAGGATTCGCTCAACACGTCCACGGCAGCCACCACCTCGCCCCGGGCGTCGGCCGAATCGCGGTAGCTAGTGGCAGCCCGTTCCAGTGCTTCCATTGCAGGAACGATCGATCGGTGGTCGTGGTCCATGTCATCCAGCAGCGCTCGGGCTCCGCGGTTTCGTGCCCGCACTAGTGGATAGAGGTGCTCGTCCTCGGACCGGTGGTGATTGCGGAGGAAGTTCATCATCCAGATGAGGTGCTCGGCGATCGCGACCCGCTGGGCATCGAAAGGATACGGTCGCTCGGTGAGCGCGCTTCGCGCGCGGGCGAGGTCACGGCGTAGGGCGGAGTGGACGATGCCCATCACACGGGTATCCGCCGGTCCGTCCGGGTCTGTGGCGGTGTTCACGACAATCACTCCTCTGGGGCGGTCGGGTGGCCGCACCGTGGTGTCGCCTCTGGGTTCGACGTCGACCGGGCTGCACCGGGTAACCGGAGGCGAGGTCGAGGGGTACTCCTGACAGCGAGGACCCGGACCGCGTCCAGGCGGGTGCGTACGGATCCGCGCCCGCATGAGAGGGTCGCCGTACAGGTGTCCGGCGAGAGTTGCCGTACGTTGTGGGGCGCGGGAGTCGTTCGTGGAGCCATGGTTTGAGGCTATGGCTCGCTCGTCGCCGTCGCATCGGGCAATGGTTGTACTCGTCCCACTCGTACCGGCCGCGATGGGTATTTCGACCCACTGGCGCGCTCGATCCGGAATCGAGAACAGGCGTGTCGCACGCCTGCCTTCACCTCGTCGACCGCCGAGCTGACGGATTTGGTCACGGAAATCGTTTGGGCGCGGCGGCCGGCCTCCCCGCCCTAATCTCCCGCTGCGCTATGCCGTGATACAGCCCGTCTGGACGCGCACCACAGCGACGGACCGACGTCAGTCCAGGCCGTGTTGGTAGGTGTAGGCGGTCGCGGCGGCGCGTGAGGTGACCCCGATCTTGGCGAAGATGTTGCTCAGGTGCCGGGCGACGGTCTTCCTGCTCAGCGACAGATGTTCTGCCACATCCTGGTTCGTCAGTCCGGCGGCGACGAGACGCAGCACCTCGACCTCACGGGCGCTGAGACCGTCCGGCGGCGGTGTCGGTGGTTGGGCACACCCGAGTAGTTCGTCGGTGTGCTGCAGGTCCGGCACCGCGCCCAGTCGGCTGAACACCGCACGGCAGGTCTCCCATTCGAGTCGTGCGGTGTCCTCGTCGCCGATCGCACGGCAGGCCAGTCCGATCAGCTGGTGGCTGCGTGCGGCCTCGTACGGCACGTCGAGGTCCGCCCAGATCTGCACGGCGGCTCGGAGATCGGGCAGCGCGCCGGCGGGGTCGCCGTCGGCAACCCGCACCGCACCCGCAATCTGTGCCGCCGCGGCCCGGACGGCCGGCGGGGCGCTGACCACCATGGCGGCAAGTTCCTCGGCGGCCGCGCGTGCGAGTTGCAGGTTCCCCGAGGCGATCGCGATTTCTGCCTGCGCCGGGAGCAGTTTCGCCCTCGCGAGACGGTCCGCGGGATGTTCGGCCAGTGCCCGCGCCAGACCGGCGGCGGCGGCGTCGGTGCGACCCTGCGCTGCCCGCAACAGTGCCATGCCGGGCTGCACGTCCCAGCCGTAGCCACCGGCGTGCCCGAACGCCTCCTCCGCGGCGGGAAGGTCACCGACCAGCCGCCGGATCTCACCGATCTCGTACCAGGCCTGGCCCGCGTCCATCGCGATGGTGCCGTTTTGCTCCGCGCAGGCCTGCCGCGCCTCGCGTTCGGCGTCGGTCCATTCTCCGTGCAGGCGCAGGATCCGGGATCGGTGCATCCGGCACGAACCGGACATCGCTGTGGCGCCGTGCTGCGTGCGCACCCACTTCTCGAATTCGGATGTCCACGCGCTGGCACGGCCGAAGTCCGACATGTACTCGCACACGTTGATCGAGCTGCAGTAGATCCACCAGGAGCTGGTGGCGTTCACCTCGCGGGCGACAACGGCGACCATCGCTTCGTCGAGCAGGGTCGTTCCACCGTCGATGTCACCGAGCGCGACGAGGACGCGGCCCGCCTGGTGCAGGCCGATGTTCATCGGATCGGGATCTGCAAAATGGGTGCCGATCGTGGTCGCGCGACGAGCCAGATCAAGGGATCCGTCCAGATTTCCGCGATGGAAGTGTGCCTCGGCCTCGGCGACGCACAGGTAGCCGTGCACGGCGCACTCGGGCTCCTGCTGCAGCAGGCGTTGGGCGCGGGCGAACCATCCCATGGCCGGCGGCAGGTCGCCGTGCATCATCAACACGATATGGATCCGGAACGCACACATGGCGGCGTCGCGATTGTCGCCTTTGCGCACGCGGTAGTTGTATAGCCGGGTGCGCGCCTCCACACTCTGTTCGCTCCTGCCGGTGAAGTGGGCGGACTCGGCGAGCGCCTCGAGATCGTCCGGATCGAGTGCCACTGATTCGTCCGCGTCGCTGAGTAACGCGTACGCCTCGTCCCACGCTTGGGCTCGGTACGCGGCCCGGCCGCGCTCGAGATCGTCGACCATGACGCTCGACGGCGTGCCGTGTGAGGGTCTCGCCTGTCGGGAAAGCTCGCCACCCGGCGAAGTGGTAGCGGCAGCGCCGGGCACGACCATCTCTTGCACGTTGAGCCCGCTCCTCCGTTCGACCTCTTGGAGTTCGGCCCCGAACTCGGCGGCAGTGGCGGGACGATCGGCGGGACTGCTGGCCATGGCCCGTTCGATGACATCGCACGCCTTCGGTGGAATACCCTCCCCGCGTATGTTCGGGATCGGCTGCGTGGTGATCCTCAGGAACTGCGCGACCAGTTGCTCGCCGCTCCGGCGTTCGAACGCGGCGTGACCTGTGATTGCGCAGAACAACGTCGCGCCCAGGCCGTAGACGTCCGTCGCCGGCGTGGACGGCTCGCCCTGGAGCACCTCTGGGGCAGTGAATGCCGGCGAGCCCGATACCGTGCCGACGGACGTCTCGAAGCCTCCGGTAATCCGCGCAATGCCGAAATCGGTCAACTGCGGCTCCCCGTAGTCGGTGATCAGGATGTTCGCGGGCTTGACGTCGCGGTGGAGTATTCCAAGCCGGTGCGCAGTCTCGAGCGCACCGGCTAGCTTGACCCCGATGCCTACCGCCTCACCCCAGTCGAACGGGCCGACCCGGCGGATCCTCTCCTCCACTGAACCGCCAGGGTGGTACTGCATCACGATGTAGGGTCGGCCACTCCGAGTGGCCCCGACCTGATGGATGTTGACGATGTTCGGATGCCCCGACAATCTACCCATCGCCTGCTGTTCGCGGACAAACCTCTCGAGGCCGTCCTGATCCAGGTCGGCGGTGAGCACCTTGATTGCGACCGTGCGGTCCAGAGAAGGCTGCAGGCAGCGATACACGACGCCGAAGCCACCCCGTCCGATCTCGATTGCACCTTCGAACCCGTCCGCAGCCAACTCCACCGTGACCGCCGAAACGGAATCCCGCTGGGTTGCCAACGGGTCGACCTCTGCCATGGGCTGTCTCAACCTCTCGACTCGGGGCATCAGCAATGACGTGAGGAGTCAGCACTTCGGCCTATGCCGGTCAACGCAAAGCCATACGACCAGCACCACGACAGGCCACCGGCCCTCCTCGGATGGACGAACCGCATGGTTGTTCCGTTCAACCGTAAGTCCGGGCCCCCATTGGCAGGTAGGGTCCGACTTCACATTGGTGCAGGTCCAATCTGTGGATATCGACGTCGGGCCGCCCGGGATGCCCCCAGTCTCTCTCAACCAAGACCCCCGATATCAGCCTTGTCGTCCCCGTGCCATGTCGTATCGGCCACCCTCTTCTTCACAAGCTCATGTCAGAAGACCTGTGCATTGCGCACGGAATGCTCTGCTCGTCGTGTACACGACTTGTGAAACTGACAGTCGATTCGGCTCCGGGACGCTTGCCGAGCAGCCTTCGGACACCTACACGACCGATGCCCGGGCCTGCGACACTGATTCCGGCCACGACGCCCACCCGTCCCGGTATCCGTCGAAGCTGTCCCGGGCGCTGAACCCGGACGGTTCGGGCCCCGCCGACGACGACTCCGGCGCGGAGGTGGTCCGGGAGGTGTTGACCGCCTACTTGGACACCCAGGTCCAGGCGATCGTCGCCGGCGACGTGTGGCTGCGCCGCGGGTTGGACCCGGTCCATGCCACCCGGGTCGGGATCCGGCGGTTCCGCAGCACCCTGCGGGTGTTCAAGAAAATGCTGGACCCCGCCGCCCGGGCGCGCTGGACCTG
>Ga0247825_10001753_pt1 | contig 14325 bp, 12 predicted proteins | sample 13C_Vanillin_Day_FD_194413 | JGI IMG/M metagenome (GOLD analysis project Ga0247825, IMG submission 194413) | Soil microbial communities from agricultural site in Penn Yan, New York, United States - 13C_Vanillin_Day48 | ecosystem: Environmental > Terrestrial > Soil > Agricultural land | place...
CTTGCACAGCATCGAACATGGCCTGTGAAAACTCAGTACCTCCCAGGCTCATGTTGATCACTTTCGCCCCATCCGTGACAGCACGGTCGATCGCCTGTGCGATGGCGAAATCGTTACAGTGGCCATCCGGCGTGCACACCTTGTACGACAGTATCAATGCATTCGGCGCGACGCCGGCGATGCCTTCCTCAGCGGCGGGATCGCCTGTCGGATTGTTGATCAGCGCGGCGATGGTGCCGGCGACGTGTGTGCCGTGTCCGTGATCGTCCATGGGATCGCCATCGTTGTTGACGAAGTCCCACCCGCCGATGAATTTTCCCGCGAGATCAGGATGGCTGTAATCGATGCCGGTATCGATGACGGCGACTGCCACGTTGGTCCCCGTGGACAGCGCCCACGCTTCGGGCGCGTCGATATCTGCATCTGGTTTTGCGAGGTATAAACAGAGCTCATCGTCAAGGAAGGGGATGCAATAGAAGTACTGCCCGGTATTGTGGAGCGCCCACTGTTCGTCGAAGTAGTAATCGCCCGGTACGATATCGGATCCTGGCGCGTGCGACAGTGGCTCCGGCAAGCTGCGCACGAAATTTGGTTGCGCGTACAGCACGTTGGGATTGTTGCGATAGCGTGCGATTGCCGCCATCTCGGCGCCGCGCGGCACGGCCGCGAGCTGCAGGCCGGTGCGCACAATTTCCGTCTGGGCAGTGCCGCCGCCCTGCCGATGCGCGTCAGCTTTCGCGCTGGCGTTCACGCCAGGCCTGAATTTCACGATGATCTCGCCAGCGACGAATGTTCCGTTCGCCGCAGGTGTTTGCGCCGACGAACGCATGATGAAGACGACCGCCACGAGCACCAGTACTGCGAACAGTGTCCTGACCCGCATGAGACGTCCCTCCGGCTGCGATGCGAACTGCCCCAACGAAGGCGCACGTCGGACGCTCGCACCTATCCAAACCCTCAGCGCACCCTGCCCTGACGGATCGAACGGGTTGGGGTCGCAAGCTGCCTGCCAGCTGAGTTGTCGTGAGCATCAGCAGCATTCCGCGACGAGTGGGTCAGATTGACACGCGTGGCGCCGACATTTTTCGCGCCAATTCGACGAAACACGCAATGACACAATTGGCATACGACGGCCAATCGAGGAGGGACCACATGCCGAAAGGCGGCGCGAGTTGCTCGAGGAGCCGCTGCGGTTCATCGCCATCCTCTTCTACGCCACTGTCGTGTTCCTCGGCTATCTGTAGCACTCGCTAAGCCCCGCGGTATCCGAAGCCCAATGGATATAATCCGTCGCGCGACGTCGCCGAGATCTGCCATTCACATGAATCGCGGTGACACGGTCAGTCATTACCGGATCGAGTCGCTGCTCGGCGGCGGCGGGATGGGAGTCGTCTATCTCGCCGAGGATCTGACGCTTGGACGCAAGGTCGCGCTGAAGTTCCTGTCTTCGGTGACCGGCGACCCCGCCATGATCGAGCGGTTCCGGCGCGAAGCGCGCGCCGCCTCGGCGCTCAACCATCCGAACATCTGCACCATCCATGAAATCGCCGACCACGCGGGGACGCCGTTCATCGCGATGGAGTGGCTCGACGGCGCGTCGCTAAAAGACCAGATGAGCGCAGGCGCGTTGCCGATCGCCGACCTGCTCGCCGTGGCCACCGACATCGCGGACGCGCTCGACGCGGCGCACCGGGCCGGCATCATTCATCGCGACGTCAAGCCGGCAAACATCTTCGTGACGCAACGCGGGACGGCCAAGCTCCTCGACTTCGGCCTCGCCAACATCGACGCGGCCGTGGGTCACGATGCCTCGATGCTGCCGACGATGGCCGGCGAGGCGCATCTGACGAGTCCCGGGACGACGCTTGGCACGGTGGCGTACATGTCGCCGGAACAGGTGCGCGGAGAGCCGTTGGACGCGCGCAGCGACGTGTTCTCGTTCGGCGTGGTCCTCTACGAGATGGCCACGGGGGCCTTGCCATTTACGGGTCCAACTCCGGGCGTCGTGTCTCACGAGATTCTCAGCGGGACGCCGACCCCGGCGCTGCGGCTCAAACCAGAGTTGCCGCCAGAGTTCGACCGCATCGTCACGAAAGCACTGGAGAAAGCTCGAGACGTCCGAGCGCAGACCGCGGGCGAATTGCTGGCCGATCTAAAGCGCCTGAAGCGCGACCTCGGTTCCAGCCCGCCAGCGATGACGGGCGTCACCGCGGAGAGGCCACGACCGACAGTGAGTGTCGCCGTACCGGGCCATGCGCCGGCCGTGTCCGCCGGCTCGTCTTCCGACGTCCAGTTGGTCGCGGGCGTCATCAAGCGCCACCGCGCTAGTGTCGGGGTTGCCGCCGTGCTCGTGACCCTTGCAATCGCAGTCGGCATCTACGCATTGATGCAGCGAGCCTCGCAGTCTGGCTCGGTGGACACGACAGCCCCGTCCATCCTGGATCTAGAGGTCACGCAGCTGACAACGAGCGGCAACGCCGACCGGCCAGCCATGTCGCCCGACGGCAAGTACGTCGCCTACATCCAACACGACGGTAACAATGACAGCCTGTGGATCATCTACGTCTCCAAGGAGATCGGAAGCAATGCCGGTTTGTGGAAGGCGGACCGCGATGGCAGCCACGCCACTCAGCTCGTGTCTGGTCCGATCATGATCGACATCGCGAGCACGGGAAACTGGGTCACCGTGACCCCGGACGACCGCCAGGTTGTCTTCGTGTCTCTTCGGACTGGCCGACCGGGCGTGTCGACCGTGCCCCTCGCGGGCGGTGTGGCGACTCAATTGTTCGATGGGCTCGCCGTCACTCCGCATGTCTCACCGGACGGCACGTTGCTCTTGTATGGTACCCCTGATACGCAGAACCGACCGAGTGTCGTGGTCTGCGATTTCCCGGCGTGTGCGGCTCGTCGAATGGCGCCGGCAAATCTGGCGGCCGTTGGCTTGAAGTGGATGCCCGATAGCCGGACGGTCGCCTATATCGACACAACGTTGTCGAACCTGTGGGGTCTGCCGATCGATGGGAAGGCACCCCGTCAGATTACGAAGTTCACCGACGGGCGCACGATCACCGACTTCGCCTGGACGCGCGACGCCAAACGCCTGGCCATCTCGCGCTCGGTGACCACCAACGACATCGTCCTGTTCAAAGGCTTGCGCCACTAAGGTCGCGATGCGCTGTGCCCATCAGGATTACGGCATCAACGCGCACGTCCAGACCGATCCCGTCGGCACTCTATCAGCAGAACGATTCGCCAGGCCGCCGCGTTCAGGCATTGTGTCGAGGTGACTTCGCACGGATGTCGATGAGTCATAGCGTACGCGGCGAAAGTGGTGTTCCGGATCGGCCGTCGTTCGTGACGCCCGGTGCGGCGTTCGTCGTGTTCCTTCTGGTTGTCTGGTTCGCCGTTTTTGCTCCGTACGCGGGCAGCTATTTCTTTCTCTTCGACGACTACGCCCAACTCGACTTCGTGTCGGAGCACTCGTATGCGGACATCCTGGTCACCCCCGAGCATGGGAATTTTCGTCCAGGCGCGTTCCTGTTCTGGAAAACGTGGCTCGTGCTGTTTGGTGTAGGGAAGCCGTCCGGGTTCTCGCTGTTCAATCTGCTGGTGCACTCGTTGAACGCGATCCTGTTGGCTCTGGTGCTTCGGCGATTCCACGCGCCTGCAGTCATGGCCTGGTCTGGGGCAGCGGTCTTCCTGGTGTTTCCACCGGCCAACGAGGCGTTGTTCTGGATGTCGGGCGGTCACGACACCTACGGCATGACGTTTCTGCTGCTCGCCGCCCTGGCAGCGAGCATGGGGCCGAACGCCGCGCGCGCAGGGCTGCTGCCTTTGGCGGCAATGGGCATGCTGTCGTTCGCAGGCACCCTGGCAGCAATGCTGTCTAAGGAGACTGCGTACATTGCTTTGCCCCTGGTCGCGTCACTGGCATGGCTCAATCGCGACGGCAGTCAGCCGCTCAGTCGCCGCGTGTGGCTTGTGTGGTGTCTGGCGTTCAGTGCGGGGGTGGCGGCCTTCTTCCTGCTGCGTGGTCAGGTCATCCCGCTGTCTCAGTCCGCGTACGGCGATCCACGGGTGTTCTATGCCGAGGCGAATCTCGTCCGGAACTTTCTCGAGAATCTGCGCGCACTGTTCACGTTCGGTTACTTCGGGTCGTCCCAATGGGTCGCCTCGCTGTGCGGGGTTTCGGGCTGGTTCGCCGCGGCCTGCCTGTCACTCGGCTTCATCGATCGTCGACGACGTCTCGGCTCTTTGTGGCTCGCGGTGACGTTAGGGCTCGCGCTGGGGGCAACGGCCTTCGTCGCGATCGGAGCAGGCGCTGCCGCCGGGGGCCGGCTCCTCTACACGTCTGGCATGGTCGCGTCGATCATGATTGCAGCGGGACTGACGTCGCTCCTGGACATCTTGCGGAGGACCGCTGCGGGTGAGCGTCGCTACGGTGCAACGCTCATCCTGCTGCCGGTGGCAGCATTGATCGCGGTCGAATTCGCAAGCATGCAGTCGTTCGCATGGCGCTTCGGCGAATCCACATCGCTTGCTCGGAACGTAATGGCCCAGCTCGTGCCATTGAGGAACGAGCCTCTGGTGCACGTCCGCAACCTGCCTTACATGCTCGCGAACGGTCCGTACGTCCTGAAGTGCTACGCGCTCGAAATCTACTTGGCGCTGACGGTGGGGCGATCGCCGCGGTTTCGATGCGATCGAGTGTTTCTCGATTACAACGGAGAAGGGTACGTGGAGATCACACCGCGCGAGCCGGACGAGTTTTCCGACTACAGCGAAGCCAGGCCCGGAGAGCGCGAGATGGAGCTTGCGTTTGTTTCTCGGCGCAACTGCCCCTCGGGCGACACCCGCGCCTGCTCAGCGCGGGCGGCGTCGATGCCAAGCAAAATTCACGTCCTGTACCTGGGATGCCCGGATCCGACAGACGTGCTTCTCACGTCTTCGCGCGCGGAAGCTGACAGCGTGGAGCAGACCGGCTCCTGGACGGCAGAAAACTGTCTCGAGGGCGCCGGTGATTTCACCGTGTACGGACGGCACGATGGCTCGACCATGCGCGTGCCGTTGTTTCGCTGCTTCAACCAGAAGTTTCATTTCGCTTCGCTCGACCCGTCATGCGGTGACGGCGACACAGAAGGTGAGCTTGGCTTCGTGGATGTGAGCGCTTCGGCTCTCAGTCCGCTGCTTCTGCGCGGATGCTCTCAAACGGGGCGATGGCGTCCAGCCTTGGCAGCTGACTGTCCAGCGGGCTGGACGGCCAGTTTCTTGGGCTACGTCTCTGGTTCCCAGAGCACCGATTGAGCTGCAGATAACCTGGCAGCGCCGCGCTTCACTCTTTCACCCTTTTCTGTCGAGCGTCCACGGGACGATGGCCGATTCCGCGATGATCCTCCATGACATCTTGGAGCGCCCCTCTTGCCGTTCGGTGAACGTAATTGGCACCTCGACGATCCGTGTGTGCGCGCGCTCGGCCAGAAAGACCATCTCGACGAGAAAGGCGTAGCCGTCGGACCAGAGTTTCCGCTGCACCAGCAGTTTCGCCAGCAGCGACCTCCGCCACGCACGGAACCCGCTCGTGCAGTCGCGCGTGGAGAGACCCACGACGCGGCGCACATACACGTTGGCAGACCGGCTGAGCCATCGCCGCGTGAGTGGCCAGTTTTCAATGGTTCCTCCACGGACGTACCGCGAGCCAATCACCAGGTCCGCGTTTTCGAGGGCTCGGAACATGTCCGCAAGGTGCGCCGGATTGTGGGAACGGTCGGCGTCCATCTGCACGATCACATCCGTTCCGAGATCCAGTGCGCAGGCCATTCCGTAGCGGGACGCCGCGCTGTACCCTCTCATACTGTACCGATGCAACGCGTACACACGGTCTCGATATTGTGCTTCGAGCGCATCGGCGATCGCGCCGGTGCCATCAGGCGAATCGTCGTCCACGATGACGGCACGCGCAACACTGTCACAGGCCATCAACTGCGTCACGAGGCTCTCAAGATTCGGCGACTCGTTGTAGGTAGGGAGGACGACGGTGGCGGTCATGTTCCTTCGGTCTTCTTGTCTCGACGCGGGTCGCGCAGACGAACGCACGATGCGGCCCTGTCGTTGATTGGCGCGGAGTCCACAGAGCGGAGGGAGAAGGGTCTAAGGGCGACACTCATCGAATGGTATCCCGGTAACGGGGCCCAGCTCGGTGTGGCTGGCGTCTAATTCGCAACGACAGACATGGATTGTGCCGGTGCGTCCCGGTAACCCACCTGAGGAACGCGAGTGGATATTGATCAGGAAGGCGACGACGCAGGACTCGGCGGAACGAGCGTGCGGGTGGTCGCCGGATGGACGCTTGTTGTATTTGCTTCTCGAACGCGACGGCTTTCGAGACCTCTGCGCCCAACGAACCGATCGGTCGCGCGGGACGCCGGTCGACGAGATGCGTGCGGCTACTTGGATGCCCCTTGGGCGGCGCGAAGACGTTCGAGTTCCTCGAGCTCACGCGTGACTCGCTCCTGGATGCGGCGCGCCTGCGCGCCGCGCCAGGCGCGTTTAAAGCCGTTGTAGATGTCGCCGGGATCCACGCTCGCACTGATCAGCGGCGTCGAGAACTCCACTGGCGTCATCATCCGGACCATCTCCTTGTGGGAGATAGCGCCCCGTGCAGGAGTGAGCGACAGGTCTGGAGCCGGCTGCCACGGTGGGGGAGGAACCGTCTCGGTGACGCCGGTTCGAAAACGCGGCCGTCCGTCCTCGTCGATAGAGAACAGAGCCAGATCGGTCGGCCAGAACTCGCGCGCGATTCGCTCCGCTGACTCGGCGATTGGGCGCTGCGCAGGTGTTGTCTCCTGGGCGAGGGCCCCAGAGGCGCACAGTGCGAAGGCCGTCAGAAGAGCCAGTCGCCTCATGAAGACTTAGACCTGCGGCCGTTAGATTCGGTCGTCGCTTCTTTGGCTCGCAGTTGACCACAGATGGGCGCGCAGCATATAAGTCCAGCCATGGGCGACGTGGTGTACAGGGCGTCAATCCCGCTGACGCGCGTGAAGGGTCCGCTGCGGCTTGCCGAGATGCCTGCCGAAAGTGAACCAGTTCGTTTTGGCACCCACGGTCCGATCGCTCGCCACTACGGCATTCAAGGGGACGTGCCCGATCCGCATGCCACTACCATCGACTATGTGGTTGCCGCCACCGGCGGTTGACTGCTTGGCACCCTGGGAGGCGCGCTGGAGGCGCGCGGGATCGCGGCGAGCGCAGGCCATCTGACGGCCGTGGCTCATGGAGAAGTGGAAGTGGACGAGGGCGTTCTGCTGCTACGTCGGATCCACGTCGTCTTCTCGTTGAAAGGCGTGCCCGCAGACAAGATCGAGTCGGCACAACGGGCGCATGACGTCTTCAAGATGAAGTGCCCGGTGTACAGGTCTGTCCACCGCGCTATCGACGTAACCACAGAGCTGAAGCTCGACTCTGAAAAACAGACAATCTAGCGTCTGGCCGCGGCTATCTGAGCAGGAGGCCGTGACGCGAGCCCGTCACGAGCACGACGTGCCATAGCGGCGCTCACCGGTCATCATGCGCATTGCTATCATCGGTAACTCCGGTTCAGGGAAGTCCACGCTCGCGCGCCAGCTTGCCGCGGTGCATACGCTGACACCGCTCGAGCTCGACTCCATCGTGTGGGAACCCGGCAAGGTTGGCGCGCTGCGAAGCCGTGACGCTCGAACGGCCGACGCGAAGGCCTTCTGCGAGTCGACCGAACGTTGGGTCGTCGAAGGGTGTTACGCGGAGTTCACGCAGACATTCCTCGAGCACTCACCGGTCCTCCTGTTCATGGAGCCCGGGATGGAGGGGTGCCTGTCCAATTGCCGAAACCGGCCATGGGAGCCACGCAAGTACGCCTCGAAGGAACAGCAGGACGAGAAGCTCGAGTTCCTGTTGTCTTGGGTGCGTGACTACTACACGCGCGAGGACGATGTGTCGCTGCACGTGCACCAGGCGCTCTTTGAGGGCTACCGTGGCCCGAAGTATCTGCTCGAGCAGCCAGTCGATCGGGCGTTCGTCGAGGCGCAGCCGCTGCGGTGGTTCAGTCATCAGGTCGACGACTTTGCCGCGCGTTTTCGGTCGTGCGCGATCCCTGAGAGCGCGTGGACCCACTCCGCGCACCTGGTCGTCGGGCTGTGGCACGTCCACCGCTACGGCGCGGAAGAGGCGCTTGCACGGATCCGTACGGGCATCCGTCTCCTGAATGAGAGTCACGGCGGCGTCAACAGCGACACGCGCGGATATCACGAGACGATCACGGTCTGTTACGTTCGATTACTGGAGCAGTTCCTCGATGCGGGTTCGGCGGCGCCATTGTCGGATCGCGTGGCGATGCTGCTGGACAGTCCGCTCGCGGCAAAGCGGATGCTGTCCGCCTTCTATTCAGCCGATCGCCTGATGTCCACGACTGCGCGAGCGCAGTGGATCGAGCCGGATCTGACTCCGCTATCGATTTCGACGATTCTCGAAAATCGATGAAGATCGCCTATCCTCGTCACGTGTCCATCCAACATCCGCAACCACATGATTTCGTGTCAGTCTGCTCGCGCATTCTTCTGTGTGTCGCTTTCACAGGCCTGGTCGGCTGCAGCTCACCGGCAAGTGGACCAGGCAATCCGAAAGTGCCGTCTGGCGCCAAGAGCTCCGGGGGCATGCACGGCGTCATCGAAACCGACAAGGGCCCGATCGAGATCGAGTTCTTTCCGACGGACGCGCCCAAAGCGGTCGAGAATTTCCGGTTGCTCGCCGAGCACGGCTACTACGACGGCCTGACGTTTCACCGCATCATCAAGGGCTTCATGCTCCAGGGCGGCGACCCTTCAGGTGACGGCACAGGTGGCGAGAGCGCGTGGGGTGGCACCTTCGAGGATGAGATCGCGGCGGACTCGCCGCTCTACCGCGACGGCTATCGACGCGGCCTCATCGCGATGGCCAACGCCGGGCCGAATACCAACGGCAGCCAGTTCTTCATCATGCACGCGGACTACTCGCTGTCTCCGAACTACGTGATCTTCGCGAGGGTGACGAAGGGGATGGAGGTCGTGGACGCGCTTGCGGACGCGCCCACCAGGCTCGGCGCGGACGGCGGCATGAGTCAGCCGCTGACGCCGCCGTCAATTAAGAAGGTCACGATCAAGCCGTAGGCGGCGTTCTACGACGTGTGAACGTCGTGCACGCGGTCGATCGACGCGATTTCGCCGTGAGCCTTCCTGAGTTCCGCATACAGGCCTTCAATCACCGCGCGGCTGTCAGGCGGCAGTATTCCCTCGAGGGCGTCTTCGAACGCACGCAGGGTAAAGCTCTCCCCCCGCTCGACCTCGTCGATGATCGCGTTATCGTCGTGACGTCGCCAGCGGCTCTTGATATCGATCCAGCCGCGATGCAGAACAGCGCCGGCGGTGCCATCAGCGGCTGAATCGCCGCCGAGGCGTTGGGCGTGTGGCGCGAGAACGTCAGCGATGCGTGCTCGTTGAGTCGCCATCCGCTCGAAGAGTTCCTTAACCCCGGGGCTCTCGACGTGAGCGGCAGCGGCGCTGAATCCCCTCTCAGCATCGCGACATGTCTCGATGAGATGGTTCAACACGGTTCGTTCGGTTCGTTGGGCCATGACAGCCTCCTGAAGATAAAGACCGCACGACCTCGGCCTGTCACCGTGATCGCTTAGAGCGTTACGAGCAATCGGCTGGCCAGAACGCCATCGCGAAGACATCGCCGAATGCCGGCGGATCTTCTGAAAGAGGGCCACACGCCGAGAGGATTGCGGGGAATTTTCGGCGAGGGGTGCGAGCTATTCCGAGCGGTTCCTCCGTGCACTCCAGTCAGCGCATCGGGCACGGGGTGCAAAGCGAACAAGCGGCGAGGCACGGCACTTGCTCCGGCCGGCGCGGGGAGGTGACGATGAAGAGCCGTTATCTGTTCGTGTTGTTGCTTGTACTGGTCGTCGTCGGGTGGCGTATTTCCGAACCGGCGGCAGCGGCCGGCCCTGCGGCAGCACCCAGAGCGCACATGAACATGCTGCAGTTGATGCGAGCGTTCCCGTTTCCACATGCGAACGTACTGTTCGATACGCAGTTGAAGGACCCGGTCGGACCGGAGAAGAAGGAGTCGATGGTCTTCAGCGTGTACCGCTGGGGCGATTCGGACACCTACGCCGGATGGGAAGGTGTCGAGAACAGCGCGCTGGCGTTGTCAGAGATGGCGCCGCTCCTGTTGGTGCCACGTCTCTGCTCGAATGGTCTGCCTGCACCCGTGACGCAACCTGACTGGACGAAAGCGGTGAAGGGACTCGTGGTGGCAGGTGAGAAGGCGCACAAGGCGGCGCAGACGAAGAAGCTGGATGCGATGCTCGACGTCAGCGAGACGCTCAGCGACGCCTGTGCGGCCTGCCACGAGAAGTATCGCGACGTAGATCTCTCGGGGGGCACCCGCTGCAAGGTCGGCAAGTAGGCGGGCGGCATGGCCAGGATTCTCGGCGCTGTCGCGAGTTCCCACACGCCCACGATCGGGTTCGCCCTCGATACGCACAAGCAGGACGACCCGGCGTGGGCGCCTATCTTCGCAGGCTACAAGCCGGTCCAGGAGTGGCTCGCGGCCAGGCGTCCGGACGTGCTGTTGATCGTTTTCAACGACCACGTCACGTCGTTCTTCTTCGATCACTACTCGCAGTTCGCACTTGGTATCGGTGAGTCGTACGCGCCGGCCGATGAGGGCGGCGGGCCGCGGGCGCTGCCGCCGGTCCGCGGGCACGCAGCGCTCGCCCATCACATCGCTGCGGGTCTTGTTGCCGACGAGTTCGACCTTTCCTACTTCCAGGACAAGCCGCTCGATCACGGCTGCTTCTCGCCGCTCTCGATGCTGTGGCCGCACGCACCTGACTGGCCTGGCGCGATCGTGCCGCTGCAGGTCGGTGTGCTCGAATTCCCGATTCCCTCGGCACGGCGCTGCTACCGTCTCGGCCAGAGCCTGCGCAAGGCGATTGAAAGCTATCCGGAAGATTTGAAGGTGGTGCTCGTGGCGACCGGCGGCCTCTCACATCAGGTGCACGGCGAGCGCTGCGGCTTCAACAACACCGCCTGGGACCTGCGCTTCCTCGAGTTGATTGAAAACGACCCGGAGCAGCTGGCTGGAATGACGCATGCCGAGTTCGCCACGCTCGGCGGTTTCGAGGGCGCGGAAGTAATTATGTGGCTCGTAATGCGAGGTGCGCTGTCACCCACGATTCGCAAGCTGCATCAGAGCTACTACCTGCCCAGCATGACCGGGATCGCGACCGCGATCTATGAAGACGAGGCACCGGCGCCGGCGCCGGATCCCGCCTATCTGGCGCACCTCACTCATCAGCTCGCCGGAATCGACGCGCTACCGGGCACGTATCCATTTACGCTGGCTCGAAGCGTCAAGGGCTATCGACTGAACAAGTTTCTGCACGCGCTCATCGATCCCGACCGGCGCGCACAATTTCGTACCGATCAGGAGTCTCTCTTCGAGCGAGCCGATCTCACCGCGGAAGAACGGCACCTGTTGCGTTCCCTGGATTGGCGCGGCATGATCCACTACGGCGTCAGCTTCTTCATGCTCGAGAAGCTCGGGGCCGTCGTCGGCGTCTCCAATCTGCACATCTACGCGGCGATGCGCGGTGAGACGCTCGACGAGTTCCGCAAGACGCGCAATGCCCCGGGCGCGCTGTACTCTGTCGCCGGTGTAGAGTCGGCGCGCGCGCGACCCTCATGGGACGCCGTCGCGAAACCATAAGGTCGCCTTACTGCGGAGAAGTAAGATCTCATCGCTGGCCGATGACTTATCCTCGCCTCGTTCTCGTCCTGCTACTCCTCGGTGGAGCGCTCGCCTCCGGGCAGCAACGCGATACCAGCGACATGCTGGCGCGCATCAGAGCGGAGGGTCTGCAACGCTCCCGCGCGCTGGCCTTATACAGGACGCTTACAGACGAAATCGGCGCCCGACTGACGGGATCGCCGGCTCACATGCAGGCGGCGCGCTGGGCGATCGACCGCTTCACGGAGTGGGGGCTGGCCAGCCCCCACCTCGAGCCGTACGAGTTCGGCCGGGGATGGCAGCTCGAACACGTGTCGGTCGAAATGACCGTGCCGCGCTACGTGCCGCTCATCGCGTATGCCGAGGCCTGGTCTCCGCCGACGGCGGGCGTGGTGAGCGGACGTGTTGTCTACGTCGGCGATAAGACTGGCGCGCAGATCCAGGCCATGACGGCGCAGCTTCGCGGCGCGATCGTACTGACCCACCTTCCGCAGACGGAGTTCGTCGCGGGCGACCGACCGCAACCCGGCCTCGACGATCGCCCGGTGGCCACGGGTAACCCGGTGTTGGCGTCGCCGCGAAGTGTGACGCCGGTGAACGAACTGATGGCGCTGCTTGGGCGGGCGGGTGCGGCCGTGGTGCTGCGGCCGAGCGCATACCGAGACGGCACTGTTGGTGTCACCGGGAATCGCGCCACGCCCTCCGACGCGGTGCCGTCGATTGTTGTCGCGGGTGAGCAATACAACGTGCTCGCTCGCCTGGCGGTCGAGGGACGTCCGCCGTCGCTGCGCGTGGAACTGCGGACGCGCTACTTCGAAGAAGACCGGAACAGCTACAACGTGATCGCCGAGATCCCGGGACAGGATCCGTCGCTGCGCGATCAGGTCGTGCTCATCGGCGCGCACCTCGACTCGTGGCACACGGCGAGCGGCGCCACCGACAATGCGGATGGCGCCGTTGCCGCCATGGAGGCGATGCGCATAATCAGGGCGATCGGCACCGCGCCGCGGCGCACCATTCGAGTGGCACTGTGGAGCGGCGAGGAGCAAGGGCTCCTTGGCGCGCGTGCCTACGTCGCGCAGCGCTTCAACACGGCGGCAGCGCGAGATCAGCTGGCCGTGTACTTGAACGACGATCCCGGCAGCGGCAAGACGCTTGGCTTCTACATGGAAGGGAATACGGCCGCGAAGGCGATCTTCGATCGCTGGCTCGCGCCGCTGCGCGATCTTGGTGCGACGCGAAACGTCGTGGAGAAGATCGGCTCTACCGATCACGTGCCTTTCAACGAAGCCGGATTGCCCGGTTTCAACGTCATCAAGGACTTCAACGCCTACGACGAGCGCACGCGACATACCAACGCCGACTACCCCGAGCGCACGACCGATGACGCGCTGAAGCAGTCGGCCATCGTCATGGCGAGCTTCGCGTGGCAGGCGGCGATGGCGGACGAGAAGATCCCACCCCAAGCGACGAAGTAGCGCTGTCCTGGACCAGACTTCGCGAGACTAGCCCTTTGAGTCGTACCGCTTTGATCGTTGGCGCCGGAATCGGTGGCCTCTCGGCCGGCCTGGCGTTGAGAAAGGCCGGATGGACGATCCGCATCTTCGAGCGGTCGCCCTCTCCGCGTGAGCTCGGCTTCGGACTCGCCCTTGCCCCGAACGCGATCGCAGCCTTGCGTACGCTGGGTGTTGCAGAGGTCGTGAAGGCTCGCAGCTTCGAGCCGCGACGTGCGGAGGTTCGCCGGCCCGATGGCACTGTGCTGAAGCGCGCGGAGTTGCCACCTGAGGCGCTGGGCGGCCCGATGATCATCGCACTGCGGCCGGCGCTTCACGGTGCCTTGCTCGAAGCCGTTGGCGTGGACGCCATCGCGCTCGAGAATGACGTCACCGGATTCACCTCGACCGGCACGCGTGTGACGCTGCAGATGGCTGGCGGTGGAGTCGCGGAAGGCGACGTGCTGATCGGCGCTGATGGTGTCGGTTCCGTCGTTCGTCGTGCGATGCATCCGGATGAAGCACCACCCAGGTCGAGCGGCATCGTGGCCGTGCGCGGCGCCGTGCATGGTGCACTTCGTCACCTGGGCGATCTACACGCTGTCTACTACCTGGGTCGTGGTGTGGAGTCCATGTTCGTTCGCGCCAGCGATACTGGTATTTACTGGTTTCTGTCGATGGCGCGCGCGCTGGTTCCGGCCGGCACGCAGGATCCGAGGGCAATCCTGGCGTTGATGTCGCCCCGATTCGATTCAACCTTTCGCGCCGTGACGTCGGCGACCGACGATCTGCGCTTTGACGAGCTGGTGGACCGCGATCCAATCCCGTTTTGGGGAAAAGACGCTGTGACGTTGCTCGGCGATGCCGCTCACCCGTTGCTGCCACATACCGGCCAGGGGGCGGCGCAGGCGATCGTGGATGCTGTCACGGTGGGAGAGGCGCTCACGGGCGACGTCGATGTCGAGCGCGCGTTGAGAGCGTACGAACGCGAGCGCCTGAGCAAGACCGCGACGTTGCTCCAGCAAGG
>Ga0247825_10001754_pt1 | contig 14323 bp, 15 predicted proteins | sample 13C_Vanillin_Day_FD_194413 | JGI IMG/M metagenome (GOLD analysis project Ga0247825, IMG submission 194413) | Soil microbial communities from agricultural site in Penn Yan, New York, United States - 13C_Vanillin_Day48 | ecosystem: Environmental > Terrestrial > Soil > Agricultural land | place...
GTGCTCGAAGACATCGAATTCGAAGGCGAGACCATTCGCGCGGGCGAGGGAGTCATCACGGCTCTGTCAGCCGCCAACTGGGATCCGCAGGCGTTCTCGGAGCCCGGGAAGCTCGATCTCGCCCGCAGCGCATCGCACCATCACGCGTTCGGCTGGGGCCCGCACCAGTGCGTAGGACAGCAGCTTGCCCGCGTCGAACTCGTCGTTGTGTTCAGCACCCTGTTCCGCCGGGTGCCGACGTTACAACTGGCAGTCGACATCGGGGAGCTGAGGTTCAAGGAGGACTCGCAGGCCTACGGCATCTACGAGCTGCCCGTCACCTGGTAACAGCCGGCGGGCCTACCCGCTGACTAACCGTCGTCAGGGAAGGTCAGCTGCAGCATCGCACGGATTGCGAATGCCCGCAGTTAATTCGGCGACGTGTAGCGGTCGTCCCGTTGCGCGCATCAGCGAGTCGGGCGAGGACTTCGTTCCGCACCCCGATCGGCCGTCGGAATGCGGCCGACCGGGGTTTTGCCAGTGGCGAAAGGATGACGTTCATGGGTTTGACGTTGGCTACGTTCGTTCTCCGCTGGATGAGGCGCGCGGAGATTCGGCGTCCCACGGGGCCGAGGACCGATGACAGCTCGGACGAATGGTCGTGGGTGTACGACACGGCCTCGACATCGATCATCAGGTACTCGACGGTTTCCTCGCCGGGAGCGGGGGAGCGCTGACACCGTCGTCCGGATCGCCTGCCCTCCGTACCGCGCGATCGGATGCGACATCTCGGTTCGACTCCCTATTGCCTCGTGTCAAGATGCGCGCGAAGTCTGATTCGTTGATGCGATGAAGGGGCGGGGCCTCCGCTCCTCGTGACGTTCCCGGCGGATGCTGGGAGTACTCACATCAATCACGGCAGGGAGGCCCTCATGAGTGAGTATGACGGAAAACAGTTCGTCGGGATCGATCTGCATCGCCAACGGTCGGTGATCGTCCGCCAAACCGACACCGGCGAACAGCTCGCGGCGGTGCGGATCGTCAACGATCCGGTGGCGCTGGGGTTGCAGATCGAAAAGGCCGGATCGAACCCGGAGGTAGTGCTCGAGGCCACGTACGGGTGGTATTGGGCGGTCGACGCGTTGGAGGCGGCGGGTGCCACGGTGCATCTGGCACACCCGTTGGGTGTCAAAGGGTTCCGATACCGGAGAGTGAAGAACGATGTGCGTGACGCCGGTGATCTGGCGGATCTGCTGCGGATGAACCGTCTGCCCGAGGCCTGGATCGCACCGTGCGGAACACGCGAACTGCGTGAGCTGGTGCGCTACCGCGCCAAGCTGGTGGCGCTGCGGTCGGGCCTCAAGGCCCAGGTGCACTCCGTGCTGGCCAAGGCGGGGGTGCTGATCGTTGCCACGGACCTGTTCGGTGTTGATGCGCGGAAGCGACTCGAACGGACCCCGCTGTCCGGTGCCTACGCCCAGCGGGTGTCCTCACTGCTGCACCTGATCGACATTCTCGACGCAGAGGAGGTAAACCTTGCCGGCCGAATCGCCGCGGAGTTGCGCCACGACGGCGGCTACCGGGCGATCCAAGCGTTACCCGGTGTCGGGCCGACCCTCGCGGCCATCTTCGTCGCCGAGATCGGGGACGTGCACCGATTCGCCGACCCCGGCCGGCTGTGTTCCTGGGCAGGGCTGACACCGCGCCACTACGAGTCCGACACCGTCGTACGCCGCGGACACATCACACCCTCTGTGTCAACCTCAGCGCCTGAATTCAGGCCGCTTCGACGGTGTCACGGTGTCGTTGCGCGCCGGCATGCAGAGCTGAGTCGTAAGGCGTGCCGCTTTGCCAGCAGCGCCAGATGACGCGGACCCAGGCGCGAGCGAGGATCCGCGCCGCATGCGGGTGGTCCTTGCCGGACGCGCGGGCACGGCGGTAGATCTCGGCGGCCCAATCGCTTTGGTGGCGACTGTTGTCGGCGAAGGTCGTCAGTGCGACACGGAAGCGTTTGTTGCAGGCCCAGCGGAAACCGACGCCGCGGTGTTTGCCGGAAGCGCGGGTGACCGGCACCAATCCGGCGAGCGCGGCGACGGCCTCGGGACCGTCGTAGGCGTCGCGGGCGTCGCCCCACTCGGCGAGGATCTGGGCGGCGTTGACGACCCCGGCGCGGGGCAGCGACGCGAACACCTGCCCGTCGGGATGGTCGGTCAGGTGCGCGGCCACGGACCGGTCGAGGTCTCTGATCGCCGTGTTGAGCGCGGTCAACACCCGGATGTGTGCGGTCACCGCGTCGCGCAGCGCCTCGGTCTGTGCCGGGCCGGTGATGCCGGCCGGAGCGGCCCGCAGCCGCTCGAGCAACTCCTCGGGGCTGCGCCGTCCGCTGTAGCGGTGCTTGGTGCAGAATGCGGCCATCCGCTTGACGCCGAGGTGCGCCGCCGAGGCCGGGGTCGGGTACCGGGTCAAGAAGGCCAGGCTGCTCTGGGAGGCGACGTCGGAGAAGACCTCTTTGGCGCCGGGCCATTGTGCATCGAGCAACGCGGCGAGCTGGTTACTCGCGGCCACCCGCGCCTCGACCAGATCGGTGCGGGTCCGCGAGACCGTGCGCACCGCCCTCGTGTCGTCGCTGTAGGGCACCGCCGGACGCAGCCGATGTGCCCGCAAGCGCAGGTACTCCGCGATCACCTCCGCGTCGCCGGCGTCGGACTTCGCCCCGGAGATGACCTCGCCCTCGCGCCAGGCCTTGATCGCGTTCGGCTTGACCGGCACCATCGGGTGCCCTGCCTCCAACAGCGCGTCGACCAGCCGACCGTCCGGCCGCTCGATCGCGATCGGCACCGACTCTGGGTCATCGGCGAGCCGGGCCAGTCGAGCCGCCAACCGCGCGAACCCTGCCGCGGTGTGCTCGACGGTGAACGCGGCGACCCCACGTCCCGCGGCGTCCAGGATGCAAACCGCGTGTGTCTTTGCAGCCCAATCGATCCCGACAAAGAACATCGCTTCGGTCAATGCCATGCAACCATCCTTCCTACCTCGCCTCCTGGGCAGGGTCATCGGGTGAAGGGACCGGCCGCCGAGTGGTCACTCACCGGCGCTTTGCCAGCGGCATCCCTCTGTCGTCGGTCAGCGGGTCCCGAGGGAGCCGGGGGCGGCTGTGTGATATTGGCCCTCGAAGGGCGACCAAACAGGGCCGTCACCCCGACTCCAACCTCCTCCCTACCACGGACGGCGTCTGCTGTCCGTGACAGGAAGGGTGCACGAGTGACCAAGCAGGGATCCAAACTGGTGCGGTGGGCGACCGTGGAGGCGATCCAACGCAAAACAACAGGAAAGATCTCCGCTGATCGGGAAAGGATCGCGGAACGGCGCGGAAAAAACATCGCGAAGATCGCCGCGGCCCGCAAACTGCTCACCCTTGTCTACTACGGTCTGCGCGACGGCCATATCCGCGCACTCGCCAAGGACGCGGCGTGAGCTTCCCGGACGCGGCATACGCGTGGTCGCCAATGAGTCTGACCTCCCACTTGGGGCGTGGTCGCCGCGTTGATTGACCCTGTATGCCGCACACCGCACCGCTCCATGCCCTGCACCTGGCCGGGCGAAGGGATGACCGGCAGCCGGGGGAAACTCGGCCCTGCCCAACCTGATCCGCATCACACTGGAGACGAAGCCCCCCACAACACCATAGGCAATACCGTTCTGCCGGTTCCAGAGTCTGCGCTGAACCAGGGGGCCAGCTGTCAAGACTGTTCGTCCTCGCTGCGCTGCGGGCGCTCCGTCTTTGACCGCATGCCCTTGTTCATCGCTGTCCGCACGGACACCGAATACGGCAAAACGGCAGTACAGCAGCCTTGACAGAGCCCCGCCCCTTCAGGGATGACTCATCGTCAGTCCCATCGTCCGGGCCTATCCGACAACCCATCCTCGGGCCGCGTAGGCGCGCCGTACGCGCGCATTCCTTGATGAGGCAACGAATAGGTTTTCGCGCGCATGCTTCGTGAGTCAACACGGACTCTTGACTCGGGGTGACATGTGGGTCAATATTATACCGATCGTTCGAACGGATCGATATCGCGGCCGGCGACCGGCTCGTGGACGGATCCGAGATGGATCCAGACATCTCGTTTGCCGGGCTGTTCGGCCCGCCTATTGATCGCGACGAGAGTTGCCGCGCATCCTGTTCGGGGTGAAGTCCGCCTTGATTGCCGGCCGCTTCACTGAATACACATCCCCAGGGAGACTGATGAATACCTCGGCACCGGGATCGGGCACTGAAGACATCCCAAAGTCGCTCAGTAGAAATGGTGTGCGATCGCGAGGAAGGGTGCGCGGTCTCATTCGCCCCGACTATCTGATCGACTTCGCGATTCGCTGGGAACCTTACGGCGGCGACGAGTACATCTTCCCCGAATTCGGGATCTCACCCGCTACCTTTTACCGACGAGTGCTGGCCATCCTCACCGATGATGTCGGACCACACGTCGACTCGACCACTCGGGAGAAGTTGATTGCGCTGTGCCGCAGTAAGGTGGGAGCACAGACGTTCGCGCGCCCACGGGAGAAGCGGTAACTGTTCCTATGAGGTTCCCTGGAGGCCCCGTTGGTCGGGCGCGGTTCGGGTCGGGCAGTCGCCCTCGGGGTCGATAGCTCTCGTGATGCGATGACCTATCCCGGTAAGTTGACGAATCTGGGCCTTGGTCAACGGGTCGAACACGTAGTTGCGGACGGCCTCGACGTGCCCGGGTGCGGTTTCGACGACCTTTGTCCAGCCGTCCTCGGTGAGTATGGCCAGGGTGTATCGCCCATCGCTGGGATCGGGGGTGCGCCGAACCCAGCCTCGTTTTTCCAGGCGGCCGACCACCTGGGACAGCCGGGACAGCGAGCCTTCGGCCAATACCGCGAGCATGCTCATCCGCAGGGTGTGCTCAGGGGCCTCGGAGAGCCCCGCCATCACCTGGTACTCGAAGTGGCTGATTCCAGCGTCCCGCTGTAACTGCGTATCCAGCGCAGCGGGCAGTCTCATCAATACGACGCTCAACGCGACCCACGCTCGCCACTCCTCGGCATCGAGCCAGCGGGGCTCCTCCTCTGTTCCCATAGGACCGATCATAGCTTCGATGATGAAGTCATCGGTTCGTGAAATGACTTGCACTGTGAAGTCATGCCCGATACATTTCACTTCAAACTTGAAGTCATCTGAGAGGTATGGAAGATCATGAACGTCCTGTTGTGGATCATTGCGAGTGTGCTTGCCGTCGCATTCTTACTGGCCGGGCTGATGAAGCTCACGCAGCCGAAAGAAAAGCTGAGTGCGTCGGGAATGGGGTGGGCAGACGATTTCAGTGCAGGCACGGTCAAGCTCATCGGGGGATTGGAGGTCCTCGCCGCGATCGGTCTGATCCTGCCGGCAGTGCTCGGCATCGTTCCCGTGCTGGTGCCACTGGCGGCGCTAGGACTCGTGCTCGTGATGGTCGCTGCCGCTGTTATCCACGGCCGCCGTAACGAGTCCCAGATGATCGTGGCGAACGTTGTCCTTCTCGCGCTGGCCGCCGTGATCGTCTGGGGCCGGCTCGGCCCGTATGCCTTCACCGCATGATGCGGACCGTGCGGTCGTCCTCGGAGGTTCAGGCGGTAGGCTCTCCCATCTTCGGCGCCGCCCATTCCCGAGAATCCGACGGAGTAGCCGCCGTCCGCCGGCATCAGCACTCCAGTGATGTAGGAGGCTTCGTCGCTCACGAGGAGCAAAGCGGCCGAGGTGATCTCGTTCGCCAGGCCCCACCTGTCCATGGGGATTCCGGGAAGTCGGAAGATGCCCGGCGGTTCCGGCGGTATTTCATACAGAAGACACCCTCGAGGTTCACTCCGTGAATTCGGTCCCAGTTCTCCGTGGTCTGTTCGTACAACGGCATCAAGCCGCCGCCGAATCCGAAGTTGCTCACGAGGATGTCGATCCGGCCGAACGTCCTCCGCTCTCGCGATCAGGTGCCGGACGTCCGCCACGTCGCTGACGTCGGCCTGTACTCCTACTGCGGTGTCGCCGATTTCAGCGGCGACACCGGTCGAACTGCTGCTGATGCTGGCGCAGAAGACATTTGCTCCGTCGTCGGCGGACCGGTGCGCGATTGCCCTGCCGATTCCCGGCCCCGCGCCCGTGATGACCGCGACCCTGTTCTTCAGGTGCATGCATACCCTCCAGAGTTTCTCGTGTTGTCGCACGCCGTGAGGTCGAGAGACATCTCGACAGAAGTCGGAAGAATCAGCCGAGAACGCGCGGTGGGCTAGCGCCATTCTCGATGCGGCCGGTCAACTCCCACGTGGTCGATCGCCCCGACCACGGTCGGGGCGATCGCGTACGTCAGAGCCTTGCCGTCGCAGGCTCCTCGAGACTGTCGGACTGTTCCGCAGAAACTGATCGCCGCACGGGGATGGTCGCGGCGACGGCTGCGGCGACCACTGCGACACCGCAACCGATGAACAAGCTGACGCGAAAGCCGTTCTCGGTCGGGATGCTGTATCCACCGACGCTCACGCTCATCTGCGCCAGCACCACACCGATCACGGCGGCCGAAATCGAGGTGCCCACCGAGCGCATCAGGGTGTTGAAGCTGTTCGCGGACGCGGTCTCGGACAGCGGCACCGCGGCCATGATCAACGCCGGCATCGCGCCGTAGGCCAGGCCGACTCCGCTGTTGATGATGCAGAGGGCGACCGCAAGACCCCAGGTCGAGCCCATCAGCAGGGTAGAGGCGGCGTAACCGAGAGCGATTACCGTCGAGCCTGCGATCAGCGTGACCTTCGGGTCGCGCACTGCCGACAGGCGTGCGCCCAGCGGCGAAATCAGCATCATCATGAGACCCGACGGAGCCATCCACAGACCCATCGCCAACATCGACTGCCCCAGGCCGTAACCGGTGGATGTCGGCAGTTGCAGCAGCTGCGGCACGGTCAACATCGCCGAGTACATCGCGACGCCGACGACCACCGATGCGGCGTTGGTCATCAGCACTCGTGGCCGCGCGGTCACCCGCAGATCGACCAGCGGGTCGGCGATGCGTAGCTCCCACCAACCCCAGACCAGCAACACCACGATCCCTGCCGCGAACAGGGTCAGAATTGTGCCGCTGCCCCAGCCCCACGCGGCGCCCTTGGACACCGCCAACAGAAGGCATATGAGCCCGGCGCCCAGACCTATCGCACCGGCGATGTCGAAACTACCTGTGGCCTTGATCGGTGTGTTGGGAACGACTACCCAAATCGCGACAGCGATGAACACGCACAGGACGGCGGAGGCCCAGAACAGCATCCGCCAGTTCGAATACTCGGCGACCGCCGAAGAAACCGGCAACCCGAACGCCGCGCCGATGCCCAGCGACGCGCTCAGCAGCGCCACCGCCGATCCCAGCCGCTTCGGCGGGAGCAGATCGCGCAGCACGCTGATCCCGATCGGCGCGATACCCACCCCCATGCCCTGCAGGCCGCGGCCGACGATCATCGGCAACACCGAGGACGACAGCGCGCACACTATCGAGCCGGCTATCAGCGGCACTGTCGACAACAGCAGAATGCGACGCTTTCCGTACAGGTCACCGAGGCGCCCAGCCACCGGGGTGGTCACTGCTGCCACCAGCAGCGTGGATGTCACCACCCACGACGCGTTCGACGCGGTCGTATTCAGTAATTGCGGGAATTGCGCGATGAGTGGGATCACCACCGTCTGCATGATCGCCGCGACGATGCCGGCGAATGCCAGCACTCCCACTATCCGGCCCGTCCTGGTCGTTTCAGATTTGTCCACGCCAACCTCCCTGGTCCGCAAAGCACCGTATGTGCACTATGCAATTGCTATGTAGTATGCACATATGCTGCACTATGCCCAAAGGTTGTGACGCATTTCTCCTGTGACCTGCTGGCACTCGCCTGTCCGGCGCGGCACAGGCCGATGGAAGGACGGCATGGACAAGCCCACAGAGCAGGTCGAATTCGAGACGATGCTGCTCGGCCGCTATACGCTCAACCCGCAACACCTGCGCGAGTCCGGTCTGCTGGACCGCAGTGCATACCTGCTGCTCAGTCGGCTCAATGTGGAAGGTCCGATGTCCATCGGGCAGCTTTGCGAGGCATTCGGTCTGAACAGTTCAACCCTCAACCGGCAGACCGCCGCTCTGCTGCGCACCGGACTCGTCGAACGTATCCCCGATCCTGACGGAGGCATGGCTCGCAAATTCCGGATCACTACGAAGGGCGAGCGCCGGTTCGGCGCCGAACGGGCCACCAGGGTCGACGGGCTCGCCGATATCATGAAGGACTGGGCACCCGAGGACGTCACCGCATTTGCCGACCACTTGCGCCGTCTCAACCGTGACATCGAGCGTCGCCGAGGGCAGTTCTGGCCGCGGTCCGAATCCGAGCATGCCGATCAGGCGCCGACGGCACGCTCCGCTGGCACGGCTCCAACCCCTTCCTCGGACCCACGCCCGGCGCAGACGGCCTGACGCCCGGGAACTGGTCTGCCTCGGTCGGGTTCGATGTCGACGGCGAGTTGCGTTTTCCCACCCGTGACGCCGGGTGTGTGGCCGGCTGACGCGAGTTGATTTCGCGGAGGGTCTTGCCTAAATCCGATCGATCGGTCTAGTTTTGTCCACAGTGCAATGGAGAATGTGAAGCAGGTTACGAACCCGCGTGGACGTTCCGGTTCCCGACCGGCTGAGCGGCGCCCGCCCGAAGCGCAGCGCCTATCCAAGGCCGTCTGGTTACGGCCGGCCAGGTCTCTGCATACCGGCATCCGGTCGCCTGTGTCGACGCATCCGAGGTCGGCGCGTATGTGTCAGCCCGCAAATCACCTGGAGGAATGTTGCCGTCACCTACTCCTAGCCTCGGCGGCTCTGTTGCAGGCACTTTCCGAGGCGCAGGCTGGACGCCACGGATCGCGCTGTCGCTCCTCACGATTGTCCTGTTGGTCGAGGCCGTCTCGCTCGCGTATCACACTGCAGCGACAGCTTTGCCGGCGATCGCGGCGCACTTCGGCACCACGCAAGGCGGCTGGGTCCTGACGGCGTATGCGTTGTCGGCCGCCGCGACCGCACCCATTTTCGGCAAGCTCGCCGACAGATGTGGCAAGCGGCGCATGCTGCTGACTGTTCTGGCGATTTCCGTCTCCGGATCCGTTGTGGCAGCAACTTCGCAGAGTTTCGAAATGCTACTCGTCGGTCGGGCACTCGAAGGTTGCCTTGCTGTCTCGATGTTCCTGACCTACTCCCTGATCCGCGACATCTATCCGCCGAAGATCGTTCCGTTCGCAGCCAGCATCAGCGTCACCGGCGCCGGCGCGTTGGCAATCGGAATCCCGACGTTGCTCGGTGTGTGCATCGACAACTTCGGATTCAGGTCGGTGTTCGTTCTCAGTGCCATCTGGGTGAGCACGATGGCGGTTCTGGTTGCGATCACTACCAAGGAATCCGATGTCCGGTCCGATTCGCGGATCGACGCCGTCGGCGCCTTCTTGATTGCGGCCGGAATCGGCAGCACTCTCACCGGTATCAGTATGGGCAACACGTGGGGCTGGACCGACGTCCGAACGCTCGGACTGCTCGTCGGCGGTCTGGCGATCATGGCGGTCTACGTAGTGACGTCTCTCAATCGCTCTGAGCCGATTCTGGATATCCGGATGTTCACGCGTCGGGGCATGGTGATCGCCGCGGTGGTCGCAATCGTCGGTTTCGGCATCAGCCCGGTGATGCAGGTTCTCGCCGCACTCATCGGACTCACTCCGAACACGATGGGCGGTGGTTTCGGTTTGGGTATGTCCGCGACCGCACTGGCGCAGATCACCACGCCGCGGACGGTGACCGCTGTGATCGCGGGCTTGATCGTCGGCCTCATCGTCAGGAAGGTCGGGCCATGGAATACCGCCCGAATCGGCATGCTGATGCTGGGCGTCAGCGCTGCCTACCTGGCATTTCGTCACGACTCGGTCCCCGACATGATCATCGGGTACGTCATCTTCGGTGTCGGATCCGGATTTACGAATGGCTCGCTTCCCAACCTGGTGATGGCGGCAGCGCCGGTGAAAGCCCAGGCAACGATGTCCGCCGGGGTGCAAGTGCTCACCTCCGTGAGTGGTGCAGTCATGCCGATCCTCGCGTTTGTCATCCTCGGACGCACCGAATTCATGGGCCCTGGTGGCCACGTCGCTTACGCAGACGGCGGAATCACTGCCACTTTGATCGCGTGTCTGGTGGTATCGCTCCTCGGCGCGTCGATGTTGTCGACGATTCTCCGTCCTCGGGTGGGCGTCTTTGCGCCCGACGACGGCACCGACGCGGTGCAGTCCTCGTTGTTGGAGGCTGAAATGTCCTCTGTGGCAGGTTATGGCGGGCTTGTGGTCGACGTGTTCTCCTCCGACGGCGAGGGGGGCGCGCGGGGCGACAAGGAGTTCGTTCGGTCGAAGGCCAAGCATGGTCCTCAGGACTTCGGCTGATCGTAATGATCAATCGAATCGATACTGTCAAGTCTCGTTGCAGTCCAGAATATTTCGCATGGCGTGCCAGACGAGCGGATCATTCGACCTGGTCGGTTGGGTATCCGCCATTGCACGCGACTGGTCGGCTCAGTACTACGAGCAGGGGTGACGGAAGGCGGAATCGATGAGCATTCGCGACACCGCGACCGGTGCGCTCGGGGTCGCACGTTTGGCGTTCGATGCAGGCGCCGCCCTGATATTCGTGGCTGTACCGGTTGCTTTTGCGATAGGTGAGGCGAACTCGATGGCGCACACCGCACGCACCGAGATCGCACCCGCTGGGATACCGTCGGACAGCGAGCGGTTGCCTGACGTGGAAACGGTCGTTGAACTGATGTAATTTTCGCCTCCCAGAAGTCGGTGGACACGTTGACCGGTGGGGATCGGTTGGCGGGGCATACGCTGTGTTCGGCAGCCGTCTTCGGCTCATACGTACTGGAGAGGGCGTCACGATGACCGTTCGCGAAACCGTCCACGGGCGAGTGCTCGTCGTGCACATGGAGCGGGAAGCGAAACGCAATGCTGTCGACCGCGAGATGGCCGAGGGGATCGGCGCCGCCCTCGACCGGCTCGATGACGACGAACAGCTGTGGGTCGGGGTCATCACCGGCACCGAGTCGGTGTTCTCTGCGGGCTCCGACCTGACCAGCGGTGGTGACGCGAAAACTGACAGGGGCGGCGCGTACGGGCTGATCCGGCGTCGACGCACGAAGCCACTGATCGCGGCCGTCGAGGGACCCGCGCTCGGCGGGGGCTTCGAGATTGCGCTCGCGTGCGATCTCGTGGTGGCCTCGACAACCGCCCGGTTCGCCCTGCCCGAAACGCAGCGCGGCGTGGTCGCGACGTCGGGTGCGTTGTTCCGGGCCGTTCGGGCACTGCCGCTCCCGATCGTGAAGCAGCTTCTGATCACGGGTGCCGGGCTGTCCGTCGAGCGGGCGCACCACTTCGGCCTGGTGAACACGATTACCGAGCGGGGCAACGCGCTCCGCGAGGCGCTGGTGCTCGCGGAAGACATCTGCCGGTCCTCGCCCGTCGCGGTCCGTCAGACCCTCGCCGCGCTCGCGGAGCAGTACGAGTCCGCGGATGAGATCGGTTGGGCTGCAACCGCACGAGCGATCGACGTGGTCGCGCGTTCAGATGACAGTAAGGAAGGCGTGCAGGCGTTCTTCGAGCGTCGCGCGCCGGAATGGACAGGGCGATGACTCTGAACTCCCTATTGTGATTAGTGTTTCTCGCTTTCGGCAACGGCGAGATGCCCGATCAGCAGTACGACGGGGATGAGCGGAAACTCGGCACCAATCGTGTTGACTCGATTGGTGATCCGTAGGCGGCCGCGATGCCGGGAGAGTGGTCCGGGTGGTGGGATCCCGGGTCCCGCGCGCGACCGGTCTACGGCTCGGTAGTCGGTCAGACGGACTCGGGGACGTCGGCCAACTTCATGGTCTTGTCGAAGTGCACGATGTCGGCAAGTGTGCCACCGAGGATCGCTGCGCGATCCTCGTCGTTCACGCCCTCGAAGTTGAACGCCACGCAGTCCTCGCTTCCGCGGAACGTGCCCTCGGCATGCGGGTAGTCGTTGCCCCAGATGATGGTCGAGATGCCGGTGATATGGCGCGCCTTCACCGCTGTGGGGTCGTCGGCGAACTGTACGTGGATCTGACGCTGCAGGTAGTCGGTAGGACTGAGCGGTAGGGGCCACTTTGCATTGATCGCGAACAGCCGCCCCATGGCCGGCTGATCCTTCGGGCTACGCGAGTCGTCCCAGAATCCCAGCCACCAGTCAGGGTCCTGGCCGATCCCGGTGCGCCACGACTTCTCCATCATGCCCATGTAGGACACCAGCCAGCCTGCGCCGAACTCGACGAGGTTGAAGTGCAGGTTCGGGAAGCGTTCACAGACTCCACCGCCGATGAGGGATGCGATGATCTCCTGCGGGCTCGCGGATGCGGTATTGCCGCCGCCCATCGTGCGGCCGGCGACCATATCGTCGGTCAGCTGACCCTTGCCCATGTTCATGGCAGTCATGAGGCCTTTGACGGTGGTGGCCGTCTCCGACACGTTGTCCTTGACGCTCACGCCGCCTGTGGCGACGTGGAAGAACACCGGCAGCCCGTTCGCCTGAGCGGCCGCCCACACGGGGTCGTAGTCCCGTGACCAGTACGGCTTGGGTGGGATCTCCGGCAGAAGGACCGCTTGCAGTCCTGCCCGCGCGATCCGCTCGATCTCGGCGACAGCGTCGGGAATGTTTGTGAGAGGGATTGCCGCCGTGGGGCGCAACCGCTTGCTGTAGGGGAGATACCGCTCGACGAGGAAGTCGTTGTACACGCGACAGTGCGCCATCGACAGCTCATGGTCGTCGGTGAAAAGGACGAACAGCGACAGGTTCGGGAACATCACCGAGGCGTCGACGCCATCGATATTCATGTCCCGGATGATGTGGTCAGGCTCGCCGTCCGGGGTCTCCCCGCCGTGCTGGCGGTACTTGGAGATGGTCCAGCCGTCGAACCCAATTGTGTGGAGCTTCTTGAACTCCGTGTGCCCGCCCGGCACGATCGGCTCGTCGATCGTGAACTCCTCTTCCCAGAGGGCGCGGTCCCGAAGGTGCCGCGGAAGCCGGGTCTTGAACAGATCGGCGGGCTCGATGATGTGCGAATCGCCTGAGACGACAAATTCCTTGAACACAGTTCGTACCTCGCTCGTTGCGGGTCCTGGACGGACAGCGCCGTGGCGTAGGAGCTCACGGTCCGTTGAGACTGAGTGTCAGATTAGAACCGAATGCTCATATTTGCAATGAAATTCCGAATGCTAATGTCTGATCTCATGAGCGCTACCGCGCGTACGAGAACGGTCGCCCGTGCCGCAGTACGCGCGGACCTCTCTCAGGCCGCTTTCGAGTTGACCCGTCAGCGGGGGTTCCACAACATCACGGTGGACGACATGGCCGCGGCAGCCGGCGTGTCCCGCAGCACTCTTCTGCGCTACTTCGGCAGCAAGGAGGAGGCGGTGCTGAGCGCCTTCGACGCCCATGTCGTCCGATTCGCGGAGGCGCTGCGCGCCCGGCCGTCAGAGGAGGACGAGTGGACGGCACTGCGGCGGGCGCTGGAGGGTGTCATCAAGTACTACCTCCAGGACCCGGTCGGCGCCCTCGCGATCACCCAACTGATCCTGGACACGCCGGCGTTGTCCGGGCGACAGTTGGAGAAGCAGCACGATTGGCGACCCGCCCTCACTGAGGCGCTCGCCGAGCGGGCAGGCCTGTCGGGCGCGATTCCCGTTGCGCTGGAGGTCAAGGTCGCCGCCGCCTTGGGTTGCATGAACATTGCGGTCGAGCGATGGTCGGCGTCCGACGGCAAGCTCGATTTGGCGGAGTTGCTCGACGAGGGGCTCAACGCGCTCTCGTCGATGTAGGGCACCGGCCGCGGCGTTATCTGGGTGATGGCGGCGGCGCCGAAGTGAGACAGGTCAACGTGCAGACGCCCACGGATTTGCCGGAATCCGACGCAATTGCGCGGGCGGGCGGCCAATGTCTGTGACGCTGTGGTCGGTGGACTATCCGCCCCGCCCGTGCCACGGTGGAATCGGAACCACTTCTCCCGGAAAGCGCAGCGCCATGGAAAGCACCGCACAACCCAGCCCCCTGGAATGCCCGGACTGCCACGCCCTCACCGCGGATCTCGAGGCCCACAAACACTGGCATTCCCGGCTCGTGCACGACATCGCCACCGCGGTCGACAAGGACATCAGCCGACGGGCACACACCACCTGACTCAGTCGGCAGACACGGCGAGCACGACTTTTCCGCGCACCTGCCCGTCGGCTGATGTC
>Ga0247825_10001755_pt1 | contig 14321 bp, 12 predicted proteins | sample 13C_Vanillin_Day_FD_194413 | JGI IMG/M metagenome (GOLD analysis project Ga0247825, IMG submission 194413) | Soil microbial communities from agricultural site in Penn Yan, New York, United States - 13C_Vanillin_Day48 | ecosystem: Environmental > Terrestrial > Soil > Agricultural land | place...
CTTCCCGTACGCGGCCTCGAACAGCTCGCGGCGGGTGAGCATCGCGGAGATGGGCAGCAGTCCTCCGCCGAGGTGCTTCGCCAACAGCACGCACTCGGGGCGGCGCGGCCAGCGCTCGCTCGCGAGGAACCGGCCGGTGCGTCCCAGTCCCGTCTGCACCTCGTCAGCCACGAGGATCGTGCCGTGCCGCTGCGTCAGCTCGCACAGCGCTTCGATGTACGCGGGGGACAGGGGCCGAACGCCTCCCTCAAGCTGGATCGGCTCGACGACCACGGCCGCCACGTCCTTCTCCGCGAGGGCTCGTGAGAGAGCGTCTATATCTCCGAAGGGCAGGGGACCCACGCCGGGCAGGTGCGGCTCGAATGGATCCCGGAATGTCCCGGGCATCATCAGTCCGCAGCTCCCCATGGTGCAGCCGTGATAGGCGCGGTCCAGTGACAGCACTCTAGGCCTGCGTGTCACTGCTCGAGCGAGCTTGAGCGCGGCCTCCACGGCCTCGCTGCCCGAGCTCGCGAAGAATGCATTGGAGTAGTACCCCGTGCGCTCGCACAGGCGGCGCGCGAGGCTCCCCGCGTACGGGTTGACGCGCGACGGGAACCAGGAGGGCGAGTCCGAGTCCAGGAACGCTCGCACCGCCGCCGCGATCGCCGGGTTGCGATGCCCGAAGGCCTGCGTGCCGTGGAAGTCCTCGATCAGGTGGCCCTCGACGTCCTCCAGGCGTCCCTCTCGGGTGTGGACGATGCGCAGCGGCTCCCCAGCCACCTCCGCGCGCAGGGCGATGAGTGGGTTGACGAACTCGCGGAAGTCCTCGAACCCCCGCTGCAGGATGTCTTCGACGGTGACAGTCATTTCGCGCTCCTACAGACCACCGTCGGCGACGACCTTCGCGCCCGTCATGAACGTGTTCTCATCCGAGACCATGAACACGGCCATGCGCGCGATCTCCTCCACCGAGCCGAGCCGCCCCAGCGCACACTGGCTGAGGTACTCGTTCAGCCGGTGCTGAGGCAGCGAGCGGGACAAGCCCGCATCCAACAACCCCGGTGCGAGCAGGTTCACCTGGATGGCGTAGCGCCCCACCTCGCGTGCGAGCGCCTCGGTGAACCCGCGTAGCGCGGACTTGGCCGCTGCGTAGTGCACCGGCGCCTCCACCACGCGCTCCGAGGCGAACGAGCCGATGTTGAGGATCCGGCCCGAGCGTGCCCGGATCATCGGCCGCAGCGCGGCGCGAGAGAACAGGTAGGTGCCCTTGACGTTGACGTCCATGACCAGGTCCCAGTCCGCCTCCTCTATGAGCGCGATGGGGAGAACCTGGTTGGCGCCCGCGTTGTTCACCAGCACATCGATCCCGCCCCAGGCCTCCACCACGGAGGCCACTGTCTTCTTCACGTGCTCGGCGTCCGCCACCGAGCCTTGGAAGACGAGCGGGGCCGAGCCTGCCTCGGTGATGCGTGCCCGAGCCTCCTCCGCGTCACGCGTGTTCTTCGAGTACGTGAAGGCCACGCGAGCCCCCGCGCGAGCCAGCTCCTGGCAGATGGCCAGCCCCAGCCCGCGCGAGCCGCCGGTGACGAGGCACCGCTTCCCCTCCATTCGGGGCGTCACTTGACCCTCTCCCCTGGGAAGACCGGGAGCTTGAAGCCGCCGCTCCGCTCGTTCCAGGCCTTCGGCGCGCGCATGAAGCGGGCCTCCTTCTCGCGGTACAGCACGTTGTAGTTGCAGACGGGGATGGTGCTCCCATCCGGGTAGCAGTTGGAGTCACAGCAGCGCATCACCCGCTCCACGTCGAAGGTCTCCTCATCCATGTGCGAGTGGACGTAGACAGCCTTCACCCACCGCTCCGAGGCCCGCAGCCCCTCATGGCGGGTGAGCACCCGGCCCTGCGGGAACAGCACGCCGAGCAGGTGCTTCAGCATCCGCAGCGTGCGCTCTGCCTCGTCTCCGCCGAAGGCCCACAGCCGGTCGATGGCATCATGCATCGCCGCCTCCAGGCGGGGGCTGGGCTCCAGGTAGAGCCGCTCGCCGAGCACCGCGTAGAACTCCTCATGCGGCATGAAGCGGGCGAAGGGCACCGGCGGGCCTCCCTCTGGATCCAGGAGCATGTAGGCGATCTGGTAGCAGAGCGGGTGCGCGCAGGGAGAGGGGACGAAGTCCTCCTCGCGCAACATGCCACCGGTCGTCTCCTGGATGCGCAGCAGCACCTCGTGCATCGAGATGCGGCCCTGGCGATCGAAGCTGACGCCACCCTGGCCGGTATACGTGATGGTGTGGATCTCCAGGTGGCGCACGCAGGAGCGCTCCAGCCCGAGCTGGATGATGCGGCCGATCTCGTGATCGTTGTATCCGCGGGTCATCACCGGGATGAGCGTGGTGTCCACGTTGTGCTTGTCGAGCAGATCCAGGCACCGGAGCTTGATGTCCAGCAGCTTCGCTCCCTGCATCGCCTGATCCACGGACGGCTCGAATGAATCGAACGAGAGCGCCACGCGCGCCTGGAGCTCGCCCAGCCGCTGCACGATCCGCTCGTCCTGCGCGAGCTTGATGCCGTTGGTGCAGATGGTGACGCGGTGGGCCCCGGCCTTGTGCGCGTGCTCGATGAAGTCGAGGAAGTGCGGGTGCACGGTGGGCTCGCCGCCCGTGAAGTTGATGAGATCCAGCTCGCCCCCGTGGTCCTTCACCAGATGCCCGAGGATCTTGTCGAAGTCCGCGAGCGTCATGTGGAACGCGCCCTCGTTCTTGTTGTGCACGTAGCAGATGGGGCAGTTGAGGTTGCAGGCGCTGGTGATGGTCACCACCGGCAAGCGCACCTTCTGCTCGTGCGAGGAGCAGGCGCCGCAGTCGAACGGGCAGCCGTGCTCCACCTCCTTGCGGGCCACGGGAGGCGCGGGCGGCGTGGCGATGGCGCGTGTTCGCTCGTACCAGGCCGCGTCATCCGAGAGCACCACGGACTGAGGCCCATGCACCGCGCACGTCTTGCGCATGTGCACCGCGTTGCCGATGGCCACCACCTGCGCGGGCACCGCGTTCTTGCAGTGCCGGCAGAGGCTGGTCGTCTCATGCAGCAGCCGCTCCGCGACGGCGGATTCAACGAGCATGGGTGCCCCTCCTCACACCGCCCCGTCGAGGACGAGGGTGGCTCCGTTCATGTAGCTGTTGCGATCCGAGACCAAGAAGGCAGCCACCTCGGCGGCCTCCGCGAGCGTGCCCACGCGCCCGAGGGCGCAGTTGCGCAGGTACTCCTCGAGCCGCGGCTGCGGCAGGTTGCCGGAGACACCTTCCTCCAGGACTCCGGGCGCCAGGCAGTTCACCGTGACGCCATAGCGGCCGAGCTCCTTGGCCAGCGCCTCGGTGAAGCCCTTGAGGGCGGCCTTCGCCGCGCAGTAGTGCACGGGGGCCTGCATCATCTTCACCCCGGCCAGCGAGCTGATGTTGAGGATGCGACCGCGCTTGCGGTGGATCATCCCTCGCATGGCCGCCTGGGTGACGATGAACGCGCCCTTGACGTTCGTGTTCATCACGCGGTCCCAGTCCTCCTCCTCCATGAGCGCCAGTGGCACCACCTGGCCCACCCCCGCGTTGTTCACGAGGATGTCGACGCCCCCCGTCTCCTGCTCCAGGGCGCGCACCATCTTCTGCACCCCGGGCTTGTCCAGCACGGACACCTTGAACGACCAGCCGCGCACACCCTGCTCCTGGACGCGGGCGAGCGTCTCCGCGGCATGCTCCTCGGAGCGGGAGTAGCAGAAGGCGACATTCGCGCCCTCGCGCGCCAGCGTCAGGCAGAGCGCCCGCCCCAGCCCGCGCGAGCCCCCCGTGACGAGCGCCGTGCGGCCCTCCAGGAGCTTCACTTCAGCACCGGCAGCTTGAAGGACGCGGGGCCCGCCGCGTTGACGGGCGGGTTCGTCGTCCACGGCTGCTTGCCCCAGGGAGCGATCGGGGTCTGCGAGCCTTTGGCGGCGCCACGGTGGAACATGTTGAAGCCGCACGCCGGCATCACGCGGCCATCCACCTGCGGATAATGGTGGCAGCACTTGCGCAGCCGCTCCAGGTCGAAGTCGTGCCGGTCCATGTAGTGGTGGAGGAAGATGCTCTTGGCCTGCTGCTCGCCGATGAGCACGGACTCCTTGTTCGTCAGCTTGCGGTCCGGGAACATCACATCCAGCGCGCGTCGCAGCGCCTTGAGGATGTCCGAGCCCCGCTCTAGCTCGTCCTGCCGGGCGAAGACGTCGTGGATGACCTCCTCGAGCGCGTCATGGACCTCCGGCGAGGCCCCCAGCGTCGCTGACGATCTCAGCAGCGTCCCGTTGCGCTTGAAGTCCACGAAGCGTCCAAAGGGCATGTACGAGCCGTCATTCAGCTTCAGCAGGTAGGTGAGCGACACGCACTGGGGATGCGAGCATGGCAGCGGCGAGAAGTCGCTCGTCCTCAGCGTGCCGCCCGTCTGTTCTTCGATGCGCTGGATGACGCCTGGGATGGTGAGCCGATCCATGGGATCGTGCTTGAAGGCGCCTCCACCGAAGCCCGTGTAGGCGGCCGGCTGGAAGTTGAGCGAGAGGACGAAGTCCTTCTCCATGAGCAACTGCACCGCCTGGCCGATCTGGTGCTCGTTCACCCCGCGCGTGGCCACGAAGATGATCTGCGTGGGGATGTTCAGCTCCTCCAGCATCCGCAGCGCCGCCTGCTTGTCCTTGGAGAGATCGCGCCCGCGGATCTTCTCGTGCGTGTCGGCGGTGAAGCCGTCGAGCTGCAGGCCCACGTAGGCGCCGGTGGCCTTCACGGCCTCGGCGAACTTGCGGTCCCGGCCCAGGCGCAGGCCGTTGGTGATGAGCACCACGCGGCCGATCTCCGGCCGGTTCGCGATGTCGAGCAGCTTGAGGATCTCGGGGTGGCTGGTGGGCTCGCCGCCCGAGAGCGCCAGGGACTCGAGCTGCCCCTCACGCTCCACCATCTGATCGACGATGCGCTGGAACGCCGCCAGCTCGATGTGGTTGGAGTACTGGTTGTTGACGATGCAGATGGGGCACTCGAGGTTGCAGTGGTCCGTCACCTCGACGATGGGCAGGCAGGTGTGCTGCTCGTGGTCCGAGCAGGTGCCGCAGTCGGTGGGGCAGCCATGCTTCACCTCGGCCGCGAACTTCAGCGGCTCGGTGCCGGCGCGGGCGAAGGTGTAGGCGCGCACGTAGTACTGCGCGTCCTCGCTCACGAGCGCCTCCGAGGGCCCGCAGCGCCGGCAGTTCTTCTTGAAGTAGACCTTGCCCCGGCGGATGACGACCTCGGCCTGCAACAGCCCCAGGCACGAAGGGCAGGTGGAGGTGGTGTGCTTGAACAGGTGGTCTCGCGAGTCGTCCGCCACCTCGCCGCGCTTCACCCAGGCCTCGAGGTACGCGTCTGCGCTGTCGGCGACCTTCGCCTCCGTCTGGCCGCAGCTGGTGCAGAACTTCAGGGCCCAGACCTCACCCTTGCGCAGCACCACCCGTGCTTCCACTTCCTGGGCACAGCCTTCGCAGCGTGAGGGTTCGTGGTGCAGGAAGGTGTGGGGCTTGTCCTGCCGCTGAACGACTCCGTCAATTGGCGCGCAGCTCGTGCACTCCATGAAGTCCTCCGGGGGTGGTGCGAGCCCGAGCACGCCATTCGTTCATTGCGGGCAACGCAGGTGGCGGCATCGTGCTAGCCCCGAGTGCGCCTGTCCAGGGCCTTGCGGCGCGTGCTATAGCGCAGGCCCATCACGCCCTGGTGCCAGCGCTCCTTCTCCGGGGAGGCCCGGTCCCGGCACGCGGAGGGTCCTCTTGCGCTACGTCCTGCTCGACCGCATCACGCGTCTGGTGCCATCGGAGGTGGCTCATGGCGTCAAGTGTGTCTCGCTCTCGGACGACATCTTCGCCGACCACTTTCCCGGCCACCCCATCATGCCGGGCGCGCTCATCGTCGAGTCGCTCGCACAGCTCGGCGGGGTGTTGGTGGAGGCGGCCATGCGTGAGCGCGGACGCAACGATCTCCACGCGCTGCTGACGATGGTGGACCGGGCGAAGTTCCGCCGGATGGTGCGCCCAGGTGACAAGCTGGAGCTGGAGGCGCGCCTCATCACCGCTCGCGAGGAGGGGGGCCAGGTGCGTGCGATGGCCACCGTGGAGGGACAGCTTGTGGCCGAGGCGGAGCTCACGTTCGCCTTCGCCGAGGTGAAGAGCGAGAAGCTGCGTGCCCGCCGCCGCGAGGTGCTGAACGTCTGGCTGACGGGCTCCGCGGAGGAGCCGTGAGGGAGCTGGCTCCACGGGTGAGAGGCGGCCATGGGGCGTGAGGCCTTCGTCCGAAGTGTAGGGGCGGTGTCAGCTTTGGGGTGGGACTGGCCGGGCACTGCCGCGGCCCTTGCGCGCGGAGAGAGTGCCATCGCTCGGGTGGAGCACTTCGACGTCGAGGGCTTTCCCTGCCAGGTGGCGGCGGCGGTTCGCGGATGGGCGGAGGGCTCGGAGGATCGTCGGAGGGAGTTCGCATTGCGCGCTGCTCGCGAGGCCTGGGCCCAGGCGCGGCCTGGAGCCTCACCCGAGCGCATAGGAGTCTTCATTGGAGCTGAGTCAGGCCGCGCCAGCTTCTCCACCGTGCTGGCACTGGCCCAGGCCGCTGGCGGGGGAGCGCGCTTCGACCATGTGGCCTTTGGCGAGCGGGCACGGGAGCTGGCCCCTCGGATCGACGCGGCGGCGGTGTCTCCGGCCGCAGTGGCTTCGATGCTGGCCCGCGAGATCGGGGCTCGCGGGCCGTGCGAGACGCTGTCCCTGGCCTGTTCCTCGGGGGCGGCGGCCATCGCGGAGGGCGTGAGAGCCATTCGCCGGGGTGAGGTGGACGTGGCACTGTGCGGTGGCGTGGGGGCGGATGTGGATCCGTTGATGCTGGCCGGCTTCGGACTGTTGGGGGCGCTGTCGGCCCGAGGTGTGTCCTGCCCGTTTGACGCGCACCGGGATGGTTTCGTTGTGGGGGAGGGAGCGGCCATGGTGGTCCTCTCCGCGGAGCGGGGAGATGCGGTGGCCAGAGTGGCGGGGGTGGGGCGCTCGCTCGACGCTTGGCACCTGACCGCTCCGGATCCAGATGGAGTGGGCGCCGCCACTGCGATGCGTGCCGCGCTGCGGGAGGCAGGGATCGAGGCAGTGGACTGCGTGCAGGCGCACGGCACCTCGACGCAGCTGAACGATGAGGTGGAGGCCCAGGCGCTCCAGCGGGTGCTGGGGACGCGGCTGGCCGAGGCACACGTGAGCTCCGTGAAGGGAGCGCTCGGGCACTGGATCGCGGGGGCGGGTGCGCTGGGCTTCCTCTGCGCGGTGCATGCGGTGGAGCGGGACGAGGTTCTGCCTACAGCGGGCCTGAGCCATCCCGATCCGCGCTGCGAGCTTCCCCACGTGCAGGGCACGGCACTGCGCAGGCGTGTGGGCTCGGCGCTCGTGAATGCGTTCGCGTTTGGTGGAGCCAATACCAGCCTCGTGGTGGTCCGCGCATGAGGCCGGTCGTCGTGATCGCCGCATCCGCCGTCAGTGCCCTGGGCCTCGGCTGGCGAGGACTCGGCAAGGCCGTACGCGAGGGGGGCACGTCGGTCACTCCCTGCAGCGCGCTTGGCGGCGTTCTCGCCGCGCAGGTGCCCGCGCTTCCCCCTGCGCAGGACGTGGAGCCGCGGCAGCTCAAGCTGATGAGCCGAGGCGCGCGCCTCTCGTGTGTGGCAGCCCGGAGCCTCTTTCGGGAGGCGCCATCGCTGCCGCAGGAGGAGATGGGCTTCTTCCTCGGAGTTGGCGCTTCGGGCGGGGCGGTGGAGGAGCTCGAGGCCATGCTCGACGCGAGCTTCTCTCAGGAGCAGTTCGAGCTCGGCCGGTTTGGCACTGCTGGGCTTGGTGCGTGCAATCCACTCTTTGCCTTCCAGCTCATGAACAACTACACCCTCTGCCACGCTGCGATCCGTGAGGGGCTGAGGGGGCCAAATGCGGCACTCTTCTCGCGGGGGGCCGGTACGGTGCTCGCCCTGGCGGAGGCTCACCATGCCGTAGCCTCGGGCGAGTGTGACGTGGCTCTAGGCGGTGGGGCGGACTCGGCGTTGCACCCCGTGACCTGGGCGGAGCTGCGCCGCGAAGGCGCGGAGGGCATGGTGCCAGGGGAAGGGGCTGCCCTCCTCGCGCTGGCGGCTGCTGACCACGGGCAGCCGCTTGGCTTTCTTCAGCGCTGCGAGGTGTACCCCGGGAGACAGGGACTTGCCCGAGCGCTTGAGTCCACGAGGCGCTCTCTTCAGACCCTGCGTCCGGAGTGTGTGGTGCTGGCAGCGACGCCGCAGCGAAGAGAGGCCGCACGGGAGCTGGCCGCCTCGGTATGTCCTGGGACCACGTTCGAGACCGCCGCGCTCTTCGGTGAGGCACTGGCGGCCTCCGCCTCGTTGGCGGCAGTGGCGGCCCTGGACCTCCTGCGGGATGGCGAGGTGCGGCGTGCGGCCGTGCTCGTCATGGGGCCGGATGGCGACGTGGGACTGGTGGGGCTTGTGAACGAGGTGGCTTCATGAGCCGGGCCGTCATCACGGGCTGTGGAGTTGTCTCCGCCTTTGGAGTGGGGGCTCGTGTCTTCTGGGATGCGCTGGGTGAAGGCCGTGCCGCCGTGGGGCCCATTCGCCACTTCGATGCCTCAGGCTTCCCGACGCGTGTCGCCGGTGAGGTACCGGTGCTCAGAACGGATGGAGCCTGGCTCCGGGAGTACCTCGGCGGGCGCCTGCCAGAGCCTGTCCTGGAGGAGTGGGAGGCGTCCGGAGCGCTCCGAGATCGAAAGATTGGCTTTGGGTGGGTCGCTGCGCTGGAGGCGTGGCGCCAGGCGGGTTGTGGGGAGGACGCAAGCGATACATGGCTGTCGATGGCGCTGGGACTGGAGCAGGCCTTCCTGGAAGACTTCGGGCCGCTGCTGCGCAAGGAGGGCGCGCGCACGTCCATCGACTGGGCCGCCGAGCAGGGTGCGCCCTTGCCCCAGGTGCGCTTCCGCTCGCGGATCGATCTGTGTGCCGGCGGGCTTGTGAATATGCTGGGCCTCACGGGACCCGTGGTGCCCCATGTCTCGGCGTGCGCGGCCGGTACGCTTGCGGTGGTGCACGCGGCCTCACTCATCGAGCGCGGTGCGGCCACACGGGTGCTGTGCGGAGCGAGTGACTCGATGGTGAATCCGCTGGGCCTCGGGGGGATGTCCCGCTTGGGAGCGCCCTCGCCACGCGCAGAGCCGGATGCATGCCGGCCCTTCGACCGCCGCAGGGATGGGTTGGCCATGGGCGAGGGGGCCGCGATGTTCGTCGTCGAGTCCGAGGAGCGTGCCCTGGCTCGAGGCGCGCGTCCGCTGGCACGCATCCTCGGGTGGGGGAGCACCCAGGACGCCTACAAGACCACGGCTCCACTGCCGGATGGGGCGATGGCCCGCAGGGCCATGCAGCAAGCGCTGCGGCGTGCTGGGCTCACCGCACGAGACATCGGCTACGTGAACGCCCATGGCACGGGTACGCCCCTCAATGATCCCGCGGAGGCTCGAGCCATCCGCGAAGTCCTCGGGGATGTGCCGGTGAGCTCGATCAAAGGAGCAGTGGGGCACCTGATGGCGGCCTCGGGAGCCATCGAGGCTGCGGCGTGCCTGCTGTCGTTCCAGCGCGATTGCCTGCCAGGGACGGCGCATCATCGCGAGCGCGATCCGGAATGTGACATCGACGTCATCGGCGAGCGTCCGCGTGAGGCGCGTGTCGACGCCGTGCTCTCGAACTCCTTTGGGTTCGGGGGGCAGAACGCGACCGTGATCCTCGGGAGAGGGGCATGAGCGCGGACGTCATCGGGTGGGCCTGGCGTACGCCGCTGGGGGACTCGGTAGACACCGCCACGAGCAGGCTCCTCGTCGGAGAGCGAGCCGCCACGGACAAGCTTCGCTTCGAGACGCGCACCTATGCCTGCCATCTCGGTGCACCGATCCTCTCCGAGCCACGGCGCTCCCGGCACGCGCGCTTCCTTCGCAGGATGGGGCTCTTTGGGTTGGAGGCAGCGCATGAGGCGTTTCAGCAGGCTCGCGCTCACGGCTGCGAGGCCTCGGGGGAGCGGCTGGGCATCTTCTGCGGCTATGGCGGCCTGCGTGCCCACTGGGACGACATGATGGAGGCGCTCTCCGGGCAGCAACTGGAGCAGGGCGGGACCTGGGAGCGTGGCCTCAAGCGCATCCACCCGTACTGGATGCTCAAGCACCTCTCCAACAACGCGCACGCGCTCCTGGCGGCGGATCTCTCCGCACGAGGGGATGGTGCTACGTACGGCGGTGCCACGGCCGGAGCCCAGGCACTCTCCGCGGCCATCCGGGCGCTCGAGGCCGGAAGCATCGATGTGGCGCTGGTGTTCGCCTACGACTCGCTGCTGGAGCCAGAGACGCTGGTGGACCTTGCGGCGAGAGGAGCCACGACGACGGGCGAGCTCGCCAACCTTGCCGCTCCCTATGACATCCATGCGCGTGGCTTCGTGCCCGGCGAAGCCGCTGCGGCGCTCGTGCTCCAGCGTCCGGGAACAGGTGGGGCGCTGGCGTCTCTCTCCGCTGCGGATGGAGCGGATGGCCTCACCTCCGAGCCCGCGACGGAGACGCTCGCCGCTGTCGCCTCACGCCTGGCCCAGACAGATACAGTGGTTGACGGCTCGGGCCGGGCGCTCCCCGCGCTGGATGAGGCAGAGCGGACCGCCTTGGCGCCACTGCTTGCAGAGGGAGCGCGGCTCACGGCGGTGCAGGCCGCCTTCGGGCAACTGGGAGCAGCCACGACGCTGGTCCAGGCCATCGCGCTGGCCAACTGCCTGCGAAGAGAGGTGTTGCCACCCATTGCCGGGCTGCGTGAGCCCGCGGAGGGGCCGCTCGCTCCGGTCCGAGAGCCTGTGAGAACCTCGGCTCGTTCAGCGCTGGCTCTCTCCACAGGAGCGCCTGGGCTCGCAGGGGCCGTCCACATCCTGCGTTGAACCCCGGTAGTATCAAGCGGTGATCCCGCCGCGAGGTGAACCATGAGCGAGACAGGCGTGGCGCTGGTGACAGGGGGCTCTCGTGGAATCGGCCGGGCTACCGTTCTGGAGCTGGCCCGGCGTGGCTACACGGTGGGTATCAACTTCCGCGATCAGGAGTCGCGCGCAGCCGAGGTCGCTCGCGAGGTGGAGGCGCTCGGGCAGCGGGCACTCCTGCTTCGGGCGGATGTGACCGATGCTTCCCAGGTTGCTCACCTCTTCGAGGAGACGGAGCGCCAGCTGGGTCCGGTAGAAGTGCTCGTCTGTGGCGCAGGCGTCACCCGAGACACGCTCCTGGGCGCGAGCACCCCCGAGGATCTGGAGGCTGTACGCGCCGTCAACCTGGACGGCGTGGTCAACTGCTGCCGCGAGGCGGCGAAGCGGATGATCGGACGGCGGCGCGGCTCCATCGTGGCGCTCTCATCCGTGGCGGGGCAGCGGCCCGGGCGTGGGCAGAGCCTCTACGCCGCCACCAAGGGCGCGGTGGAGTCCTTCATCCGGGCCCTGGCGGTGGAGCTGGCGCCCCGGAACATTCGGGTGAACGCGGTGGCCCCGGGCGTCATCGAGACCGAGATGGCACGGGATATCCTCGCGATGGCCCCCGATGAGGTAAAGCGGCGCATCCTGCTGCGGCGGCCCGGGCGGCCCGAGGAGGTGGCGAAGGCCGTGGCCTTCCTGTGCTCCTCGGACGCCAGCTACGTCACGGGCCAGGTGTGGAACGTGGATGGAGGGTTCAAGCTCGAATGAATGGCGAGTCCTTTCTCGATCTCCTCGCTCAGCGCAGGAGCGTGCGCGCCTTCTCGGCCCAGCCCGTCCCGCGCGCCGTGCTGGAGCGGTTGGTGCAGGCGGCGGTGACGGCTCCATCTCCCACCAACCGTCAGCCCTGGCGCTTCGCCGTGGTCACCCAGACCTCCCTCCGGCAGCGCATTACCGAGGCCGTCCGCACTCGGGCCGAGGAGATGAAGGCCATCATCCGCCAGGGGCACCACGCGGAGGACTTCGGCAAGTACGGCGACTTCTTCCACGAGCCGCTCGCCACTGCCGCGGCCATTGTCGTGCCTCAGTACCGCGTCTATCCGGACCTGATCGCCAACCTCGTCGCCTCCGGGGGAGGGGACCCGTCGAAGTTTCACACCGCCGCATCGATGCAGGCGGAGCTCTGCTCGACGAGCGCGGCCTGCATGGCCCTGCTGCTCCAGGCGCAGGCCGAGGGGCTGGGGGCCTGCTGGATGTCCGGGCCGATGATCGGGCGCGATGAGATCCACCGCCTGCTGGACATCCGTGAGCCCTGGAAGATGGTGGGAGCCATCGCGCTGGGCTACCCGGAGGAGCGCCCGGTGAAGCAGCCTCGAAAGCCCCTTGCACAGGTCGTGACGTGGTTCGAGGATGGCGCCGAGCCGCAGGAGGCCCAGACATGACCGCCGCAGTCGCAGCACCCGGGGATGAGGTCCAGAAGGTCGAGCAGCAGGTGCGCGAGGTGGTGGCCGAGGCGCTGGCCCGGGATGTCTCCGAGGTGAAGCTCGAGACGATCCTGATGGGGGATCTGGGGGCCGAGTCGCTCGACTTCCTGGACATCGTCTTCAAGCTGGAGCGGGCCTTCGACATCCAGATCACGCGCGGAGAGATGGAGCGCGCCGCCCGCGGCAACATGTCGGACGAGGAGTTCGCGCCCGGAGGCGTCATCTCCGAGGCGGGGCTGGCGCGGCTCCGGGAGCTGATGCCCGAGGCGGCGCAGCGCATCCATCCGGGACTGCGGCCAGCGCAGATCCTGAGCCTCTTCTCCGTGAGGACGTTCGTGAACCTGGTGCTCGCCAAGCGCCAGGGCCAGAGCGTGTGAGAGCCCCTGCTGTCAGCTCTGCGTGACGCGGACCGTGGTCCTCATCTCGCGGCCCGTGGCCGGATCTCTCGCTCGCATCGTGAGGATCCCCTCCACGCTCACGTCGAAGGTGATCTCCACCTGCACCTTGCCCGCCTTGTCCGGCCGGATCCCCGAGAACTTGAACTCTCCCAGCAGCTCGTTCTGCGCGACCATGTCGTGGTCGCCCTGGTAGATGTTCATGAAGACCTCGGTCTGGTTGTCGACGCTGGTGGTCGCCATGAGCTGCTTGGCGTTCGGGATGGGCGCGTTGCGCGGGAACACCGTGTGGAAGGCCCCGCCCGCCTTCTCCAGCCCGATCGCCATGGGGATCACGTCCAGCAGCTGGATGCGCAGGTTCGTGTCGTCCTGCAGCGAGTGCGCATAGAGCGCCGCTCCGATCGCCACCGCCTCGTCCGGGTGCACGCCCTTGCTCGGCGGCCTGCTGAAGAACTTCGTCAGCCGATCCTGCACGATGGGCATGCGCGTCTGCCCACCCACCAGCATCACCTCGTCCACGTCCTTCGTGGACAGCCCCGCGTCCACCAGCACCCGCGCCACGATCTGCAGCGACTTGTCCACCAGGTGGCTGGTCAGCAGCTCCAGCATCGACCGTGAGAACTTCATCTCGATGTTCAGCGGCTGGCCCTGCGCCGTCATCGTGATGAAGGGGATGTTGAAGGGCACCTCCTCGCGCACGGACAGATCGATCTTCGTGCGCTCGGCCAGATCCTTGATGCGCTGCATGGCCACCGGATCCGTGGCCAGATCGATGCCCGTCTTCGACGCGAACTCCTTGAGGACGTGGTGGATGATGGCGTTGTCGAAGTCGATGCCGCCCAGGAAGATGTCGCCGCCGGTGGCCTTCACCTCGAAGACGCGATCGCGGATCTCGATGATGGACACGTCGAACGTGCCGCCGCCGAGATCGTAGATGACGACCTTCTCCTTGAGGCCCTTGCCCACCCCGTACGCCAGGGCCGCGGCGGTGGGCTCGTTGATGATGCGCACCACGTCGAGATCGATCAGCTTGCCCGCGTCCTTCACCGACTGGCGCTGCCGATCGTTGAAGTACGCCGGCACCGTCACCACCGCGCGCTTGATGGGCGTCTTCAGGTAGTTGGAGGCGACATCCCGGATCTTGTTGAGCAGCTTCGCGCTGACCTGCTGGAGTGAGAACTCCTTCTTGCCCACGTCCAGGAGCACGTCGTTCTGCTTGCCGGGGCGCATCTGGTACGCCACGACCTTCTTCATCGTGTCGACGATGTCGCTCTTGAAGCCACGGCCCACCAACCGCTTGGACCCGTACACGGTGTTGCGCGGGTTGAGCTGCCACTGCCGCTTGGCCTCGTACCCGATGAGCTCGTTGCCCTTGTCGTCAATCGCGAAGATGGAGGGGATCGTGTAGTCGCCCCCCTTGTAGGGGATGAGCTTCACGTTCCCGCTTTCTTCGACATACG
>Ga0247825_10001756_pt1 | contig 14320 bp, 13 predicted proteins | sample 13C_Vanillin_Day_FD_194413 | JGI IMG/M metagenome (GOLD analysis project Ga0247825, IMG submission 194413) | Soil microbial communities from agricultural site in Penn Yan, New York, United States - 13C_Vanillin_Day48 | ecosystem: Environmental > Terrestrial > Soil > Agricultural land | place...
ACACCAGATCGCCGGCGGCACCGGCCGGGAAGCCGACCACGATCCGCACCGGGCGGTCCGGATAGGTCTGGGCCGCGGATTGGCCTGCATTCAACCCGACGCACAACGCCACGGCGACCGCGGCCCGCACCCATGCCGTCACTTTTGCGGCCCTCATTTCTTCAACCCCGCCGCCACCGCGACGTCGCCCCAGCGCTTCAGCTCGCTCGCCATATGGCGCGCGAAGTCCTGCGCATTGCCGGGCATCGGATCGACGCCCTGAGGAGCCCAAGCCGCGATCACGTCCGGCGATTTCACCGCCTCCTGCGCCGCACGCGAGAGCTTGTCGATCACGTCGGGCGGCGTCCCCGCGGGCACCGAGAGCCCGAACCAGATCGAGGTGACGAAGTCCGGCATGCCGGCCTCGATCATGGTCGGCACCTCCGGCAGGACCGACGTGCGTTTGGCGGTCGAGGCTGCGAGCACCTTGAGCTGGCCGGACTTCACCAGCGAGATCACCGCGGTCGCCGGCGAGAACATCACCTGGACGCGGCCGGCCAGGAGGTCGGTCGCCGCCTGCGGACTGCCCTGGTAGGGCACATGCACCAACCTGGCGCCGGTGTTTTGCATGAACAACTCGCCGGACATGTGCGGCGCGCTGCCGATGCCGGTCGAGGCGTAGGTCAGTTCTCCGGGCTTCCCTTTGGCGAGCGCGATCAACTCCTTTACGCTGTTCACCCCGGTGGAGGGATGCACCACCAGGATCACCGCAACCTCGTTGATCAGCGCGACCGGCGCGAAGTCCTTGGTAATATCAAACGACAGGTTCGGCATCATCGCCGCGTTGTTGGCGTTGACCGAGCCCGACAGGAACAGCGTGTAGCCGTCCTTCGGCGAACGCGCGACCTGCTCTGCCGCGAGATTGGAGCCCGCGCCCGGCTTGTTCTCGATCACGAACTGCTGGCCGAGGATCTGGCCCATGCGGTTGCCGAGAACGCGGCCGGTGATGTCGGCGACCGAGCCCGGCGTGAAGCCGACCACGAGCCGCACCGGCCGGTTCGGATAGTCGGACTGCGCGGATGCCGGTTGCGAACCGACAGCGGCGAAGCATGCCGCGATGACTGGAACAATGCGTTGCAAGACACGAAGTGTGACGCCCATGGTGACCCTCCCGAAGTTTCTTGATGTGCAGCGTTTATTTTCTCATTCCGGCGGCGGTCGCCGCCGCGCCCCACTTTTCGATTTCCCGGTCGGAGAATGCCGCGAACTCCTCCGGCGTTCCGCCCATCGCGTCGAACCCCTGCGTCTCGAACAGCTTCTTCACTTCGGCCGACTTGAGCGCTTCGTTGCCGGCGCGCGACAGCTTGTCGATCGCATCGCGCGGCGTGCCGGACGGCGCCCAGAACGCGAACCAGAGCGTACCCTCGAAATCGGGCACGCCCGCTTCCATCATGGTCGGCAGGTTGGGCACCGACGCCGAACGCCTCGCCGCGGTCGATGCCAGCCCCTTGAGCGCGCCGGAGGCGATGTGCGGCAGCACCGCCGCGGCCGGCGACAGCATCAGGTGGATGCGGCCGGCGAGCAGGTCGGTGGTGGCCTGCGGGCTGCCCTGATAGGGCACGTGCGTCATCTTGATGCCGGTCCGCACCGAGAACAGTTCGGTCAGCAGATGCGGATTGGCGCCGACGCCGGTCGAGCCATAGAGCAGTTCGCCGGGCTTCGACTTCGCCAACGCGATCAGCTCCTGCACGCTGTTGACGCCGACGGAAGGGTGCACCGTCAGGATCATCGGCTGTCCGGCAACGACGATCACCGGCATGAAATCGCGCCGGATGTCGAAGGCCTGCTGCGGATTGATCAGTCCGGTGGTCAGGTTCACCGTACCGCCGACCAGCAGCGTGTGGCCGTCCTTCGGCGAGCGCGCGACCAGATCGGCGGCGATGGCGGACGCAGCCCCCGGCCGGTTCTCCACCACGAACTGCTGGCCGAGCGCGGTGCTCCACTGGCTCGCCATCAAGCGCGCGATGATGTCGGTCGAGGACGACGGCACGAAGCCCGCGATGATCCGCACCGGGCGGTTGGGAAAATCCTGCGCTCCGCAAGGAACCGCAGCGCCCACCAGCGACGCCGCCACCAGAAGCCATTTCAATGCACGCACCGTCATTCTCCCCGGTCGTCGTTTCGCCGCCGTTGCGGCATTAGCGCTTGATCCCGGCTTCGTTTACGACGCCGGCCCATTTCTTCAATTCCGCATCGATGAAGCGCGCGAACTCCTCCGGCGACCCGCCGAGCGGATCGACGCCCTGCACGCGCAGCAGCGACGTCACCTCCGGCGATTTCAGCGCCTCGTTGGCTGCGCGCGACAGCTTGCCGACAATCTCGGCCGGCGTGCCGGCCGGCGCGAGAACGCCCATCCAGATGCCCGCCGAGTAACCAGGCACGCCCGACTCGGCCATGGTCGGCACGTCGGGCGCGATCGCTGCGCGCGTCGGCTGGGTGACGGCCAGCGCCTTGAGCTTGCCGCCCTGCACGTTCGACCACACGGTCGCAGCCGGGCCGAACATCAGCGGCACACGGCCGGCCAGCACGTCGTTCATGCTCTGCGCGCTGCCCGGATAGGGAATCTGCGTGAGCTTGATGCCGGCGGCGCTGCTCAGCAGCACGCCCGAGAGATGGCTCATGGTGCCGGCCCCCGACGAGGCGTATTGCAGGCCGTCCGGGCTCGCCTTCGCCAGCGCAATCATCTCCTGAACCGTGCTGGCCGGCAGCGACGGATGCGCCACCAGGATCTGCGGCGCATTGGCGATCGCCATGATCGGCGCAAAGTCCTTGCCGAAGTCGAAGCTGAGATTGTTGATCGCCGGATTGATGCTCTGCGCCACCGTGCACATCAGCAGCGTGTAGCCGTCCTTCGGCGCGCGGGCGACGTATTCGGCGCCGAGGCTCGACCCCGCGCCGGGGCGGTTCTCGACGACGATCTGCTGGCCGATGCCCTGGCTCATCCGGGTCGCCATCGCGCGCGCGATGATGTCGGCAACGGCCCCCGGCGCGAAGCCCACGATCAGGCGCACCGGCCGGGTCGGATAGTCGTCGGCCCGCGCCGCGGTTCCGGCGGGGAACAACGCAAGTGCAAGCAACAACGCACCGGCGGCCCTGGTCCAGCCCTGCATGGCATCCCTCCCGATGGTCCCGCGTCGTTCTTGTCAGGTTTTGCCGCGCGGGTCGGGCGATCATAAACAATCCATTAAGGATTTCGTAGCCGCCTTCCCATTAATGCCGATGCAACCTTGTCGCGGCATGCTCGCCTCTTCATTCGCCGATTTGGGAAGCCATGGCTGACGCAGCTTTCGCGCTGGCAAATCAGTTTGGGTGGCCGCTTGCCATAATCGGGCTGGCGTTCGCCGGCATCATGCTGTGGCGCTGCCTCAGGCTGCGCCGCATGAACCGTCAGCTCCAATCCGCGCTCAACAACATGTCGGCCGGCCTGTGCATGTGGTCGCCGGGCGGCCACCTGATCCTCCGCAACGAGCGTTATGTGCAGATGTACAACCTGACGCCGGAGGTCACCCGGCCGGGGGCGACGCTGCGTCAACTGCTCGAGCATCGCACCCGGATGGGCAATTTCTCCGGCGACATCGATCAATACGTCGCCGACGTGCTGAGCAGCATCGCCAAGGGCAAGACAACCACCAGCGTGCGAGAGCACGAAGGCCGCTTCATTGCACTGGCCAACCGGCCGATGCCGGGCGGCGGCTGGGTCGCCACCCACGAGGACGTCACCGAGCAGCGGCAGGCCGAACTGAACCACACGTCGATGCTGGCGGCGGAGAGCCGCCGGGTCGAGATCGAGGAGGCCGTCGAAGGCTTCCGCGCGCGGGTGGAAAACGTGCTGAAAAGCGTCGCCGACAGCGCCAACTCCATGCAGAGGACCGCGGTCGGCCTCTTGAAGTCGTCCGAACAGACGTCGCATCGCGCCGAAAGCGCCGTGCACTCCTCCAACGAGGCCTCGTCGAACGTCGCGATCGCCGCCACCGCCGCCTCCGAGCTTTCGGCCTCGATCGGCGAGAAACGCTCCAGAGAAGCCCGGGTGCCAGAAGTGCGCAGATCACCACCACCAACACGAAGGCGGCGGCCGCACGTGCCAGAAAATTTGGCACGTTTTTTGCATGTCGAGCGCGGGTCAGCGAGCAGCTGGTGCGCACGACCGACGTGGTGCGCGCCTCGGTGAGCGAAGCCGAGGCCACCAATGCGCAGATCGCCGGTCTCGCCGCGGCCGCGCAGAAGATCGGCGACGTGGTCAAGCTGATCAGCGATATCGCCGGGCAGACCAACCTTCTCGCGCTCAACGCCACCATCGAAGCCGCCCGCGCCGGCGAAGCCGGCCGCGGCTTCGCGGTGGTCGCCTCCGAAGTGAAGTCGCTCGCGGTGCAGACCGCCAAGGCCACCGAGGAAATCGCCGCGCAGATCCTTGCGGTGCAAGGGTCGACCACCAGCGCGGTCGGCGCGATCCGCAGCATCGCCGGCCGCATGAAGGAGATCAGCGCCTACACGTCCGCGGTGGCCGCCTCGATCGAGCAGCAGAATTCGGCCACCGGCGAGATTTCGCAGAACGTCGCGGGCGCGGCGCAAGGCACCCATACCGTGGTCGCAGCCCTCAACGACGTGGCGGGCGCCGCAACCGCCACGCGCAGCTCCGCCGAAACGGTGCTGTCGGCCTCCCGGTCGGTCGAAACCGCGGTCGCCAACCTGCGCGCCGAGGTCGAAGCCTTCCTCGGCAAGGTCGCGGCCTAGTCAATCCACAATCTCGAACGCACCCTGGTTGCAGGCTGGATTTTGCGGCCAAAGGCGGCTTCACTGCGCCCGGAAAACGCCCGCGGTCGAGCCAAGGAAGCCAACACGTGCCAACAAACATCCCCCTCACTCTCGCCTGCGGCAACTACGAGATCGTGCGCTCGCTGCTCGACGGGACCGTGAAGCCCGACGGCATCGATCTCACCATCCTCACCGACATGGACTCGACGACGCGGCACTGGCGCTTCCTGCGCGAGGGTCATTTCGACGTCGCCGAAACCTCCTGTTCGTCCTACATCGTCGCCCGCGACGCGGGCCTGCCGATCACCGCCATCCCGGTGTTCCTGCATCGCCGCTTCCGCCACGGCTTCGTGTTCATCAACACGACCAAGGGCATCAAGAAGCCCACCGATTTGATCGGCAAAAAGATCGGCATCAAGTCGTTTCTGGTCACCGCGATCCACTGGATGCGCGGCATCCTCGAGCACGAATACGGCGTCTCGCACAAAGCGGTCGAGTGGGTCGCCGAGCTCGACGAGGACGTCGACTTCACGCCGCCGCCCGGCCTCAAGATCACGCGGCTGCCGCACGACAAGTCGGTCGAGGATATGCTGGCGGAGGGCGAGGTCGACGCCCTGATCCACTCCGACATCATCAAGCCGATGGAGGCGGGCGACCCGCGGGTCGGGCGGCTGTGGCCGGACTACAAGGCCGAGGAGATGCGCTTCTACAAGAAGACGCAGATCTTCCCGATCATGCACGTCATGGGCATCCGACAGGCGATCGTCGACCGCCATCCCTGGGTGCCGGTCAACCTGTTTCACGCCTTCGAGCGGTCCAAGGCCATCGCCATGCGGCGGATGGAGAACCCGCGCATCGTGCCGCTCGCCTGGTATCTGGAAGCCTGGAACGAGCAGCAGGAGGTGCTGGGCCCCGATCCGTGGGAATACGGTCTGTCGGACAAGAACAGGCACACCATGGAAACCATCGCCGGATATTCCCACGAGCAGGGCCTGACCAAGCGCCGCTGGACCGCCGACGACCTGTTCACCAGCGTTTTCCAAGGAAGAAAACGCGGCGACGAATTCCGCATTTGACGGGTCGCGAAACCCCGCATAGGACCTGAGATCGACAGGGGTGGACCACCATGACACAGGGCCTCGGATTTACCGACCGCAAGACGATGGCCGAGCTCACGGCCAAGATGCTGCTCGAGGTGGAAGCCGTCCGCTTCATGGACGACAGGCCGTTCGTCTTCACCTCCGGCTGGGCGAGCCCGGTCTACACCGACTGCCGGCGGCTGATCTCGTTCCCGCGCGTGCGCCAGACGCTGATCGACTTTGGTGCTGCGACCGTCTGCCGCGACGTGGGCTTCGAGCAGTTCGACACCGTGGTGGGTGGCGAGACCGCCGGCATTCCGTTCGCCGCCTGGATGGCCGATCGGCTGATGCTGCCGATGCAGTATGTGCGCAAGAAGCCCAAGGGCTTCGGCCGCAACGCGCAGATCGAGGGGCATCTGGAGCCCGGCCAGCGCGTGCTGCTGGTCGAGGATCTCACCACCGACGGCCGCAGTAAGGTCAATTTCTGCAATGCGCTACGTGACGCCGGCGCCACCGTCGAGCATATCTTTGTGATCTTCTTCTACGGCATCTATCCCGAGAGCGAGAAAATCCTCTCCGACCTCAACATCAAGCTGCATCACCTGTGCACCTGGTGGGACGTGCTGGCCTTCGCCAAGACCTGCGGCCAGTTCGATCCGATCAAGCTGCAGGAAATCGAAAAATTCCTGCACGATCCCGCCGGGTGGTCGAAGGCGCATGGCGGCGTGTCGCAGGCCGCCGCCGAGTAACCGGGCCATCGAACAACCGAGTCACAGCGACGAGTAGCGTACCCTCATGGAATTCGACAACGCATTCGAGGTGCCATTGCCGCCGGAGCAGGCGTGGCCGGTGCTGATGAACATCCAGGGCATCGCGCCCTGCATGCCGGGCGCGCAGCTCACCGAAGTGGTCGACGACAAGACCTACAAGGGCAATATCGGCGTCCGTCTGGGGCCGGTTGCGCTGACCTTCGCCGGCACCGTGGTCTTCGAGGAGGTCGACAACACCGGCTATTCGGCCCGCGTGCGCGCGCAAGGCAACGACGCCAAGGGCCGCGGCGCGGCGCAGGCCAAGGCGACGTTCCGGCTGGAGCCGTCGGCCGCGGGCTCCAAGGTGCTGGTGCATACCGACCTCACGCTGTCGGGCGCGGTCGCGCAATACGGCCGCGGCGTGGGCATGATCCAGGCCACCGCCTCGGCGCTGATGAACCAGTTCGCCAACAACCTGAAAAAGCAGCTTGCCGATCCTGCGGCAGAGCAGGCGGCGAAGCCGATTTCCGCGACTTCGCTCGCCGGCCAGGTCGCGTGGACGGCCATCAAGGACAAACTCGGCGGGAAGTCTTAGGCGATGACGGGCTCGGCCGACAACGACCCGATCATTCTGGTCGATGCCGACGATGTCGAGATCGGCACCGGCGGCAAGCTCGACGTGCACAAGCGCGGACTGAGACATCGGGCGATTTCGGTTCTGGTCCGCAATTCCAGAAACGAATTCCTGCTGCAACGGCGCAATACGGCCAAGTACCACTCGGGCGGACTGTGGACCAACGCCTGCTGCAGCCACCCGATGCCGGGCGAACCCGTGGCCGACGCCGCGCGGCGAAGGCTGTCGCAGGAGATGGGCTTCGCCTGCCCGATCGAGCCGCTGTTCGTCTATCACTACAACGAGCCGGTTCCAGGCGGGCTGATCGAGAACGAGGTCGTGCACGTGTTCGGCGGCCGCCACGACGGCGCGATCAAGCCCGATCCCGCCGAGGTCGGCGAATGGAAGTGGATCGGCTATCCGGCGCTGATCGCTGACATGGCGGCGCGGCCGGACAGCTACACGGTCTGGTTCCGGCACTACGTGGCAACGCACCGCGAGATGCTGGCCCGGTGGATGACCGGGCACTGAGCCCGATCTCTTTTTCAGCAAGCACACTCTCAGACCGTCATCCTGAGGTGCCCGCCTTTTGGCGGGCCGCCGCAAGTCGGCCCTGGCCGACTTGCGCTCTCAAGAACCGATGTCGGGTAAACCCGACATCGGCGGATGCACAGCCCGGCTGTCGCAACAGCGGGGGGCGTCGCCCTTCGAAGGCCGCGCTTCGCGCGGCCACCTCAGGGTGACGGACAGAGAGCGCCCGAGTGGAGCCAAGTAGAGCGCAGCTCTACATCACCTCGAAAATCTTCCGCTCGGTCTTGTGGATGCGGTCGGTGCTGTTGCCGGCGACGATGTAGTTGTCGCACACCATCACGAACAGGTTCGGCGTCTCGAAGCCCGGATGCACCGCAAGGCACATGCCCGGCTCGATCTCCATCGGCTCGTCCATACGGATCAGCGGCCGCTCGACCATGTCGTAGCCCTGGCCGTGGCTGTAGAGCCGCAATTCGGGCGGCAGCCCCCTCGCCTTCATGAACTCGTCGTGCTGCCGCGCGATCTCGCGGCATGACGCGCCGGGCTTGAGCAGGCTTGCCGAATAATCCTGCGCCTCCACCGTCTGCGCAAAGCTGTCCTTCAGCTCCTGGGACGCCTTGCCGAGCACGATGGTGCGGCCGACTTCAGTGAAATAGCCGCCGGGGCCGTTCACCTCGACCAGGAAGGTCATGTGATCGCCCTTCTGCAGCACGCGATCCTGGAAATGCCGTCCCATCAGCAGCGAGGGCTTGCCGACCGGGTTCGAGGCGCCGAGGTAGATCCCCTGCGACGAACCCTGCGTCCAGCCATAGCCATACGCCATCGCGGTGACGTCGATGTCGCGCATGCCGGGCTTGATCTCTTTCACCACCTTCTCGAACACCTTGTCCTGCATCTCCGCCGAGCGGCGCAGCAGGTCGAGCTCGTCGGGGCCCTTGATCGCGATCAGCCGGTCGATCTGCTCGGTGATGTCGATCACCTTGAGGCCGTCGAAGCCTTCCACGATTCCGTTGACCAGCTTGTGCGGCATGGTTTCCGGCAGCACGAAACCGATGGTCTTGTAGCCGCGCTCCTTGATGACTTCGCGCACGATGTCGGTGTGATAGCCGGTGGTGTAACGCACCGACGAGAAGAACGGCGTCAGCCGCATCTCGCCGACGCCGCGGTGATACGGGTCTTGGCCGCCGAGCTTGCGGCGCGCGCCGAAATTGCCCTGCTGCACGATGGTCATCAGGTCATCGGCGTGGAAGATCACCGTGCGGCCGTAGCCGTTGTGGGTCGGGATATCGGTGAACCAGCGCGCGTGCCCGCCGAGCCAGTCCTCGGTGTGATAGGCGACCAGCGCCTGGATGCCGCGCTCGCGCATCAGCTTGCGAACCGCGTCCCAACGGCGGTTCATCTCCGCGTCGGAGACGCGGACGGCAACTCGTTCGGTCGTCATGGAAAGCTGCTCCGGCAGGTGAATACGCGCGGCCGGTCAGGCCGCGGTCACCACCCGCACCCGGACCGTATCGTCCTGCAGCAGTCTATCGAAATATTCGATGGTCCGTGCAAGCCCCTGTCGCAGTGGCGTGCGCGGCACCCAGCTGAGAACCTCCTGGGCCTTGGAAATGTCCGGCCGCCGCTGCTTCGGATCATCCTGCGGCAGCGGGCGGTGCACAATCCTGGACCGCGAGCCGGTGATGCCGAGCACCATGGTGGCGAGTTCGAGCATCGTGAACTCGCCCGGATTGCCGATGTTGATCGGGCCGGTGACGCTTTCGTCCGTATCCATCAGCCGGATCAGCCCGTCGACCAGGTCGTCGACGTAGCAGAACGCGCGGGTCTGCGAACCGTCGCCGTAGATCGTGATGTCGCGGTTGAGCAGCGCCTGGACGATGAAGTTCGACACCACGCGCCCGTCATTGGGGTGCATGCGCGGGCCGTAGGTGTTGAAGATGCGAGCGACCTTGATGCGCAGGTTGTGCTGGCGGCGGTAGTCGAAAAACAGTGTCTCGGCGCAGCGCTTGCCCTCGTCGTAGCAGGACCGCGGACCGATCGGGTTGACGTTGCCCCAGTAGTCCTCCTGCTGCGGATGCACCGCCGGATCGCCGTACACCTCCGACGTGGAGGCCTGCAGGATCGAGGCCCGCACCCGCTTGGCGAGACCGAGCATGTTGATCGCGCCGTGCACGCTGGTCTTGGTGGTCTGCACCGGATCGCGCTGATAGTGGATAGGCGAGGCCGGGCACGCCATGTTGTAGATCTGATCCACCTCGATATAGAGCGGGAACGTCACGTCGTGGCGCATCAGCTCGAAGCGTTTGTTCTCGATCAGGTGCTCGACATTGTTGCGCGTGCCGCTGAAGAAGTTGTCGACGCAGATGACGTTGGCACCCTCGGCCAGCAGGCGTTCGCAGAGGTGCGAGCCGAGGAACCCGGAGCCGCCGGTCACCAGGATGCGCTTTTCGAGGTGCATGGCGCGCGACGTGCGCGCAAGATGATCCGGGTCGTTGTTGCCCATGCCCCTACGTCTCCCTAAACCGGTCCCTTCAGAGGTGGACCAGTTTGGTTAACGACCGGTTAAGCATTGGGGCCCCGCGCCACCCGTATTGCTTCCGCAAAACGCTGACCGCGTCGCTGGCTGCGGCGCGGTCATTGACTTTGTTCAGGCAGACAACCGGTGCGTTAAACCGAGCGGCCGCCGTCCTTCACGGTCGCCCAGAATTTCGGGTTTGACGGGGACTGCACCCGCGCCCAGCGGTAGGGCGTGTGCGCCCACGGGCGGATCGTCGAGCTGAGACTGTCCATCACGAAGTCACCCTGTCTCGTCCGGACCACCACGACCAGATGGTGCTCGCCGGAGCGCGTGACCACCTCGGCAAGCAGCAGCGCCCGCGACGGCCAGCCCCGCTCGAGGAGTTGATGCCGCTTGGTCACCGCGTAGTCGTTGCAGTCGCCGGCAGAAGGCGAAATCAGCCACTTCTCCCCGGCAAGTCCCCGCGTGTTCGGCTCGTACTTGATATTGCGATTGACCTTGAGATTGATCTCGCTGAGTTCGGCCATCCGTTCCGCGGTGAGCTCGAGCTTGGTGCCGCGGAACGCGATTTTGCGAACCTCGCAATCCTTGGGGTATTTCACGCAGAATACGCTGTAGGCCATCGGCGCAAGCGTCGGGGTGTCGAGCGAGAGCCGCTCGAGCTCCGGCTTCAGCGCCTTCGGCATGCTGAACAGCGCGACTTTCTTCGGCTCCTGCTGCTGCTGGAGCTGCGGCTTGGTAAGCTGCCGCTGCGGCGCCTGACAGGCCGACAGGTGCTCGACGCAGAAGAAGCTCTTGGCCGACGGTCCCCAGATCCGCAGATTCATCTCGACGCCTTCGAGCGGCGACGTCTTCAGCGACTTCGGCATGCTGAGCAGCGAGGCATCCGCCTGACGGACGACCGCCGTCACACAAAGCGCCGCCAGCAGCAAGGCACCCGCGATTTTCTGGGTGATTTTCTTTGACACCATCCGCCTCCCGAATTTCTCGGCAGGCAGGACTATTAAGCGCCAAAGTCTGCGATCCGGTTGGACTTCGCGGGCCAATCTGAATCAATGTTTAAGCGGCGCGTTGGGAATGCATTAACTGCACAAGCCGCGATGGGTGCTGGGGAATTGGGCTATCCAATTCCCGGCTGTGAAAAGCAAGACGGAGAACTTTGAGCCGGCCCGCGCAGCCTCGGCCGGATTGGCAAATCGTCAACCATCGCGCGTCGCGCGGACCAGCCGCCCTGTCGCTGCGCCACGCGAAGCCGCCGCCGCAAGCAACCTCGCCGTGCGAGCGACAACTATGTCGTTTGATAATCGCCGGAAGCGTTGCTATCCCTGCACCGGTCGATTCCGCTGTGCCAGCCCGGATCAATTTACCACTGGAATTTTGGGAATTGCCGCTACGAATGGAATGACCGGCAGGATCTGAGTCGAATGGACGAACGCCTCGACGCCGGTTCATCCGGACCGCCTCACGGTACGCGTAGCGCGTCGGAGCTTCCGAACAGGGCTGGCAGGAACGAACCTTCGTCGATGCAATCCGTCATCGCCATCGTTCATCAGAAAGGCGGCGTCGGAAAGACGACGGTGTCTGTGTGCCTCGCCGGCGAACTCACGCGGCGCGGCATTGCACTGTCGCTGATCGACGCGGACAAGACCGGCTCGGCGCGAAGCTGGGCCGATCCCGGCCGGCTGCAATTCCCGGTGGTCTATCAGCCGGTGATCGAGGGCGAGGTTCGAAGCTGGGCCACCTCGATCAAGAAGATGCGCGACCGGCTTCTGGTGATCGACTGCGCGCCGAACGACTATTCGATCGGCGCCGCGACCGCGCTCGCGGACCTTGCGATCCTGCCATGCGGTCCGTCGGGGCTCGATCTCGAAGGCACGATGCAGGCCCTGCGCATCATCGACACGGTTCGCGCACGCCGCGCCAAGGCGCTGCCGGTCGTGATCGTTCCGACCCGCGTCGATTCCCGAACGCTCGAAGGCCGCCAGGTGCTGGCGGAGCTTGCGCAGTTCGGCGAGCGGGTCTCGGCGCCGCTGAGCTATCGCACCGACTTTGTGCGCGCCTATTCCGAGGGCGAGGCCGTCTCGACCTTTGCGCCCGGCAGTGTCGCGGACGGCGAGATCCGCGCACTCGCCGACGACGTGTTGCTGATGCTGCCGGAGCAGCAGCGCAAGGCCGGCGCCGGCTGATACCGAGGTTTGGGCCGCACCTAAGCCTGCTTGCCGAACTTCCTCGCGAGCTCGTTCACGTACATCGCCGTCGGACGCAGGATTAGAAGATCCGCGACCAGCGCCGCCATCATCGCGAAGGCGCTGAGCCAGCCGAACAGCCGCAGCGACGGCAGATCCGAGAACACCATCACGGCAAGCCCGCAGGACAGCACCACCGAGGTCAGGATCAGCGCCGGTCCGACCAGAATGGTCGCTTGCTCGACGCCGATGCTTGGGTCCTCGCCCGGCTTGCTCTCCAGCCGCAGGCGATTGAGGAAGTGGATCGTCGCGCTGAGCCCCAGCCCGAACGACACAGTCAGCGCTACGACACTCGCGAATTGCAGGCCCTCGCCCAGCGCCCAGAGCACCGTGCCCGCTGCCACGACAGGAAAGATGCCCGGCAGAATGCTCACCAGCATGACCGCGAAGGAGCGGAAGGCGAGCCCGATGAAGGCCGCGACGAAGACGATTTCAATTGTCAGCGCGCGATTGAGCTTGCCGATCATATCGGCGCTGTTGCGCGCCGCAATCGCCGAAAGCCCGGTGACCGAGATTTCGTAACCCGGATGCGCCTTGCGAACGGCCTCGAGCGCCTTGTCGAGTTTCTCGACCACCGGCAGCAACTGGCTCGCGTCGACATCGGGGATGCGTCCCGACACCACGACGGCATCCTTCTCGGCCGAGATGAACCGGCGCGTCAGGTGCTCCGGCAGGATATCGACATAGGACTTGAGCGTTTCGAGATCGGCCTTGCCCGCCTTCTCGGCGAGCCAGCGCCGCAGCGAGTCGAGCGACCAGACGTTGCCGACGCCGGCCTGCCGCTCGACGATGGTGTGCACGGCGGCAATAGCCGACAGCGTCGAATCGTCATAGAGGCCTTTGCCCTTGGGGATTTCGATCAGGATGTCGATCGGGTTGGCGCCGGTAAGCTTGGCGTCGAGCCGGCTCGATGCCTCCACGGCCTGCCGCTTGTCCGGCACCTGGTCGGCGAGGCGATAGCGCGGCTCGAGCGTCGCGTAGATGAAGCAGAGCCCGGCGACCACCAGAAGTCCGATCAGGCTGTAGAGACCGGGATGGCTGACCATCCGCCGCGCGATCCAGCTGCAGAACTGCCGCAACACCTGCACGCCGATGTCGGCCCCTTTGGTCGCAACCGCAAACGAGCTCTCCTTGCGGATCAAAAGGACACCGAGCACCGGCACCAGCGAGAGCACCGCCAGCAAGGCGATGACGGTCGCCATCAGTCCCGCTTCGCCAAACATCCGGATCAGGTCGGAGCTCGAGAACATCAGGGCGATGAACGAAATGCCGGCGGTGCCGTGGGTCAGCACGCAGGCCGGCCCCACCACCAGCACCGCCTCGCGGAACGCCTGGTACTTGTCCTTTCCGGAGATCAGCCGGTCGCGCGCCGCAAACGTGAGCTGCATGCTGTCGGAAAAGCTGATCACCATGATGAGCGGCGTCATCACGTTGAGGAACATGTTGAGGCTGAAGTTCAGCCAGCCGAACGCGCCGAGCGACAGCAGAATGGCGATCAGCGGCGGTGCCGCCGCGATGATCATGAACGAGACGCGCCGGAAGAAGGCGATCGCGATCAGGCAGCCGGCGGCAAAACCTATGCTGTTGTAGAGCACGCTGTCGCGCTCCACTGCGTTGCGGATTTCGAGCTGCATGGTCGGCACGCCGGCGAGCTGCGCCGTGAGGCCGGTGCCGGCGAGGTCGTCCTGCATGGTCTTGCGGATTTCGCCGACGGTCGTGTTGAGGCCCTTGCCGCTGACGATCTTGGGATCGAGGGCGAGCACGATCAGCGCGAGCGTGCCGTCCTCGGACAC
>Ga0247825_10001757_pt1 | contig 14320 bp, 15 predicted proteins | sample 13C_Vanillin_Day_FD_194413 | JGI IMG/M metagenome (GOLD analysis project Ga0247825, IMG submission 194413) | Soil microbial communities from agricultural site in Penn Yan, New York, United States - 13C_Vanillin_Day48 | ecosystem: Environmental > Terrestrial > Soil > Agricultural land | place...
CGGTCCGATCACCTGGCCATTGCGTCGATCAGCTGCCCGTTGGCCTTCTCTGGGGAGGCGGCCTGGGCGATGCCCGTGATCGCCAGCGGAGAGACGAGCCCGAGGATGACGGTCGTGACGACGGTCATCAGGACGCCGGCGACGAGGTTGCGGACGAGATTCATATGAGTCAACTCCGAGCTCCAAACCGGCCCAACTCCAAGGTCAAAATGAAAATCGCCATTCGCAAATGAGCTACGCCATTCCGGCCGTCGTAATCACGATGTCGATGGCCTTGATGCCGATGAACGGGACGATCCCGCCGCCGAAGCCGTAGATCAGCAGGTTGCGGCGCAGCAGGACCGCGGCGCCCTCCGGCCGGTACTGCACCCCGCGCAGCGCCAGCGGCACCAGCGCAACGATCACCACGGCGTTGAAGATCACCGCCGAGAGGATCGCAGACTGCGGTGTCTGCAGGCCCATGATGTTGAGCGCGGCCAGTTGCGGGAAGGCCGCCAGGAACATCGCCGGGATGATGGCGAAGTATTTCGGCACGTCGTTGGCGATTGAGAAGGTGGTCAGCGCGCCGCGGGTGATGAGCAGCTGCTTGCCGATCTCGACGATCTCGATCAGCTTGGTGGGGTTCGAGTCGAGATCCACCATGTTGCCGGCTTCCTTGGCGGCCTGCGTGCCGGTGTTCATCGCCACGCCGACATCAGCCTGCGCCAGCGCGGGGACGTCGTTGGTGCCGTCGCCGGTCATCGCCACCAGCTTGCCGTCCGCCTGCTCGCGCTTGATCAACGCCATCTTGTCTTCGGGCGTCGCCTGCGCCAGGAAGTCGTCGCCTCCCGCCTCTGATGCGATCGCCGCCGCCGTGGGCGGGTTGTCGCCGGTGATGACAGTTCCGTCAGGTGGCGCGGCAACGTGCGCTTCGCTTCAGTGCGCAATGCCACAATGCTCAATGCGCAAGCAGAACCGCGGTGTGCATCGGATCAATCGCCAGGCAACGCGGATCGTCCGCCGGTCACAGCCGGGGAACAGCTGGATGGGCACCGACAACCTGGAGGATCGCACGTGACGGAGGCGGTCAGGACAGAGCAGGAGAAAATGCTCGCCGGCGAGATGTACAACCCACTCGATCCAGGCCTCGTCGCGGGCCGGACGCGCGCGCGCGACCTCTGCCTGGCGCTCAATTCGACAGGCGAGTCGCAGCAGGAGGAGCGTCGCCAGATCCTGCGCGACCTGTTCGGGACCGGTGGCGACACGGTGTGGATGCAGCCGCCGTTTTTCTGTGACTACGGCCGCAACATCGAGCTCGGCGAGCGTGTGTTCTTCAACTTCAACTGCATCGTGCTGGACGTCTGCCGCGTGCGCATCGGCGACTTCACGCTGATCGGACCTGCGGTGCAGATCTATACGCCGATGCACCCACTCAATGCGGACCAGCGGCGTCTCGAAGAGTTTGGCAAGCCGGTCGACATCGGCTCGGACGTCTGGATTGGCGGCGGCGCCATCATCCTGCCCGGCGTGCGCATCGGCGCCCGCGCGGTCATCGGAGCAGGCAGTGTGGTCACCCGCGACGTCCCGGAAGGCGTCTTTGCGGCCGGAAATCCGTGCCGCGTTGTGCGCGACATCCGGGAGTAGGGCAGGCTTGGCGGGCCTGAAGGCCCGCCCTGTCAAAACTCTGACGTCGCGCGCGAGCGAGGCTCGTAGGGCGGGGCTTCAGTCCCGCCGGTCCCGCCACCCCAAACTCGTCACCCGTAATAGCCGCCGCTCGTTTGTTCAGGGACGCGCGAGCCGAAGCCGCCGACATTGCTGCGTCGAAGCCCCATCACGGCAATCACCGCGTACCAGGCGAGGCGGAACCAGGACGGCTTCGCGACGGTGATCTCCGACTGGCGGCCGGAATCGATATCGGCCGCGTGGAGCCGGATCCCCTGCTCCTGCCAGCGCCGCAGCACGTGCGCGAGGTCTTCGGGAATGAGCGGGCTGCCGTGCTGGAGCACCGTTGCGTCGCGGATGCCACGGCTCGCGAGCAGGGTGCCGGATGGGAAGTCCTGCGGCAGCACGACCCAGCGGTTGTCGTACATCCCCGGCCGTGGCGTACCGGACCGGCGGCGTGAATCCAGCAGGAAGGCTGGCGCTGCTTCTGGCGACAACTGACGCATGCGCAACCGCTCCGCGCCGCGTCCGAGCGCCTCGACGAGGGGCGCGACGTCGACGACGGGCGACGGTCCGTCGGTGCCGTTGAACAGCGGAACGGGCCGGAATCCGTGATCGGCCAGCGCCAGTCCGGCCCACACGGCATCGGCTCCGGCGAGATCGACGATCACCGCCGCGCGCGAATCGAGGCCCAGCGGCAGGCGGGGGAGCACGCTCTCGTCAATCGCGTCGTTGACCAGGATGCCGCCCGCGTGCGCGAACGGGGCCGGCTTTGCCCAGTCCGACCAGAGCACGCCATCGGGAGCCCACACGGCAAAGGCGTCTTCGCTGGTGATCACGTGATCCTTTCAGGCGGCAAGGACGGCGGTGTCGGCAGCGCTGGCGTCGATCAGCGGCCGCCGCGCCACGCGTCCGTACGCACCAATCACTTGTCCGTCGAGGGTGTAGACGCCGAGACAGGGGAAGACCGCCTGCGGTCCGGCATCAACCGGCACAGTGTCGAAGCGGCGTTGCGCCACCCAGTTGCGGGGCCACCAGCGCGCCTGCCGTGCGATCCGGCGCATCTCGCGCGGGGCGACGACGCCGGCGATCCCGATCCCGTCACCGGCGCGGCCGAGGACCGGTTTGAGCACCCATTCGTCAGATCCCGACCAACGCACCTCGCGCGGCGATCGCGTGTCGGGCAGCAGCGCCCGCCACGTGGGCAGCGGCGTGCGCAGGCGATCCCAGATCAGCGGGAAGCGCTTGTGCTGCGTGAGGACCGCCGTCGCGGGATTGCTGAGCGGCGTGCGCGAGCCTGAAAACCAGTGGCTCCAGTCGCGCGGTCGCGGCAGCTCGGTCATCCATTCGGCTGGAAAGAAGCGCACGACCGCCCCGAGCGGCCCCTGCCACCAGTCCGCCGCCAGGTGCGCCATCCCGCCGCGCCATCGCACGTGCGCGGGGCTCGCGAGGTGTATGGTTCGCCCGCACGCCTGCAGCCGGCGGCCGATCGATCGCATCATCTGCTGGTCGTCCGAGAACGCGGTGGCATGAACGAGGGCGATCGCTTCGTCCGCCGGGGCTGCGGCCGCAACGCGTTGCGCGTACGCGCCGGCGGGATCGCCGGTCGGGCGCCATTGCGGGTAATGCGCCCGCATCAACGTTGCGAAGCCGGACGACTCGTTCAACCCGCCCGGCACATCGCTGTTGACCTCGGAGATCCGCCAGCCGTCTCGCGTGAAATGAAAGTCGAACCGCATCAGCCGGGCGCAGCCGGCTGGAAGGCCCTCAGTGGCTGCGCGCGCGAGCGCGGTGCGCAACGCGCGCCACAGGCCCATGCCGCGCTGCAGGTCAGGGCGCTCCACCAGTTCGGCTTCGGCCGCGGCGGTTTCCCGCGCGAGCGCTTCGGCGAGCGCGGAGACGTCGGTCCATGCCTCTTGCGTGATCACCAGCGGATGGCGCGCGATCACGCAGGTGTCGCCGACCTGGGGATCCCACTTGTCGCAGTCGAAGATCGCCCGCCGCCGCAGCGTCGTGAACGCACCATCGTCCAGCGGCGTGACCGGCAGCCAGGGAGAGATCATGCCGGCCAGCCGAGTGCAGCGACGCCGGCGGCGGCGATCGCCAGGTAGACGAGGGCCGGCGCGACGCCCAGTGCGAACAGCGCGCCCTGCGGGCGGTCCGGAGTCGGCCGCGCCACACGCTCTACCGCGATGGCGGCCGCCAGGATGATGACCGCCGTCGGCAGCGCATGGGTGAAGTCGGCGACGGTCTGCTGACCGGACTCCCAGTTGCCGGCGACGCCGCGTCCGAGGACGAGACCGAGCGCGATCAGAAATCCGGCGAGGCGGGCTCCGCTCGCCCGATCGCGATCGATGGCAATGGCGTCGGCGATCGACGAGAAGAACGTGAGGAGCAGCCACAGCACGAGGCTGGTGAGCGTGGAGAGTCCGGCGGAAAACACGACGACCCACCAGCCGGGTCCGTCGCCGATATTGCCGCCGGCGTAGCAGAGCGCTGCGCCAATGAGCGCTCCGGCCAGCGCGATCGCCGCGGCCCGGTTGTTCCGCTCGACCACGTCGTCACGCGCGCTCAGCCCGGCGACGTTGAAGCCTGCCTGGGCGCCGCGCAGCCAGGCCAGGCCGAGGACCAGGTACATGAACTGGTAACGGAGATCGTCGACGACGTCGAAGGAGGCGACAGTCCTGAGCACCGTCATGATCAGGAGCGCCGCGACAGCCAGGGCGCCGGCGATCACGTCGAGGGTTCCGCCGCGACGCACGTGCCGAGCCACCCGCGCGCGAAGCAGCCAGACCGCCCACGCCACCGGGCCGACCGCCAGCGAGACGAGCGTCACGATTACTTCGTCACCCGACATCGAGCGAGATACTACGCGACGGCGGCCCCGGAGGTTTGGTCGCCCTTGTTCCGGGTCAGATCTCGAGCTGAGTCCCGAGCTCCACGACGCGGTCCGGTGGCAGCGAGAAGTAGTTCGTCGCGGTCATGGCGTTGCGCGACATCGCCACGAACAGCTTTTCGCGCCACAACGCCATGCCGGGAACCTTCTTCGACGCAATCAGCGTTTCGCGGCCGAGGAAGTAGGTGACCGTCCGCGGATCCACGTGGAGCCCGGCGCCGGACATCAGCTGCATCGCCTCGGGCACGTTCGGCTCCTCCATGAATCCGAAGTCGATGGTGGCCCTCCAGAAGCCGCACGCCAGCGGCTCGACCTGCACGCGGTCGCAGGGGTCGACGCGGGGTCGCTGCTGCGTGCGCGCGGTCAGCAGGATGACCTTCTCGTGCAGCACCTGGTTGTGCTTCAGGTTGTGCGTGAGCGCCGACGGAACGCCGGCGGCACTTCCGCTCATGAACACCGCGGTGCCGGGCACGCGAAGGGGCGGATTCGTGGCAATGTCGCGCAGAAACTCGTCGAGCGGGCGTGCGCCGGCGAACATCAGGCCGGCCAGCGCGCGCCGGCCGCGCTTCCACGTCGTCATCATCGTGAAGATGAGGACTCCGATCAGCAGCGGAAACCAGCCGCCGTGCTCGATCTTGACCAGGTTGGCGCCCAGGAACGCGAGGTCGATGGCGAAGAACACCCCGACGATCGCCGCCACCTTCAGGCGCGTCCAGTGCCACCGCTCCCGCGTCACGACCACGAACATCGTCGAGGTGATGGTCATCGTCGAGATGACAGCAATGCCGTACGCAGCGGCGAGATTGGACGACGACCGGAAGCCGATAACGAGCAGGATGCAGGCGATCATCAGCAGCCAGTTCACCGCCGGCATGTAGATCTGGCCCGACTCGGTCGATGACGTGTGCCGCATCGTGAGGCGGGGGAGGAGCCCGAGCTGGACGGCCTGCTTGGTGATGGAGAACGCTCCGGAAATCACCGCCTGCGAGGCAATCACCGTGGCGCACGCCGCGAGCCCGACCAGCGGGTAGAGCATCCAGGGCGGGGCGAGCAGGAAGAAGGGATTCGTGCGCGCCTCCGGCGTCGAGAGCAGCAGCGCGCCCTGCCCGAAATAGTTCAGCAGCAGGGCGGGCAGGACCACCGCGAACCACGCCGTGCGAATCGGCCGGCGGCCGAAGTGCCCGAGGTCGACGTAGAGAGACTCGCCGCCGGTGATGACGAGCACCACCGTCCCGAGAACGAGATAGCCGTCGAGCTGATTCAGGGCAAAGAACCTCACCGCATACGACGGGTTGATCGCTGCCAGCACGCCCGGCACTCGAAAGATGTGCCAGATGCCGAGCACGGCAAGCGTCCCGAACCACGCCAGCGTGACCGGGCCGAAGATCAGCCCCACACGGGCCGTGCCGTGGCTCTGGATGAGGAAGAGCGCGACGAGAATGCCGATCGTGATTGGCTGGACGTACGGTGTGAAGATGGGCGTCGCGACCTGCAGCCCTTCCACTGCGCTGAGCACGGAGATCGCGGGGGTGATCATCCCGTCCCCGTACAGCAGCGCGGCGCCGAAGATGCCCAGCAGGACGAGCGGCCAGCGCTCGGTACGGCTCACGATCTTGATCGGTGTTGCCAGTGCCGTCAGCGCGAGGATGCCCCCTTCGCCCTGGTTGTCGGCCCGCAGCACGTAGCGCAGGTACTTGCCGGAGATGACGGCGATGAGGGACCAGAAGACGAGCGACAGGACGCCGAGAATGTTGGCGGGCGTGGCCGGGATCGCGTGTGGACCGTGGAAACACTCGCGAAGGGCGTACAGCGGCGATGTCCCGATGTCGCCATACACGACGCCCAACGCCGCGAGTGACAGCGTCAGGAGATAGCTGCCCTGTGGGTCCGGTGCCTGTTCGTGGGCGTGTGACTCAACGTGTGACGACATCAATGGGGCGGCGTGAGTGTACCGTCAATTCTTGATACGATACTTGGCTGGTCCTTAATCGAAACTTCCATCTGTGAAAATTCACGAATATCAAGCCAAATCAGTACTCGCACGCTTCGGGGTCCCCGTTCCGCGCGGCGAGGTCGCCTCCACGGCTGCCGAGGCCAGCGAGATCGCCCGCCGGCTCGGCGGGGACATCTCGGTCATCAAGGCGCAGATTCATGCCGGCGGCCGGGGCAAGGGTGGCGGCGTCAAGCTCGCCAAGTCCACGACCGAGGCAGAGCAACTCGCCAGGGACATGATCGGCATGACCCTCGTGACGCACCAGACCGGTCCCGAGGGCAGGAAGGTCGGTCGCGTGCTCGTCGAAGAAGGGCTGCAAATCGAGCGCGAACTGTATCTGAGCATCCTCATCGACCGTTCGTTGGCCTCGCCCGTCATCATCGCGAGCGCCGCCGGCGGCATGGATATCGAAGAGGTGGCCGCGAAGGAGCCCGACAAGATCCTGCGCGAGCGGATCGATCGCGGAACCGGCATCGTCCCGTTCCAGGCGCGCAAACTCGCCTTCGGCATGGGCCTGCCCGCGGCCGTCGCCAACAAGTTCGTGAAGCTGCTCGACTCGATCTACAAGGCCTTCATCGACACCGACGCCTCGATGATCGAGATCAACCCGCTGATCCTGACGAAAAGCGGCGATTTGCTCGCGCTCGACGCCAAGGTCACGTTCGACGACAACGCGCTCTATCGCCATCCCGACCTGCGCGATTTCCGGGATCTCACCGAGGAAGACCCGCTGGAGGTCGAAGCCTCGAAGTTCTCGCTGAACTACATCCGCCTCGACGGCAACATCGGCTGCATGGTCAACGGCGCCGGGCTGGCGATGGCAACGATGGACATCATCAAGCTGTCGGGCGGCGAGCCGGCCAACTTTCTCGACGTGGGCGGCGGGGCCAACGCCGAGCAGATCAAGAACGCCTTCCGCATCCTGATGATGGACAAGAACGTGAAAGCGGTTCTCATCAACATCTTCGGCGGCATCCTGCGCTGCGACGTGCTCGCGGCCGGTGTCATCGCGGCGGTGACGGATCTCGGCGTGCCAGTGCCGATCGTCGTGCGCATGGAAGGCACCAACGTCGAAGAAGGCAAGCGGATGCTGAAGGAGAGCGGTCTCAAGTTCGCGACCGCGGACTCGATGGGCGAGGCGGCCGAGAAGGTGGTCTCCCTGGCGAAGGGGGGCAAATAACCGTGGCCGTACTGCTCGACACGAACACGCGCCTGCTGGTGCAGGGACTGACCGGCCGCGAAGGCACGTTCCACGGCAAGCAGGCGGCGGCCTACGGGACCAACGTCGTCGGCGGCACCTCGCCCGGCAAGGGCGGGACGACGCACGAGGGGTTCCCGATTTTCAACACCGTCGCCGAAGCCCGTGAGAAGACCGGCGCGAACGCGTCGGTGATCTTCGTGCCGCCCCCGTTTGCGGCGGACGCGATCATGGAGGCGGCGGACGCCGGGATCGCGCTGGTGGTCTGCATCACCGAGGGCATCCCGGTGGTCGACATGCTGAAGGTGATGTCGTTCCTCGACAGCCACAAGTCGACGCGCCTGATCGGGCCGAACTGCCCGGGCATCATCTCGCCCGGGAAGGGCAAGGCCGGGATAATCCCGCACAACATCGTGCGCGAGGGGCGGATCGGCATCGTGTCGAAGTCCGGGACGCTGACGTACGAGGCGATTCACCAGCTGTCGAAGGTCGGCATGGGGCAGACGACGTGCATCGGCATCGGCGGCGATCCGCTGATCGGCACGAGCCACATCGACGCGCTGAAGCTGTTCGCGGACGACCCGGATACCGAGGCCGTCATCATGATCGGGGAGATCGGCGGCACCGCGGAACAGGAAGCGGCCGACTACATCAAGGCCGAGTTCGGCAAGACGAAGAAGCCGGTGGTCGGCTTCATCGCCGGGCAGACCGCGCCGCCGGGACGCCGCATGGGCCACGCGGGCGCGATCATTGCCGGTGGCCAGGGCACCGCGGCGGAAAAGATGGACGCGCTGACGAACGCCGGCGTGCACGTGGTCAAGAGCCCGGCGGATATGGGCGCCAAGATGAAGGAAGCACTCGGACGCTGACGCGTCCTCACGACATGCCCATGCAAAATGCCCAATGCTCAATGCCAAAGGCAGTTTGCGAGGCAGCTCCCTCTGATATTTGGCAGTTTGCATTAGGCATGTGGCATTAATTTCTATGGAAACGACTTTCGCAATCATCAAGCCCGACGCGGTCGAGAAGCGGCTGGCAGGCAAGATCCTGGCGCGCATCGAGGAGGCGGGCTTTACCGTTCGCGCGATGCGGCTGCAGCACCTGTCGAAGAAGGAAGCCGAGGGCTTCTACGCCGTGCACCGGGAGCGCCCGTTCTTCGGCGAGCTGACGGATTTCATGTCGTCGGGGCCGTGCGTGCTCCTGGCGCTCGCGGCGCCGGACGCGATCAAGAAGTGGCGCGACACGATGGGCCCGACCGATCCTGCGAAGGCGGAGCCGGGCACGCTGCGGCGCGATTTCGGCGAATCGATCGGCCGCAACGCGACGCACGGATCGGACGCGCCCGAGACCGCGGCGTTCGAGCTCGGATACTTCTTCCGCGGCATGGAGCTGGTGTAGCCGAGAAGGGGGCTTTCGGCTTCAGGCTCTGGGCCGGTGACGATGCCTATCGGACGCTTTCTTATTCTGGCCGGGCTGGCGATCGCGGGCATCGGATTGCTCATGACATGGGGTCTGCCCGTTGGGCGGCTTCCAGGTGATTTCAGCTACCGCAAGGGTAATTTCGGTTTCTATTTCCCACTGGCGACGTCAATCGTGGTCAGTATCGTACTGACGTTGTTAATGATGCTGTTCGGCCGGCGTTAGCCGGCCGTCCGCCAAAGCCTAGGGCAGAGCCCAGAGCCTACGTCCGATGCCCTCAATCAAAGCCGATCGCTGGATCAAGAAGATGGCCCTCGAGCACGGGATGATCGAGCCGTTCGAGGACCGGCAGGTGCGCCAGGGCGTCGTCTCGTACGGGCTGTCATCGTACGGCTACGACATCCGCGTGGCCGACGAGTTCAAGGTCTTCACGAACATCAACAGCACCGTCGTCGATCCGAAGAACTTCGACGAGCGGTCGTTCGTGGACGTGCGGGCGGATGTCTGCATCATCCCGCCGAACTCGTTCGCGCTGGCGAAGACGGTCGAGTACTTCCGCATCCCGCGCAACGTGCTGACGGTGTGTGTCGGCAAGTCCACCTACGCGCGCTGCGGGCTGATCGTCAACGTCACGCCATTCGAGCCTGAGTGGGAAGGCTACGTGACGCTCGAGATCTCGAACACCACGCCGCTGCCGGCGAAGGTCTACGCCAACGAGGGCATCTCGCAGGTGCTGTTCTTCGAGAGCGACGAGGACTGCGAGGTCTCGTACAAGGACAAGGCGGGGAAGTACCAGAAACAGCAGGGGCTCACGCTGCCGCGTCTATAATTTCCTGTGCTACGGCCGTACCGGTCCATCCTCCCGACCGTTCATCCGACCGCTTTCGTCGACGCCAGCGCCCAGGTGATCGGCGACGTGCATCTCGGCGCGGAGAGCAGCGTCTGGATGAACGTGGTGGTGCGCGGCGACGTGAACTGCATCCGGGTTGGGGACCGCACCAATATCCAGGACCTGACGCTCGTGCACGTGATGCGCGAGACGAACCCGACGGTCATCGGCAGCGACGTCACCATCGGTCATTCGGCGGTCATCCACGGGTGCACGATCGAGGATCGCTGCCTGATCGGGATGGGGGCGATCCTGCTGAACGGCTGCCGGATCGGCACCGGCTCGATCGTCGCCGCCGGCGCGCTCGTGCCGGAAGGGATGGTCGTCCCGCCCGGATCGATGGTGATGGGGATGCCGGCGAAAGTGAAACGTCCGCTGACGCCCGAGGAAGACGCGTCGATCGTCTGGTACGCGAACAACTACGTGAAACACCGCCTGGAATTCCTGGCGGAGAACCAGCCTTCGTAATGCAACGTTCACGAGTCACCTTCCGACACACTGAGGCACCGAGGCACCGAGGTTGTGAACAGATCGTTCTCAGTGCCTCAGTGCCTCGGTGTGTCGCTACTCAGGGATCCGTCGATGGCCCGTACTGAACCCGCCCGCGGGATGCGGGACTTCCTCCCGGAGGATGTCCGGCGGCGCGAGTACGTCATCGGCATCATCACGCGCGTCTACGAGCGCTACGGCTTCGAGCCGCTCGAGACGCCGGCGGTCGAAAACATCGACACGCTGATGGGCAAGTACGGAGAAGAGGGCAATCAGCTCATCTTCAAGATCCTGAAGCGCGGCGAGCACGAGGCCACGGGGCAGGCGGATCTCGCGCTCCGCTACGACCTGACGGTACCGCTGGCGCGCGTCATCGCGCACCATCAGAGCGACCTGCCGCGGCTCTTCAAGCGCTACCAGATCCAGCCGGTGTGGCGGGCCGATCGCCCCGCGCGCGGGAGGTTCCGCGAGTTCTACCAGTGCGACGTCGACGCGCTCGGCTCTACGGCGCCGATCGTCGAGGCGGAACTCTGTTCGGCGGTGGCGGAGGCGCTGGTTGAACTCGGTTTCACCGACTTCGGCATCCGCATCAATCACCGGCAGCTGCTGACGTCGCTGTTGACGGTTGCCGGTGTCGCCGCCGAGTCGCACGGCGATGCGCTCGTCGCCATCGACAAGCTGGACAAGATTGGCGCGGACGGCGTGCGCAGGGAACTGGAGCAGCGCGGGATCAGTGGTGACGCCGCCACGGCCGTCCTCGCGTTCTTCCAGCCGAGCGTCGCGGAATCCGAACTCGATCGCCTCGCGGGCTTTGTCGGTGACGATGCGATCGGGGTAGCCGCGCTGGCCAACCTCCGTGCGATTGTCGACCTGGTGCGCACGACGCCGGCGGCCGGCCGGATCAGGCTGGACCCGAGCCTCGCCCGCGGCCTCTCGTACTACACGGGCGCGATCATGGAGATCAACGTCGCCGATCTCGCCGGCAGCCTCGGCGGCGGTGGACGTTACGACAACCTGGTCGGCATGTTCCTGGGCCAGAGCATCCCGGCCTGCGGCTTTTCGCTCGGCCTCGAGCGGATTCTCGTCGTCATGGGCGAGCGGGGCATGTTCCCGCCCTCGCTGGCGACGACGCCGGCCGACGTGATGATGGCGGTGTTCGATGCGGCCGACCAGCCCCATGCGCTGCGGGTGGCGGCGCTCCTGCGGACGGCGGGGCTCCGGGTGCTCGTCTACCCGGACGCCGACAAGATCGGGAAGCAGATCAAGTACGCTGATTCACGGGCGATTCCCTATGTCGCCATCCTGGGGAGCGACGAAATCAGCGCCGGCACGGTGACGGTCAAGAATCTCGCCGGCAAGACCCAACAGACCTACGACCAGGCGGCGGCCGGTGCCGCGATTCTCGAGGATTTGAAACGACGTGGCTGAGCAACTCGGTGAACTGACACGCACGCACACCTGTGGCGCCCTGCGCCCCGACGACGTGGGAGCAGACGTGGTGCTGCTCGGCTGGGTGCATCGCGTGCGCGACCTGGGAGGACTCCTGTTCATCGACGTGCGCGATCGCCATGGTGTCACGCAGATCGTGTTCGACAAGGACGACGAGCCGCTGATGAACAAGGCAAAGCGCCTGCGGTCCGAATACGTCGTGGGCGTGAGCGGCCGCGTGCAGCGGCGGTCGCCGGAGACGATCAACCCGAAGCTCGAGACGGGCGAGGTGGAGGTCGTCGTGCGCCAGCTCGCGCTACTGAACGAGGCGAAGACGCCGCCATTCCCGATCGCTGACGACACCCCGGTCTCGGAAGACGTGCGGCTGAAGTATCGCTACCTGGACCTTCGTCGGCCGCGGCTGCAGGGGAACATCGTCCTGCGCCACCAGGTGATGTCGGCGGCCCGCCGGTATTTCGACGCCAACGGGTTCCTCGAGATCGAGACGCCGATCTTGACGAAGTCGACACCTGAAGGCGCGCGCGACTACCTCGTGCCGAGCCGCGTGCACGCGGGCGAGTTCTTCGCGCTGCCGCAGTCGCCGCAGCTGTTCAAGCAGATCCTGATGGTGGCCGGCATGGACCGCTACGTGCAGATCTGCAAGTGCTTTCGCGACGAGGACCTGCGTGCCGATCGCCAGCCGGAGTTCACGCAAATCGACGTCGAGATGTCGTTCGCGCGGGCGGAGACCATCTTCAACATGATCGAGCCGCTGATGCGCGACATCTTCGCGATCATCGGCCAGGACGTCTCGGGGCCGTTCCGGCGGATGCCGTACTCCGAGGCGATCGCGGTGTATGGATCCGACAAGCCTGACCTGCGTCCAGGCATGCCGATTCAAGACTTGCGCGAGCTGTTCCGGGAATCGTCGTTCGGCGTCTTCAAGAAGATCGTCGCCGACGGGGGCACGGTCCGGGCGTTCGTGGTCGCCAATGCGGCCGGATACTCGCGCAGCGCCGTAGACGGCATCGTGAACCAGGAGAAGGCGCAGGGCCGTCACCTGCTGTGGGCGCGGCGCGCGGAGGACGGCACCATCACCTCTTCGTTCCCGAAGGCGGTCGGCGAGGACGCCGTGCGGCAACTGCTCGACGCCACCGGAACGGGCAATGGGCAGCTGGCGTTCGTCGTCGCGGGTCAGCCCGATATCGTGTCGAAGACGCTGGGACAGTTGCGGCTGGCCCTGGCGAAGAAGGACGGGCTGCTCGACCCCAACCGTTACGAGTTCCTGTGGGTGGTGGACTTTCCTTTGCTGGAGTGGGACGGGGAGGACAAGCGGTTCGTCGCGATGCATCACCCGTTCACCTCGCCGCACGACGAGGATTTCGGCAAGCTCGACAGCGATCCAGGGGCCACGCGCGCCAAGGCGTACGATTTGGTGCTGAACGGCAGCGAGATCGGCGGGGGCAGCATCCGAATCCACGACTCCACGATCCAGAGCCGGATGTTCTCGCTGCTGAACATCAGCCCGGAGGAGGCCAAGTCGCGGTTCGGCTTCTTCCTCGAGGCGCTCGAATATGGGACGCCGCCGCACGGCGGCATCGCGCTGGGCCTCGATCGGATCATCGCGATCCTGTCGAACGAGAGCTCCATCCGTGAAGTGATTGCCTTCCCGAAGACCGCGGCGGCCGTGGATCTGATGTCGGACGCGCCGTCGGCCGTCGATCAGAAGCAGTTGCGGGAACTGCACCTCAAGATCGAAACACCTCACCGCGCGGGCGTGCGCGGCGGGGACCCCGTTGACGCTCGGGGTCCGAAGGCCGAATGAAGAAGATCGCGCTGCCGCACGAGGGCCTCGACATGCTCTACGGGGCCCATGACGCGAACCTCAAGCACATCGAGTCGCTGCTGAACGTGGAGCTCCGTACGCACGGCGACGAGCTGATCGTCGAGGGCGACAAGAGCGACGAGCAGCGTGTGGAGCGGTTGTTCGATCAGCTCGCGGCGCTGATGCAGGGTGGCTACGAGCTGGGCGGCAGCGACGTCAAGACGGCTGCCGAGCTCGTCGTGGTCGATCCGAACGTCAACCTGCGTGAGTACTTCACGAAGGACGCGCCGGCGGGCAAGACAGCGGGTCAGCCGTCCGGAACGAAGCGGCGGGTGAACCCGAAGACCCCGAACCAGAAGCGCTACCTCGAGACGATCGAGCAGAACGACATCGTGTTCGGCGTCGGGCCGGCGGGAACGGGCAAGACCTATCTCGCGATGGCGCAGGCCGTCAGCTACCTGATGGCGAAGAAGGTGAGCCGGATCATCTTGGCGCGCCCGGCCGTGGAAGCGGGCGAAAAGCTCGGGTTCCTTCCGGGAGAC
>Ga0247825_10001758_pt1 | contig 14318 bp, 13 predicted proteins | sample 13C_Vanillin_Day_FD_194413 | JGI IMG/M metagenome (GOLD analysis project Ga0247825, IMG submission 194413) | Soil microbial communities from agricultural site in Penn Yan, New York, United States - 13C_Vanillin_Day48 | ecosystem: Environmental > Terrestrial > Soil > Agricultural land | place...
GGCGGCTCGTCGTGGTGGGACAAGGTGCCGACCAAGTTCGAGGGTTGGGGCGACGACCGCTTCAAGGAAGCGGGCTTCCGCGCGGTGCCGGGCAGCGTGGTGCGCCGTTCGGCCTATATCGGGCCGAACGTTGTGCTGATGCCGTCCTTCGTGAACCTCGGCGCCTATGTGGACTCGGGCACGATGGTCGACACCTGGGCCACCGTCGGCTCCTGCGCGCAGATCGGCAAGAACTGTCATCTCTCCGGCGGCGTCGGTATCGGCGGCGTGCTCGAGCCGCTGCAGGCCAACCCGGTGATCATCGAGGACAACTGCTTTGTCGGCGCGCGCGCCGAGGTGGCCGAGGGCGTGATCGTGCGCGAAGGCTCGGTGCTGTCGATGGGCGTCTATATCGGCGCATCGACCAAGATCGTCGACCGCGCGACCGGCCAGGTGTTCCAGGGCGAGGTGCCGCCCTACTCCGTGGTCGTCTCCGGCACGCTGCCGGGCAAGCCGATGCCGAACGGCGAGCCCGGCCCGAGCCTCTATTGCGTCGTCATCGTCAAGCGCGTCGACGAGAAGACGCGGTCGAAGACCAGCATCAACGAACTGCTGCGTGACTGAGCTACCACAGTCGGCGGCAATCGCGACGAGCCACTTCCGCCCTGCAGGCCAAAGCGGTTAGATTCCCATTGCTGCCTCGACACGGGAGCAGGCAATGAAATTTGTCAATTTGTTCATCTCGCCCAGCGGCCGCATCAATCGCGCCAAATTCTGGATCGCGATCCTGGTTTTCACCGTGCTCAATGTCCTCTCGACCGGGATGGTGTTGGCGAGCGGAAGCAACACGCTGATCATCCTCAACGGAATCATATCGCTTCTGGTCGCCGCGTCCGGCATCCTCGTCGGCATTAAGCGCCTGCACGACCGCAACAAGTCCGGCTGGTGGGTGCTGCTGTACTGGCTCGCGCCGTTCGTGATGCTGTCGGTCGGCTTTGCCGGCGGCCTCCCGGAGATCATGGTCAACATCGTCGGTTTTCTTGCGCTCGCCATCGGCCTCTGGAGCCTGATCGAGTTGGGCGGTCTGCGCGGCACCATCGGCCAGAACAAGTACGGTCCCGACCCGCTCGCCCCGGACATCCTCACGCCGCCGGTGCGGACCCACGCCTGATCCGGCACGCCTGCCACTCCCGTCGCATTGACGCGGACACTTTCGCGCCGGATAAAGCCTGCGCATGACAAAGCACGCCGACCCCGTCGCCATCGCCCGCGATCTGCTGCGCTGCCCCTCGGTCACGCCGGCCGAAGGCGGCGCGCTGACCTTCCTCGAAGCCGTGCTGAAAAGCGCGGGCTTTACCGTGCATCGGATGACGTTCTCCGAGCCCGGCACCGCCGACGTCGAGAACCTCTATGCCCGCATCGGCACGGCCTCCCCGCACCTGATGTTCGCAGGCCACACCGACGTGGTGCCGCCGGGCGATCCGAAGGCGTGGTCGCATGCGCCGTTCTCGGGCGACATTGCCGACGGTGTGCTGTTCGGCCGCGGCGCGGTCGACATGAAGGGCGCGATCGCCTGCAAGATCGCGGCGACTCTCGACCATCTTGCCGCCAACGGCGGCAAGCCCAAAGGGTCGATCTCGTTCCTGATCACCGGGGACGAGGAAGGTGTCGCGATCAACGGCAGCCCGAAGCTCCTGAAATGGGCGGCCGCGCGCGGCGAAAAGTTCGACCATTGCGTGCTGGGCGAGCCCGGCAACGTGGCGGAGCTCGGCGACACCATCAAGCTCGGGCGCAGAGGCTCGCAGAACGGCGTTCTCGTCATCACCGGCAAGATGGGCCACGTCGCCTACCCGCATCGCGCCGATAACCCGGTGCGCGGGCTGGTCAGGCTGATGTGGGCGCTGATGGACGAGCCGCTCGACGCGGGCAGCCACAAGTTCGATCCGTCGAACCTGGAGTTCACCTCGATCGACATCGGCAATTCCACGGTGAACCTGATTCCCGGCGAAGCGCGCGCCCGCTTCAACATCCGCTTCAACGACTGCCACAACTATGCATCGCTGAAGGCGCTGGTCGAGCAGCGCGCCGGGAAGGCCGCGGAGGGCAAGGTGAAGTGGCGGATCGACTGGGAGCCGTCGAACGCGGACGTCTTCTACACCGAGCCGAGTCCGTTCACCGACGTGGTGGTCGGCTCGGTCGCCGAAGTGACCGGACGCAAGCCGAAGCTCTCCACCTCGGGCGGCACATCCGACGCCCGCTTCATCAAGGACTATTGCCCGGTGGTCGAGTTCGGGCTGGTCGGCACCACCATGCACGCCACCGACGAGCGCGTGCCGGTCGCCGATCTCGCCAAGCTCACCGAGGTCTACCGGCATATTCTCGACAAGTATTTCGCGTAGGCGCACAGGCTGGGGGCCGAACCGCGCGATGAACCTGGTCCGAATCTACGCCCGCGTGCTCGCGCTCCTGGGGAACGAGAGGCGCGTGGCGCTGCTTCTCGCTGCGTTCAACCTCGCGATCGCAGGCTCGCAATTCATCGAACCGATGCTGCTCGGCCGGGTCATCGATTCGCTGACCGGCAAGCCCGGCGACTGGGGCGCACTCGCACCGCTGCTGATCGCCTGGATCGTGTTCGGCCTGTTCAACATCACCGCCGGCACCCTGATCGCGATGTATTCCGACCGGCTCGCCTACCGGCAGCGCTACCGCACGCTGAGCGACTATTTCCAGCACATCCTGCAGCTGCCGCAGGAATTCCACGGCGACACGCATTCCGGCCGGCTGATGAAGGTGATGCTGCAAGGCACCGATGCGCTGTGGAGCCTGTGGCTCGGCTTCTTCCGCGACCACCTGACCAGTTTCGTGTTGTTTTTCGTGCTGCTGCCGCTGTCGCTGTTCCTCAACTGGCGGCTGGCGCTGGTGCTGATCGTGCTCACCCTCGTGCTCGCGGCGCTCACCGTGTTCGTGGTCCGCAAGACCAACAGCCTTCAGTCACAGGTCGAGGAGCACTATTCGGGGCTGGCCGAGCACGCCTCCGACGCGCTCGGCAACATCGCGCTGGTGCACAGCTTCGCCCGCGCCGAGGCCGAGGTGTCCGGGCTGCGCGGCGTCGTCGACAAGCTCTTGGCGGCGCAGATCCCGGTGCTGTCGTGGTGGGCGGTGATCTACATGCTCACCCGCGCATCGACCACCATCGCGATCCTCCTGATCATCACCATCGGCGCGTATCTGAATTTCCAGGGCAAGGCCACGGTCGGCGAGATCGTGACGTTCATGAGCTTCTCGGGACTGCTGATCGACAAGCTCCAGAGCACCATCTCTTTCGTCAACGGGCTGTTCACCGAGGCGCCCCGGCTTCGGGAATTCTTCGGCGTGCTCGACACCGAGCCTGCGGTGCACGACCGCCCGAACGCCACCGATCCCGGGCGGTTGCACGGGCGGGTCGAATTCCACGACGTGTCCTACTCGTATGACGGGCGGCAGCCGGCGGTGCTGGACCTGTCGTTCACTGCGTCCCCCGGCGAGACCATCGCGCTGGTCGGTCCGACCGGCGCGGGAAAATCCACGGCGCTCGCGCTGCTGCACCGGACGTTCGATCCACAGTCCGGCTCGATCACCATCGACGGCATCGACGTCCGCGACATGAAGCTCACCGGGCTGCGCCGCAACATCGGCGTGGTGTTCCAGGAGGGCCTTCTGTTCAACCGCTCGATTGTCGAGAACCTGAAGATCGGCAAGCCCGAGGCCGAAACCGAAGAGATCAGGCTTGCGGCCGAGCGCGCCCAGGCGCTCGGCTTCATCGAGAGCGACCGTCACGGCTTCGACAGCCGGGTCGGCGAGCGCGGCCGGCTCCTGTCGGGCGGCGAGCGCCAGCGCCTCGCCATCGCCCGCGCGCTGCTCAAGGACGCGCCGATCCTCATCCTCGACGAGGCCACCAGCGCGCTCGACGCCAAGACGGAAACCATGCTGCTGGCGGCGCTCGACGAAGTGATGAAGGGGCGCACCACCTTCGTCATCGCGCATCGGCTGGCGACCGTCCGCAAAGCCGACAAGATCCTGATGTTCCAGGACGGCTGCATCGTCGAAACCGGGACCTTCGACGAGCTGGTGCGTGCCAACGGCCGTTTCGCGGAGCTGGCGCGGGCGCAGTTCATGGCGCCGCCGGCGCCGACCGGGACTTAGCGCCGCACACACGCGCGGCCAGGTGCCGGGATTGTCCGCTATAGTGCGCGTCCCTGTCGCCGGGTGCCCGCCATGCGTGATGTCATCCTTGCCATGCGGACCTTCTGGGTCCTGGCCCTGCCTTACTTCCGGTCGGACGATCGCTGGCCGGGCCGCGCGCTATTGTCCGGCGTCATCGCGGCCGAACTCGGCCTCGTCTACGTGGCAGTCGAGGTGACGTACTGGAACGCGCGCTTTTTCAACGCGCTCGAGCAGCGAAGCTGGGACCTGATGACGCCCGAGCTGCTCAATTTTTGTCTCATTGTCGTCGGCGTCATTCTGACAAACATGGCGCAGTATTATTTCGGGCAGGCACTGACCATCCGCTGGCGACAGTGGATGACCACGCGCTACGTCGGTATCTGGATGGCCGACGGCCGCCACTACCGCCAGGGCTTCGTCGACCGCTCCGTCGACAATATTCATCTGCGTATCGCCAATGACGTATTTTTGTTCATCCAGCGCACGCACGAGCTCGGCACCGGACTGCTCGGCAGCGTCGTTGCGCTGCTGTCGTTCGCTTATATGCTGTGGGGCATCTCCGCGATCATGCCACTGCCGCTGTTCGGCATGAACCTCGCGTTCCCCGGTTACCTGATCGTGCTGGCGATGGTGTTTGCCGCGAGCGGCACGCTGATCGGCCACTGGATCGGCAAGCCGCTGATCCCGTTGCAATTCGACCGGCAACGCTACGAATCCGACTTCCGGTTTGCCATTGCGCGCGTCACCGACCATGCGGAACCTGTCGCGCTGATGGGCGGCGAGCCGGTCGAACGCGCCGAGCTGCGACGGCGCTTTGCGGCGCTGGTGATCAACTGGGTGCAGTTGATCAAGCGGGAAACCCGGCTGATCGGCTTCACATCGGGCTATGCGCAGGTGTCGGTCGCGGTGCCGACGCTGATCGGCATGCCGGCCTATCTCGCCGGCGCGATCCCGCTCGGCACGCTGATCCAGGGCGGGCTCGCGTTCAATCGCGTCGAGGGCGCGTTCGGATTTTTTCTGGCGATGTACCGCAAAATCGCGGAATGGAAGGCGATCATCGACCGCCTGGCGCAGTTCGAGGCCTCGATGGTCGAGGTGGATCGCACCGACCGCCCCGGAATGGCGATCCGGCTGACCCCCTCGCCGGACGGCCAGGTGGCCGTCAACAACATGGTCTTGCGGGTGGCGAACGACAACGACGTCGCACGGGTCCCGAACCTGCAGATCGCGCCGGGCGAGCACCTGCTGGTCACCGGGCCGTCGGGCTCGGGCAAATCGTGCCTGCTGCGCACGATTGCGGGAATCTGGCGGTTCGGCGAGGGCTCGGTGTCGCGGCCCCCCGGCATGCGGGTTCTCGCACTGCCGCAGCGGCGCTACTTTCCGCTCGGCACGCTGCGGCAAGCGGTGACCTACCCGACGCCCGCGGAACAGTTTACCGATGCCGAGATCGGCGCGGCGATGGAGGCCGCGGGGATCGGGCGGCTGGCGCATCGGCTCGAGGAAGAGGCGGACTGGAGCATGGTTCTGTCGGGCGGCGAGCAGCAGCGGATCGGCTTTGCCCGCGTGCTGCTGCACCGGCCCGACCTGATCCTGCTCGACGAGGCGGTGTCGACCTTCGATGACGCCGACGCGCGCGATCTCTATCGCATGCTGTTCGAGAAGCTGCCGCAGGCGACCGTCATATCGGTCGGGCGCTCCTCGGTTCTCGCCGGCCTGCACCGGCGCAGCTTCGATCTCGGCGGATCGGCGCAAAATTCCAACAGACCTCCACCCGCCGCCGCGCCTGCCGGCGCTGCGGCTGCAACCTGAAAATCACATCCCGGGAGAGAACGATGCTGAAGATGAACTACTGGACCGACAGCTGGAACCTGCATGAGGACGTCTGCCCCTGCGACGTCCATTGCAACGACTGGATCGCCAAGAAGAAGCTCAAGAACAAGCTGATCTATCATTTCGGCACCGGCCTGCATCACGTGCTCGGCATCAAGCAGGCGACCAATAAATCGGGAAATGGCGTATTCGCGATCACGGCGTCGAAGGAGGAGTACGATTCCTACGTCGATCTCGCGACCACCAAGGCCCAGATCAGCAAGAGCTACCTCACCTATTTCGGCGACATCTATCTGTCGAACCCGAAGCTCCTGCCCGACTTCGATATCGTGACGATGTTCCACCTGTGCGAGTTCTTCTTCCCGAACACGGCGAGCAAGGCCTATGGCGGGATGGACGACGCCAAGCTGCTCGACATGTTCACTGCCAAGACCAAGCCGGGCGGCTACATCCTGTTCTATACAAAGTCGATGGCCTTCCATAAGGCGGAGCCGATCATCGCCAAGTGGGAGAAGAAGGGGAAGGTCAAGCGGATTGGCGAGTTCAAGACGCTGCTGGTGTTTCAGAAAAAGAAGTAGCTATCGCCGGCGCGCGGTCACTCGGCTGCGCGCCGTTCATTTTCTCGTGTCCGAGCCTTCCTACTCGCCCCGCAGTTCGTGTCTCGATGCAGGACGGTCGAGGAAGTATCACCGCCATTCACGCCATCAGGCGGTTTCTTCCAGCTCCACGACGTCGGCACGATGGCGCCAGTCGGCTGCGTGCGTCAGGTGCTCGAACTCCCGCTTGGCCGAGAGCAGCGCATCGCCGGCGTCCTCGCCCGTCACTTCGATGGAGTTCTGCAGACACTTGTAGGCATGCCCGTCGGAACTGGTCAGGTTTTTGAAGAACTTCGCGTTGAAGGTTTTCATGGCGCGCCTCCGGTTGAGGCCCATAGTTAACCGAGCCGGCTGCCGGCATCCTTGACCTGGCTCAAACCGAAGCGGAAAGAGCCCGAGTTCCGGCCCCGGACTGCGCAGCAGATTTGCTTTTTTTTCAGACAGTGCTCGTCGCGATTGTCGTTCGACGCATCGGCCTGCACATCAGGGCCACGCTCGCGATGGATAAGGTGAGGGCGGCGCTGGGAACTCGTCGGTTCCGGCCGATTAGCGCCATGCTATCGGGCCTTTTCGATCTCGGTGCAAATGAAGCCGGTGATTCCGCAACCCACGGCGAACAGGAGCGCCAGACACACGGTCACCATGAGATCCCCAGCGGGGATCGAGGCAACAGCGCCCAGAAAAAGGCCTGCAAATGCGTGCATACACGCAGAACGCCGCGATCGTCTCCCGCGTTCCGGAGAATGAACCGAATGATCCGTCGCATATAAAGCGAGAATAAAATGCAACTTGGCGATCTGCAGGCAGCGGCTTCGCCTTCATCAGCTTGCGTTACGGCTGAGCCCGGCCGCTTTCTCGAGGCAATGTGTCGATGATGCAGGGCGGTAGCGACCTGGATCAGGAGAGTGGTCCCGCGCCGGTTAGGCCGTGCGGAAGACGGCAACGCGTCGGTTTGGGAGCACATCTCCGGCCTGCCCGCACCAGCGCATTCGAGCGGGTGCGCTGCGCGAAGCCCCGACAATCTATGACGCGGTTGACCTAACCGCCCAGCGTGATCCCCGCCTTCTTGGCGAGATCGAGCCATTTCGTGATGTCGGCATTCACGAACGACTTGAACTCGGCGGGCGTGGTCGGCGCAGGCTCGGCGCCCTGCTCCGCCAGCCGCTTTTTCAGGTCGTCCGACACCAGCACCGTGCGGACATCCCTGCTGATGCGCTCCGCGAGTGCAGGAGCCGTCGTCCCCGGCGCGAACAGGCCGAACCAGCCGAGCGAGTCGTATTTCGGCAGCCCGGACTCCGCGATGGTCGGGAAATCGGGGAACAGCGCCGAGCGCGCCGCACCGGTGGTGCCGATGGCGCGCAGCGTGCCGGCGGCGATATGCGGCGTCACGGTCAGCGCCGGCGAGAACAGAAGCTGAATGCGCCCGCCGAGCAGATCGGTCACCGCCGGCCCGGTGCCGCGATAGGGCACGTGCAGCATCTCGACGCCGGCCATCTGCGCGAACAGCGCGCCCGACAGATGCGAAGCCGCGCCCGCGCCTGAAGAGCCATAGGACAACACGCCCGGACTTTTCTTCGCGTGCTCGATCAGCTCGGCCGCGTTCTTCGCCGGGACCGACGGATGCGCGACCAGGATGTAGGGCGGCGCGGAGACCAGCGAGATTGGCGCGAGATCGCGCGAGATTTCGAACGGCGACGGCGTGTTGGCCGCAAGCGACATGATCGCGCTGGTCGCCGCCATCAGGAGCGTGTGGCCGTCGCCCGGCGCCGCGATCGCCTGCCTGGTGCCGATCAACCCGCCGCCGCCCGAGCGGTTCTCGACGATGACGGTCTGGCCCCACATGGTCTGCAACTGCTGGCTCATCGCCCGGGCCAGGATATCGGTGCCACCGCCGGGCGCGGCCGGAACGACGATCCGGATGAGCGCACCCGGAAAGTTCTGGGCCATCGCAGGCCAGGCCGCACCGGCCGCCAAGGTCGACACGAGCAACTGCCTGCGGGAAATCATGCGCGCTCCACCCTGAATGTGTTTGCCGGACAGGTTTAGTAGTCCACCCGCACCAGATAAAGCCCATCCGGCGGCGCGACCGGCCCGCACGCCGCGCGGTCGCGGGCCTGGAGCACGCGCCCCATGTCGTCCGGCCGCCATTTGCCGTCGCCGACCAGCACCAGCGAGCCGACCATCGAGCGCACCTGATTGTGCAGGAACGACCGCGCGGTCGCCGTAATGTGCACCTCCTCGCCGACCCGCGACACGTCGAGCCGGTCGAGCGTCTTTTCCGGCGATTTGGCCTGGCATTCGGTCGAGCGAAAGGTCGTGAAATCGTGCTTGCCGATCAGCCGTTGCGCGCCCGCATGCATCGCCTCGGCGTCGAGCCGGCGCGGCACGCGCCACGCCCGGCCGCGCTCCAGCGCCAGGTCCGGCCGGCGATTGCAGATGCGATAAAGATAGTGGCGACGCAGCGCCGAGCGGCGCGCGTCGAAATCGGCCGGGACTTTCTCGGCCGACAGCACCGCCACCGGATGCGGCCGCAGATGCGCGTTGATCGCGTCGCGCACGGTGTCGGTCTCGCGCTCGGCCGCAAGATCGAAATGCGCGACCTGGCCGATCGCATGCACGCCCGCATCGGTGCGGCCCGCGCCCTGCAGCATGACCTTCTCGCCGCTGAACGCCTCGATCGCAGCCATCAGCGCGCCCTGCACCGACAGGTCCTTCTCCTGAAGCTGCCAGCCGACGAACGGCGCGCCGTCATATTCGACGATGATCTTGTAGCGCGGCATGATTTCAGCCGAGATCGTCGAAGGCTTTGGGATACGACACCCGGCCGGCCTTCGGCGCGTCCGGAGCGAGCATCAGCGCCTGAAAATATGGCCCGGCGTAACGCGACACGAAGCCTTCCATCACAGCGAAGCCGAAGCGGCCATAATAGGCCGGATCGCCGAGCACGAATACGAGGCGTTCGGCACGATCGCGCAGGCGCACGAAGCCTTCGCGAATGAGCGCACTGCCAATGCCCTGCCGCTGCAGGGACGGCGATACGCCGACCGGCGCAAGACCCACGACCGGCACGTTCCTCGCATCGATTCTCAGGACCAGCCGGGGAAACCCGGCATAGCCCGTGACGCCGCCGCCGTTGTCGGCGACCAGGGACAGCACGAAATCGCCGTCGGCCCGCAGCCGCTCGACCACCTTCGATTCCACGTCGCCGCCGAACGCGGCATCGAGCAGCGCGCGCACGGCCGCGGCGTCCTCCGGTCGTTCCGGCCGGATGTCGAGTGCACGGCTCATGCGAGCCGCGTTCCGGCCTTCACGGCCGAGCCGTGCAGAAAGTCTTCCGCCCGCATCGGCTTGCCGCCGGCCTTCTGCAGTTCGACGATGCGCACCGCGCCGCTGGCGCAGGCGATCGTCAGACGGTCGTCCAGCACGATGCCGGGCGCGGCACTGCCCTCACCCTTGGCGCTGCGCAGCACCTTGATGCGGTCCTTGCCCAATTCGAACCAGGCGCCGGGAAACGGCGCGAGCCCGCGCATGTGATCGTGCACGGTGTTCCAGGGCCGGCCCCAGTCGATACGGGTCTCGACCTTGTCGATCTTGGCCGCATAAGTGACGCCGTCCTCGGGCTGCGGCGTGAAGGTCAGCCGGCCCTGCTCCAGCTCCGAGATCGCCTGCGCCATCAGTTTTGCGCCGCGCGGCGCCATGATGTCGTGCAGCTCGCCCGCGGTCATCGCAGCACCGATCGGCATGCGGTCGATCAGCGCCATGGCGCCGGTGTCGAGCCCTTCGTCCATCTTCATCACCGTGACGCCGGTCTCGGCGTCGCCCGCCATGATGGCGCGGTTGATCGGGGCGGCGCCACGCCAGCGCGGCAGCAGCGAGGCGTGCAGGTTGAAGCAGCCATGCCGCGGCGCGTTGAGGATCGGCTTGGGCAGAATGAGCCCGTAGGCGACGACCACCGCGGCGTCGGCGTTGTGGCTTGCGAACTTCGCCTGCTCGTCGACGCCTTTCAGCGAAGCCGGCGTGAACACCGGAATGCCGAGCCGCCTCGCCTCGCGCTCGACCGGCGTCGGCACCAGTTCGAGGCCGCGGCGACCGCCGGGCTTGGCCGCGCGGGTATAGACCGCAGCGATGGCGCGGCCGCTGCCGGCAAGCTCCAGCAGGGTCGGCACCGCGAAATCGGGTGTGCCCATGAAGACGAGACGCAGCGGCATTGGAACTACTCCGCTGCGCGTTTGTCGGCGTGCTTGAGCTGCTTGGTGAACTTCTTGATGACGCGGTCTCGCTTCAGTTTGGAAATGTGGTCGATGAACAGTACGCCGTTGAGGTGGTCGATCTCGTGCTGCAGACAGGTGGCGAGCAATCCGTCCGCTTCGATCTCCAGCTCCTTGCCGTCGAGATCGAGATACCTGACCTTGACCTCGGCCGGGCGCTCGACCTCCTCGTAGTATTCGGGAATCGACAGGCAGCCCTCCTCGTGGACGTTCTTCGCCTCCGATTCCGCAACCAGCTCCGGATTGATGAACACCTGCGGCTGCTTGGGCTCGTCCTTCTTGGCGAGGTCCATGGTGACGAGCCGCACCGCCTCGCCGATCTGGATCGCGGCGAGGCCAATGCCCGGCGCGGCGTACATGGTCTCGAACATGTCCTCGACCAGCGCCCGGGTCGCAGCGTCGACCTTGGCGATCGGCTTGGAAACCTGCCGCAGCCGCTTGTCCGGCAAAATGAGAATGTCCCGCAGCGCCATATCCCGCACGCCAATGTCCGCACCTGTTGGCCGCGATTTAAGGGCTGGACTTCGGCGGGTCAATGTGTTCCCTGTTCGTTCTTGTCGAGAATCGGGGACGGCGATGACGCATCCCGAGAATCCGGTCGACAGGGCCCGCGCCGGGCGGAATGGCGAAAACCGAATCGCGTAAGACACACTCATGGAAACCGCCATCCTGGTTGCGCTCGGTCTGGTCGTGGGGCTCGCCATCGCGGGCCTCGCGGTGTTCATCGCGCGTCCGCGGACGCCCGCGGAAGATCCCGCCGCAGCGCAGCGCATCGCCGAGCAGACCGCCGCCGCCCAGATGGCCGACCAGCGGATCGTCGAACTCGGCGCCCGCGTGCAACAGATGGGCGAACTGCTCGCCAAGGCGCAGACCCAGTTGCAGAGTTCCGTCCACGAGCGGCTCGACGCCGTGACGGCGCATCTGGGCACCTCGATGCAGGCGTCGAGCAAGCAGACCACCGAGAACCTGCAGAAGCTCAACGAGCGGCTTGCCGTCATCGACAGCGCGCAGAAGAACCTGACGGACCTCGCTTCGCAGGTGACCTCGTTGCAAAGCGTGCTGACCAACAAGCAGTCGCGCGGTGCGTTCGGCCAGGCGCGCATGGAAGCGATCGTGCAGGACGGTCTGCCGAAGGGCGCCTACGAATTCCAATACACCCTCTCCAACCGGACCCGTCCGGACTGCTGCATCTTCATGCCCGACAAACGGCCGCTGGTGATCGACGCCAAGTTCCCGCTGGAGGGCGTGACCGCATATCGGGAGGCGAAGACCGAGGACGAGAAGCGGCTCGCCACGCAACGGGTGCGCCAGGATGTGACCCGGCACTTCAGCGAAATCGCCGAGAAGTATCTGATCCCGGGCGAGACGCACGAGATGGCGCTGATGTTCGTGCCGTCGGAGTCGGTCTATGCCGAGATTCACGACAACTTCGACGATCTGGTGCAGAAGGCCTATCGTGCACGGGTCATCATGGTGTCGCCGGCCCTGATGATGCTCTCGATCCAGGTGGTGCAGCAGATCCAGAAGGACGCGCGCGTGCGCGAGGCGGCGGACCAGATCCGCGACGAAGTCGGGCACCTGATGGGGGACGTCGGCCGGCTCGGCGACCGGGTTCGCAAGCTGCAACAGCACTTCAACCAGTCGAACGAGGACATCCGGCAGGCGCTGGTCTCAATCGAGAAGATCGAGGCGCGCGGCGAGCGCATCCGGCAAGTCGAGGTTGGCGGGTTGGAGGAGGCCAGCGACGACATCGGGCCGATGCGAAGGCTGGGTGCGGCGGAGTGAGATTTGAGTTTTGCCGCGAATTGGCTAGAACAGCAGCCCACCCGCGGGGAACTCCGGAATGACCGCAGCGGCTGAGACGAAAGCGGCAAAGCCCGCTTGGCACGAGGCCTTCGCGGTGTATCTGAAGCCGCGCGTGCTGATCGTGCTGTTTCTCGGCTTCTCCGCCGGCCTGCCGCTGGCGCTGTCGTCGTCCACACTGTCGGTGTGGATGCGCGAGGCCGGCGTCGATCTCGGCACCATCGGCCTGTTCACGCTGGTCGGCACGCCCTACACCATCAAGTTCCTCTGGGCGCCGGTTGTCGATGCGCTCGACGTGCCGGTGCTGTCCGCGCTGCTCGGCCGCCGCCGCGGCTGGCTGGTGCTGTCGCAGCTGCTGATGATCGCGGCGATCGTGCTGCTCGCGCTGTGCAATCCGAAGTTCTCGCCGTGGTACCTGGTGTTCGGCGCGGCGCTGCTGGTCGCCGCCGCCTCCGCCACGCAGGACATCGTGATCGATGCGTTCCGCGTCGAAAGCCTCGACGCCAGCGAGCAGGCCGCCGGCATGGCGTCCTACGTCGCGGCCTACCGGGTCGGCATGCTGGTCTCGACCGCGGGCGCGCTGTTCATCGTCACCGGCTTCGAGGACTTCGGCTTCGGCAAGGAGCTCGCCTGGTCGCTGGGCTACGTCACCATGGCGGCCTTTGTCGCAATCGGCATCGTCACGACCTTGCTCGCGACCGAGCCGGCACGCTCGGCGGCGATCCGCGCCGAGCACGAGAAGCATGCCGGCGAGAATCCATTGCTGCGCGTCACGCGAACGGCAATCAGCGCGTTCTCCGAATTCCTGACCCACGAGATGGCGCTGATCGCGCTCGTTTTCGTCGTCCTCTACAAGTTCTGCGACGCCTTCGCCGGCGCAATGACGACGCCGTTCGTTATCGATCTGGGTTTCAGCCGCAACGACTACGCCGCCATCGTCAAGGGCGTGGGTCTCGCCGCAACGCTGATCGGCGGCTTTGCCGGCGGCTTCGTTGCCCGGGCCTATCCGCTGGCGACGAGCCTCTGGATCGGCGCGTTCCTGCAGATGGCGTCGAACCTGGTGTTCACCGGCATGGCTTTAGCCGGCCACAGCTACTGGGCGCTGACCGCGGCCATCATCGCCGAGAACTTCACCGGCGCGATCGGCACGGTGATCTTCGTCGCGTATCTGTCGGCGCTCTGCCAGTCCCCGCTTCACACCGCGACGCAATACGCGCTGCTCACCGCGCTCTCGGCGGTCGGCCGGACATACCTGTCGTCGGGTGCAGGCTTCGCCGCCGAGGCCGCCGGCTGGGCCTGGTTCTTCACGCTCAGCGCGCTCGCCGCGCTGCCGAGCCTCGCGCTGCTGTGGTGGCTCCAGGCGCGCGGTCATTTCGACCGGCTCGGGCCCGTAAAGGTCGCGGGCGCAGACGACTAGACTGCGATCAACATGATTGAATGGGTTTGTGCAGCTCTGGGTCCCCGCTTCCGCGGGGACGAACGGCTGATGGTCCGGCGAACTCTCTCCCCGTTCGTCCCCGCGGAAGCGGGGACCCAGGGACATAAGCGCCGGCGCTCCAAACTGGATGGGTCGGAGGTTAGACCGGCGTGCGGCTCCGCATCGCCGCCGACAGCGTGCCTTCGTCGAGATAATCGAGCT
>Ga0247825_10001760_pt1 | contig 14310 bp, 15 predicted proteins | sample 13C_Vanillin_Day_FD_194413 | JGI IMG/M metagenome (GOLD analysis project Ga0247825, IMG submission 194413) | Soil microbial communities from agricultural site in Penn Yan, New York, United States - 13C_Vanillin_Day48 | ecosystem: Environmental > Terrestrial > Soil > Agricultural land | place...
GGCGGCGCTCTCGAGCATCACGCCGGCCAGGTGGCTCGCGCTGCCGACTCCGACCGATCCATAGGTGATCGCGCCGGGCTTCTGTTTCGCGGCCTCGACGAGTTCCTTGGCGTTGCGCATCGGCAGCGCACCGTTGGCGACCAGGATCAGCGGCGTGTAGCCGACAAAGCCGACCGGCGCGAAGTCTTTCACGCTGTCGTAGGGAATGTTCCGGAACACGCTTGGATTGAGCGCATGGTTGTCGTTGATCATCATCAGCGTGTAGCCGTCGGGATCGGCCTTGGCGACGGCCGCGGTGGCGAGCGTGCCGCCGGCGCCGGGCCGCGCTTCGATGATGAATTGCTGGCCGAGCAGTCCCGACAGTTTTTCGCCGACGATGCGCGACACCGTATCGAGAAGTCCGCCGACCGGAAAAGCGATCATGATCTTGACCGGGCGGTTCGGGTAGGCGTCCTGCGCCCGTGCCGGCGCGTTTGCGAGCGCGACCAGCATCGCGACCACGAGAATCCGAGCGAAGTTTTTCATGACATTCGTTCCTGTGCGCGTATCCTGCCCAACTGACGTTTTCCCGATGATTTCATGGAGCGCCCGGCAATGAAAGTGGCGCAATGACGGTGGGCAACAACAAGGTGACGCTGGCCCACATCGAGGCGGCGCGGCGGGTGATCGATGGGCACGTGCTGCGGACGCCGATGCTGCCGGCGCCGCGGCTGTCGGCGCTGACCGGCGCCGAGGTGTTCGTCAAATACGAGAACCTCCAGGTCACCAACTCGTTCAAGGAGCGCGGCGCGCGGACCAAGCTCGCCTCGCTGACCTCAGCCGAGCGCGGGCGCGGCGTCATCGCCATGTCGGCCGGCAATCACGCCCAGGCGGTGGCCTATCACGCGGCGCTGCTCGGCATATCCGCCACCATCGTGATGCCGGTGACGACGCCGTTCGTGAAGGTGGCGGCGACCAAGGCGCATGGCGCGCGCGTGCTGCTCGACGGCGAGACCATCAGCGAGGCGCAGGCACGGGCCGAAACCGAGGCGCGGGAGCGCGGGCTGATCTGGGTTCATCCCTACGACGATCCCCAAGTCATCGCGGGGCAAGGCACGATTGCGCTCGAAATGCTGGAAGAGGTGCCCGCGCTCGACGTGCTGGTGATTCCGATCGGCGGCGGCGGGCTGGTGTCCGGCATCGCCACGGCCGCGAAGGCGATCAGGCCCGGGATCGACATCGTCGGCGTGGAGTCGGCGCTCTATCCGTCGATGTGGAACGCGATCCGCGGGGAACAGCGCGCGCTCGGCGGCGCTACGCTCGCCGAGGGTATTGCGGTCAAGAATGTCGGCTCATTGACGTTGCCGATCATACGCGCGCTGGTGAGCGACATCCTGCTGGTCGATGAGGAGCACATCGAGCGGGCGGTGAATGCGTACCTCACCTTGCAGAAAGCGATGGCGGAGGGTGCCGGTGCGGCAGGGCTCGCGGCGATGCTGGCCAATCCGCAGCGCTTTGCCGGCCGGCGGGTGGGGCTCGTGCTGTGCGGCGGCAATATCGATCCACGCATCCTCGCCTCGATCATGATCCGCGAGCTCGAGCGCGAGAACCGGATCGTGTCGTTCCGCCTGACCATCGCCGACCGGCCGGGCCTGCTCGGCCAGATCGCCACCACGCTCGGACGGCTTGGCGCCAACATCCTCGAAGTCGATCACCGGCGGATGTTTCTCGACGTGCCGGCCAAGGGCGCGCGGCTCGACGTGACGGTGGAGACACGGGACGCCGCGCATGCCGACGAAATCCTGGCAGCCTTCAAGATGGAAGGCTTCGCTCCGGTGCGGATCGATCCCGGCGACGCGATGATGGAGTAGGCTGGTTTGCGCCTTATTCGGCGCCATGCCGGTCGAAGGCCGGCCGGGTTTGCTGGGCCGGCGCGGCGGTCTCTTCGCCGGGCCGTGTGCGGGGCAGCGGTACGGCATCCGCAAGCGCGGCCGTCGCCCGCAGTCCCTGCTGAGGTCTTGGCCGCGGCATCGGAATGGGACCCGCGAGCGGCGGCGCGTCGATCATCGCGTCGGCCGCCGCCGGCATGTTGGACAGCGGCGCGTCACGCGCCGGATCGGCGTAGGCCGCCGGCGCGCCGCCTGCGAATGCGCCGCCGGGCGCCGCGGACGGGAATGTCGGCGGAGCAGCCGCGAGTGTCGCGAACATCGGCAGCGCGCTCGATGCGGCGTCCGCGGATGGCGGTGGCGAAGGCGCCGAAGTTGGTGACGCAGGCGCTGCGCTGGTGGGCGCTTGAGCCGCCGGCGGATCGGCTTGGACGGGAGGAACGGGTGGCGCGGCCGCGAGGATCATCGGGCTCGGAATGGCGATGGTCGGCGGCGAGATGAATGCGCGGACGAACCAGGTGACGCCGGCGAGACAGGCCACCACCGGGATAACGATTGCGGCCACGGAAACCCAACGCCGCGCGGGCCGCCGCTCCAGGATCAGGTTGCCTTCAAGCTCCATGTCCGCCCCCGACTGACGACTGCGGCAGGATGGGGAATGATAGTCCGATTTTGCGGCCGGGGGCAGCCCCTGATCGTTACTGTTTTTCGATCCCGGCCTCGGCGATGACCCGGCTCCATTTGCCGATTTCCGTCCGCAACAAGGCGCCGAGTTCCGCCGGCGTGTTCGGAAGGGGCTCAAGGCCAAGATCGGCGTAGCGTTGCCTGAGATCGGGATCGGCCAGCACGGCACGCACCTCGCGGCTCAGCGTTGCGATCACTTCCGGCGGCGTGTTCGCAGGCGCAAAAAAGCCGTTCCAGGTCACCACATCGAAGCCTCTGACGCCGGCCTCGTCGACGGTCGGCACGTCCGGCGCATAAGCGGCGCGAGCCGGCGTCGTGCTGGCCAGCGCGCGAAGCTGCTTGCCTTCGACCGCCGATTTCAGCGCGCCATAGGACTGGATGATCACGTCGACGTCGTTGCGCAGCACGGCGGTGACGAGGTCACCGGGCGTTCGAAACGGCACGATCTGGAACGTCTGCCCGGTCATCGACTTGAGCAGGTTGGCGGCCAGATGATTGGTCGAGCCGACCGTGGTGGTGCCGAAGTTCAGCGCGCCGGGCCGCTCGCGCATCGCCGCAAGCAGGTCACCCAGCGTGCGGTATTTCGAGTCGGCGTTGACGGCGATGATGTTGGCGAAGGTGCTGATGCCGCAGATCGGAACGAAATCGGCGACCGGATCGTACGGCAGACTCTTCAGGAGCGAGACGCTGATCGCTGTCGAACTCGACAGCGTCACCAGCGAATAGCCGTCGCGCGGCGCAGCCAGCACCGCCGCAGCCGCCGTCGTGCCGCCGGCGCGCGGCTGGTTGTCGACCACGATCGTGGTGTTGAGACGCGTGCCAAGCTTGTCGGCGAGGATGCGGAGCGTGACGTCCGACACCGAACCCGCCGCAAACGGCAGCATCACGCGAATCGGCCGCACCGGATATTTGCCTTGCGCCGGCGCCGGCGCCGACGTTGCGACAAATGCAACAACCGCGAGCGGCAGCGCCGCCAATCGCCACCCATTCATTCGATCCTCCGGCACTATTTTGTTTTTATCGTTCCGCGACCACGCGATTGCACAGCACGCCAATTCCGCTGATTTCGATCTCGACAGTGTCGCCCGGCTCGATCGCCTTTGGCAATTCGTCGGTGCCGAGCCAGACGACGTCGCCGGGCGAGAGCGTATTGGTGCGGGAGATGTCGCTGATCACCTCGCCGGCGCTGAACAGCATGTTTCCGGTCGGGAATTTGTGAGCCGTCGCGCCGTTCAGCCGGACTATCGTGGTCATCTCGCGCGGCTCGATGCCGGTTGCGATGAACGGGCCCATCGGCTTGAAGGTGTCCGAGTTCTTTCCGCGCAGGTTGGTCGGGTCGTTCTTCTGCCAGTCGCGCTCGGTGATGTCGTTGCCGATGGTCCAGCCGAAGATACAGGCGTGGGCTTCCTCGGGCGTGACGTTGCGGCAGCGCCGGCCGATCACCGCGACCAGTTCGCCCTCGTATTCGAACCGCGGGCCGGAATCCGCAGGCTTCACGATGTCCTCGCCGCTCGCGATCAGCGCGCTGTTGGCGCGATAGCCCACCCGCGGCCGGTCGTAGAACTTCGGCTCCTTGAAGCCTTTGACCTTCGAGCGTTCGATGACGTGGTTCCGGTAGTTCGAGCCGATGGCGTAGAACGTCGGCGGGATCACCGGCACCAGCAGCTTCACGTCCGCCAGCGAAAGCCTGGTGTCGGTCGCCCGGTGCTGCAAAAACGGATCGCCATCGACGACCCTGACGGTTTCGCCCTCGACCAGGCCATAGGAAACGCGCCCGTCCTTCTCGAAACGGCACCAGAGCATGCGCGGTCAGGACTTCAGGAGTTTTTCGGCGACCCGCGGCGCGAAGTAGGTCAGCACGCCGTCGGCGCCGGCGCGCTTGAACGCCGTCAGCGTCTCGACCATCGCCTTGTCGCCGTCGATCCAGCCGTTCTGCGCCGCCGCCATCACCATCGCGTATTCGCCGGACACCTGATAGGCGAAGGTCGGCATGCCGAAGCTGTCCTTCAGGCGCTGCAGAATATCGAGATAGGGCAGGCCGGGCTTGACCATGATCATGTCGGCGCCCTCGGCGATGTCGAGCTCGGCCTCCCGCAACGCCTCGTCGGTGTTGCTGGGATCCATCTGGTAGGTGCGCTTGTCGCCGGAGAGCGTCGCCGACGAGCCGACTGCATCGCGGAACGGCCCGTAGAAGGCCGAAGCATACTTCGCCGTATAGGCCATGATCTGCACGTCCTGGAAGCCCGCGGCATCGAGGCCTGCGCGGATCGCGCCGACGCGCCCGTCCATCATGTCGGACGGCGCGATGACGTCGCAGCCGGCCTCGGCCTGCACCAGCGCCTGCTGGACCAGCACCGCGACGGTCTCGTCGTTGAGGATGGTGCCCTCGCGCATCAGCCCGTCATGGCCGTGGCTGGTGTAGGGGTCGAGCGCCACGTCGCAGAGCACTCCGACTTCCGGCACCGCTTTCTTCACCGCGCGCACGGCCCGGCAGACCAGGTTCTGTGCATTGAGCGCCTCGCTGCCGTCCTCGTCGCGCAATCCCGGATCGGTGTAGGGAAACAGCGCAATGCACGGAATGGTGAGCTTGGCCGCGCGTTCCGCGGCGCGCACGATCTCGTCGATCGGCAGGCGCTCCACGCCGGGCATCGACGCCACCGGCGCGCGGTTGCCCTCGGCGACGAACATCGGCCAGATCAGGTCGTTGGTGGTGAGCACGGTCTCGCGCACCATGCGCCGCGCCCATTCGGTGCGGCGGTTGCGGCGGGGGCGCGTGGTCAGGTCGAGGCCTGCGGCCTCCGCCCGGCCTTTCGCTTCGGCCGGGACGACGCGGACGCGGGATTCGATCGGGCGACCGTATTTGATGGCCATGAGGCTCTCCAGCGATGGCTATTTTTAGCGGTTCGCGGGACGCTCTGCCAGCGGCGGCGGCGTTGACGCGGGAAGGGGCGTTTTCTATCGGTCGGGGCATGGATTTCGAGCTCAGCGAGGACCAGCGAGCCTTCCAGGCGACCGCGCGGCAGTTTGCCCGCGACGAGATGGCGCCGAACGCGCGCGCCTGGGACGAGGGCGAGATTTTCCCGGTCGCCGAGCTGCGGAAGGCCGCGGCGCTCGGGTTCGGCGGCATTTACGTGAAGGACGATGTCGGCGGTTCGGCGCTGACACGGCTCGACGCCACCATCATCTTCGAGGAACTGGCGCAGGGCTGCACCTCGACCGCGGCCTATATCTCGATTCACAACATGGCCGCCTGGATGATCGACGCCTTCGGCGGCGAGCCGCAGCGCAAGAAATTCCTGCCGAAGCTCTGCACCATGGAGCATTTCGCGAGCTACTGCCTGACCGAGCCGGATTCCGGCTCGGACGCGGCGAGCCTGAAGACCAGGGCGGTCCGCGACGGCGACAGCTACGTTCTCGACGGCAGCAAGGCCTTCATCTCCGGCGGCGGCGTGTCGGATGTCTATGTCTGCATGGTGCGGACCGGCGGCGCGGGCCCGAAAGGCATTTCCTGCATCGCGGTCGAGAAGGGCACGCCCGGTCTCACGTTCGGCGCGCAGGAGAAGAAACTCGGCTGGAAGTCGCAGCCGACCGCCATGGTGATGTTCGAGAACTGCCGCGTGCCGGCCGGGAACCTGGTCGGCAACGAAGGCGACGGCTTCAAGATCGCGATGGCAGGCCTCGACGGCGGCCGGCTCAACATCGCGGCCTGCTCGATCGGCGGCGCGCAGTTCTGCCTCGACCGCACCATCGAATACATGCGCGAGCGAAAGCAGTTCGGCTCGCGGCTGTCCGACTTTCAGGCCTTGCGCTTCCGGATCGCCGACTATGCGACCGAACTCGAGGCCGCGCGATTGATGGTGCGCCGGGCGGCGGTCGCCGTGACCAACCGCGAGCCCGCCGGCACGCGGCTCGCCGCGATGGCGAAGCGGCTTGCGACCGACGTGGGCTTCGAGGCGGTCAACGGCTGCCTGCAACTGCACGGCGGGTACGGGTACCTGCGCGATCATCCGATCGAGCGTGTGCTGCGCGACGTGCGGGTGCATCAGATCCTGGAAGGCACCAACGAGGTGATGCGGCTGATCGTGAGCCGCGACATGCTTGGTAACTAACAGGTTGGCAACTGAGATGACCGGGCAACTGGCGCTGATCTTCGCTGCGGTGTTTGTCGGCGCCGCCGTGTTCGTCAACGTCGCGGAACAGCCGGCGCGGCTCGCCCTCGACGACCGCGCGATGCTGCTGGAGTGGCAGCGCAGCTACAGTCGCGCTGCCCCCATGCAGGGCGGGCTTGCGATGCTGTCGGCGCTGCTGGGTTTTGTCGCGGCGTGGCAGATGCGGGACTGGCGCTGGGCGGCCGGCGCCGTCGCGATCATGGCGAACTGGCCCTACACGTTGCTGGTCATCAAGCCGACGAATGACCGGTTGCACGGCATTACGGCCGAACGGTCGGGCGCCGAGGCGCGGCGGATGGTTGTGTCTTGGGGCACTCTACATGCCGGCCGCAGCGCGTTGGGGATCGTGGCCGTGCTGTTCTATGTGTGGGCGATCTTGCGTTAGCTCCGCGGTGTGCGGCCAGACAGCAAAAAACCCGGCCACATAGAGCCGGGTCTTCTGCGACGGTATCGTTCACATTTAGTCGATGATCTGCACCACGCGCCGGGTGCGCGGCTCCACGATCACCGGACGGTCGTTGATCACCGTGTAGCGGTAACCCGGTGCCCGGTATTCCGTAGGCACCTCGTAGTAGGTCACGCCGGACTCCGGCAGCACGGTGCCGACGCGGACTTGCTCCTTGTAGACATAGGACGGGCGCCGTTCGCGGACCACGTATTCGCGGAAGCGCGGGCGATCGTCGATCCCGAGAATACCTTCGACCGTGCCGGTCGCGGCGCCGACCGTGCCGCCGACGATCGCGCCGAGCGGGCCTGCAGCCCGCCCGCCTTCTTCAGCCCCTTCGGCGGCACCGCGCAGCGTGCCCTGGGCGTGTGCAGCCAGCGGCAGCGCGAGAACCGCTGCGACGACGGATGCCTGCAATATCGTTTTCTTCATCATAGTCTCCTGTGTCGGGAATCGCCCGTTCCCGGGCGGCCGGGTGGTCAACGTGATGGGAGGGTGTGCGTTCCGTTGACAGTTCGATGGAACTGAGACCGCGTGTGTGGCGCGGAATCGCTTCAAATGCGGCGGGGAAACGGCGAAGAGGCGAAACACTGGCCTGCTTGCGCCATGTCCTGTCCTGTGGCTAAGCATCCGCCCGCGAAGCCCGCCCCTGAGCCGCCGACCGCATGAACGTCCCAACGCCGGAAATCCTGTTCGAGCGCAAAGGCGCGGCCGGGCTCGTCACCCTCAATCGTCCGCAGGCGCTCAATGCGGTGACGCTCGGCATGGTGCGGGCGTTGATGCAGCAGTTGCAGGCGTGGCGCGACGATCCGGCGGTGACGCGGGTTGTGGTGACGGCCGCCGGCGGCCGGGCCTTCTCGGCCGGCGGCGACATCCGCGCCCTCTATGACGCCGGCACGTCCGGCCGGCATGCCGACATGCTGGCGTTCTACGGCGAAGAGTATGTGCTCAACACCGTCATCAAGCACTATCCCAAACCCTACGTCTCGCTGATCGACGGCATATGCATGGGTGGCGGCGTCGGCGTGTCGGTGCACGGCTCGCACCGCATCGCCGGCGACCGTTACCTGTTTGCGATGCCGGAGGTCGGGATCGGTTTCTTTCCCGACGTCGGCGCGACCTGGTTCCTGCCGCGGCTGCCGGGACAGATTGGCGCCTATTGCGCGCTGACCGGCGACCGGCTCGGCGCAGCCGACGCGGTTGCGGCGACGATCGCGACGCATCGGGTCGCCTCTGCGCGGTTTGCCGATCTGGCGGAAGCGCTCTGCGGGGCGGCGCCGGTCGACGCCACGGTCGCAGCCTTTGCCGAACCGGCCGAGGAGCCGAAGCTTGCGCCGCATCGGGCGCCCATCGACCGCATGTTCGCGCATGACCGTGTCGAGGACATTCTCGCCGACCTCGACGCCGACGGGGGGAAGTTCACCGGCAAAACCGCGGCGGCGATCCGGACCAAGTCGCCGACCGCCCTCAAGCTCGCGCTGGCCCAGATGCGGGAAGGCGCAAAATTGCCATTCACGGGGTGCATGAGGTGCGAATTCCGCATAGTATCCCGTATCATTCACGGCCACGATTTCTACGAAGGGGTTCGCGCGGTGATCGTCGACAAGGACAATGCGCCGCGCTGGCGGCCGGCGTCGCTGGCCGAAGTCTCCGCCGGGGAGGTCGCCCGGCATTTCGCGCCGCTTGAAAACGGCGAATGGCAGCCGCCAGAGTTGAACCGCAACGCGGATCGCGCATGACCGACCAGCACGCCGTTCCCAACGATCCGATCCGCCACCTCGATCCGGTCCATGCCGACGAGCCGGAGACCCAGGAGGCGCACTGGACCGGCCGGCTGGTGATCTTCCTGCGCGTCATGGCGGTGCTGTCGATCGCCAAGGGCCTGTATCACTGGGCGATCGTGTGCGGCTTCACCGGACCGCAGGACGGCTTCGAATACCAGCCGACGCCATGGCAGACCGCGACGGTGTTCTTCGCGGTGATCGATCTGGTTGCCGCCGTCGGGCTCTGGCTGGCGGCCGCGTGGGGCGCGGTGGTGTGGCTCACCGCGTCGGTCTCGATGGCCGCCGTCGAGGTGTTCTTCCCCCAGGTCTATGGCGGGCGGATCGCCGTGGTCGCCGTCGAATTCCTCCTGCTGTTCGGCTACCTCTTCCTCGCCATTCAGTCGGCACGCGAGCATCCGAACTGATCGTCCGCGCGGCGCTGCACGTCTTCCCCCACATGGATGCGCTTGTCGGCGCAATGGTGCCGAAGAAGACTCCGCGGGAGGTGATCGCAAGATGCATGCCGAGACCGTCAAGGCGCTGAGAGTGCCGGCGGTGCAAGAGAAGCTCGCCAAGGCGGCCAACATCCAGCCGCAATAGGCGAGGGCGATCAGCGAGGGGACCGGAGCGCGCGCCTCTTCCTCTATCCGAAGGTCCAATCGTTGAGCGCTTGTTGTTCCCGACCGTTCCCGGCTTTAATCGCCGGAACGAGGGAGGAAACAACATGGCGACGATCGGATTCATCGGTCTCGGCAACATGGGCCTGCCGATGGCGCAAAATCTGCTCAAGGCCGGGCACCAGGTACAGGGCTTCGACGTCGGCAAGGCGCAGATGGATGCGCTCGCTGCTTCGGGCGGCGTTGCCGCGGCAAGCGTCAAGGCCGCGGTGAGCGGCGCCGAAGTCGTCATCACCATGCTGCCGGCCGGACAGCACGTCCGCGACGTCTACACCGGCGCCGACGGGGTGCTGTCGGCGGCAGGCGGCAACACGCTGCTGATCGATTCCTCCACCATCGACGTCGAAAGCGCGCGCGCGGTCGCGGCCGCGGCCGAGAAGAAAGGGCTTGCGATGCTCGACGCGCCGGTCTCCGGCGGCACCGGCGGCGCGCAGGCGGGCACACTTACCTTTATGGTCGGCGGCAGCCACGTTGCGTTCGAGCGGGCCAAGCCCATCCTGGAAAAAATGGGCAAGACGATCGTGCACGCCGGCGGCGCCGGCAACGGTCAGGCGGCGAAGATCTGCAACAACATGATCCTCGGCATATCGATGATCGCGGTGTCGGAAGCATTTGTGCTGGCCGAGAAGCTCGGCCTCGACGCGCAGAAGCTGTTCGACATCTCATCGAAGTCGTCGGGCCAATGCTGGTCGATGACGACCTACTGTCCGGCGCCCGGCATCGTGCCGTCGTCGCCGGCCAACCGCGACTACAAGGCGGGCTTCACGGCTGCGATGATGCTGAAGGACCTCAAGCTCGCCCAGGACGCAGCCAAGGCGGCGCATGCGAAAACTGCGCTGGGTGCGGACGCCGAAAGCATCTACGCCAGCTATGTCGACAGCGGAGAGGGCGCGCGCGACTTTTCCGGAGTTATCCGCTTCATCCGCGGCGGCTAGGCCGCGATTCGTTGCGGTTGGAACGGTCAGGCATTTCCCCACAGCGACAGCCGGGACGCGAGGGAACTTTTTCCGGTCGCGGACTGTTGTACGGGCCAAAGCATTTCTGAGCATTCCTCCTGGCATTGTTGGGGTGGCCCATGCCTGCCGCATCTGCTGTTGCAGCCAATGCCGTGCCGCCACCCTCCGGTCGAAAGGTGCCGTGCGAGAAATGTCCTTTGCGCGGCGTGCATGTGCTTCGCGAGTTTTCGGCCAAGGAGCTGGAGTTCGTCACCGAATTCAAATCGGGTGAGCTCAACGTGCAGGCCGGGACCAGCATTCTGCTCCAGGGCACCAACAGCGCGCATCTCTACACGGTGCTGTCCGGCTGGGCATTCCGTTACAAGATGCTGCCCGATGGGCGGCGGCAGATTCTGAACTATGCCTTGCCGTCGGATTTTCTCGGCTTGCAGGGTTCGGTGAACGACGAGATGCAGCATTCGGTCGAAGCGCTGACCGACATGATCCTCTGCGTGTTTCCGCGCGAGAAGCTCTGGCAGCTCTACCGCGATTACCCGACGCTCGCGTTCGATCTCACCTGGCTTGCCGCGCGCGAGGAGCAGATTCTCGACGAGCACCTGTTGAGCGTCGGGCGCCGCACCGCGTTGGAGCGCGTGGCCTATCTCCTTCTCGTCGTGTTTCAGCGGGCGGAGGAGGTGGGTCTGACCAAGGGCAATTCGCTTCAGCTGCCGTTCACCCAGCAGCATGTCGCCGACACGCTCGGGATGTCCCTGGTTCACACCAACAAGACGCTGCGTCGGCTGTCGGCGACCAAGACGGTGCGCTGGAAGGACCGGCGCTTCGAGATTCTCGACCGGGACGAACTGGCGAGGATCGCCAGCTACGAGCCGCCCAAGGCGAAGGCGGGCCGGCCCTTCATCTGAGCGCCTCGGGGCGCCTCCCGGCCGTCGCCGGCTTTCAAGCGCACTATGTCAAACTTAATGGAGCGGGCGGCGTCCCCTCCCGTAGTGTGCCGTCCGGCCGGGGAAGGGGACGGCCGGGATGGGGAAGATATTTACACCGTGCGCGGTGACCGGCCGTCTGATCGACACCGGCATTGAAATCGAGGAATCGTCATTTGCGCGGCTGCCGTCATTCGTCGGCCGGATCGGCTGCCCGCAATGCGGCGGCGAGCACGAATGGTCGAAGGACACCGCAAAGGTCGTCGACGGCGACGGGTCTGTGCCGTAGTCGCGCGCCGTTTGTAGGCGCGTCCGCCGTCGTTTTCCGGAACCAGAGCCGTGAATATGCTTTCGATTTCGTTGCCGTGTGGCTACGCCGGTGGTTAGAGCAAATTCGCCTCATGCAGCGCCAACGTGCATAAGCGCCGATAATCCGGCATTTTCGCAAGCGGCAGGGTGAACGCAACATCAAACGTTATGCGCGCATTTTAAGTTACTGCGAATTCACCTTCGGAGCTAAACCAAAAGTTTATTCTACAATTTAAGCCGATCTTCAGGCGCCGCGCATATGGTTTCGCGCATCGACGGGAAAACAGGGCCCGTTGTCTAAAACGAAAAAATACATGGAAGGCGTCAGAATGAAGACCGTAGTGAAAGCGGTCGAGCCCGCCGATCGTCAGGCGAAGTTCGACCATATCCGGCCGCTCTATCTCGATGCCTTGACGCTCGTAGAGCGCCTGCATCGGCGACTGCTGGATGTCATCAAAGACGAGTTCGATCGCCGCGGGCGCTCCGACATCAATTCGGTGCAGGCGCTGCTGCTCTACAACATCGGCGACAAGGAACTGACCGCGGGCGAACTGCGCACCCGCGGCTACTACCTCGGGTCCAACGTGTCCTACAATCTGAAGAAGCTCGTCGAGATGGGCTTCCTCGATCATCAGCGCTCGCGCGTCGACCGCCGGTCGGTGCGTATCCGCCTGACGGACACCGGCCGCGAGATTCGCGACATCGTCGAGGGCCTCTACCAGAAGCACGTGCGGACGGTGGAGCAGGTCGGCGGCATCAGCGCCGACGAGTTCTCGACCCTCAACAAGTCGCTGCACCGGCTCGAGCGCTTCTGGACCGACCAGATCCTCTATCGACTGTAATTGAACCTCCGCGGCTACCCACCCACCATCTTCGCCGCGAACTGGGCCCCCGGGGAGTTCCTCCCCCGGGGGCTTGGTGTTTTTCAGGCCTGCGCCATGCGTCACAAAATCGCCCCTTCGCGGCCCTATCCGGCCGTGCGGGGCGATGGATCGGGCTTGTTCCGGGGGCCGTTTCGGGCTTCTTTGGGGGACAATCCGGTCCGGATTCGGGGTTTGGGGCGCTCGGGGATGTGAATGACGCAGCCGCCTGACGACAGTCACCACAGCCGCCGCGCGGTGTTGCGCGGCCTTGCGAAAGGCGCCGCCGCGGCGGCGGGCGTCGTGGCAGCCTCCCGCGCGCTCGCCCAGGACGCGGCTCTTGAAGCCTTGATCAATCAGAATGCCGGCTCGGACTTCGGCCAGGGGTTCGATTCCGGCTCGCGCACCATCCAGATGCCGAAGGTGTCGCTGCCAACGCTGTCGCCCGCGACCGTGCAGCACACCGAGCAGGCGATCGCGCATTTCGAGGGCATCGTCGCCAAGGGCGGCTGGCCGGAGGTGGCGAAAGCGGACCGGCTGCGGCTCGGCAGCCGCCAGCCCGCGGTCATCGCGCTGCGCCAGCGCCTGATTGCGTCCGGCGATCTTGACGCCAATGCGGGCGTGACCGACGTCTACGACTCCTATGTCGAGGCGGCGGTCCGCCGCTTCCAGGCGCGTCATGGTCTGTCGGTCGACGGCGTGGTGCGTGACCACACGCTCAAGGCGCTCAACGTGCCGGCGCCGGTGCGGCTCGCGCAGTTGCGCACCAACCTGATCCGGCTGCGCAGCATGAGCGGCAATCTCGGCGCCCGTTACGTGCTCTGCAACATCCCCGCCGCGCGCATCGAGGCGATCGAAAGCGGCGTCGCGGTGTCGCGGCACACCGCCGTGGTCGGCAAGCCCGACCGTGCGTCGCCCGACATCAACAGCCGGATCGTCGAGGTCAATTTCAATCCGTACTGGACCGTGCCGGCTTCGATTGTCCGTAAGGACCTCATTCCGAAGATGCAGGCCGAGCCGGATTACCTCACCACCAACCGCATCCGCATCTTCGATCCGCGCGGCAACGAGCTGACGCCTTCGCAGATCAACTGGTATTCGGAAGAAGCCACCAACTATATGTTCAAGCAGGACCCGGGCGACTTCAATTCGCTCGGATCGCTGCGCATCAATTTTCCGAGCAAGGACGGCGTGTACATGCACGACACGCCTCTGAAGAACCTGTTCGGCGAGGACATGCGTTTCCATTCGTCGGGCTGCGTGCGCGTGCAGAACGTGCGCGAACTGGTCAACTGGCTGCTGATGGAAACCCCGGGCTGGTCGCGCCAGGAGATCGAGGCGGTGATCAAGAGCGGCGAGCGCAAGGACGCGCGGCTGCTGCGGCCGGTTCCGCTCTACTGGGTCTATGTCACCGCCTGGGCCACGCCCGACGGCGTGATCCAGTTCCGCGACGACATCTATCACCGCGACGGCGCGGGGCCTGCGGTTTCCGGCTCGACCCGGCGAAGCTGAGCAACCTTCAACGCGCTTCGCACCGCCGGCGCGACCCTGGTCCCGAGCAATTCGATCGACCGCATGATTTGCGTGTGCGGCATGGTGCCGACGCTCATCTGCATCAGATAGCGGGCGTGGCCGAGCGCTTCGTGCTGGAACAGGATCTTC